>OGUD01000001.1_pt1 | contig 395431 bp, 320 predicted proteins | sample 1573671 | NCBI WGS metagenome assembly OGUD01 (sample SAMEA2582065, study PRJEB24529) | metagenome | biome: Human gut stool | place: China | collected 2011 | reverse complement strand
ACTTCTTAAAACAATTAAAAAAAGTAAATAAAATACATAGACACATTGCAAATCAACGTTTAGATAATTTACATAAGATATCAACTGAGATAGCCAATCAGTATGATGTAGTATGTGTGGAAGACCTTAATATGAAGTCAATGTCAAACAAAGGTTTTGGAAACGGAAAAGTTACACTTGATAATGGATATGGAATGTTTCTTAATATGTTGGAATATAAATTTGTTGATAAAGGTAAATATTTTATAAAAGTGGATAAATGGTTTGCATCAAGTCAGATATGTCATAAGTGTGGAACAATCCACCCTGAAATGAAAAATTTATCAAAGCGAATAATGAAATGTATGTGTGGTCTTGTGATAAAGCGTGACCATAATTCAGCAATTAATATAAAAATGGAAGGCTTACGAATGCTAAAATCAGCATTATAAGCCTAAAAAATATATGGTAGGGACGGAATAGCCCAAACCTAACGCTTGTGGACATTGTGTAAGACTTAGTGACACCTAAATGTGTCAACTAAGCAGTAGTGGTTGAAGCAAGAAGCTCCGACTTCTATAAGTCGGAGTAGTTCACTAGTGATATTGGTAAAAAAGTATGCTACAATAATACTGCTTGTACATTTTAACACTATCAAGTAGTAAAGTGAATTGTATATATAATCAAATTTTAAGAAAGGAAAAGCTATTGACAAAGTTTAATAGTAGGACTTACAAATGTTAGATTTAGGTGAGATAAGAGAAAATATAGATGGAATTGATAAGAAACTTGTTGAATTATTTGAAGAAAGAATGAAGCTTTGCAAGGAAGTTGCAGAGTATAAAATAGAAACTGGCAAAAAGGTGCTTGATACAGATAGAGAAAAAGAAAAGCTTAAGAAAATATCAGAGCTTGTTAAGGACAAAGATAATGTACACGCAATTGATGATTTATTTTCACAGATTATGGCTAATAGTCGTAAAATGCAATATCGTCTTCTTGAAAAAACAAGTGGAACATTAAGAGAGCCTTATGAAGCAATTGATGAGGTGTGTAAGACTGGTTGTAAGGTTGTATATCAAGGTGTTCCGGGAGCTTATGCACATATTGCAACAAAGAAGTACTTTGGAGAAAATGTTGACTGTTATAATACAGCTACATGGCGTGATGCAATGGAAGCAGTAAAGCTGGGTGAAGCTGATTATGCAGTACTTCCGATAGAAAATTCTAAAGCGGGCATAGTAGCAGATGTATATGATTTGTTAAAGGAGTATAATAATTACATAATTGCTGAAACTTATGTAAAAATAGAACATGCACTTCTTGGACTTCCGGGAACAGATTTGAATAAAGTAAAGGTTGTGTATTCACACCCACAAGGTCTTATGCAGTGTGATGAATTTCTTAGTCAACATAAGGATTGGCAACAGATAGGACAGTCTAACACAGCTTTAAGTGCCAAAAAGATTATTGATGAAAAAGACGCAACTCATGTAGCTATAGCAAGTGAAGAAGCTGGCAAGATATATGGTCTTGAAGTGTTAAAAAGATGTATTAATACAGCAGACAACAACACAACAAGATTTGTAATAGTTACAAAAACTAGAAAGTTTGTAAAAAATGCACAAAAGATGAGTATTGTGTTTGAAACAGCTAATGAACCAGGTACACTTTATAATTTATTGAGTCATATTATTTACAATGGTCTTAGTATGAACAAGATTGAGTCAAGACCAATTGAAGAACGCAATATGGAAGGACGTAAGTGGGAGTTTAGATTTTTTGTGGACTTTGACGGAAATATAGATGACCCTAGAGTTATGAATGCACTTAGGGGGATAGAAGAAGAAGCAAATTCTATTAAATTACTTGGAAATTACTAAGAGTGTGAATGATAGCAGTAGTATATAAACAAACACACACCAGTAAAAGTACAATTATCTATATTTATATGACATTATCGAACAGAGATGTTCGCTACTGTCATACAAATATAGATAATTGTTCTTTGTAATGGTGCATTTATTGTTTATATACTACTGCTATCTTACGGAAGTGTGTTGACGTGGAAAATGAGAAGATTTAGTTTATATACTACTAAAATTTTACGAAAGTTTGTTGATATGAAAAATGAGGTGGATTGATTTATATGTCATTATAGAAAAAAGATATTCGATACTGTTGTAATAATATAGATAAATGTTTTTTGTAATGATGGTTTTATTGTTTATATAATATTGCTAGTTTTGGGGAATTTATTGAATTTTAAAATATAAGATGTAAAAATTTAGGAAAATATGTTGCAAAATGTAAATAAATAGTGTATTCTTTGAGTAGGTTCTGTACAACTGGCGGAAGAATACGCTTTGCGTGTTGTGGGATTACCCACAGGGAGTACAGATTATTGTAGTATAAGCCGACCGCCTGGGCGACCATTTATTTTGGTTACCCAGACGGTCTTTTTTTATGCTAATAGCGAGTTAAAGTGTTATAATTAAGTTGCACAGTGGATTATGAATATCTATTTGACTTTTCTGGGTAAATTTTTTAAAAACGGAGGTAATGTTATGGAAATGATGTCACTTGAAAAGGAATTATCATCAACAACTTATCCTGGTCGTGGGATTGTAATTGGTATGTCAGAAGATGGAACTAAGGCAGTTACGGCTTACTTTATTATGGGTAGAAGTGAAAACAGCAGAAATCGTATATTTGTTGAAGACGGTGAAGGCATAAGAACACAAGCCTTTGACCCATCTAAGCTTGAAGACCCAAGTCTTATAATATACGCACCTGTAAGAGTGTTAGGTAATAAGACAATTGTAACAAATGGTGACCAGACAGATACTATTTATGAACTTATGGATAAGCAGTATACATTTGAGCAGGCATTAAGAACAAGAGAGTTTGAGCCAGACGCACCTAATTATACACCTAGAATTTCGGGAATTATGCACATTGAAAATGGTAACTATAGCTATGCAATGTCGATTTTAAAGAGCAATAATGGAAATGGAGCAGCTTGTAATAGATATACTTATGCCTATGAAAAGCCTTTAGCAGGTGAAGGAAGATTTCTTCATACATATATGCGTGATGCTAATCCACTTCCAAGTTTTGAAGGAGAACCTACATGGGTTAAGATTGCAGGGGATATTGATACATTTACAGATATGATATGGAATAACTTAAACGAAGATAACAAGGTTTCATTATTTGTAAGATTTATTGATATTAAAACAGGTGAGTATGAAACAAGAATTGTTAATAAGAATAAGTAAAATAATTTCTGAGTATTTAATTATTATAAATGAGAAAATTTAAAATATTGCACAATGTTGTCTGTAACACAAAAATATATTTTAAGTGCGAATAAAAATAGACTATTTTTATGTATATGCTCATTTATAGTATATAAATTAGATTAAATTATTTATGCAAATAACTAATTAGATTGCAAATATTTTATTAATTGAATTATAAGATAAGAAATTTGATAAATTAATTTTTTGAAATTAGTAATGATTACTAATTAGAAAGGATTATGTATGAACGAATTACAATTAAAATATGGCTGTAACCCTAATCAGAAGCCTTCAAGAATATTTATGGCAGATGGAAGTGATTTACCTGTTGAGATTTTAAATGGTAAGCCGGGATATATTAATTTTCTTGACGCATTTAATGGCTGGCAACTTGTTAAAGAGTTAAAGGAAGCTACAGGACTTCCGGCAGCTACATCATTTAAGCATGTATCACCAGCAGGTGCGGCTGTGGGACTTGAATTGTCAGAAGTAGAAAAGAAAATTTATTGGGTTGATGAAAGTATTGGAAAGCTTTCACCAATAGCTTGTGCATATGCAAGAGCAAGGGGAGCAGACAGAATGTCATCTTATGGTGATTTTATTTCACTTTCAGATGTGTGTGACGTTGCAACAGCAAAGCTTATTGAGCATGAAGTATCAGATGGTATTATAGCACCTGATTATGAAGCTGAAGCACTTGAGATATTAAAGTCAAAGAAAAAGGGCAATTACAATATTATAAAGATTGACCCAGAATATAAGCCAGAGCCAATTGAAAGAAAGCAAGTGTTTGGTGTTACATTTGAACAAGGTCGAAATGAGTTTAAGATTAATAAAGAGCTTCTTGAAAATGTTGTTACAGACAATAAGGAAATTCCTGAAAATGCTAAGATTGACCTTATTATTGCATTGATTACTCTTAAGTATACACAATCTAATTCAGTTTGCTATACAAAGGGCGGACAGGCAATTGGTATTGGCGCAGGTCAGCAGTCAAGAGTTCACTGTACAAGACTTGCAGGCTCTAAAGCTGACAATTGGTTCTTACGTCAAGCACCACAGGTTCTTAATCTTCCATTTAAAGATGGATTAAAGAGAGCTGATAGAGATAATGCGATTGATACATATATTGGTGATGATTATATGGATATTTTAGCTGATGGAGAGTGGGAGAGAGTATTTACAGAAAAACCACAAGTATTTACAAAGGAAGAAAAGAGAGCTTGGCTTGATAAGAATACTGATGTGTCATTAGGCTCTGACGCATTCTTCCCATTTGGTGACAATATTGAAAGAGCTAGTAAGAGCGGTGTTAAATATATTGCACAACCGGGTGGTTCAATAAGAGATGACAATGTTATTGAAACTTGCAATAAATATAATATGGCAATGTGCTTTACTGGAATGAGATTATTCCATCACTAATACAATAGAGAAAATTTAGTAAGAAGAAAAATTAATAAAGGCTAAGTAGTTCTAAATTTGTTAATATAAATCAACAATATTAAATAAGTATTCAACATTTATTACGACAAGTAATAAGTAGTGTGAGAACTTACAAGAACTACTTAGCTTTTAAATATATAGATTAAATATTCTTCATATTAAGTTATAGAAATTCTGATAGTTGATATTTTGTAGTAGTTTTATATTATTTTACTTGAAATATCAACGATTTTCGTGGCTTTAAGCCTAACAGACATTAATTATATTTTTAAAAGCATAAGCCACCCCATTATTATCATGGTGAAGTGTAGTATAGTCAGCCACTTCTAATAAGTGTGAAGAAGCGTTTTCCATAGCAATACCAACACCTGCATACTTAATCATATCAAAGTCGTTGTCTGCATCGCCAAAAGCTGCAATATTTTCTCTTGAAATATTAAGATAATTAGATAAAAATTCAAGTCCCGATTTTTTACCTGCGTCTTTATATGATATCTCAATAAGCTGCTTTATAGAGCTTGTAATATATACTTCATTAGTAGCTGTTTTAATTTCATTAATAATAGTATTTTTAAGTTCATCGTTATTAACAATAATATCTATACAATCAAGTCTATTTTTATTTTCGTAAATAAATCCCACAATATCATCTTTTAGAGTTCGTGTAGATAACACATAGTCAATAGAATGTTGTGTGGCACCGAATTTATAGGGATTGTCAATATATTCTTTTCCTGTATAAGCCACGCCATTAATAAATGCTTCATACGTTACAGGATATTTTTTACAAATATTCATAATAATATCAATTGCATTTTCAGTAAGAAGATAAGACTTTATGCGTTCTTTAGTTTTAATATTATAAACGGCTGCACCATTACTTGTAATAGCATATTCAATTCCGGGTACAGAAAGTACATCACTAGGAAGTGTGTCAAAGGCTCTGCCACTTGCAATACAGACATGCACACCATTTTTAATTGCTTGTGAAAGTGCGTTATAATTAGTTTTTGAAAGCTTGCCTTGAGAGTTAAGAGTAGTTCTGTCAAGGTCTAGTGCTATAAGTTGTATATCCATAATGTTATATATTATATCAATAAGCGAAATTTATAAGAAATATTGCTTATTAAATCTTCCTTTCTCTAGCAAATGCTAGTTAATAAAATATATTTATTATTATATGTGTTTTGTATGTATTGTTCAAGCTAATGATTTTCAAAGTTTAATAATATTAAGTAAGTCGGATTATAATAATCTTTTAATAAATGTAAAATCGTATATTGTCATTTTTGGGCTACAGTGATATCATATTTTAAATATACAATAAAATGTGTATATTAATTATTGGGAACGTAAAAATCTTGACCATTTTGTTGTACAACACATTAATTATCATTAATATATAATTGTAATCTATAATAAAGAAATAATGAAATATATTTTGTGGCTAAAAATAAATATAGTATAAGGTAGAAAAAAATTAAGGATTATGATAATATAAAATGTAGAAAAATGGAAATTTTAAGAAAGTAATGTATGCTAAATTATTAGATGTGCGCCGATAGGAGAATACAATATATGGATACTAAAAAGGTAGTATTGATAGTAGAAGATGAAGAAATAAACAGAGAGATTTTAAAATGCATACTAATTGATGATTATGATGTTTTAGAAGTTGATAATGGTAAATTTGCATTAGATATATTAAGAAATAGAGATGATATTAGTGCTATAATTCTTGACATTATTATGCCAGTTATGAATGGTATGGAATTTCTTAAGGTATATCATAATGATGAACATCTTACAGCAATTCCGTTAATTGTATCAACAAGTGATGATGACGATGAAACAGAATGTGAATGTTTAAAGTATGATGCGTGGGACTTTATAAAAAAGCCATATAACAGAGATATTATTAAGTTTAGAATAAGAAATGCAATAGAAAGAAGCAATCTAAGCCTATATAAAGAACTAAAATATAGAGAAGAATATGACTCTCTTACTGGAATATATGGCAGAAGGAGATTTTTTCAAGAAACAAGAGCTGTAATAAGAGATAATCCTGATAAAAAATATTTATTTATAAGATTTGATATACATAAATTTCAGCTTGTTAATCAGTTCTTTGGAGTTGAAAAAGGCGATATGCTTATAAAACATGCTTCAAAGGTGCTAAAAAATAATCTTATTAATGAAGAACAGACATATTCCTTTGGACGTATCAATGCGGATATTTTTTGTTGTTGTATAGAAGAAATTCCAGAAGAAGAACTTGCAAAGTGCTTTCAAAAGATAAGGGCTGACCTTAACGAATTTGATATAGAATTTGATTTACTTCCAGTGTATGGAATATATAGAATTGTAGACTGTAATGAAAGTATAGATACAGTTTATGATGGAGCTAACTTAGCAGCAAAGAAGTGCAAGGGTAATTATATAAGAAATTATGAATACTATGACGAGTCAATGAGAAAGCAGCTTGTTGAGGAACAGATTATTGTTAATGAGATGGCACAAGCACTTGAAGAAGAACAGTTTGTATTATATGTTCAGCCAAAGTATGAGATAAGACATGAAGAGTTAGCGGGTGGAGAAGTTCTTGTAAGATGGTTACACCCTATAAGAGGTATGATATCGCCAGGTATGTTTGTTCCTATATTTGAGAGAAATGGTTTTATTTCAAAGCTTGATTATTATGTGTGGGAACACACCTGTATGATGATAGATAGATGGATAAAGGAAAAGAAAAAGATATTTCCAGTATCTGTTAATATATCAAGAGTAAGTCTTTATAATCCTAAATTGCCAGAACAGATTATTGAGCTTGTAAGTAGATATAATATACCACCTGAATATATTCAGTTCGAACTTACAGAAAGTGCTTATACAAGTAATCCAGAGTTAATTAAAAAGGCAATGAAGGAACTGCAAAATCATGGTTTTAAGATACTTATGGATGATTTTGGAAGTGGATATTCTTCGCTTAATGTCTTAAAAGATATTGCAGTCGACATTTTAAAGTTAGATATGCGCTTTATGGTTGATGGCACATCTGATAAGAGAGGGGAAAATATTCTTGCTTCTGTGGTCAGAATGGCAAAGTGGCTTGAAATGCCAGTGATAGCAGAAGGTGTTGAGCAGAAGCAGCAAGTTGAATTTTTAAGAAGTGTTGGGTGTGAATATGTTCAAGGCTTTTACTATGCAAAACCAATGCCAGTTGATGAATATGAAAAAAAGGTGGCTGACGATAGCAACACTTTTATTCCAACTTTAGAAAATCACAATAGTCTTATTGATAAGAATGGATATGTTAATACTGACAGTATCCTTAATATACTTTTTTCAGATTTGGTGCAGGCTATTGCAATATATGAATATGATGGAAATGACATTTATTTAATTAGAGCTAATAATGAATATTATGATATTTTTGGCTACGAAAATATAGACAATAAAAATTCTATTCAGACGATGTTTGAGGGCGAGTACAGAAAGAAGCTTGAAGAAGAATTTAAGAAGGTTAATGAAACTAAGAAAATGTCAGTATTTCAGCTTAAGCGCAAGGTGTTTGGCAAAGATGTATGGATGAGTGTATCCTTAAAGTATATAGATAGTGTTGAGGATAAGGGCTTATTATGTGGAAGTATTATTGATATTACTTCACAAAAGCAAGTTGATTTTGAATTAGAAAAGTATAGAAATGCTGTACTTTGTGCTAAAAAGCAAAAAGTTACAATTCTCATTGTTGATGACTTAGAGCTTAGTAGAGCTATTCTTAAGGGAATATTTAAAGATGACTTTATTATTCTTGAGGCGCAGAATGGCAAACGAGCTATTGATGTTATTGAGAATAATGAAGGAATTGACTTGATACTTCTTGATATGGATATGCCAGTAATGGACGGAAAAACTTTCCTTACTACAAGACAAGATGACCCTAAGCTTAAGAGTATTCCTGTAATAGTTATTACTGCTGATGATAACGTTAAGGCTCAAGCTGATACAATCAATCTTGATGTTGAAGATTATATTGTAAAGCCATTTGTATCAGAAGTAGTATTAAAGAGAGTTAATCATGTGCTTGACTCTAAGAAAATGGTAGGACGTATGCTTGACGAGTACAGATTAGATAATGCTACAGCAGTAAAGAATTTTCAAAAAGATATAAAAAATATAAATAACTATAACGAAGAAATAACACAACTTAGAAATGATAATAAATAATTAAGTCAGTAAGGGCTGACTTATGTTTAAGAGCTGTCGCTATATGTGGCAGCTCTAATCCATTTTGGAGAAGTAAGAATTATGAGTAAAAGATTAAAATTATATGATAAGACACAGATAGACAAGAATAATCTTTTGTTTGCTAATAAAGCATTGTTTACATTGCTGTTTCCATTAATTATTGAACAGCTTCTTAATTCTTTTATGGGAATGGCTGATACTATGATGGTAAGTAATGTTGGAAGTGCTGCAATATCAGCGGTATCGTTAGTTGACTCTATTAACATGTTAGTTATACAAGTGTTTTCAGCATTGGCAACGGGAGCAGCAATTATATGTTCTCAATACATAGGTAGCGGTAATATTAAAGAGTGTAATAGGGCTGCAAGGCAGATTGTATTATCTGTATTTGTAATAGCTGTAAGTATTATGTGTATAGGAATTATTTTTAGAGTGCCACTTCTTCATAGTATATTTGGAAGTGTTGAAGAAGAAGTAATGAATAATTCTCTTATATATTTTTTAATTACATTATGTTCATATCCATTTTTTGCATTGTTTAATGTTGGTGCAGCATTTTTTAGAGCAGATGGAAATGCAAGGTATCCAATGATGATATCAGTTGTATCTAATGTGCTTAATATTATAGGCAATGGAATACTTATTTTTGGTTGTTCGATGGGAGTTGCAGGTGCGGCAATTTCTACACTTATATCAAGAGTGTTCTGTATGGTTGTAATATTTATCTCACTTAGAAAGCCTAAACAAACTATTGTAATGAATAATTTGTTAAAGATAAGACCAGATATGAAGTTAATTAAAAGAGTATTATCAATAGGTGTTCCAGCAGGAATTGAAAATGGAATGTTCCAATTTGGTAAGCTTGCAATACAATCCACAGTTTCATCCATGGGAACGGTTGCTATTGCAGCGCAAGCTATGACTAATATTCTTGAAAATGTAAATGGTATCGCAGGGATTGGTATCGGCATTGGACTTATGACAGTTGTAGGTCGGAGTATAGGCGCAAAGCGCAAAGAAGAAGCTAAGTATTATATAGTTAAATTAACATTTATAGCTGAGACTGCGATAATACTTTCCTGTGCCTTTGTCTACTTAATAGCAAGACCTGTTACTTGGCTTGGTGGAATGGAAAGTGCAAGTGCCGAAATGTGTATATATATGGCAGGTGCAATTACTATTGCAAAGCCTATTGTATGGACACTTTCATTTATTCCTGCTTATGGAATGAGGGCAGCAGGAGATGTTAAGTTTTCGATGGTAGTATCAACTTGCACTATGTGGTGTTGTAGAGTTGCGCTTTGTATATTTCTTGTTAAAATGTTTAACTTAGGCCCGATAGCTGTTTGGTATGGTATGTTTGCTGATTGGGCAGTAAGAAGTGTTATATTTACAGCGAGATTTTTAAGTGGTAAATGGATAAAAATGCAGTTGTCATAGTTATTTTATGTAATTATTATATAACAGACGAAAGAATTGTATCTGTAAAATATAATTATTAAAGTAAATATTAGCGGTATGCTTTTATATTTATAAAATGTTATATATAAGTGTGACATTTTCTTAATGGGTAAAATAGGTGGTGATGTAACATAATTAAATACGCAATAAATAATAAAAATTTAAAGGAGAGTTGAAGTGAAAGATTTTAAAGAAATAGTAAAGAAAAATCGTTCCTACAGAAGATTTTATCAGAACGAAAGAATTACACAAGAACAATTAAAGAATTGGATTGACACAGCAAGATATACAGCCTCAGGAGCTAATAGGCAGCCTATTATGTATAAGTTAAGTGTAGATGAAGCCTTAAATCAAGAGATTTTTAAAAATTTAGCCTGGGCAGGATATTATAAGGATTGGGATGGTCCTGTATATGGAGAAAGACCAGCAGGTTATATTTTTCTTATTACAAAAAAAGATGTCAATGCACAGTACGATGAAGGAATAGCAGCTCAGACAATTTTACTTGACGCAGTAGCAAATGGTTATGGTGGTTGTATGCTTGCAAATATTAAAAGAGATGAACTTATGAAAGTGCTTAATATATCTGATGAATATAAGATTGATTTGTGTCTTGCACTTGGAAAGCCTAAAGAAGAAGTTGTAATTGATGTAATAAGCGGTGATGGAGATATAAAGTATTACAGAGATGAAAATCAAGTGCAGCATGTTCCTAAAAAGTCACTTGAAGATATTATTTTATAGGTAGTGCATTAATTAATAAATGGTTTTTATGGGAATTGTAGCTTGTGTCACTTTTTGTAATTTTTTTTAAGAAACATTTCGATTATAATAAAGTGCCATAAGGTTAAAGGTTATAAACATAGGAGGGCATAAAATGGCTAGGGAGAAAAAACAAAAAAATAGGAAAGGCATACAATTTCAAATTCAGTCTAAAATTGGTGCTGCCATTGTAGCTGTTATGTCAATAATAGCTATATTAGTAGTAACAGTAGTTTACAATTTGGTAATTGATGCGAACGACAAAGATTTGGAGCAGGGCGCAGAGGCGGTATCGCTTCAAGTAGAAAAGTATTTTGCACCATTTGAAGGAATAGTACAACAATTTGCTACTGACGAAGATGTAAAGAATATTTTGGATACTACTAAAGCTGGGGAACGTATGACAGAGAACTCAATTTATCCTACTGTACTTGAAAAGATGGTTGCTACAGCTAATCTTGATACACAAAATATTCAAGGAACATTCGTTGCTGACCTTGACAGTAGTGCTTCTATTACATCAGGTGGTACAATTTCAGGAAAAGATTATGATGTTACAACTCGTGTATGGTATGATTGTACTAAAACTGGTAAAACAATGATTACAAAGCCGTATATATCTGCTAGTACAGGTAAAACAATTCTTAGTATTGTACAACCAGTTTTTAATCAAAATAAAACAGTTGTTGGTGTTGTTGGAATAGACGTTGTAATAGAAACAATTATCAATGTAATGGGTAATTATACAATTGGCGATAATGGATATATAATGCTTTTGGCAAGTGATGGAACTTTCGTATATCACCCTAATTCACAACTTATTGATACATTAATTCGGGATATGGATATCACTGATAATATTGGACAGGCAATTAGTTCTCAGTCATCACAGGCTTTAAAGTATAAAGCAGATGGTCAACGTAAGTTTGGTTACATAATGCCAATCGGAGATACAGGTTTTATAGCACTAAGCTGTATTCCAAATACTCAATATTATTCTTTACTTGGAGTAGCAGTTGCATTACTCCTTCTTGTGATTGTTTTAGGTGTTATATTTATTTTAGTTTTGATGAGTAGATTATCAAGCAGGATTGTAAGACCTTTGATAAAGTTAAATAGTGCGGCTATGGAGCTTGCACAAGGTAATCTTGATGTTACAATTGAAGCACAGACTGATGATGAAGTTGGTGAGCTTGGAAAGTCTATTGAAAAGACAGTAGTTCGTCTTAAGGAATACATAGATTATATTGATGAGATTTCAGAGGTGCTTGCTAATATGGCAAATGGAAAATTATTTATTAATCTTAAGTATGCTTATGTAGGTGAATTTGAAAAGGTAAAAGATGCACTTAATAATATCTCGGCTTCTATGATGGAAGTTATGACAAGTATTGTAGCTGGTGCAAATCAAGTGTCTTCTGGTAGTGATGACCTTGCAAAAGCAGCTCAAGGTATGGCTGAGAATACAGAAACACAAGCTTCAGCAATTGAAGAACTTCTTGCAACAGCAACAACTGTGGCAGAAGTTGTAAAGGAAAATAGAGATAATTCTGAAAAGTCTGCAAAGTATACTAATGAAGTAGCAGATGTAATGGAAGATAGCAAGAAGCAAATGGCTCAAATGCGTGAAGCAATGGATAAAATTCAAGAGTCATCAAAGCAGGTTGTTGGTGTTATTAAAGCAATTGAAGATATTGCAAGTCAGACTAATCTTTTATCACTCAATGCTTCTATTGAAGCTGCAAGAGCTGGTGAAGCAGGAAAAGGCTTTGCTGTTGTAGCAGGAGAAATTGGCGGTCTTGCAAATGAAAGTGCTAATGCTGTAAATACAACTCGTAATTTGATTAATGTATCACTTGATGAGATTGAAAAGGGTAATACTATTGTAAATGATGTTATTTCATCTCTTGATAATGCAGTTGAAAGAGTTCGTATTGCAAATGGAATGATACAAGATACAGCAAAGGCAGCAGATGTTCAAATGCAAGGTATTGACCAAATTCGTGACGGTATAGACAGTATGTCACAAGTAGTTCAAGATAATTCTGCCGTAGCAGAAGAAACTTCCGCAACAAGCGAAGAATTAGCAGCACAGTCAGTTACATTAAATGAACTTGTACAAAGATTTGATTTGAATTAATTTTTTGTATTTGAACGTTTAGGTTGTGGGGATATCAGTAGTATATAGACAAACACACACTAGAAAAAGGACAAATGCCTATATTTATATGCCATGTATCGAACAAGTATGTTCGCTACTGTCATACAAATATAGGTATTTGTTCTTTTTAATGGTGCATTTATTGTCTATATACTACTGATATCTTACGGAAGTTTTTTTTATTGTCAAATACAAAAAAGAGAAGATGGTTTGTTTAAAGCTTGAATTTGTGCAATAATGGACTGTTCTTTCAGTAATACGTTTAGTTTATATACTATTGCTATATTGCAAAAGCTTATTGTAGTGTGAAATGGGGAAGTCAAGTTTTAAGGGTATTCACATTTGGCAATATAAGTGGTATAATAATTTCAATAAAATCGTACAATAAAATAAACAAGTTATGTGTCTAGCGCACTCAACACGAACTTGTAAAATTACAATGTGCGCAGAAATGAGGTCATTATGAAACTGACATTTTTAGGTGCAGACCATGAAGTAACAGGCAGTTGTCATTTTCTTCAAGCCTGTGGCAAGAATATACTTGTTGATTGCGGAATGGAGCAAGGTAATGATGTATATGAAAACCAAGAGCTTCCAATTCCTGCCTCAGAAGTAGATTATGTTTTTCTTACACACGCACACATAGACCATTCAGGACTTATACCATTACTTTATGTTAATGGTTTTAGGGGCAATGTATTTGCAACATCAGCAACTGTTGATTTATGTACTGTAATGTTAAAGGACAGTGCGCATATACAGATGTTTGAAGCAGAATGGCGTAATAGAAAAGCCAAAAGGTCAGATGGAATACTTAAAGAATTTGTTCCATTATATGATATGGAGGCGGCTGTCAATGTAATGAAGCAATTTGTTGGCTGTGAATATGACAGTATTATTAATATTACAGATGGAATTAAGATAAGATTTACTGATGCTGGTCATCTACTAGGCTCAGCAAGTATTGAAGTGTGGATTGATGAAGATAACGTATCAAAAAAGATAGTATTTTCAGGAGATATTGGTAATATTAATAAGCCAATAGTAAAAGAGCCTAATTATCTTACATACGCAGATTATGTTGTTATGGAGTCTACTTATGGCGATAGAAGTCATGGTGGTACACCAGACTATGTAAATGAGCTTGTTAAGGTATTTAAGAGAACTTTTGACAGGGGCGGTAATGTAGTTATTCCTTCATTTGCTGTTGGAAGAACTCAAGAGCTTTTGTATTTTATAAGAAAGATAAAAGAAGATAGGTTAATTGATAGAGATTTTGATGTGTATATGGATAGTCCACTTGCGATTGAAGCTACTAATATATTCATTAAGAATATAGCACAGTGCTTTGATGAAGATGCTATGGAACTTGTCAACAGGGGTGTTAATCCACTTACATTTCCTGGACTTAAGTATGCCGTTACAGGTGATGAATCTAAGATGATTAACTTTGATAACAAGCCTAAAGTTATTATTTCAGCATCAGGTATGTGTGAAGCTGGACGAATAAGACACCATTTAAAACATAATCTTTGGAGAAAAGAGTGTACAATTCTCTTTGTTGGTTATCAAGCACTTGGAACTACAGGTCGTGCTATTGTTGAAGGTGCAAAGGAGATTAAGCTTTTTGGTGAGCCAATAAGTATTAACGCAGAGATTGCACAGCTTCCGGGTTCAAGCGGTCACGCAGATAAAGAAGGACTTATTAAGTGGATTAATTCTTTCCAGAAAAATCCAGACAAAGTTTTTGTAGTACATGGTGAAGATGCAGTTTGTGAGAGCTTTACAGAGTGTCTTAAGCATGAATATGGTTTTGATGCTTATGCACCTTACACAGGAGCGTCATTTGACCTTGCAACGGGTGAACGTATATCTGAGGGCAATAAGCAAAAGATATCAAGACGAGTTGTTGCAAAGAAAGCAAGTGGTGTATATGCAAGGCTTCTTGCTGCTGGACAAAGACTTCTTACAGTTATTAAGCACAATGAGGGCGGCGCTAACAAAGACCTTGCGAAGTTCGCTGACCAGATAAATGCAATGTGTGATAAGTGGGATAGATAATAGAATGCGAAAGAAGGAAGATAAAAAAGTATGAAAAAAATGTTATTTGTTTTTAACCCTAATTCAGGTAAGGCTAAGATAAAAAATGTTTTACTTAATATAATACAGGTATTATCAAAAGGCGGCTATGAGATAACGGTATATCCTACAAAGTTTGCAAGAGATGGATATCGTCATATTCTTCAAAATGAGGGTAAGTATGATGTTATAGCTTGTAGTGGTGGTGATGGAACTGTTAATGAAACGGTAGCGGCTGTGCTTAAATTTAAGGGCAAGAAGCCCCCAATAGCATATATTCCTAGCGGAACTACAAATGATTTTGCTACAAGTCTTAATATACCAAAAGATATGGTAAAGGCAGCAAAGAACATTATAGATGGTAGACCAAAAAAGATTGATGTGGGACTTGTAAATGGTAAGAGAACATTTAATTATGTTGCGGCATTTGGGGCATTTACTAAGGTGTCATATGAAACACCACAGCCACTTAAGAATTTATTTGGGCATCAAGCTTATGTAGTAGAGGGTGTAAAAAGTCTTTCGGAATTGAAGCCATATCATATGAGGATAGAAACAGATGACATACAATTAGACAATAATTTTATATATGGTATGGTGAGTAATACTGACTCTGTAGGAGGTATGAAGGGTATTACGGGCACAGGTGTTGATTTGCAAGATGGTCTATTTGAAGTTGTTCTTGTAAAGGAGATTAAGAGTCCGCTTGCATTACAACAGCTTATAACGGCTTTGATTACACAGAATTTTGATAAAAGTGATTTGATATGTTCTTTTAAGACTAAGAAGATAAAGTTTGAAAGTGATGAGCCTATTAAATGGACTCTTGATGGGGAGTTTGGTGGAGAACACAATGAAGCTGTGTTTGAAGTACTTCATCAGGTTGTGGAATTTATAGTGCCAACAAAGGATACAAAAGAAATTAAAGAAGTTATAGAGAGTGTTGAAGAATAATATTGTGTGTGGCGTATTTTGCATTTTTAGGTTGTGATGATAGCCGTAGTATATAAACGAACACACACCAGTAAAAGTACAGCTACATATATTTTTATGCCAGATATCGAACAAGTATGTTCGCTACTGTCATACAAATATGGGTAGCTGTTCTTTTAATGGTGCATTTATCGTTTATATACTACGGCTATCTTACGGTAGTTTATTGGTGGCAAAATACGAAAATTTAAGTTGTGATAATACTAAATAATTTCTTGTAATAGGATAGAAGTATATAGGTAAGGCTTTAATCAAAATGGGGTTAAGGTCTTATATTTTTTATGCAAACAACTAGCTAAAGTCTGTACTTGTACTTGGCGATTGTCGCAATAATTTGAAAAACTTGCGGTGTAGGTTTCGTAGGGTTGTTTTAATAATATTAACTAAAATTGGGAAAACACGTAATTAAATAAAGTTAGTTTAATTGGGTTTTAGATAGATAAATAAAGTTTTTTGTGAGTTTAGTTTATTTTATTATGTTGCAAATGATATACAATTCTAAAACAATTTATTTTTAAAAGAAAATAAATTAAAAAACAGTGTGAAAAATGAGAAAAAATTACTAAATAATATTAGTTTTTTAGGGACAGGTATTTGTAATTGTGTATAATGAAATGGAAAAATACTTATTTGAATAATAATTGTCAGATTTTGTTATAGAATTATATGCGATTATCAAACTATCAGACAATTCAAATGAAAAATGGTATTTACAAAGCTAAAAAATAGGCGTATATTATCAATAAATAAAAAACAAGAAATGAATTTCACATAAGGCATGAAGATAAACTTGCAGAATATGTTTATCATAGTGTACACAGTAATAAAAATAATTAATTTAAGAAAGGAACATAAGTACTATGGAAAATCAAAACAGACAGTCTGGACTTTATAGTCCTGCATTTGAACATGACAACTGTGGTATCGGTGCTGTAGTAAGCATTAATGGTATCAAGACACATCAGACAGTTTCTGATGCACTTAGTATTGTAGAAAACCTTGAACACAGAGCAGGTAAAGACGCAGAAGGGAAGACTGGAGATGGTGTTGGTATTCTTTTACAGATATCACATAAGTTCTTTAAAAAAGCTGTAAAACCTCTCGGAATTAATATTGGTGAGGAAAGAGATTATGGTATTGGTATGTTCTTTTTCCCACAAGACGTTTTAAAGAGAAATCAGTCAAAGAAGATGTTCGAGATTATCGTAGAAAAAGAAGGTCTTGAATTTTTAGGCTGGAGAGAAGTTCCAACTTTTCCTAATGTACTTGGAAAAAAAGCTGTTGACTGTATGCCATATATTATGCAGGCTTTTGTTAAAAGACCAGCAAATGTTAATAAAGGAATTGACTTTGATAGAAAGCTTTATGTAGCAAGACGAGTATTTGAACAGACTTGCGAAAATACTTATGTTGTTTCATTGTCAAGCAAAACTATTGTATACAAGGGTATGTTTTTAGTAGGTCAGTTAAGACAGTTTTTTGCTGATTTAACTGATGAAGCTTATGAGTCAGCAATTGCAATTGTTCATTCAAGATTTTCTACTAACACTAATCCTAGTTGGGAAAGGGCTCACCCTAATAGATTTATCGTACATAACGGTGAGATTAATACAATTAAGGGCAATGCTGATAGAATGTTAGCAAGAGAAGAAACAATGTATTCTGACTATCTTGAAAATGAAATGTCTAAGATTACACCAGTTGTCAATACTAACGGTTCTGACTCTGCAATGCTTGACAATACTCTTGAATTTCTTGTAATGAACGGTATGCCATTACCACTTGCTGTAATGATTACAATACCAGAGCCTTGGAGCAATGATACAGCAATGGCACAGGAGAAGAAAGACTTTTATCAGTACTATGCAACAATGATGGAGCCATGGGACGGTCCTGCTTCAATCCTTTTCTCTGATGGTGATATTATGGGAGCAGTTCTTGATAGAAATGGTCTTCGTCCTTCAAGATATTATGTAACTAATGACAGTTATTTAATTCTTTCATCAGAAGTTGGTGTGCTTCCAGTTGATGAGAGCAGAATTAAGTTAAAAGACAGATTAAGACCGGGTAAAATGCTTCTTGTTGATACAGTTGCAGGTAAACTTATTGATGACGATGAACTTAAAGAAAAGTATGCTACAAGCAAGCCTTATGGTGAATGGCTTGACAGCAATCTTATTAATTTAAAAGATTTAAAAATTCCTAATAAGAGAGTTGCAACTCATTCAAAAGAAGAAAGAGCAAGACTTCAAAAAGCTTTTGGTTATACATATGAAGATTTTAAGACATCAATTCTTCCTATGGCACTTAATGGTACAGAGCAGATAGGAGCTATGGGTGTCGATACACCACTTGCAGTTCTTTCTAATGAACATCAGCCATTATTTAATTACTTTAAGCAGTTATTTGCACAGGTTACAAATCCACCTATTGACTCTATTCGTGAAAAGGTGGTAACAGCTACAACAGTTTACTTAGGAACAGATGGTAACGTACTTATAGAAAAAGAAGAAAATTGTAAACAGCTTAAAATTGAACACCCAATTCTTACTAATACAGACCTTTTAAAGATTAAGAATATGAAGGTGGATGGCTTTAAAGTAGAAACTATTCCTATTATTTATTATAAGAATACTTCACTTGCAAAGGCTATTGACCACTTGTATGTAGAAGCTGACAGAGCACACAGAGAAGGAGCTAACATTATTATTCTTTCAGATAGAGGAGTTGATGAAAATCATGTTGCAATTCCATCACTTCTTGCTGTATCAGCACTCCAACAATATCTTGTACGTTCTAAGAAAAGAACTAGCATGGCTGTTATATTAGAGAGTGGTGAACCTAGAGATGTACATCACTTTGCGACACTTTTAGGATATGGTGCTTCTGCAATTAATCCATATCTTGCACAAGAAAGTATTCAAGAACTTATTGACCTTAATATGCTTGATAAAGATTACTATGCAGCAGTTGACGATTATAACAATGCTATCCTTAATGGTATCGTTAAGATTGCGGCTAAGATGGGTATTTCAACAATTCAGTCTTATCAAGGCTCTAAGATGTTTGAAGCAATTGGTATTAACTCAGATGTTATTGATAAGTATTTTAGCGGAACAGTAAGCCGTATAGAAGGTATAGATATTTCTGATATTGAAAATGATGTTGAAGCTCGCCACTCAAAGGCATTTGACCCACTTGGACTTTCAGTTGACACCACACTTGACAGTGAGGGCGCTCATAAGATGAGAAGTGGAAAGGAAGAACATTTGTACAATCCACAGACAATACATCTTCTTCAACTTGCTACAAGAACAGGCAATTATGAAACATTTAAGGAATATACAAAGCTTGTAAATAAAGATACAGGTGTTAAGAACTTAAGAGGACTTATGAATATTAAGTTCCCTAAAAAAGGTATTAACATTGATGAAGTAGAAAGTGTAGACTCTATTGTTCAAAGATTTAAGACAGGTGCTATGTCTTACGGTTCTATTTCAAAGGAAGCACACGAAACTATGGCGATTGCTATGAATATGATACATGGTAAGTCAAATAGTGGTGAAGGCGGTGAAGATGATGACAGACTCACAGTCGGAGCTGACGGACTTAACAGATGTTCCGCAATTAAGCAGGTAGCTTCAGGAAGATTTGGTGTTACATCTAAGTACCTTGTAAGTGCAAAAGAAATACAGATTAAGATGGCGCAAGGTGCAAAGCCGGGTGAGGGCGGACATCTTCCGGGTAAGAAGGTATATCCTTGGATTGCTAAGACAAGACTTTCAACACCGGGGGTATCTCTTATTTCACCACCACCACATCACGATATCTATTCAATAGAAGATTTAGCACAGTTAATCTATGACCTTAAAAATGCAAATAAGAATGCTAGAATTTCAGTTAAGCTTGTATCAGAAGCTGGTGTTGGGACTGTAGCTTCTGGTGTTGCTAAGGCTGGCGCACAAGTAATTCTTATCTCTGGTTATGATGGTGGTACAGGTGCAGCACCTAGAAGTTCTATCCACAACGCAGGACTTCCTTGGGAACTTGGACTTGCAGAAGCTCACCAGACACTTACAATGAATGGTCTTCGTAATAAGGTTATTATTGAAACAGATGGTAAGCTTATGAGTGGTAGAGATGTTGCGATTGCAGCTATGCTTGGTGCAGAAGAATTTGGATTTGCAACAGCTCCACTTGTAACGATGGGTTGTGTAATGATGAGAGTATGTAACCTTGATACTTGCCCTGTTGGTATTGCAACACAAAACCCAGAGCTTAGAAAGAGATTTACAGGCAAGCCAGAATATGTTGTCAACTTTATGAAGTTTATTGCTCAAGAACTTCGTGAATATATGGCAAAGCTTGGTGTTAAGACAGTTGATGAACTTGTAGGTCGTACAGATTTCCTTGAACCTAAAGAAGTTAAAGATAGTGGTTGTTCTGTTAAAGTTGACCTTAGTAACATTCTTAATAATCCATTTATTAAGGAGGCTTCTTCAATCAAATATAATAAGAAGAACCCTTATGATTTTAAGCTTGAGTCAACTGTTGATGAAAGAGTGCTTATAAAGAAGTTAGCACCAGCTCTTGAAACAGGCGAAAAGAGAAGTGTTGAAGTTGATGTTACTAATATTGATAGGTCGGTAGGTACACTTCTTGGTGCAGAGATTACAAGAAGATTTGGCGAAAGCCTTGAAGAAGATACTTATACAGTAAAATGTACAGGTGCAGGCGGACAAAGCTTTGGTGCATTTGTTCCAAAGGGACTTACACTTGAACTTGTCGGTGATAGCAATGACTACTTTGGTAAAGGACTTTCAGGTGGTAAGCTTGTAGTATATCCACCAACTGGCGTTACATATAAAGAAGATGAAAATATTATTATTGGTAATGTCGCTCTTTATGGTGCTACAAGTGGTAAAGCCTTTATAAATGGTGTTGCGGGTGAGCGTTTCTGTGTTCGTAATTCTGGTGCAATTGCAGTAGTTGAAGGCTGTGGCGACCATGGTTGTGAATATATGACAGGTGGTAGAGTTGTAGTATTAGGAAGAACTGGAAAGAACTTTGCAGCAGGTATGAGTGGTGGTATTGCTTATGTACTTGACGAAGATACAACACTTTATAAAAAAGTCAACAAACAACTTGTATCTATAGAAGCAGTTACAGATAAGTATAACGTATTAGAATTAAAAGATATTATTATGGAACACGTTGCATACACTAATTCAAAGAGAGGTAAAGATGTATTAGACCATTTTGAAGAATATCTTCCAAAGTTTAAGAAGATTATTCCACATGATTATAAGAAGATGATGAATAAGATGGGACAGATGGAAGAAAGAGGTCTAAGTAGTGAGCAGGCACAGATAGAAGCATTTTACGCAGCAACAAAATAATTAAGTGAATTTTAAGTAAGGTGTAAAAATAATCAACAGCTAGTTTAGGCTAGACTGAAAGCTGGTTGTTGATTGTTTTTCTAAAGTGTAAGAGTGTGAATTAGATTTGACAAAATAAAATCTAAGCTTATAGTACTGAGTTAAAAATATATTGGATTATTGTATGTAAGATAGAAAGGAGATACTTATGGGTAAGCCAACTGGATTTATAGATTATAAACGTGAAGATGCAAGAGCAATTGAGCCTAAAGAAAGAATTAAGAATTTCAATGAATTTCATATACCTCTTTCAGAGGAGGAACAAAAAAAGCAAAGTGCAAGATGTATGGATTGTGGTGTTCCATTTTGTCAATCAGGAATGACTTTAAGAGGAATGACAACAGGTTGTCCACTTAACAATCTTATTCCTGAATGGAACGACCTTGTGTATACAGGCAATTGGGAACAGGCATATAACAGACTTCATAAGACAAGTAATTTCCCAGAGTTTACATCTCGTGTATGCCCAGGTCTTTGTGAAAAGGCTTGTACTTGTGGACTTAATGGAGATGCGGTAAGCACTAAGGAAAATGAAAAAGCTATCATTGAGTATGCCTATGCACATGGGCTTGCAGGTGCAAAACCACCAAAGGTAAGAACGGATAAAAGAATTGCTGTTATAGGTTCAGGCCCTGCTGGACTTGCCGTTGCTGACCAGCTTAACTCAAGGGGACATAATGTTACTGTATACGAAAGAGCAGACAGAATTGGTGGTTTATTAAGATATGGTATTCCTAATATGAAATTAGAAAAGCATATTATTGATAGAAAACTTGATGTTATGAAAAAAGAGGGCATAGAGTTTATAACAAATGCAAATGCAGGCGAAAATATTAAAGCTAAAAAGCTTATGGAAGAATATGATGCAGTAGTGCTTGCTTGTGGAGCTTCTAATCCAAGAGATATAAAAGCACCTGGTAGAGATGCTAGGGGAATATATTTTGCAGTAGATTTCCTTACATCAACAACTAAGAGTTTATTAGACTCTAATCTTACAGATGGTAAGTACATATCAGCTAAGGATAAAAATGTAATTGTTATTGGTGGTGGTGATACAGGCAATGACTGTGTTGGTACTTGTATAAGACATGGCTGTAAATCAATTACGCAGCTTGAAATGATGCCAAAAGCTCCTGATGAAAGAACAGAGAGCAATCCATGGCCACAGTGGCCTTTAGTGTGCAAGACTGATTATGGTCAGGAGGAAGCTATTGCTGTATTCGGACATGACCCAAGAATATATACAACAACGGTTAAGGAGTTTGTAAAGGATAAGAAGGGTAATCTTACAAAGGTTATAACTGTTGCGCTTGAATCTAAGGTTGATGAAAAGACAGGTAGAAGAATGATGGTGCCGGTAGAAGGAACTGAAAAGGAAATGCCTTGCGAGCTTGTTCTTATAGCAGCAGGTTTCTTAGGTACACAAAAGTATGTATCAGACGCATTTGGAGTTGAACTTACAGAAAGAACTAATGTAAAGACAGAAGATGGTAAGTTTGCAACTAATGTAAAGGGAGTCTTTAGTGCAGGCGATATGCACACAGGTCAGTCACTTGTAGTAAAAGCAATTCGTCAAGGACGTGACTGTGCAAAAGAAGTTGATGAGTTCCTTATGGGATATACAAATCTGTAATATTTTTTAAATCATACTAATATATAATAAAGATTAAATAGAGCTGTTGCATTAACGAAAATTTATGAGGGATATAGAATTATTTACTAATTAAATTCTATATTTTGTATAAAATTTTCTTAGTGCGACAGCCTCATTTTTTATGTTTTTATACGAAAATATAATGAAAATTTAAAGTGTAAAGTCTTATTAAAGTTAGATTTTACACTTTTTATTTATGTAGATAATGAGAACGTCTATGCTTGTATGAGAATTGGAGCTTGTTATTAAATTATGAGAAATTTACAGAACGTGTTTGGCATAGTTTTTAAATTTATGTGTGCATAAAGTAAGAATTTATGATATAATAATCTATTATCAAAAAATGTTAGCGAAAATAATTATCATCTATTAAAGGCTGACAGACAATAGAACTAATTGTATAAAATTTATAGAAAGGTGAAGATAACGTGAAGAAACATTCAAAGAAAAAAGGAATATTACAGATTATATTCGGAAGAACAGCTATAATCGTTGTTTCTCTTATTATTCAGTTATTTATTCTTGTATACACGACGAAGTGGCTTTCAGAGTATTCAACTATGATATACTATGGATTTGTGTTGTTGGGAATAGGTGTGGCTACACATATTATGAATAATAGTGATAATGCAAGTTTTAAGCTGGCTTGGATTATACCTGTATTAACCGTTCCAGTATTTGGCTCAATTTTTTATGTGTTTATGTATAATCAGTTTGAAACAAGGGCAATGAAGAAGATGTTGGTGCGTCTTAATGGGCAAATGAAGTTAGCTTATCATCAAAATGAAAAGTTAATGCAGCAAGTAAAAGAAGAGTCAGATGGTGAATATGGCTTGTATAATTATTTATATAATGTAGGAAGCTTTCCAGTGTATAATAATTGTCAAGCTGAATTTTTTCCATTGGGGCAAGATAAGTATGAGGAAATGCTTATTCAATTAAAAGCGGCTGAGAAGTTTATATTTATGGAGTACTTTATTGTTGCTGAAGGAAAGATGTGGAATTCTATTTTGGAAATTCTTAAGGAAAAGGCGGCAAATGGCGTTGAAGTAAGATTTATGTATGATGGAACTTGTAGTCTTGCATTACTTCCTTATGGTTATTATAAGGAGCTTGGCAAGTATGGGATTAAGTCAATTCCATTTTCACAGATAAGACCAGCACTATCAACATATCAAAATAATAGAGACCATAGAAAAATTCTTATAGTAGATGGAAAAGTTGCATTTACAGGCGGTGTTAATTTGGCTGACGAGTATATTAATGAAAAGGAAAGATTTGGCTATTGGAAAGATACGGCTGTTATGGTAAGAGGTAAAGCTGTTAAGTCTTTTACACTTATGTTTCTTGAAATGTGGAATGTTGCTGTAAAAAATGGTGATATTACATTACAAGATATTAACAAATATGTAAGTTGTACAGATGAGTATTTTTATAAGGATAATATTGAAGAAGTATTTGAAAGAGATGTTAAAAGAACTGGTAGATGTATGTTAAGAAATGGTGGTTATGTTATCCCTTATAGTGATGACCCATTTTCTAATGAAAGAATTGGAAAGCAAGTATATATTGATATATTAAACAGGGCAACGAAATACGTTCATATTATGACACCATATCTTATATTAGATGATGAAATGGTGCTTGCACTTCAATATTGTGCAAAAAGAGGTGTTGAAACTATTATACTTATGCCACACGTTCCTGATAAAATATATGCTTATCTTTTAGCAAGGACTTATTACAAAGATTTGCTTGAGAGTGGGGTTAAGATTTTTGAATATACTCCGGGGTTTGTACATGCTAAGATATTTGTAAGTGATGATATACGAGGTGTTGTTGGAACAAGTAATCTTGATTTTAGAAGTCTTTATCTTCATTTTGAGTGTTGTATGTATATGTATAAAAATGAAACTGTATTTGATATTGAAAAGGATTATCAAGAAACTCTTAAACAAAGTCAAGAGATTACGGTTAAGGATTGTGATGAGTATTCAGGTGTGAAGAAGATTGCAGGAAGTCTTTTAAGGTTTATTGCACCGCTTATGTAATAATATATGGACTTGAATTTTTATATTTTGCAATTTATGCTGTGGGATATCAGTAGTATAGATACAATAAATGCACAATTAAAAAGAACAACAGCCTAGATTTATATGCTATTATCAAACAAGAGTGAGTGTTGCTGTAATATAAATATAGTCTGTTGTTTTTATATATTACTAATATTTTGTGAAATATTATATTTTACATTTTTAGTTGTGTGAGGATTTGTTTAAAGGTATAAATAAGTTGTGAACCTACACTATAACTTGTTGTGTAGAGTAGTAAAATTTATGTAATGAAATTAAGTGAATACATTAGTATTCCATAAACTCATTAATATCTCTTAATATATCTTCAACTTCTTCACCACATCTATTAATTGTAAGTCGGAGTGGATTGTATATATCAAGGCTGAATATTCCTACTATTGATTTGGCATCTACGCAACTGTGACCTGCTTCTATATCGAAGTCACAATCGTATTTGCTTATAATACTTACGAATTTTTGTACTTTTTCAACGGAATCTAATAAAACTGAAACTGTGAGCATTTGAATCACCTCTTAAATCTAATTATATATTTTTGTTACCCTAGATATAATACTACACGAATTTAGGAAATACAACCTAATTTTGTTAAAATTTTATCTTTTTCGACAAATGTGCAAATATGATTTTAATTTGTGTATGAGTTATTGATATTTAGAGGTAAATAAAAAAACAACCATCTATATTTGTGTCAGTTGAATTAGCAAATATAGGTGATTGTTCTTTGGGGAGAATTATATAATGCGGAAAATGGGACTTGAACCCACACGTGGAAAACCACACAAGAATCTGAATCTTGCTCGTCTGCCATTCCGACATTTCCGCATAACAAAGTTATTTTAAATGGAAAATGTGTTCTTGTCAATTAGAAAATTAAAATATATAATAAAAAAAATTAAAATAAAATTTAAAAGGTAAAGATTATGTATAGAATATTAATAGTAGAAGACGACAAAGTAATTGCTGATACTGTGAAAGAACAGCTTATAAAGTGGGGGTATGAGGCTTTTGTAGTTACTGACTTTAGTGATGTGTTAAAGACATTTGTAGAAGTTGAGCCACATCTTGTACTTATGGATATAGGATTGCCATTTTTTAATGGATACCATTGGTGTACGCAGATTAGAACAGTGTCTAAAGTGCCTATAATATTTATGTCTTCTATGTCTGACAATATGAATATAGTTATGGCAATTAATATGGGTGGTGATGACTTTATTGTTAAGCCTTTTGATATTAACGTGCTTATTGCAAAGGTGCAGGCAATGTTAAGAAGAACATATTCTTTTGTTGAAAGCACTAATATTATTGAACATAACGGCTGTATTCTTAATATGAATGACCAGTCATTTACATATAACAACAATAAGGTGGAGCTTACAAAAAATGAATATAAAATATTGCAGTATCTTCTTGAAAATGTGGGAAAAGTGGTGACTCGTGACAGTATTATGATGAAGTTGTGGGAAAGTGATGATTTTATTGACGATAATACATTAACTGTAAATGTAACAAGACTTAGAAAAAAGCTTGAGCTTGCGGGGCTGTCTGATTATATAAAGACAAAAAAGGGCGTTGGCTATATTATTGGTTAGCGAAGAATAGATTATTTTTGCAATAGAAATAAAAGAAACAGTTACAAAAATGTGTGAAAAGCCCACTCCTTTAGGTGTGTGATGGAAATGATAAAGACATTTGGAAACAAATAAGTGACTTAATGGTATTAGATTGAAAAGACAGCTACATAATAGTTAATTATTGATAACTTAAATGTAACAAGATTTCGCCAATAATAGACGAAAGGATTGTATTTATGAAATTATTTCTTATGTATATGAAGAATAAAGCAAGTACTATTATACAGCTTTTGAGCTTGTGCATAGTATTTTTTATTGTGTTTTGGCTTTATAATGTGCCTTTAGAGCCGATTGTATTTGGTATTGAATTGTATGGGGTGTGTTATATTTTGTATTTGATATATGATTTTTATATATTTGTTCAGAAATATAGAATACTTGAAGCACAGCTTAAAATAGAAGATATACAAGGGTTGAGCTTACCGAAAGTAAGTAATGAATTAGAGCAATTATATTGTAGGTTATTAGAGCATTTGCTGTTACAAAAGCATAAGCTTTACGATAAAGATAAGGAGTTTGATAAAAATTTAAAGGATTATTATGCTTGTTGGGCTCATCAGATAAAAACGCCGATTTCAGCAGTCAAATTAATAATACAATCAATGCAGGATTGTGAAAATGCTGACGATATCCAGAAAATATCAGCGATTAATCGTGAAATGTTTAAGATTGAATTTTATGCTGATGCAGTTATGAATTATCTTAGGCTTGAGGATATTTCATCGGATTATGAATTTAAGAATTGTGAAGTTGAAGGTGTTGTAAAAAAGGCAGTTAAGAAATTTGCACCACAGTTTATAGGTAGACACATTTCGCTTCATATTAAGGATATTAATGCGCAGGTGTGTACAGACCCTAAGTGGTTAGGTTTTATTATTGAGCAGTTGCTATCTAATGCTATAAAGTATAACAATGATGGTGGAAGTGTGACTATTTATGTAAATGATAGCAAGTTATTTATTGAAGATACTGGGATTGGAATTAATATAGAAGATATTCCAAGAATAATGGAACGAGGCTTTACAGGTTATAATGGCAGAATGGATAAAAATTCATCAGGGATAGGGCTTTATCTTTGCAAAAAGGCGGCAGATAAGTTGGGATTTACCATAAGTTTTGACGCAAGTTATAAGGGAGGAGCTAGAGTTATTGTGGATATGACACAGACTTGCGTACAGCATGAATAAAATTATTATATGAATTTTGGAGGAAAATATGAATATAAGAAATGCAACAATGAATGACATTGAAGAAATTACAAGAGTAGAAGCAGAATGTTTTCCAGTTGCAGAAGCGGCAACAAAAGAAGAATTTGCAGAAAGAATTAAGTATTATGGAAACCATTTTTGGTTAATGTTTGATGAAGATAAACTTATTGCATTTGTTGATGGTTTTGTAACAAATGAGAAAGATTTAACAGATAAAATGTATGAACAAGCTGATATGCACGATGAAAATGGAGAATGGCAAATGATTTTTGGAGTTAATACTATTCCAAATTATAGAAAGCAAGGTTATGCAGGACAATTAATTGAATGTGTAATTGATACAGCTAAAAAGCAAAAAAGAAAAGGCGTTGTTTTAACTTGCAAGCAAAAATTGGTTGGATATTATTCAAAATTTGGATTTATAGATGAAGGGATATCGGATAAGTCTGTGCATGGAAATGTTGTGTGGCATCAGATGAGATTGACATTTTAAAGCTATTAAATAGAATTAGTTTAAAGTTTGTGTTTGCACAATAATTTGACGATTGGCATGATATTTTGGGCTGTCGCAATAAGAAATTTTATACAAAATCATAGATGTTTAATTAGCAAATAGTTTTATTTTTTGTATAAATTTTCGTTAATGCGACAGAAAACAGTATTTGTTTATATGTCACAGATATTGTAATAAAAGTTTATTGAAATGCAAAATACACGAATTTGAGTGGAGAGTTTGTAAAATGCAATAATTTTATGTTGCCTTAATAAGAAATTTTAAATTGTTTTATGGTTAATCTTTTAATTCTTGTGAATGAATGAGATTAGCATAAGAACCATTTTTTCTCATAAGTTCATCGTGTGAGCCTAGTTCAATTATAGTACCGTTGTCGATTACGGAAATTCTATCAGCATTTTTGACTGTTGATAAGCGGTGTGCAATTATGATTGTTGTGCGCCCTTTTGACAATTTTTCAAAAGTTTTTTGAATTTTGGCTTCTGTTACACTGTCTAATGCTGATGTAGCTTCATCTAAGATAAGAATAGCAGGATTTTTTAAGAAAATACGAGCAATTGAAATTCTCTGCTTTTGACCACCAGATAGGCGTGTGCCACGTTCACCCACATTTGTGTCAAAACCATCTGGCATTGCACAGATATCGTCATAAATTTCTGCTAGTTTTGAAGCTTGAATAATCTCATCCATAGAAGCGTCTAATCTACCATATCTAATATTTTCTGCTATGCTATCTGAAAAAAGGAATACATCTTGTTGAACAATACCAATATTTTCTCGCAAAGATTTTTGAGTTACGTTGCGTATATCTTGTCCATCAATTAAAATTGCACCTGATGTCACATCATAAAATCTAGGTATTAGTTGACTTAATGTTGTTTTTCCACCACCCGAAGCTCCAACAAATGCGATAGTTTCACCAGACTTTATATGTAATGAAACATCTTTAAGAATAGGGTGGGTTTCTTGATAAGAAAATCCGACATGATTAATATCAATTTTACCAGTTACGTTATTTAATTCTAAGGCATTAGGTATATCAGTAAGTGTAGGTTGAGTTCTCATAAGTTCTACAAAACGGTGTAAACCAGCAGTTCCATTTGCAATTAATTCTGAAGTTACGGCAAGTCTGCGAATTGGATTAACAAAAGTTGTTATATATAAGTTGAAAGCAATAAGGTCGATTGTAGTTAATTGACCAGACATTATAAGCGCACCACCAACAGCAATTACAATAACTGAAAGTATACATAAGAAAAATTCCATTATAGAGTTAAAACTTCCCATAGCTTTGTGATATTGATATTTGGCATTTTTAAAATTACTGTTTGCGTGATTAAATTTTAACAAGGATTGTTTTTCATTTGTAAAAGCTTTAGTAGTTTTCATGCCAGAAAGTTCTGTTTCAAAATCGGCGTTTATTGATGCAGTTGTCTTTTTTACTTGACGTGAAGCATCTCTCATGGCTTTGCAACAGTTTAGTACTATAATAAGGAATAAAGGTATCATAATTGTTATAATAATTGCTAGTTTCCATTGTATTGAAAACATGATAATTAAAGCACCAATAATTGTCACAAAAGAAATAAATATATCTTCTGGTCCATGATGTGCAAGTTCTGTAATGTCGAATAAATCTGCTGTTAATCGGCTCATAAGTGTTCCTACACGATTGTTGTCAAAATAGTCAAAGCCCAGTTCTTGAATGTGACAAAATAAATCGTGACGAATATCGGTTTCAACTAAAATACCAAAATTATGTCCCCAGTACCATATAATATATGTAAAAACTGATCGTAAAATGTAAGCAATAAACACAGCACCCATTACAAGCCAAAAACTATTCCATTTATTTTCTGGAAGTAATGTATACATACACCATCTTGAGATTGCAGGAAAAGAAAGGTCAATTAATGCAATGGCAAAAGCACAAATCATGTCAAGAATAAACAGACCTTTATGTGGTTTAAAATAAGATAGAAAAATTTGAAGTTCTGATTTCATTTTATCCTCCTTTTGTTTAACGACTAATTTAACTACTTGACAGTAAATTATTTTAGCAATATGATTATATCACTATATTAAGCTATATAGTTTTATAAAATAACCAAAAAATATCAAATTATCACCAAAGGAGTATTCTATGGAATTATCAAATGAAGAAAATTATATTAATTTTGTTAATTTGCGTAGCAATTCTAACTTTCCATATCTGGTGTTGGAAATTATAAATGGACATAGTTATCCAAGAAATGCTGGTTTTAAAGTTGCACACTGGCATGAGGATTTGCAGTTTATATATTTAGAACAGGGGAATATAGAGGTTAAGACCTTGAATGATACTGTGCATTTATCAGAAGGGGATTGTATATTTATTAATAAAAATGTTGTTCATCAAGTTGTACAGTTGGGGAAAGTTCATTATTATAGCTTTATATTTCCAGAGAAGTTTTTATTTTTTTACGAGGATAGTCCGACTAAAAAAATAGTTCAGCAGATTACAGAAAATTCAAGTTTACAAACTTTTACGCTTAAATCAGAAAAGATAGAGTACAGGCAAAGTCTTAATATTTTACAGGAATTAGTGCTACTAGAAAAGAATAAAACAGAAATGTATCTTTATCAAGTGTTAGTTTTGCTTACTCAGTTGTGGCTTGAAATTCAAACTCATATTTCTATTTCGCTTAGGGAAACGGAGAGCTTTACACAGAAGCGTATGAAAATTTTTTTGATTTATATTGATAAGCACTTTTCAGAAGATATTTCACTAGAGGATATTGCAAAAAGTGCAAATGTAAGTAAGACAGAGTGTTTGCGTTGTTTTCGTCAAAGTATGCAAAATACACCTTATCAATATCTGATGGAGTATAGATTGTCAAAGGGGGCAAATCTTTTAATAAATTCTGAAGAAACGATTGAAGTAATAGCGAATGCAGTTGGGTTTCATCAGAGTAGCTATTTTGGAAAGTGTTTTAAAGAAAAGACAGGGTATTCTCCTAAGCAGTATAGAAGTATTCAAAAAAGTGATTATAAAAAGTAAGTTTATAGAATTAGTGATATTATTATAATATTTGGAAATAATATGATAATTTTTTAGTGAAAAATGCGATATAATTATATTTTGATAGAGCAATAAAAATATAGAAGTATACTCTAAAGGATTGTATAAACTAAGGAGGAACACTAAGATGGCAAATATTATTGTATTATTTGAAGTAAAACCAACAAAAGAAGGAATGAAAAAATATTTAGATTTGGCAGGTATGCTTAAACCTATGTTAAAAGGATTTGAAGGATTTATTAGGGCGGAACGATTTTCTAGTATTAATGAAGAAGGTAAATTATTATCCATGAATGTCTGGACAAACGAAGCGGCTGTGGAGCGTTGGAGAAATGTAGTTGAACATAGAATGAGTCAAAAAGAAGGGCGTGAAAAATTATTTGAAAGTTATAAAATAACAGTTTGTTCAGAAATTCGTTCATATACTAATATCGACAGAGAGCAAGCACCAAAAGACTCTAATGAATTTTTTGAAGTTTGAGGTAGAAGAATGATATACATAACACATTATCAATCACCAATTGGAGAAATTATAATGGCAGCAGATGATATTGGATTAATTGGTCTTTGGTTTGAAAATCAAAAATACTATGCAGATAGTTTAAAGGGTGAAAGTGTCAATCAAGAAAATGATATATTAAAAGAAGCAAAAAGATGGCTAGATATTTATTTTACTGAAAAAGAGCCGAATTTTGTACCACCAATTCATATGATAGGTTCAGATTTTCGTAAAGCAGTATGGGGTATTTTGCTTACAATACCGTATGGGCATACGATTACATATGGAGAAATATCAAGAAAGCTTGAGCGTGAAAAAGGATATGTGAAAATGTCAGCACAAGCCGTTGGAGGTGCAGTGGGACACAATTCTATTTCTATTATTATACCATGTCATAGGGTAGTTGGCACTAACGGAAGTTTGACAGGGTATGCTGGTGGGATAGATAAAAAGGAGTATTTGCTTAGATTAGAAAAGACAGATATGAGCCATTTTTTTGTGCCGAAGAAAGAGAGTGCATTATAATAAAGATTAAAATTTAATACCTACCTTACAAAAATGTAAGAAATAAAAATGAAATGTAAGCTATATCAATGGCTATACATTTCATTTTTTTATATACTCTGATTGTAGCAAGGGTTACTAAACTAAAAGAAATTTACAGAGTGTATTTATTTTAGTTTACATTTTAATGTAAGAAAGGAATGGTAAAAATGGCATTATTGGAAGTTAAAAATCTAAAAAAGGTATATACAACGCAATTTGGCACTAATCAAGTGCAGGCGTTGACTGATGTTAATTTTAGTGTGGAGAAGGGAGAATATGTTGCAATCATGGGTGAGTCTGGTTCTGGAAAGACTACACTTCTTAATATATTAGCTTCTCTTGATAAGCCAACTAATGGCGAAATTCTTTTGAATGGCAAAAATACAGTTGAAATCAAGGACAAGGAGTTGTCAGCATTTAGGCGTGACAATCTTGGATTTGTGTTTCAGGACTTTAATCTTTTGGATACATTTTCACTAAAAGATAATATATTCTTGCCACTTGTGCTTGCGGGTAAGAAATACAATGAAATGGAGAGTCGACTTGCTCCGCTTGCGCAAAAGCTTGGGATAACACAGCTACTTGACAAGTATCCGTATGAAGTGTCGGGTGGTCAAAAACAAAGGGCAGCAGTTGCAAGAGCATTAATTACACAGCCACAGATAATACTTGCCGATGAGCCGACAGGTGCGCTTGACTCTAAGTCATCAGAACAGCTTCTTAATCTTTTCAATGAGATTAATAACGAAGGTCAGACAATACTTATGGTAACTCACAGCACAAAGGCGGCAAGTAAGGCAAAGCGAGTGTTATTTATTAAAGATGGTGTTGTATTTCATCAGATATATAAGGCTTCTATGACTGATGAAGTTATGTATACAAAGATTTCAGATGCACTTACTGCGCTTGTAACTGGAGGTGATAACAATGATTTATCCTAAAATGGCGTTATCAAATATTAAGAAAAATGGTAAGCTCTACATTCCATACATTATAACTTCTGTGCTTACTGTTATGATGTTTTTTATGGTAAATTCACTTGTAAATAGTGACAGTGTAGCTAAAATGGAAGACGGAGAAAATATTATAAGTCTTTTAAACATAGCATTGGCGGTATCATATATATTTTCAGCAATCTTTTTATTCTATACTAACAGTTTTCTTATGAAGCGAAGAAAAAAGGAAATAGGCTTGTACAATATTCTTGGTATGGAAAAAAGGCATATATCAATAGTTATGTTCTGTGAAAATGTATTTGTTGCAATTATATCTTTAGCAACGGGTATAATACTTGGTATTGTATTTGGTAAGCTTATGTTTCTTGTGCTTATGAAGCTTATTAAATCAGATAGTATACCAGCCTTTGCAGTTCCTATAAATTCGATAATACAAACGGTGTTATTCTTTTTAGGTGTATTTATAGCAACATTTTTATATAATATTATAAAAGTGTATAGAACAAAGACGATAGAACTTCTTCATGGTGGTGAGATTGGAGAAAAAGAACCAAAGACAAAGCTTATAATGGCAATATTAGGGCTTGCCCTCGTTGGTGGTGGATATTATTTTGCTCTTACAATTGAGTCAGTAATGAAAGCTATAAATTTCTTTTTTGTGGCGGTATTGTTTGTAGTAATTGGAACATATCTTTTATTTACAGCAGGTAGTATCGCATTTATTAAGCTGTTAAAGAAGAATAAGAAATTTTATTATAAGACAGGACATTTTACAAGTGTATCTGGTATGTTGTATAGAATGAAGCAAAATGCAGTAGGTCTTGCAAATATATGTGTACTATCTACTGTAGTGCTTATTGCTGTGGCGACAACGGTTTCTTTATATGCAGGTATGCAGGACTCGCTTGATAGTTCATATCCTAAAGAACAGAATATATTGGCAAGTTTCAATGACGATAGTGCAGTTAATGTTATTGAAGAAAGGATTGACCAATACGTTAAAAATCATAATGCTAATGTTAAAAATAAATTTAGCTATATGGATATTTTTTTTAATGGGTCGTTAAATGAAAATAATGAATTTTTAACAAATGGTGGTAAGGGAATACTTTCGTCTAATTCTGAAAATGAACAAGTTTGTAACCTTATGACAGTTAGTGATTTTAATAGTATCACAGGTTCTAATTATTCTATTGAAAATAGTGATAGCATAATATTTGCTACAAATGAAAATATAAATGACGATGGAACATTTAGTATAAAGACTGACGAGGGTAAGCTTACTTATAAAATTGATAAGAAAATACCGGCAGACGGTGTAATTCAAGACGGACTGTCAGGTGTGATTAAATGTTACGTTGTCATTGTTAAAGATATGAATGAAGTAAACAATATTAGAAAATTTGTATATAATACAGAAGAAGATAAATATTATAATAAACTTACTTACAATATTTATTTTGACACTGATTTATCAGAAGAAGACAGCAAGGCACTGTCTAATGATATCACAAAAGATGACGGAATGTATAATGGCGAAACTTTGTATTATATTAGTTGTAATAACAGATATGATATGGCAGATGTATTATCTCAAATGTATGGTGGATTGTTATTTTTAGGCTGTTTTGTTGGAATATTATTTTTAATGGCTACAGTTCTTATTATATATTATAAACAAATTTCGGAAGGTTACGAAGACCGTTCTCGTTTTGAAATTATGATGAAGGTGGGTATGAGTCACGAAGAAGTTAAAAAGACGATTAAAAGTCAGATACTTATGGTGTTTTTTATACCAATTTTAGTAGCGATAATTCATGTGGCAGTTTCATTTAGAATTGTTAAAATGTTAATGTCAGTGTTGTCACTTGGAAATAATTCGACATTGTTTATAATGTCTACTGTAGTTACGGTGGTTATATTCTTTGTGATATATGCTATTGTGTATGCGATTACGGCTAAAGCATATTATAATATTGTTAATGGTAAATAAATGTGTGGGGATACTTGTATTCTACGGTAGGTTTTCGCAGTAAAAAAGTGTGAGTTTTTAGAGTGTGGGTAAGTGTGAAAAATTTTAGGATAGTCTCTAAAGTCCTTTTTAGAGGCTTGTTGAAAATGTATACTTGTTTTTTTAATGGGTTTGTGAATAGCTTGTCTGAGAGTTTTTATGCTTAATTAACAAATTAGAAATTTGCACTTTTTATGTTGTGTAGGTTATCAAGGTCAAAATATTGACTTTATGTGGGAGTAGTTAGTGTTTGTGTAAAATTATAAAAATATAATTATAAGAGTTTAATGGAGTGGGAAATATATATTAGGTGAGTGTGGTGGTGAAAATTTTGTTGGGAAAAGGTATTGACAAAGGGGTGTGGATATGATAGTATGATTAGGCGTTGTGAGTGTACAACGGTGTACAATTTAATAGTACATACGCAGTCGTGGCGGAATTGGCATACGCGCTAGACTAAGGATCTAGTGAGCATTGCGCTCGTGCGGGTTCAAGTCCCGCCGACTGCACTGGGTTTAAGCTGTTGCTTTATGAGTAATCATGGAGTAACAGCTTTTTTGTCGTTTGTATTTTAATTTTTTAGTTAAAAAATAGTCAGAGTTTGTCTAAATAATAACTAAATTGCCAGTTTTTTCTTAATATGATAGAATGAATTTAATTAATATTTAATAATACTTATTCCACAATAGGTAGGTTATAATGTACTATCTATGTGTAAATTTTTATTTACAAGAATAACAAATCAAAGGCTGTAATTGCACAAGACTTTATAGATTGTTGTAATAACTAGAGGAATTTGTCAGAGTTTTCATAATTATGTGTGGTAATAAATGATGATTATGTGGAATTTATACATTTTGTAATATAAGTATTATATATGTGTATTTTAAAAAGTAGTGGTTAGTTTGTATGTATTAAATAATAAGGTTTTTAAAGTTATAAAATTGCTATTTGTCAATAATAAAAGGTGATTTTTAATGCTTATACTAATAAAATAGGAGGGTTTTATCGTGAGCAGATTAACGATTGTAACAGAAGATAAAAAACAGCTTACAATGGAAGCACTTTATAAGGATTTGGAAAGAAGAATTGCTGCAAGTCCTCCGGGACTTTGTCCTGTAGATTTAACAGGTTCATTTGTTAAAATGTGCCTTGCGCAGTCATGTGGTAAGTGCGTGCCTTGTAGAATAGGATTAAATCAAATATCACAGATGTTTGATAAAGTGCTTAATGGTGAAGCGACACTTGAAATTATTGAAGTTATAAGAACAACAGCGGAAGGAATATATGCTTCTGCTGACTGTGCAGTAGGGTATGAAGCAGCTAGAATGGTGCTTAAGTGTCTTGATGGTTGTATGGATGATTTCATTTCACATATTAATGACAATAGATGTACATGTAACAGTAATCAGCCAGTTCCATGTGTTAATCTTTGTCCTGCTGGAGTTGATATTCCTGGCTACATAGCGCTTGTAAAGGAAAAAAGATATGCAGATGCTGTAAGACTTATAAGAAAAGACAACCCTATGCCTGCTGTATGTGCATTTATCTGTGAACACCCATGTGAAAACAGATGTAAGCGAACTATGATAGATGACCCAGTTAATATAAGAGGTCTTAAACGTATGGCAGTTGATAATTCAGGAGTAGTTCCAATTCCTGAATGTGCGAAGTCAACAGATAAGACAGTTGCAATAATTGGTGGTGGGCCAGGTGGACTTAGTGCGGCTTATTATCTTTCACTTATGGGACACAAAGTTACTGTATTTGAACAAAGAAAGAAGCTTGGCGGTATGTTAAGATATGGTATTCCTAACTATCGTCTTGAAAGAAAGACACTTGATAGAGATATTGATGCTATTCTTTCAGCAGGTGTTGAGGTTAAGACAAATATTAGTGTAGGTACTGATATTTCATTAAAAGAGCTTAAAGAAAGCTATGACGCACTTTATATTTCTATAGGTGCGCATACTGATAAAAAGATTGGTCTTGAAAATGAAGATATTGCTAACGGTGTAATCTCTGCGGTTGAAATGCTTCGTGCTATCGGTGACGATGAAATGCCAGATTACACAGGTAAAAAGGTAGTAGTAGTCGGTGGTGGAAATGTTGCTATGGACGTTGCTAGGTCTTCAATGCGACTTGGTGCTGAAAGTGTGGATATTGTATACAGAAGACGTAAGGCAGATATGACAGCTTTGCGTGGTGAAATAGAAGGTGCAGAAGCAGAAGGCTGTAGTGTAGTTGAACTTATGTCGCCAAAGAGAATTGAAATGGATGAAAATAACAATGTTAAGGGCTTATGGGTTCAGCCACAGATGATAAGTAAAGTTAAGCGAGGAAGACCAGCTCCTATCAATGCTAACACTGATGAAAAGCTTATTGAATGTGACATGATTATAGTTGCCGTAGGACAAGGTATCGAGTCAAGAGCATTTGAAGAATTTGGTGTTAAGATTACACATGGTGTAATTGAAGCACTTGACTCAAGCGAGATTAAGGACTTTAAGGGAATATTTGCAGGTGGTGACTGTGTAACAGGCCCAGCTACAGTAATAAGAGCTATTGCGGCAGGTAAGGTGGCAGCAGCTAATATTGACGAATATCTTGGATACAACCATGAGATAACTTGTGATGTTGAAATTCCAAAGGCGGATTTTGAAGATAAAGTTCCATGTGGACGAGTTGAGCTTCTTGAAAGAAATGCAAACGAGCGAAAGAAGGACTTTGAGCCAGTAGAACTTGGTATGACTTGTGAAGAAGGTTGTCAAGAAGCTTCAAGATGTTTAAGATGTGACCATTATGGTTTTGGTGTATTCAGAGGAGGCAGAGTGGAAAAATGGTAAATGTAACAATTAATGGAAAGCAGATACAAGTTGAAGAGGGAACTACTATTCTTGAAGCGGCTAAAGTGGCAGGCTTTGAAATACCAACACTTTGTTTCCTAAAAGAAATTAATGAAATCGGTGCGTGTCGTGTATGCGTAGTTGAAGTAGAAGGTGAAGATAGATGTGTTATTGCTTGTAACAACACTGTTAAAGAAGGAATGGCAGTTCATACTAACAGTCGTAAGGCAAGAACAACAAGAAAGACTAATGTTAAGCTTATCTTATCACAACATGATTATAGATGTGCTTCATGTGTAAGAGGTGGCAATTGTACATTACAGACACTTGCCAATGACCTTAATATATCTGATATGCCTTACGACATACAGCCAGAAAAGTACGAATTTGAAAAGACATTTCCTCTTATAAGAGAAAGTGAAAAGTGTATAAAATGTATGCGATGTGTACAAGTGTGTGACAAGGTTCAAAAAATGCACGTTTGGGACGTTGTAAACACTGGTGCAAGAACTACAATAAATGTATCTAATGGAAAACAGCTTTCAAAGTCAGACTGTGCTTTGTGTGGTCAGTGTATTACAAATTGTCCTGTTGGAGCATTAAGAGAAAGAGATGACGTAGGAATTGCACTTGACGCACTTGAAAATGAAGATATAATCACAGTTATTCAAGTTGCACCTGCTGTAAGAACAGCTTGGGGCGAAAACTTCGGACTTTCAAAGGAATTTGCAACAGCTAAAAGACTTGTAGGTGGTCTTAAAAAGATAGGATTTGATTATGTATTTGATACAGTATTTTCAGCAGATTTAACAATTATGGAAGAAGGAAGTGAGCTTCTTAAGAGAATACCAGAGATTAAAAAGACGGGAAAGCCAATGTTTACTTCTTGCTGTCCTGGTTGGGTAAGATTTGTAAGAAGTCAATATCCAGATATGGAAGCACAGTTGTCAACAGCAAAGTCACCACAGCAGATGTTCGGTGCAATTACAAAGTCATACTATGCTGATTTATTAGGAGTTCACCCAGATAAGATATTCTGTATCTCAATTATGCCTTGTGTTGCTAAGAAAAATGAAATGACTTGGGACGGTGGAAAAGATGTTGATGTTGTACTCACAACAAGAGAACTTCAAAGACTTTTTAGAGCATATTATATAAAGCCAGAAAGTCTTGAAGAAGAAGAATTTGACTCTCCGTTAGGTGCTGGAACAGGTGCAGGAGTAATATTTGGTGTTACAGGTGGTGTTATGGAAGCCGCACTTAGAAGCGCATATTATCTTGTAACAAAAGAAAATCCTGACCCTGACGCATTTAAACAGGTGCGAGGTATGGACGGTTGGAAAGAAGCGACATTTGACCTTGCAGGAACACAAGTAAATGTTGCTGTTGCAAGTGGTCTTTCTAACACAAGAAGACTTGTTGAGGCAATTAGAGAAGGTAGTGTATCTTATGATTTTGTTGAAATAATGGCTTGTCCGGGCGGTTGTATTAATGGTGGCGGTCAGCCAATACATGAAGAAAATTGTTATGTTGAAGATAGAGCAAAGGTGCTTTATGGACTTGATAAGCATAACAACATAAGATATTCACATGAAAATCCTGAAATAATTAAGTGTTATAACGATTATTTAGGTGAGCCATTGTCAGAAAAGGCACATCATTTACTCCATGTGGAAAGATAATATTTTATTAAAATTTGAGTTTCTGTATTTTGAAATTTTAAGATTTTGAAAATATAAATAATACATAAATACAAAAGCTATTAAAAGTACAATAAGTTATATTTTTATTGAGTAAATATATCAGATTGTTCTTTTAATAGTGTATTACTGTTTATATACTATTGATATGTTACAAAATTTTATTGTAATGCAAAATGTAGAAACTCAAAATTTTATTAAAGATATTGACAGAATGTTTTTAAAATATATATAATTGATTAGTAGCATGTTATTCTAAAGTCAAAGTTAGAATAACAATTTTGCAGTAAAAAATAAAATGATAGAGTTTTGTAACTCTTTATAAAATAGAGCGTAATTCTTACTACATTTAAACACTTAGATAAGTATAAGTTGTTTTGGGTAGTAGGTAGTTGACTGTAAAATGGAGGATAAATGAGATATATACAAATAGACGAAGCTGAAGTAGGAATGATTATTGCTAAGCCAGTTTTTGATAGCAATGAAAGAGTACTATTAGGCGTGAATAGCATTTTAACACAGGAATACTTGAATAGCCTGATAAGACGTGGAATGCCGGGTATATATATAAAAGATGAATGGTCAAAAGATATAGAGATTGATGACGTGATATCTGTCGAACTTCGTAATGAGGGTGTTGAGGCACTTAAACATAACGATATCGACAAAACACTCGGTGTTGCTAAAAAGATTATTGACCAGATTTTGTCTAGTTCAGTTATAAGCCTTGATATGATGGATTTGAAGTCATATGACAATTATACATACCAACACTCTGTTAATGTAGCTGTAGTATCTTCTCTTGTAGGAATGAAGATGGGACTTAATAGAGATGCACTTGAAGAGCTTTGTATGGCAGCTATACTACATGATATAGGTAAGACATTAGTTCCACCTGAGATTATTAACAAACCTGACAGGCTTACAAAAGAAGAATATGAACAAGTTCAAAAGCATAGTGAATATGGATATGAAGTAGTTAAAGACCGTATGGATATACCAGCGAAGGTAAAAGCTGCAATACTTACTCACCATGAAAATGAAGATGGCACAGGTTATCCAAAACACTACAAGGGTAATCAGATACATATATATGCGAAGATAATACACGTTGCTGATGTGTTTGACGCACTTACTTCAAAAAGACCTTATAAGGCATCATATGCAAGATATGAAGCAGCAGAGTACTTAATGGGTGGCTGCGACAGAATGTTTAACCATGAGGTTGTTGTTGCATTTATGAGCGCAGTTCCTATATATCCGAGAGGACTTTGTGTACATTTGTCTGATGACAGAGAAGCTATTGTTACAAAAAATACAAAAAACTTACTTCGACCAATTGTAAGATTTGAAAATAATGAAGAGTTAGACCTTAGTGACTTATCTAAGAACCGCAATCTTACAATAGTTCCTAAGGAAAAGGCAGATGTAAGATAATTAATAATTGATGTAAAATATTATTCTTAATATAAAACATTTAACACTATTAAAAATAGAGTGTATTGCGAATTTGCAATTGACTAAGATTAGATTGTATTAGGCTAGCTATTGTTTTATATTAAGGATAATATTTTTTATTTATGCTAATAATGAGTTGGTCTGTGTTTGCACTTAGTTAGATAAGTTTTTTGGGGAAATGTTTAATAATCGGATAGTGAGGTTTTAATGGAAGAACAAGATACATTAGAGATATTTAAAGAAAGTCATAGTGAAGTTTTGTCAAGGTTGAATGAAATTTTTGATGAAGGCGTATTTGAACTTTTTAGAGAAAAGAATGGCAATCGTGAATATTTTACAACATATACGATGAATGACGCTATTGAAAGTGTGATTATTTATAAAAATGCTATAGTATCGGGTGAATTTATTAATGATTATGAAGATGGAGTGGCAACGGATATCAGTTGGGATAGTGATAAGGTTAAGTATATAATGCGTATTCGTCAGAAAAATGAAAATGTGTGTATTATATGGTTTGATGATATTGTGATTAGGGATAGGTTGTATCAATATCACAATATTGGTCATTATTGGGTTGATGGTGAGGAGTATTTAAGGCAAATTACTTATAGAATTGGTCTTATAAATGACAAGTATCAAGTATTTGGTGATAAGTATTGTAATGAATTGGAGCTTGAACTTTTACCACTTATGGAATTTGCAACACTTCAATCGTATATTTATGTTAATTGGGGTGTAAAGGAGAAATTTAATTCCACATTGCAGGGAATAGAAGCATTTGAAAGCTTAGTAAGTTGTGTAAATGATACAGAGCTTCTTAGGAAATTGGGAAAATATAAAAAAAGACAAAGTGGTTATAGGCAAAAAAGAATTGCAGATATGTTACGACAAGATAAACATCAAGAAGCTGTAAGGCTTCTTGAAGAAAAAATAATTAAAGCTTCTAAAGGTTATGCTATGCGTTCTTTTGGAGAAATGGAAGATGAATTGCTTTGTAAATGCAGAGATTATGTATACAATGTGCAAAGTGATAGGTTGAAAAAGCTTGATATAGAAGTACTTGAAGAACAGCCTTTTACATATTATGAGGGTGATTTTGAAATGAAGTTTTTCTTTTTAAAGAGAGTGAAGTTTAAAAGGGATATTGAGCAGGATAGGTGGGAAGTTAAAGTTTGTTATACTGGAAATGTACAAGAAGATTATAATGTTTTTGTTAAAAGTGTTGAGAATATATTCTCTTTAGGTAGTGAGAGATATCAGTAGTATATAAATACACACACACCAGTGAAAGTACAATAACATGTATTTGTATTTTTTGGTTGGAAAGGGATTGACAATTGGGGAAAGGTATAGTATAATTCATTATCGTTGTGAGTCTACAACAGTGTACAATTTAATAGTACATGAGCAGTCGTGGCGGAATTGGCATACGCGCTAGACTAAGGATCTAGTGAGCATTGCGCTCGTGCGGGTTCAAGTCCCGCCGACTGCACTGGGTTTAAGCTGTTACTTTATGAATATCATAGAGTAGCAGCTTTTTTGTTACAAAAGTATGGGAAAACCCCATTTTTTTAGATATGGGATGGTAGCACGAATATAAAAATTATAGTTGTTTCGCAGGCACACTTGATGAGTGTAAATAACTTCTAGAGATTATGTCTAAGAACTATTATGATTTGTTTTTTTGGCAGTTAAAAGAATGTTAGATAATTAACTAAAAATAACAAAAAAAGTATTGACAATAGAAAAAGATAATGATATTATAATTAGGCGTTGTGAATTCACAACGGTGTACAATTTAATAGTACATAAGCAGTCGTGGCGGAATTGGCATACGCGCTAGACTAAGGATCTAGTGAGCATTGCGCTCGTGCGGGTTCAAGTCCCGCCGACTGCACTGGGTTGAAAGCTGTTACTTTATGGTTTCATAGAGTGACAGCTTTTTTGTATATTATTTTAAGAATATAGTTATCAATTTACATTTTAAGAAATAATAAGTGTGATTGGGTAATCATGTGAATTGCAAATATACAATTGACTAAGTATAGTTGACATTTTTATAAAAAAATAGTTAGAACGGTATTGTTTAATGTGGTGATGAAAGCCACAAAAATAGTTGATATTATAAGTAAAATGATTTAAAATAAACCTTATTATAAGTGCTTATGCACAGAAATGAGGAGTATAATGGAAAAGAGTTACAATCCAAAAGTCATTGAAAAGAAATGGCAGAAGTACTGGGAAGAAAATCAAACATTTAAAACAGACGTATGGGATTTTAGCAAGCCAAAGTATTATGTGCTTGATATGTTCCCTTACCCATCAGGAGTAGGTCTTCATGCAGGACACCCTGAAGGATATACAGCAACAGATATTACATCAAGAATGAAAAGAATGCAGGGCTACAATGTTCTTCATCCAATGGGATATGACTCATTTGGACTTCCTGCTGAACAATATGCAGTAAAGACAGGTAACAATCCTAATGGTTTTACAGAAAAGAATATTGAAACATTTACAGGACAGTTAAAGGAGTTAGGCTTTGACTATGATTGGTCTAAATGTATCGCAACAAGTGACCCTAAGTTCTATAAGTGGACTCAGTGGATATTTAAGAAGTTATATGAAGACGGTTTTGCAAAATATATTGATATGCCAGTAAACTGGTGTGAAGAATTGGGAACAGTTCTTTCTAACGATGAAGTTATTGACGGAAAGTCTGAAAGAGGTGGTTATCCTGTAATTCGTAAGAATATGAAACAGTGGGTAATCGACCAGCCAGCATTTGCTGAAGCACTTCTTGAAGGGCTTGATGAGATAGATTGGCCAGAGTCAACAAAGGAAATGCAAAGACACTGGATTGGCAAGTCAGAAGGTGTTGAAGTTGACTTTAAGATAGTAGGTGGTGGAGAATTTTCTATCTATACTACTTGTATAGAAACAATATATGGTATTACATTTATGGTACTTGCACCAGATGGACAGACTGTAAAAGACCTTATGCCTAGAATTGAAAATAAGGAAGAAGTTCAAGCTTATATCAACGAAACTTTAAAGAAAAATGATATGGATAGAACTGAACTTAATAAGACTAAGTCTGGTTGTCAGTTAAAGGGCGTATATGCAGTTAATCCTGTAAATGGCAAAGAAGTTCCATTATTTATTGGTGACTTTGTACTTGCCAATTACGGTACAGGTGCAGTTATGGCTGTTCCTACACATGACCAACGTGATTTTGAATATGCTAAGGCTCATAATATCGATATGGTTCAAGTAATTGAAGGTGGTGATGTAACTGAAAAGGCATTTGAAAAGGGCGAGTATTTAGGAAAGGGCTGTAAGCTTATTAATTCAGAAGAATTTAGTGGTCTTACAGTTGAAGAAGCTAAAGAAGCTATTACTGAAAAAGTTGTTAAAATGGGAGTTGGTCGTAAGAAAGTCAATTATCATTTTAGAGAGTGGATATTTGCAAGACAAAGATACTGGGGAGAACCAGTGCCTGTATGGTATGAAGAAGACGGTACAATTCATGTACTTGATGATGAAGAACTTCCACTTATCTTACCTGAACTTGAAGATTATAAGGGTAAAAATGGAAAAGCTCCTCTTGAAAATGCAGTTGAATGGAAGAAGTATGAAAAGAATGGTGTTAAAGGCACAAGAGAAACTTCAACAATGCCAGGTAGTGCAGGTTCAAGCTGGTATTATTTAAGATATATTGACCCTGATAACGACAAGGAATTTGCTAATCAAGAGTTATTAAAGCATTGGATGCCTGTTGACCTTTATATTGGTGGTCCAGAACATGCTGTAGGTCATCTTATGTATTCAAGAATTTGGAATCATTATCTTTATGACAAGGGATTATCACCCGTTAAAGAACCATTTAAGAAGCTTGTTCATCAAGGTATGATTTTAGGTTCAAATGGTATCAAGATGGGTAAGAGATTTCCTGAGTTTGTCGTTAATCCTAGTGACATTGTAAGAGATTACGGTGCAGATACATTAAGACTTTATGAAATGTTTATGGGTCCACTTGAAGCTTCTAAGCCTTGGAGTCAGCAGGGTGTTGAAGGTGCGAGAAGATTTATTAACAAGGTATGGAATTTCTTTACAGACGAAAGTCATATTGTTAAGGAAAATGAAGGCTCTCTTGCTAAGGTATACAACCAGACTGTTAAAAAGGTAACAAGTGACTTTGAAGAATTAGGCTTTAATACTGCTATCAGTCAGATGATGATATTTATTAACAATGTAACTAAGGCTGGAAAATGCCCTGTTGAATATGCAGAAGGCTTTATTAAGATGTTTTCTTGTATATGTCCTCATGTTGGCGAGGAACTTTGGGAAATCTTAGGTCATGAAGGTACTATTGCTTACGAAAAATGGCCTGAATTTGATGAAGCTGCTATCGTTGAAGATACAGTTACTATCGGTGTTCAGGTTAATGGTAAGGTTAGAGGTACTGTTGAACTTGCTGTTGATGAGGATGAGGCTTCTGCTAAGGAAAAGGCTAAGGCTGTTGAAGGCGTTGCAAGAGCAATTGATGGCAAGACAATTGTTAAGGAAATCTACATTAAGGGTAAGATTTTAAATATTGTTGTGAAGTAAGATAATGTTTTATGTAGTGTGTTGGCAGACGTAAAAAGGAGCTGTATTTTATAGTTGATGGATAAAAGCTAAGTAATTCTAAGATGTGCTGAAAAAATGATGAAAACGAATGTGAACGCAACTTGAGAAACTCACAAAATGAGTTTCTCAAGTTATCGCGACAGTCGCCAAGGTCTTGTGTAAACACAGACTTTGGCTCGTTGTTCGCGTAAATGAATGCGACGTCGTGTCGCTCATTGCTTGAACCGACGTCCTGTCGGGTCATCACTGTGTATTTAACGCACAACTAAGAACTACTAAGCTTTTAACATATACAATAAAATACAGCCCCTTCCTACGTCTGCTTTTCTACATTGTTTTATATTTTATAAGATTTTGATAAACTTGGAGTTTTAATTTGTGTAAATATGTTTTGGAGTGCTGTGAGTGAGGATAGAATTGTTTTAATTTAGCGAATGATATAAAACAGTCCCTTCTTACATCTGCTTTTCTACATTGTTTTTATTTTATAAGATTTTGAGAAGAAGCTTGGAGTTGTATATTTGTGTAGATATGTATAATATGTTTTTGTGAGTATGGACAACATTGTGCAATTTTTTAAATTTGCTTATTTATAGATACTAAGAAAAATTTTATTGAGTTTGTTGTGATATATTTTTGGGTGTAAGTGTGGCGTATGGAGATTGATATTATAAATTGCTGAGTTTGCATAAGAGTTTATGAATTGTTGTGATGACTTGAGAAAATAAGAGAGTGAGTTTATTATAGGTGTGTTGGAGTGATTTATTAATAGAAAAATAAAATGGGATTTTGGATAAGTTTTGGAAGTTTTTAGGATTGGAGAAAGAAAATGGATAGTTTTGTTTATAGTTTGAATGCTACGATACCTATTTTTCTTGTTATGGTATTGGGTGGCGTTATTAAAAAGCTGGGTGTTATAGATGACCATTTTGCGAAAAAGGCTAATAAGTATGTGTTTGATGTTGCGCTTCCTGTTATGTTGTTTCGTGATATAGCTTCTGCGGATATGACATCTCAGTTTGATGCTAAGTTTGTCTTTTATTGTATGTTTGTAACTATATTTATGTTTGTTGCGATATGGGTGCTTACGGAAATTTTTATGAAAGACGATACGATGAAGGGTAGCTTTGTGCAAGGTTCTTGTAGAAGTAGTGCGGCTATTCTTGGTATGGCATTTATACAGAATATGTACTCTGATACGGGAATGGCTCCGCTTATGATTGTGTCAGCAGTTCCATTTTTTAATATAATATCAGTAATTATTCTTACTTTTAAAGCTCACCCAGAATTAAAGAAAGAAAATGTTTCGCAAGACAATATTAGCAATAATAAAAACAAGCTGAAAACTATTAAAAAGGCTTGTATTAACATATTAAAGAACCCTATTATTATAGGTATATTTTTAGGACTTCCATTTTCACTTCTTCATGTTCAATTTCCAGTGTTTATGCAAAAGACGATTAACAGTATAGCTCAAACTGCCACTCCTATTGCGTTAATTGTTATCGGAGCAAGTTTTGAAGGCAGAAAGGCTATAAAGAAGATAAAGCCTACAATTATAGCGACATTTATTAAGCTTATAGGGCTTGGAGCTGTATTTATGCCACTTGGTATATTTATTGGCTTTAGAAATCAAGAACTTATGGCTATTCTTATAATGCTTGCGTCACCTACAACAGTAAGTAGTTATATTATGGCTGAAAATATGGACAACGACGGTGTGCTTGCGTCAAGTATTATAGTTCTTACAACGGTGCTTTCGTCTATTACACTTACGGGCTGGATATTTATTCTTAGGTGGTTTGGGCTTGTATAATTATTTTATAAAAATAAAAATAAAAAAGAAATTGAAATGAAATAATCTATATGATATAATGACTTTTAGTTTATAATAAAAGGAGGTATTGTCGTGAAGCATATTAAGACAATCAGCAACCGCGTATTAAAGGATACAATGAAGCATGGTGGATGTGGCGAATGTCAGACATCATGTCAGTCAGCTTGTAAGACATCATGTACAGTTGGAAATCAGAGCTGCGAGAACAAGAATAACTAATATTTATTTTTGAAGTAGTAAGAGAGTGTGAAGACATTTTGACACTCTCTTATTTTCTCAAGAATTGCATTTAATTGATTTTTTGTATGCAGTATTGGGTATGTTCTTAGGCTAATGTATATAAGCTTTATATATTAGAAAGTCAGAATGACGTATCTGATAACTTGATATTAAGAATAATTGGGAAGTTCTATGATATTTGTATAGAATACCTAAAAATATTAACATAAATAAAGAAATGAGAATGAAAGAATGGTACATCAGTATAAAAATAACGGATATAACATTGTGTTAGATGTTAATAGTGGTTCGGTGCATATCGTTGATGATGTTGTATATGACACATTAGAATTATATGAAGACCACACATTTGAAGAAATAATTAATAAATTAGAAGAAAAATATCCAGATAACGATATAAGAGAAGCATATTCAGAAATTACTGAATTAAAAGAAGCTGGTCAATTATTTACAGAAGATATTTATGAAAATTATATAGACTCATTTAAAGATAGACAGACAGTAGTTAAGGCACTCTGTCTTCACATTGCACATGATTGTAACCTTGCTTGTAAGTACTGCTTTGCAGAAGAAGGTGAGTATCATGGCAGACGTGCATTGATGAGCTTTGAAGTTGGTAAAAAGGCACTTGATTTCCTTGTGGCTAATTCAGGCTCAAGAAGAAATCTTGAAGTTGATTTTTTTGGTGGTGAGCCAACAATGAACTTTGAAGTTGTAAAACAGCTTGTTGAATATGGAAGAAGTATTGAAGAAGCTAACAACAAGAAGTTTAGATTTACACTCACAACTAATGGTATACTTCTTAACGATGAAATTCTTGAGTTTGCTAATAAGGAAATGTCAAATGTCGTATTAAGTATAGATGGTCGTAAAGAGATTAATGACCTTATGCGTCCTACAAGAAATAATCATGGAAGTTCATATGATATTATTATGCCTAAGTTTAAGAAGGTGGCAGAAAGCAGAAATCAGATGAATTATTATGTAAGAGGAACATTTACACATAATAATCTTGACTTTTCAAAAGATGTATTCCATCTTGCAGATGAGGGCTTTGAGCAGATATCAGTAGAGCCTGTTGTAGCACAGCCTACAGATGATTACGCAATAAGAGAAGAAGATATTCCAACAATATTAGAGCAATATGACATACTTGCTAAGGAACTTGTAAAGAGAAAGAAAGCAGGAAATGGTTTCAATTTCTTCCACTTTATGATTGACTTAAATGGTGGTCCATGTGTAGCAAAGAGATTATCAGGATGTGGTTCAGGCTGTGAATATTTAGCCGTTACACCTTGGGGCGATTTCTATCCATGTCATCAGTTCGTTGGTAACGAAGATTTCCTTATGGGAAATGTTGACGAGGGAATTATAAGAAATGATATAGCAGACGAATTTAAAAGCTGTAATGTTTACTCAAAGGAAAAATGTAAAAAGTGTTTTGCTAAGTTTTTCTGTAGTGGTGGTTGTGCAGCAAATTCATATAATTTCCACGGCAATATCAATGACGCTTATGACGTTGGTTGTGAATTGCAGAAAAAGAGAGTTGAGTGCGCTATAATGATTAAAGCTGCACTTGCTGATAAATAAGTAAATATATAAGGTGAAGGGAGATTTACAAGCAATGAAGTATGGCATGAAAAAGAAAATCGGCTATTCTATCATTATCCTTGCAATGCTCGTTGGATTTACACTTATAGCAATTTTTGGTGTGGACTCTAACGGTTCTGGTAGTGCAAAGGACATTAATCTGGGTCTTGACCTTGCTGGTGGTGTAAGTATTACTTACGAAGTTCAGGAGGACAACCCAAGTACACAAGATATGGATGATACTATCTATAAGCTTGAAAAGCGAGTAGAGGGTAAGAGTACAGAGTCACAGGTGTATCAAGCAGGTAACAACAGAATTACTGTTGAAATCCCTGGTGTAACTGACGCTAATAGTATTCTTGAGGAATTAGGAACACCTGGTTCTTTGGAATTTGTCGATGCAACTAATTATACAGCATGGTCAAATGGAGAGGATTATACAACTCTTCTTACTGGTTCTGATGTAGAAAGTGCACAGGCTTACACAGATACATCGTCTTCATCATCAACTTCTTATGGTGTTCAGCTTACATTTACAGATGATGGTGCTAAGAAGTTTGAAGAAGCTACAGGTAATAATGTAGGTAATATTATTTATATTATCTATGATGGACAAGTAGTAAGTGCTCCACGAGTTCAGACAACAATTTCTGGTGGAACAGCTTCTATTACTAATATGGAATCTTTTGAATCAGCAGACACACTTGCAACATTCGTAAGAATTGGTTCTATTCCACTTACTCTTAAAGAAGTTAGCTCTAACATAGTTGGTGCTCAGTTAGGAAAAGACGCTATCAGAACAAGTCTTTATGCAGCTATTTTAGGTCTTATTCTTCTTTGTATATTTATGATAGTTGTATACAAAATACCGGGTGTTGTTGCTACATTTGCACTTTGGATATATACAGCGCTTGTGCTTATCCTTGTTAGTGTATATGACCTTACACTTACACTTCCGGGTATTGCAGGTATTATTCTTGGTATCGGTATGGCAGTTGATGCTAATGTTGTTATTTACTCAAGAATTAGAGAAGAACTTGGTGCAGGAAGAAGTGTTGAAAATGCAATCAATGCTGGTTATAGCAAGGCTACATCAGCTATTGTTGATGGTAATATAACAACACTTATTGCAGCAGCAGTTCTTTACATATTTGGTTCAGGTACAATTAAGGGCTTTGCTACAACACTTGCTGTAGGTATTGTTGTATCAATGTTTACTGCTCTTGTAATAACAAGAGTTATTATGAAGCTCTTTTATAACTTTGGTATCAAAGACGCAAAATGGTATGGTAAGACTGTTCATAAGAAGAAATTTAACGTACTTGGTATAAGAAAGTATTGCTTTATAGGTTCAGCAGTTGTAATTCTTGCAGGCTTTGCAGGAATGATAGGCTTTAATGCTACAGGTAATAAGGTGCTTAATTTCAGTCTTGAATTTGTTGGTGGTACAACAACAACATTTACATTTGACAAGGAATACTCTCAGCAGGAGATTGAAAATGATATTATTCCTGTAATTACAAAGGCAACAGGTATATCAACAGTTCAACAGCAAAAAGTACAAGATAGTACAAAGGTTACATTTAAGACAATAGATTTATCACTTGAACAAAGAGAAGCTATGGAAACAGCAGTTAAAGAGAAGTTCCCAATTCAAGATGGTACAATTGTCGAGTCTGATACAATTAGTTCTTCTGTAAGTTCAACAATGAAGAAGGACGCATTTATTTCAGTAATCATTGCTACTATATGTATGCTTGTTTACATTTGGTTTAGATTTAGAGATATTAAGTTTGCAGCAGCCGCAGTTGTTGCTCTTTTACACGATGTTTTAGTAGTACTTGCTTTCTATGCTCTTGCAAGAGTTCAAGTTGGTACAACATTTATTGCATGTATGCTTACAATTGTGGGTTACTCAATTAATGCTACTATTATTATATTTGACCGTATTAGAGAGAACTTAAGAAATGCAGACTCTAAGACTAATATTACTGACCTTGTAAATGATGCTGTTACAAATACATTTACAAGAACTATTAATACATCGCTTACAACATTTATTATGTTATTTACATTGTTTATATTTGGTGTAACTTCTGTAAGAGAATTCGCACTTCCACTTATGGTTGGTGTTGTATGTGGTGCTTACTCATCAGTATGTATTACAAGTGCATTGTGGTATGTAATGGGTGGTAAGAAAAGGGGAGTTATTGAAGAAGAGAAGAAAAAGGTAGCTCCTAAAGTTGACAGAGATGGCGCACAAATTTAATTAGAATATTGTTTGTTTGAATGTTTGGGTTGAGAGTGTCAATCCAAACATTCTTTATTTAAAGGGTTAGATGACTTAAATTTTTGTATTTTGCATTTTTTTGTTGTGAGGATATCAGTATTATATAAACATACACACACCAGTAAAAGTACAGCCAACAATATTTGTATGCCATCATTGAACAAGGGCGTTCGCTGTTGTCACACAAATATTGTTGACAGTTCTTTTAATGGTGTATTTTATGTTTATATAATACGGATATCTTACGGGAAGTTGTTGAGGTGTAAAATACAAAAATTTAAGTGGGGTGTAATGTGTGAAATGGGGTAATTGTGTTTGTGTGTTGTGAAAAAGAATGTTTGATATTGAGATAGGTGTTGCTGGTGGTTTTTTAATGGTTAATTTAGTTTGTATAGTACTGATATTGATATCTTATGGGAAGTTGTTGGGGGCAAAATACAAAAATTTAAGTGGATGTAATGTGTGAAAATGGGGGCAATTGTATTTGGATGTTGTTATTGAAAGAGAATGTTTGATATTGATATATAGGCGTTGCTGAAAGTTATTGAGAGTGCAAAGTAAAAATTTATACGGCAGAGTTGGAAGAATGGAGATTGATATGAGAAAAGGTTTTAATAGTAAGTGGTTGGTGTATGCTAAGAGGGCGGATTTTAAGGGGATACAGGAAAGGTTTGGAATTGACCAGGTTATTGCTAGGATTATGCGAAATAGAGATGTGATAACTGATGAAGAAATACAAATGTATCTTAATGGTGGGCTGGAAGTTATGTACAATCCGCTTCTTATGAAGGATTTATCAAAAGCTGTGGATATTATTATTGATAAGATTAGGCAAAATAAAAAAATTAGAATTATTGGCGATTATGATATTGATGGAGTGTGTTCAATTACTATTCTTTACAAGGCTTTTAAGAGAGCGGGAGCTGATGTGGATTATGTTGTTCCACATAGGATTAAAGATGGATATGGTATTAATGAACATCTTATTGACAATGCTTATGATGAAGGTGTTGATACTATTGTAACGTGTGACAATGGCATTGCGGCAATTGAGCAGATTAACTATGGAATAGATAAGGGTATGACGATTATAGTTACAGACCATCATGACATACCATTTTCTTATGATGAAAATGAAAATAAGATATATAAATCTTCTAGGGCAAATGCTATTGTTGACCCTAAGCAAGCGGAATGTGATTATCCTTTTGAACTTTTGTGTGGTGCAGGGGTTGCGTATAAATTTGTAAGTGTGCTTTATGATAGGTTAGAGCTTGATAAAGATGATATGGAGGACTATGCAGAATTTATGGCAATTGCTACAATTGGTGATGTAGTGGATTTGAAAAATGAGAACAGAGTTATTGTAAAATACGGTCTTAAGCATATTGCGCATACTAAGAATAAGGGGTTGAGAGCGCTTATTGAAGTGTGTCAGCTTGATATTACACAGCTTAGTGCGTATCATATAGGTTTTATTATAGGCCCATGTCTTAATGCTAGTGGACGATTGGAAACGGCTAAAGAAGCTATTGAGCTTTTTTTGAGTGATGATATAGCCGACAGTTATTCAAGGGCTACAAGGCTTAAACAGTTAAATGATGAGCGTAAGCAAATGACAGAGGATGAGTCGCAAAAAGCTATTGAAATGGTTGAAACATCGGATATGATTGATGACAATGTACTTGTGGTGTATTTACCAGATTGCCATGAAAGTATTGCGGGGATTATAGCAGGAAGACTTAGAGAGAAATTTTATAAGCCTGTGTTAGTTATAACTAATGCAGAGGACGGGGCAAAAGGGTCAGGTAGGTCTATAGATGGTTATAATATGTTTGAAGAAATATCTAAGTGTGCTGACCTTTTAACTAAGTTTGGCGGACATCCTATGGCAGCGGGATTATCGCTTCCGATTGAAAATATTGATGAATTTAGGAGAAGACTTAATATTAATCAAAGGCTTACAGATAAGGAGCTTACACCTGTTGTCTGGATTGATGTTCCTATGCCTGTCAGTTATGTAACTATGGAGCTTGTAGAGCAGTTAAAGGTGTTAGAGCCTTTTGGCAAGGGAAATGAAAAGCCTATATTTGCTGACAAAAATCTTGTTGTTAAATCGGCTCGTCTTATTGGCAAGAATAGTAATGTGCTTAAAATGCAGCTTGAAAGTAATGATGGGCGTGTGGTTGATGCTATTATGTTTCATGTTGTTGACGAGGTTATTCCTTTTAAGGGTGATAGTATATCTATGGTTTATTATCCTGATATTAATGAGTATAATGGGAGAAAATCTTTGCAATTTGTGGTGCAAGAATGGCAGTTTTGTAAGTGATTGATGAACGGACGTATTTTGCCTTATGAAGATGTGTGGGAGAGTGTGTTATTTGATAAAACATTCACACACCAGTGAAAGTACAATCGGCTATATTTGTATGCCCCTGTCAAACAAGTTTGTTTGCCATTGTCATACAAATATAGTCGCTTGTTCTTTAAATGGTGTATTCATTGTTTTATCAAATAACGCACTCTCTTGTTGATTTGTTGATTAGGGTAAAATACTGGGTTAGATATTATGGGGGAGATGGGTTAATGAAAAATAGCTTATTTGTTGATTAGAGTAAAATGCTCATGTTAATATGGGTGATTAGTTAATAGATAGTATGGAGATAGTTTTTTGTTTAAGGCTAAATGATTATGGTGTGTTTTGGAATACTGATATTAATTGTGGGGTTATTGGATATGGTAAAAGATTGGTGGCTTTTTGACAAAATATTATGATTTAGAGAGAAGAATATTGACAGTTATAGTGTATACAAGGTATTATAAAGGGCGCATTATGTTGTGGTGTGACGGTATTGCTTAGTTGTGATGTGGTTACAATGTGGCTTTTGCGATTTGGTTTGAAAGGAGAAATGAAAATGAATTTATTTAAGAAACTTACAGCGATAAGTACTGCTGTATTGCTTGGCGTTACTGCGCTTGCAGGGTGTGGGGGTGCTAGTAATAGTGCTTCTACTGAACAGAGTAGTACGACGCAAATGACTACTTCGGTTGAATATGTTAAGCAGGATATTGAGGTTGCGGCACTTAAAGGGCCTACAGCTATCGGTATGGTTAAGATTATGGATAATGCTAAAAATGGTGTAGCTGAAAATAATTATAATTTCCATATTGAAGCTACGGCTGACGCATTTACAGCACAGCTTATTAAAGGTGATATTCAGCTTGCAGCACTTCCATGTAATGCGGCAGCTACTCTTTATAATAAGAGCAATGGTAAAATTCAAGTACTTGGTATTAATACATTAGGTGTACTTTATGTGCTTGACACTGGTAATTCCATTCAGAACGTGGAAGACCTTAAGGGTAAGACTATTTATACAACTGGTAAGGGTACAACACCTGAGTATACTTTAAGACATCTTCTTAAATCAGCAGGAATTGACCCTGATAATGATGTTAATATAGAATTTAAGTCAGAAGCTTCTGAAGTTGCGGCTGTTATTTCACAAAGTAGTGAAGAAGTAATTGCTATGCTTCCACAGCCTTATGTTACAACTGTTATGGCTAACAATGAAAATGTAAGAATAGCACTTGATGTTACTAAGGAATGGGAAAAGCTTTCTGGTAGTGATAGTACAGTTGTTACTGGCGTTGTAGTAGTTAATACAGAATATTATAAAAATAATAAAGAAGCAGTTGATAAGTTTGTGCAAGAATATAAAAATTCTGTAGAGTATGTTAATAATAATGTAGATAGTGCTGCACAGCTTGTAGAAGATTTTGATATATTTAAGGCAGCAATAGCTAAAAAAGCAATACCTAATTGTAACATTACATTTATTAATGGAAATGAAATGAAGACTAAGATTAACAACTATCTTAAGGTATTGTATGATGAAAATGAAGCATCTGTTGGTGGAAAACTTCCAGAAGATGACTTTTATGCAGGCTTATAAAAATTTTAAATATTTGTTGATATAATGCAACATTTTTTAAGGATAATTCGTATTATTAGTAGAAGCTGATAATACGAATTATTTTTTTATGTCAACAACGAGCCGAAGTCTGTGCTTGTATGTGAAGTTGAGAAACTCGCAAAGTGTATTCGTATAGGTGTATGTTGTGATTAGATTTTGTTGGGAGGATAGACAGCGTGGCGTGGCAGTATTCAAAAGAAGAATTTGAAAAGGTGGTAAGAACTTATGGCGATGATGTTTTTAGACTAGCTTATACAAGGGGTGGAAATGCTGACCATGCCAAAGACATTTATCAAAGTGTGTTTTTAAAATTATATACAAGTTCAAATCAGTTTGAAACGGGAGAACATATTAAGGCTTGGTGGTGAATATGTTTAAAGATGATTATAAAGACAGGTGAAATTGTTTGTGTTGTAAAAAAGGCTGATTATAACAATAATTATGCTTCCAATATGAAAGCTTACGGCGGAGTAGAGTTTTTTACAATGCAGAATTATAAAACGAACACAGATACGAATGGATATATTTATGAAAGTACAGGTTTATATTTGTATGCCATTATCGAACAGGGGTGTTCGTTATTGTCATACAAATATAGATGGCTGTTCTTTTAATGGTGCATTTAATTTATATACTACTGTTATCTTACGAAAGTTTTTTGGCGTACAAAATAACAACCTGTTTATTATATAAGTTTATTTGAGTAAAAAATACAAAAACTCAATGGAGTGGGGAGTTGATTGCGGGGCGTTTTTATTTTATAATGAATTGGAAGTATGTTTTGGAAATGGAGATATTATCGTGAATAGTGAATTAAACAGTTGTTTTAATAATATATGTGAAAATATTAATGTAAGACAGAATGTAAGTAAGATAAGGGCGCTTATTAAGCAGGAAGCTTGTTTTGATGAATTTGTAAAGTGTATTTTGGGTAGGGAAGATATTCTGATTAAATTGCTTATGAGTGATGATGCTAAGACTAGGAAGAATGTGGCGTTGCTTATCGGGGATATTGCTGGGGCATATTTGGGAGATGGTATGGCAGATACATTTATGAGTGAATTGTACAAGGCTTATAAAGATGAAATGCAACTTTTTGTAAAGGCTTCTTATTTGCAGGCGTTGAGTAACTTTGATTATAGGTATTATGTGGATAGTTTAAAGAGTGAGCTTGAACGTCTTACTACGTTTTCTTGTGATGTTGCTGATAAAAAACACATTGATGAACAAATTCGAGTTATTTCAGATATGATTGTTAGTATAGAAGGTGTAAGAAAGCATGAATTTACTGGCTTTGATGTGCTTTCTAATGTTGTACTTACAACTAATAGAAGATATGTTGATACAGTAAAAGAACAGCTTCTTGAGCTTGATGGCGTTGACGAAAAGTGTGTTAAGACATTTTCAGCAGGCGTTATGATGGCTACGGATAGAATAGCTGAGATTATGACAATAAGAACTTTTGATGAGTTGCTTTTTAGAGTTGCGGGTATAACAGTGCTTAATAGTGATGTTAATAAAGCGGCAGAGCAGGTGGCTAATAGTGCTTTACTTAAGTTCCTTAATAAAAGACACAATAATAAGGATAACAGACCGTATTATTTTAGAGTTGAGTTAAAGTCTAAAATGGATATGAAAGCAAAAAGTAACTTTGTTAAGAAGTTTTCATCACAACTTGAAGGTTTTACAAATAGACAGCTTATTAACAGCAAGTCAGATTATGAGTTTGAGTTAAGACTTATTGAGAATAAAGAGGGCAGTTTTAATTGTATGATTAAGCTTTATACAATTAAAGATGAAAGGTTTGCTTATAGAACAGAAAGTACTTCGACTTGTCTAAAGCCAGTTAATGCAGCTCTTATTGTGGAGCTTGCAAAGGCTTATATGAAAAGTGATGCACAGGTGCTTGACCCATTCTGTGGCTCGGCAACACTTCTTATTGAAAGAAATAAAAAGATATTAGCTAACACTTCTTATGGTGTTGATATTAGTGGTGACAATATAGTTAAAGCTAAGATTAATACAGAAAATGCAGGGCAGATTATTCATTTTATTAACAAGGATTTCTTTGAATTTACACATACATATCTTTTTGATGAAATAATAACAGATATGCCATTTGAAACTTCTAATAAGTCAAAAGGTGATATAAAGCAGATTTACAAGCAATTTTTTGCAAATGCTAGGAATTATCTTAAGGGTGATGGCAGAATAATTATGTATACGCACAATCGTGAGTTTGTAAAGGAATTTGCTAATGTTTCGGGGTTTTATGTGTTAGAGCATAAGATAATACTTGAAAAGGCGGGAACGGATTTATTTATTCTTCAAGTTAGATAATTTTTTGCTGTGAAGCTAGCAGGCTTATATAAATACACACACTAGAAAAAGGACAATTACTTATATTTATATGCCATGTATCGAACAAGTTTGTTCGCTATTGTCATACAAATATAGGTAATTGTTCTTTTTAATAGTGCATTTAATTTATATAAGCCTGCTAGCTTATTGGAGTTTATTGAAGTAAAGCTTGTTTTGGGTGTATACAATTATTTGCTAATATACTTGAAAGCAGATAAGACTAATGGGTTTTAGATAAGATTTTCACTATTAATTATTTATACGAATAAATTAACAATAGTGTAAGGCTTGTATTGAAGCTTATATTTATATTATATTTTAGATATTAGTGTTAAATGAGTGAATAAGTGGTGGGGGATTGTATTAAATTTTATGATAGGGTAAGATAAGAATTGCCATTGTAGTTTTGAAATGTTATAATACAAGAACGCAAAAAGTGCGTATGAATGGAGGGCAGAAAAGATGGGAAGTGCGAGTGCGCAAAAGAAAACGAATGGCGCAAGTAAAAGTACAACCAGAAGTAAAAATACATCAAAATCAAATACAACAGCAAAAAAAAGTTCTACAGCAAAAAGAAAAACATCACAAAAGAGTAGTAGTAGAACTAAAAAAGAAGAACAAATTCGTAAAGATGAAGTAAGAGATAATGTAATTGTACTTGCAATGATAGCCTGTACAATTATTTTACTGTTAAGTAATTTTAATCTGGCAGGTGTTATAGGTGCTAAGATTAAGTGGCTTATGTTTGGATTAGTAGGTGTAGTTGGGTATATTTTCCCGATAGTTATGATGGGAATAGTATTTGTACTTTTGTCTAATCGTGACCATATTGAGGTTGCAAGGATTAAGTCAATAGCTGTTTTAGTTCTTATGCTTATGGTTTCGTCAGGGTTACAAAGAGTTACAAATAGACCTGTAATAAAGGTGTCTACACCGGGGGATTTCTTTAATTATTCAGCACAATCAAAACTTGGTGGTGGCTTTTTTGGAGGGATAGTTTGTAAGTTATTAAGCCTTTTAGGAATGTGGGGAACTATGGTGGTTATTATTTTGATATCTGTAATATGTCTAATTATAATCACTGAGAAATCTTTTATAGATGGAATGAAAAATGTTCATAAAAAAGGTACAAGAATGATACATGCTGTAAAGCAAGATTATGATATATACAAAGAATATTCATTTTCAAGATTAGAGTCTGAAAAGGAAGAAATGTCAGAGGAAGAATATCTTGCAATAAGGCGTGAAAGAACTAAACAACGTCTTGAAAAAAGGCAAAATAAAAAGAAAAAGCCACCAAGAACAGAAAGAAAATACGTTGGTGTGACAAAGGATACTAAGCTTAAAAAACAAGAACAACCAGTTGATAAGATAAATGTTCATGAAATTAAAGTTGATAACAATACAATAAATGATAAGTATAGTAATGATATATATGATGCGAGCTCTGTGCCAGATACATCATATAAGGAATATAGTAATCAGGAATACCAACATATACTTCAACAATTACCAGATACAAATGTTGATAATGAAGAAGAATTTATACATAGTGTATCTGAAAAGTTAGAAGAAACTGCAGATAGGCTACAAAAAGAAGTGTTATATGATACAATAAATGATAACGTATCAAAAGACAATTCAATTATTGATATTTCAGATATTTATAATGATGATATGTACAGAAATGATGAATATTCTGACGATATATATTCAGAGCCGGTACATCAAAATATATCAAAAGAAATGCCAGTAAATAAAGAGAATGTACATCAAAGCTCATTGTCAAAAGAATTTGAAAATAATTCAAATGCAGATTATACAAATACACAAGACTATGACAGTAAAGACGAATATCAAGATGATGTATATGAAACTATTCAGCCAGATTATATTGACAAGCAATATAACAAAAATGCTTATAATTCGTATGAGCAAAATACAAAAGTTAAAGACAATGCACCAATAGCTCAAAGTGAGAATATAAGTAATACAACACAGCAAAATAATAAAGAAGTAAATTCAACACAGTTAGAACACACTAACGATGGTGGTGAAAAATTAGAACCATTAGTTGTTAAAGAAGATAATACGCCAGAGAAAAAGCCGTATGTATTTCCACCGATACATCTTCTTAATAGGGGAAATAGTAAAAATGGTGCTGACCAAATGGCAGAAAAGAAAGAAACAGCTAAAATACTTCAACAGACATTACAAAATTTTGGAGTAAAAATTACTATTACAGATATAAGCTGTGGGCCATCTGTTACAAGATATGAATTTCAGCCAGAAATGGGTGTTAAGGTAAGTAAGATAGTATCGTTAGCTGACGATATTAAGCTTAATCTTGCAGCAGCAGATATAAGAATTGAAGCACCAATTCCGGGAAAGGCAGCAATTGGAATAGAAGTTCCAAACAAAGAGCCGGGAAGTGTACTGTTAAGAGATATTATTGAAACAGATGTGTTTAAAAATAACAAGTCAGCAGTAGCATTTGGTGTTGGTAAAGATATTGCGGGCAATACAATTGTAGCAGATATTGCAAAAATGCCACATGTGCTTATTGCAGGTGCAACAGGTTCTGGTAAGTCAGTGTGTATCAATACTATTATTATGAGTATTTTATACAAGGCAGACCCAGAAGATGTAAAGCTTATTATGGTTGACCCAAAGGTGGTTGAACTTAGTGTATACAATGGAATACCACATCTTATGATACCAGTTGTTACTGATTGTAAGAAGGCAGCAGGCGCACTTAACTGGGCAGTTGCGGAAATGGAATTAAGATATAAGAAGTTTGCAGAGGTTGCCGTTAGAGATATTAAAGGCTACAATGCTAAGATTGCAAGTATGCCAGTAGCAGATGGCGAAGAACCTAGAAAGAAAATGCCACAGCTTGTAATTATAATAGACGAGCTTGCAGACCTTATGATGGTAGCACCGGGAGATGTAGAAACTGCTATATGCCGTCTTGCACAGCTTGCAAGAGCCGCAGGAATCCATCTTGTAATTGCAACACAAAGACCATCTGTAAATGTAATTACAGGACTTATTAAAGCAAATGTTCCATCAAGAATTGCATTTGCAGTATCTTCAGGGGTAGACTCAAGAACAATTATAGACATGAATGGTGCAGAAAAGCTGTTAGGAAAAGGGGATATGTTATTCTATCCATCAGGTTATCCAAAGCCTATAAGAGTACAAGGTGCATTTGTTTCTGACGAAGAAGTGTCAAGAGTAGTTGATTTTTTGAAGGAACAGGTGCAAAATGATAATGTATACAATGAAGATATTCAAAATGAGATAACTTCTGCTGAATTTACATCAGTTGGTTTAACAGAAAATAAAAAAGAAGAAAAAGACGCTCTATTTGCAGAAGCAGGCAAGTTCTTTATAAAAAATGACAAAGGTTCAATAGGAATGTTGCAAAGGTATTATAAAATTGGCTACAATAGAGCAGCAAGGCTTATAGACCAACTTACGTTCGCAGGTGTTGTAGGACCAGAAATGGGTACTAAGCCTAGAAAAGTTCTTATGACAGAACAAGAATTTGAAGAATATCTAAAAAACAATAACTAAGCCATAAGGCGGAAAAGAGGACAAAATGGGAGTAAAGAGTGATATTGAAATTGCACAGGAAGCAAATATGTTAAACATAGCAGATGTTGCTGCTAAGATAGGCGTTACACCAGATGAGCTTGAAATGTATGGCAAATACAAGGCAAAGCTTAGTGATGAGCTTTTAAAGAAGTGCGACAATATGGAAGATGGTAAACTTATTCTTGTAACAGCTATTAATCCAACTCCAACAGGAGAAGGAAAGACTACAATAAGCATAGGTCTTACAGAAGCTCTTTGCAAGATGGGTAAGAAAGCTATTTCAGCATTAAGAGAGCCATCACTTGGACCTTGCTTTGGTATTAAAGGTGGTGCAGCAGGTGGCGGTTATGCTCAGGTAGTACCCATGGAGGACTTAAATCTTCACTTTACAGGTGATTTTCATGCTATAACATCAGCTAACAATCTTTTAGCAGCTATGCTTGACAATCATATTCATCAAGGAAATGCTTTAAGAATTGATACAAAGAAAATTGTATGGAAAAGATGTATGGATATGAATGAAAGAGAACTAAGAGATATTATTATCGGTGTTGGTTCTAAGGCAAATGGTGTGATGAGAGAAGACCATTTTATAATAACTGTAGCTTCTGAGATTATGGCAATTCTTTGCCTTGCCGAAGATATGGCAGATTTAAAGAAACGTCTTGGAAGAGTTATTGTAGCATACAACGTTGACGGAGAGCCAGTAACAGCAGATGAGCTTAAAGCAACAGGTTCTATGGCTGTTCTTTTAAAAGACGCAATTAAGCCTAATATGGTACAGACACTTGAAAATACTCCTGTTTTCGTTCACGGTGGTCCATTTGCTAATATAGCTCATGGCTGTAACTCAGTAAGAGCTACTAAGCTTGCTATGAAGCTTGGTGACTATGCAGTTACAGAAGCAGGCTTTGGAGCAGACTTAGGAGCTGAAAAGTTCTTTGATATTAAGTGTCGATATGCAGGTCTTAAGCCAGATGCAGTAGTTATTGTTGCAACGGTAAAAGCACTTAAGTACAATGCAGGAATTGCAAAAAATGAACTTGACAAGCCTAATTTAGAAGCTTTAAAGAAGGGCATTGTAAATCTTGATAAGCATATTGAAAACATACATAAGTTCGGCGTTCCAGTTGTAGTTACACTTAACTCATTTATTACTGATACAGAAGAAGAATATGAGTTTATTAAGAAGCACTGTGAAGAAGCAGGTTGTGAATTTGCACTTTCAAGAGTATGGGCAGAAGGTGGCGAAGGCGGAATGGAACTTGCAAACAAAGTTCTTGAAACTATCGAAAATAAAGAAAGTAATTTCAAGCCATTGTATGATGATGATATGCCACTTGTAGAAAAGATTGAAACAATTGCAAAGGAAATCTACGGCGCAGATAAAGTTAATTTTGAAGATACAGCTATGAAAGAATTACAGCATATTACAGATATGGGCTTTGCTCATTTCCCAGTGTGTATGGCTAAGACACAGTATTCACTTTCAGATAATCCAAAACTTCTTGGAAGACCAGAACATTTTACTATTAATGTAAGAGAAGTGTATGTAAATGCAGGTGCAGGCTTTGTTGTAGTTATGACAGGTAAGGTGCTTACAATGCCAGGACTTCCAAAAGTTCCAGCCGCTAATAACATTGATTACGATGAAGTTAATGAAAAAATAGTTGGATTGTTCTAATATTATATAACTTAAATCTCATTAGTTTAATACTATCAAGTAAGTCCACGCCACTATTTAATATGTGGTGTGGGACTTGCTTGTGTTAAATAGACTTGTAAGAGTATTCTTATAAATTGTGACTTTGTTATATAAGTAACAAAGCCTTGTAAATATTGTGTTTACTTATTGATGAGATTAAGTCTTTAAATAAAATGCTTTAATTAAAAAGAAAGGAATTTGCCTTATGAAATTATCAGATTTGATTGATATGTTAGATTTTAACATTTTACAAGGAAATGTTGAAACACCAGTTCTATACGTTACATCTAATTCAAAAAATGTTAAGCCATCAACTGCGTTTGTGTGTATTGTAGGAGCAGTAAGTAACGGTCACAGCTACATTTCATCAGCTATTGAAAATGGTGCAAATGCAATTGTAGTACAAGCAGGAGAGGCACTTCCAGAAATTCCACAAGATATTACAGTAGTAGAAGTTGAAAATACAAGAAAAGCTCTTGCATATATGTCAGCAGCTTACTTTGGCTATCCTTCTCACTCTCTTTTTACAATAGGAATTACAGGTACTAAAGGTAAGACTACAACTACATATATGATAAAAAATGTATTAGAAGCATGTGGTATTAAGACAGGTCTTATAGGTACAATAGAAACTATTATTGGTGATGAGAAAATTCCAGCTTGTAATACAACACCTGAGTCATATCAGATACATGAGTCCTTTGCAAAGATGGTAGACTGTGGTTGTAAGGCAGTTGTAATGGAAGTGTCTTCACAAGGGCTTAAGCTTGATAGAACAGCCGGAATAATGTTTGACATTGGTGTGTTTACTAACCTTGAACCAGACCATATAGGTCCTAATGAACACGCCTCGTTTGAAGAATATTTAAACTGTAAGGCACAGCTTTTTAAACAGTGTAAGACAGGTATTGTAAATGCTGATGATAAACACACAGAGCAGATAATAAAGGATTGTATCTGCGATATTGAAACTTATGGTTTAAGTAAAGATGCTGACCTTAGAGCAGAAAATATCAATCTTTTTCACGAAAGAGGAAAAATAGGGCTTACTTATGACTGCAGAGGTCTTATGAATATGAAAGTCAACCTTTGTTTGCCAGGAAAGTTTTCGGTATATAATTCACTTTGCGCAATTGCCGTTACAAGACGTTTTAATGTAGATAAAGAAGTACTTGTAAAGACACTTGCCGATGTTAAAGTTAAGGGTAGAATAGAAATCGTTCCTGTATCAGATAGATTTACACTTATGATTGATTATGCTCATAATGCAATGTCACTTCAAAGTATACTTGAAACATTAAAAGAATATGAACCAAATAGATTAGTGTGTCTTTTTGGTTGTGGCGGTAATCGTTCAAAAGAGAGAAGATTTGAAATGGGTGAAGTGTCAGGTCGTTTAGCGGACCTTACAATTATTACATCTGATAATCCTAGATTTGAAGACCCAGAAGCAATTATTGAAGATATTAAGACAGGAATTGCAAAGACTACAGGTAAACACGTTGATATTACAGACAGAAAAGAAGCAATTAAGTATGCGATAAAAAATGCCGAAGATGGCGATATTGTAGTGCTTGCTGGTAAAGGACACGAAGACTATCAAGAAATAAAAGGTGTTAAGTATCCTATGGACGAACGTGTGCTTATAAGTGAAGTAGTAAAAGAATTAAAGGCTGAGGGCTGGAGATAATAATGTATGCAGATATTATAGTGGATATTTCACATGAACAGCTTGATAAGTCATTTCAATATGCAGTTCCAAAGGAATTAGAAAATGATATAGAAGTTGGTATGCTTGTGAATGTGCCGTTTGGGCGAGGCAACAGGAATTTGACAGGTTATGTAATAGAACTTGGAAATGAGCCAAAATACGATGTTAATAAAATAAAATATATAAATAGTATTGTTCCCGATAAAGTTAAAGCAGTAGGCAGAATGATAAAGCTTGCTGCGTGGCTTAAGCACAATTACGGCTCTACTATGAACCAAGCATTAAAAACAGTTATTCCTGTAAAGGAAAAAGTAAAGCTTAAAGAAAAAAAGTCAGTTCGCCTTGCTATAACTAGGCAGCAGGCGGCTGACTATTTAGAGCAGTTTGAAAAGAAAAATGCGACAGCAAGATATAGACTTCTTATGGAACTTATGCAGGAAGAAGTAATTGACTGTGACATTATAAAAAATAAACTTAATATATCTATGCAGACAGTTAATGCTTTAGCAAGTCTTGATATTGTTCAAATATGTACAGAGAGTGTCTATAGAAATCCTATCAAGCAAAGTGACGTAAAAGAACAGCGACTAACTCTTAATGCAGAGCAAAAAAATGTAGTAGATACATTTATTAACGATTATGACAAGGGCGATAGAACTACATATCTTATTCATGGAGTTACTGGAAGTGGAAAGACATTGTGTTATCTTGATATGATTGAGCATGTAGTTAGTAAAAATCGTCAAGTAATAATGCTTATTCCAGAAATAGCACTTACCTTTCAGACGGTGCAAAGATTTTATAAAAGATTTAAAGATAGAGTGTCTATTATTAATTCAAGAATGTCAAAGGGAGAGAGATATGACCAATTTTTAAGAGCTATGAATGGAGAAATTGATATAATAATTGGTCCACGTTCTGCTTTGTTCACACCATTTCCAAATATAGGGCTTATAGTAATAGATGAAGAACACGAAAAGGCATATAATAGTGAGCAGTCACCTAAGTATCATGCAAAGGAAACAGCAATTTATATAGCAAAGGAACACAATGCGTCAGTTGTACTAGGTTCAGCAACGCCATCTATTGAAACGTATTACCATGCTTGTAATGGAGATTATAAGTTATTTACACTTAATAATAGGGCGTTAGGAAATGCTTTGCCAAAGGTTTATGTAGAAGATTTGAGAGCAGAATTAAAAAATGGTAATCGTTCTATACTAAGTTATAGGCTTCAAAGTCTTATTACTGACAGGTTAAGTAATAACAAGCAGATAATGCTTTTTATTAATAAAAGAGGATATGCAGGTTTTATATCGTGTAGGTCTTGTGGTCATGTTATGAAATGTCCACACTGTGATATTTCTTTAACATATCACAAAAACGGTAAGCTTGTATGTCACTATTGTGGATATGAACAGACATCTGTTAATATATGCCCTAAGTGTGGTTCAAAATATATTTCAGGCTTTAGAGCTGGTACACAGCAGATAGAAGAAATTGTTAAAAAAATGTATCCAATGGCAAGAACTCTTAGAATGGATATGGATACAACTACTGGTAAAGATGGGCATGAGAAGATATTGTCAGCTTTTGCAAACCACGAAGCAGATATTCTTATTGGAACACAAATGATTGTAAAGGGACATGATTTTCCAGATGTAACATTAGTTGGTGTATTAGCGGCAGATATGTCACTTTATTCTGGTGATTATATGGCAAGTGAGAGAACATTTCAGCTTCTAACACAGGCGGCAGGGCGAGCAGGACGAGCTGATACGCCGGGAGAAGTTGTTATACAGACATATACTCCCGATAATTACAGTGTAGAAATGGCAGCTAAGCAGGATTACATAGGCTTTTACAATGAAGAAATCTTATACAGACAGCTTATGGAGTATCCCCCAGTGTTAAATATGTTGAAAGTCAGCCTGTCTTCTAAGAAGGAAGATGAGCTTGAAGAAGTAGCTGAGTATATAAACCTAAACCATATACAATTTCATGGCGATAATATAACAGTATATGCGCCAGTAAATGCAGGAATTTATAAAATAAATGATATATATACTAAGTTTATATATGCAAAGTCACAAAGTTATGAAGTTTTGACAAATTTTAAAGACGAGCTTGAGAAGTTGTCAAGAGATAATATTTTATTTAAAAATATAAATATTCAATTTGACTTTAATTAATATTAGCTAGGTAAAAGCAGATTTTAAATATTTACTTTACTTAATATAATAAAATTAGTTATAAAAATAAATAGATAGAAAGAAGGAAAAACAATGGCAATTAGAAATGTAAGAACAATTGGTGATGAAATATTAACAAAAAAGGCAAAAGAAGTGACAGAAATGACTCCTAGAATACAAGAACTTATTGACGATATGTTTGATACAATGTATGAGTCAGAGGGTGTGGGACTTGCAGCACCACAGGTTGGTATTAGAAAGAGAATAGTTGTAATTGACTGTGGCGAGCAACCTTATGTACTTATTAACCCAGTAATTCTTGAAACAAGCGGTGAGCAGACTGGTTATGAGGGTTGTCTTTCTGTTCCAGGAAAGGTTGGAACTGTTACAAGACCTAATTATGCAAAGGTTAAGGCACTTAATGAAAATATGGAAGAATATATTATTGAAGGTACAGAACTTCTTGCAAGATGTCTTTGCCATGAAATAGACCATCTTGAGGGTAAGCTTTATGTAGACCTTGTAGAAGGTGGACTTAAAGATACTGAAAATGTAGAAGAAGAATAAATATTATTTAAGTTTATATAAATTTTATTTGAATATATTTATTATACTTGATATACTAATAATATTATAAATAAATATTAGACACGATTAAATATTCTACATATCTATTATTTGGAGTAGAATTAATTGTAAGTAAGTGACAAACAATTAAAATTTAGGAAAGGAAAAACTATTTAGATGAACCTATATATAATCAAGCAAATGAATTTATAGGGGTTGTAACAAATCATCTAGCATATACATACATTTGTATATGTTTTTAGTAGCGAAAGAATATGAATGTTGTATTTATGGGAACACCTGATTTTTCAGTTGGCACTCTTGAAGAAATAATTAAGGCAGGGCATACAGTAAGTGCAGTTGTTACACAACCAGACAAGCCAAAGGGCAGAGGTGGTGCAGTTGCAATGTCACCAGTTAAGGAAGTAGCACTTAAAAATGGTTTAACAGTATTACAACCAGTAAAAGCTTCTAATCCTGAGTTTGTTGAAGAATTAAGAGGTTATAATCCTGATGTAATAGTGGTTGTGGCTTTCGGACAACTTCTTCCAAAAGCAATAATTGATATGCCAAAGTATGGCTGTATCAATGTTCATGCGTCACTTCTTCCTAAATATAGAGGTGCGTCACCTATACAGTGGGCAGTAATAGATGACTGTGAATATTCAGGTGTAACAACTATGCAGATGAATGAAGGTCTTGATACAGGAGATATTCTTCTTGTAGAAAAGGTCAAGCTAGATAAAAAAGAAACTGCAGGAAGTCTTTTTGACAAATTAAGTGAAGTTGGTGCAAAACTTTTAGTTGATACATTAAAACAAAAAGAAGCGGGTACAATAAAGCCAGTAGTGCAAAATGACAGCGAAGCAACTTATGTTAAGATGATAAATAAGTCTTTTGGTGAGATAGATTTTAACCTTTCGGCTAAAAGAATTGAGTGTCTTATAAGAGGGCTTAATCCATGGCCAAGTGCATACACACATCTTAATGGAAAAATGCTTAAGATATGGGACGCAGATGTGTGCGAAGATGAAGAAAATTCAACAGATAATGCTGTTGGAACAGTAACAAAAGTAAATAAAAATTCATTTGTTGTAAAGTGTGGTGATGGTTCACTTATAATTAATGAAGTTCAGCTTGAAGGCAAGAAAAGAATGGACGCAGGTTCATTTTTAAGAGGAAATGGTCTTGAAGTAGGAACGGTTCTAAGTAGTTTAAATGCTAATAATTAATAAAATATTGCGTTAGTTAGCTTACTAAAAACTAGGAAAGGAAAAGTTATTTATATTATTACTATATAAATAATAGGAAAAGGCTATGATTGGTATGTATATGAGATACGGATATGGATATTATTTTGACCCGACATATATATTGATTATAATTGCAGGTGTTATATCACTTTTGGCACAGCTTAAAGTATCTTCTGCATTTTCAAAGTATTCAGACGTAAGAAGTATGTCAGGAATGACAGGTGCTATGGCAGCAGAAAAGATTTTATATTCACAGGGAATATATGATGTAAGTATACAAAGAGTATCTGGAAAATTAACAGACCATTATAATCCATCTAATAAGACACTTAATCTTTCTGATGCTGTGTATGGTTCAACGTCAGTTGCAGCCATTGGTGTTGCTGCACATGAGTGTGGTCATGCTATTCAGCACGCAAAAGGATATGCACCACTTTCATTTAGAACAGCGCTAGTTCCTATTGCTAATATAGGTTCACAGCTTTCGTGGGTGTTTATAATTGCAGGACTTATATTCTCATTTAACAGTTTACTTATAAACATTGGTATTATAATGTTTTCTTTGGCAGTATTATTTCAGCTTGTTACACTTCCTGTAGAATTTGATGCTTCTAGCAGAGCTTTAAAGTTATTATCTTCAACGTGTATAATGAATAATTCAGAAGTGTCACAGACAAAGAAAGTATTATCAGCCGCTGCTATGACTTATGTTGCCGCTGCCGCAACAGCAATTTTACAGCTTGTAAGATTGATTATATTATTCGGAGGACGAAATAATCGTGACTAATTCAGTTAATTTAAGAGCGATAGTTCTTGATATTCTTATGGAACTTGAAAAGGAAGATACAATGAGTCATATTGTAATAAGCAATGCACTTTCCAAGTTCCAGTATCTTGAAAAGAATGAAAGAGGTTTTATAACAAGGGTTGCACAGGGAACAATAGAAAAAAGAATTGAATTAGATTATGTTATTAATCAGTTTTCAAAGACACCTGTAAATAAGATGAAGCCAGTTATAAGAAACATTCTTGAAATGTCAGTGTATCAATTAAAATATATGCAAAATGTTCCAGCTTCGGCAGTCTGTAATGAAGCTGTTAAGCTTACAGCTAAGAAAAAGTTTGTTAATCTTAAGGCGTTTGTAAATGGAGTGTTGAGAAATATTTCAAGAAATATCGAAAGTATACAGTATCCAGATAAAAGTAATATCAAACAATATCTTTCAATAAAGTATTCATTTCCAGAGTGGATAATTTCAATGTGGAGTAAGAAATATACATACGAAGATATTGAACTTATATTAAAGGGCTTTGACGAGAACAAAAAGACATATATAAGATGTAATACAAAGCTTACAACTAAAGAAAAGCTAAAAGAAAGCCTTGAAAAGCAAGGAATAACAGTAAATGCAGTTAAAGGTATTGACTATGCGTTTGAAATAGAAGGCTATAATTATATTAGTGATATTGATGCTTTTAATGATGGACTGTTTCAAGTACAAGATATAAGTTCAATGTTAGCAGGTGAAGCTGCTTGTCTTAAAGGTGATGAGTATGTAATTGATGTATGTGCTTCTCCGGGCGGGAAAACTATTAACGCCGCTTTAAAACTTGATACAGGAAGTGTAAGTTCAAGAGATGTGTCAGATTATAAGGTATCGCTTATTGAAGATAACCTTGACCGCTTACAGATAGACAACGTAACAGTTAAAGTACAAGATGCTTCAATTGATGATAATGTATCAAATGGAAAGGCAGATGTAGTTATTGCAGATGTTCCATGTTCAGGACTTGGAATAATAGGCAGAAAGCCAGATATCAAGTATAATTCTAATATAGATAAGATAAAAGAGCTTGTACAACTTCAAAGAAAAATTCTTGGAGTTGTGCAAAACTATGTTAAGCCACAAGGTTATCTTATATACAGTACTTGTACAATTAATAGTGCAGAAAACGAAGAAAATGTAAAATGGCTATGTGAAAATTATCCATTTGAAGTATGTGATATTGATAATATTTTGTCAGACAAAGTTACTAATATGCACAAAGATAATATATATGGTACACAATTACTGCCAGGAATAAATAATACAGATGGCTTTTTTATTTGCAGATTAAGGAGAAAGTAAAATAATGGATTTAGTTGATATAAAGTCATTAAGTTTAGAAGAACTTGAACAGTTTATTGTTGATATAGGAGATAAAAAGTTTCGTGCGGCACAGATATACCAATGGCTTCATCAAAAGCTTGTTACAGATTTTGATGAAATGACTAATATTTCAAAGGGCTTAAGAGAACAGTTAAAGCAAAAGTGCAGGCTTATAGCTTTAGAGCCTGAGAGAGTTCAGGTATCTAAGATAGATGGGACTTCCAAGTATTTATTTAAGCTATATGACAATAACTTGATAGAAAGTGTACTTATGAAGTATCATCATGGTAATTCAGTATGTATATCTTCTCAAGTTGGTTGTCGTATGGGGTGCAGATTTTGTGCTTCAACACTTGATGGAATGGTAAGGTGTTTAGAGCCATCTGAAATGCTTGACCAGATATATACTATACAAAGGTTGTCAGGTGAACGAGTTGATAATGTAGTTGTTATGGGGTCTGGTGAACCATTTGACAATTATGATAACTTGCTTAAGTTTATTAAGCTTTTAAATTGTGAAAAAGGTCTTAATATCAGTGCAAGAAATATAACAGTATCGACTTGTGGACTTGTGCCAAAGATAAGACAACTTGCTGATATGAAGCTTCAAATAACACTTGCAATATCGCTTCATGCGCCAAATGATGAGTTGAGAAAGACAATGATGCCTATTGCAAATAAGTATTCAATATCAGAAATTATGGAAGCATGTCGTTATTATATAGAGCAAACTGGAAGAAGAATTTCTTTTGAATACAGTCTTGTAAAGGGTGTCAATGATACAAAAGAGTGTGCAGACCAGTTAATAGCTTTAGTCCGTAATATGAAATGCCACATAAACCTTATACCGGTTAATCCAATAAAAGAAAGAGATTATGAACAGTCAGAGAAGAAGTCAATTAATGATTTCAAAAATAAACTTGAAAAAAGTGGAATTAATGTTACTATTAGAAGGGAAATGGGTAGAGATATAGATGGTGCCTGTGGTCAATTACGAAAGAGTTATATGGAAGAAAAATAGTATCAAAGAAAAATAAGTCATAAAAGTTGTACTAAAGTTCAACGGAATGGAGGACATAATGAAGGCTCAAGCTGTTACTGATGTTGGACAGCAACGAAAAGTTAATCAGGATTATGTGTATTATACAACAGAAAAGATAGGAAATTTGCCTAATTTATTTTTGGTTGCAGATGGTATGGGGGGACATAAAGCTGGAGATATGGCATCTAAATATACGGTGGAGAGTTTTGTAAGACTTGTAAACGAAACAAGTCAAAAAGACCCTATACTTATATTAAGTGACAACATTAAGACGGCCAATACAATGCTTTTAAAGAAGGCTGATGAGTCAGAAGACTATAAAGGAATGGGAACTACATTTGTTGGAGCAACAATTAATGATAATGTGTTAAGAGTTGTTAATGTGGGAGATAGTAGACTGTATATTATCAGTAATGATATAAAGCAGATAACAAGGGACCATTCTTATGTAGAAGAAATGATTATGCGAGGTCAGATAGATAGAAAACAGGCAAGAACACATGAAAAAAAGAATATTATAACAAGAGCAATTGGAGCAGAAGCTACAGTAGAGCCTGATATGTTTACTGTAGATGTTCAAAAGGGAGATAAAATTCTTATGTGTACTGACGGTCTGTCTAATATGATAGAAGACGCAGATATATTAAAAATAGTAAAAGAAAGTAATGATATAGACGAAGCAGTTAAAGAGCTAGTAATTACAGCTAACGAAAATGGTGGAACTGATAATATATCAGTTCTTATGGTTGAAATATAAAAGTCGTATTTTCGGCGGAATGGAAGATTTTATGTTAAGAAAAGGAATGTTTTTAGCGGATAGATATGAAATTTTAGAGCAGATAGGCACTGGTGGAATGTCTGATGTCTACAAAGCAAAATGTCATAAGCTTAATCGTTATGTTGCAATAAAAGTATTAAAATCTGAATTTAGTCAAGATAAAACCTTTGTTTCTAAATTCAGAGTAGAAGCTCAATCAGCGGCAGGACTTACCCATCCTAACATAGTCAATGTATATGATGTTGGTGATGAGGATGGAATACATTACATTGTAATGGAGCTTGTCGAAGGGATTACTCTTAAAAAATATATTGAAAAGAGAGGAAAGTTACCATATAAAGAGGCAATAAGTATAGCAATACAAGTTGCAAATGGTATGGAAGCAGCTCACAGCCACAATATAGTACATCGTGATATTAAGCCACAAAACATAATAATATCAAAAGAAGGCAAAGTTAAAGTAACAGATTTTGGTATAGCAAAAGCCGCAAGTTCAGCTACGATTAATTCATCAGCAATGGGGTCTGTTCACTATATTTCTCCTGAGCAGGCAAGAGGTGGATATTCTGACCAAAGAAGTGATATATATTCATTTGGTATAACATTGTATGAAATGCTTACTGGTGTAGTCCCATTTGATGGGGATACAACAGTTGCAGTTGCAGTTCAACATATACAAGATGAGATACCAGCACCATCTACATTAGTTGCAGATATTCCTATTGCAATTGATAAAATTGTAATGAAATGTACTCAGAAAAAGACAGAGAGAAGATATCAAAATGCTTCTGAACTTATAGCTGATTTAAAAAAGGCACTTGTAATGCCAGACCAAGACTTTGTTAAAATAGCTCCAATGTATGGAACAGCACCTATAAATAATACTCAAAATATTCAACAAGAAGTAATTAAGCAAGTTAAACCAGTTGAAAGTATAGAAAAAACAGCAAAAGTTGAAAAGGTTGAACCTAAAAAAGCAGATACTAAGAAAAAGTTTTATGACGATGACAAATTAGATGACAATTATGACGATGGCGAAGACGAAGATATAGAAGATTATTACGATGATGATGAAGAACTTTATGATAGAAAAGCAAAAACACCATCAAAAGATATAGACAATGAAAGCAATGATAAACTTGACAAGATGATGAAGTGGATAGGAATGGGAATTGCAGCAGTAATTCTTATTATAACTATATTTGTAGTTGTCAAGCTTGTAGGAGCAGGTGTTTCATCATCTTCAAATTCAAATAAAGAAACTACAACAGCCGAAGAGACTACTACTAAAGATAAGAATAGTGTTAAAGTTCCAGATGTTAAGGGTATGACAGAGTCACAGGCAAAGACAGCTCTTAACAAGGTTAATCTTGGATACAAAGCAGTTTATGAGTCATCTTCAACAGTAGCAGCAGGAAAGATTATTTCACAGGATATAGAACCAGATACTTCTGTAGATAAAAATACTACGATTACAGTAACAGTAAGTAGTGGTGAAGAAACAAAAGCTAATATCACAGTGCCAGATGTTTTAAAGAGGGCAGAAGCAGAAGCAACAAGTGTATTACAAAATTATGGTTTTTCTGTAAATACAGATTATGATTATAGTGATACTGTAGAAGCAGGGCTTGTTATAAGTCAATCACCATCAGCTAACACATCATCTCAAGAGGGTGTAACAGTAACTATTGTTATAAGTCGAGGACAAGAAGTTAGAAATGTTACTGTACCTAAAGTAATAGGTCTTGATGAAAGTACAGCAAGACAGACACTTGAGAGTAATGAACTTACAGTCAATGTTAATTATGTTACATCGGCATCAAATGTTGCTTATGGTAATGTTATTTCACAAAATTATAGTGCTGGTGCAACTGTACAGGCAGGTTCTTCAATAACTATTACAGTAAGTCACTATGAACAACCAACAACAACACAAGCACCAACGACAGCAATGCCAATACAGCAGACAACAACATCAACACAAACAACACAGGCAACACAAGCCACAACACAAGCAACACAGGCAACTACACAAGCCACAACACAGGCAACACAGGCGCAAACAACAACTACAACAGTTGCTAATTAAATAATTAATAGAAAGTTAGAAGAAAAATGCAGGGAAAAATTATTAAAGGAATAGCAGGTTTTTATTATGTTCATGCCAATGGAGTTGTGTATGAATGTAAGGCAAAAGGAGTGTTTAGAAATCGCAAGATTAAACCACTTGTAGGAGATAATGTTGATATAGAAGTTATTGATGATGACAAAAGTAAAGGTAATATTGTGGATATTTTAACAAGAAAAAATGAGCTTATAAGACCAGCATCTGCGAATATAGACCAGGCAATGATTATATTTGCAGTTGCAAATCCACAGCCTAATTTTAACCTGCTTGATAAGTTTCTTGTTATGATGGATTATCAAAGTGTTCCTACAATAATTTGTTTTAATAAAGCAGATTTGATTACACAAGAAGAACAACAAAAGTTAAAAGCTATGTATAAAGAATGTGGTTGTACAGTAATTTTTACAAGTACACTGACTAATCAAGGAATTGATGAAATGAAGGAAAAGCTAGAACATAAAACTACAGCTCTAGCTGGACCGTCTGGTGTTGGCAAGTCGACAATTACTAATCTTATACTTCCAGAAGCCAATATGGAAACAGGAAGTGTAAGTAAGATTGGAAGGGGTCGTCACACAACAAGACATTCTGAGATTTTTAATGTACATGGTGACACTTATATTATGGACACTCCAGGATTTACATCGCTTAATCTTCCTCAAGTTGAAAAAGAGGATATACATTTGTACTTCCCAGAGTATGAAAAGTATGAGGGAACGTGTAGATTTAATGGTTGTGTTCATGTTAATGAGCCAAATTGTAGTGTTAAACAAGCTGTCATTGATGGTGCAATTGATAAGCATAGATATGATAGTTATGTTGATATTTATAATGAGTTAAAGGCACAGAAAAAATATTAAAGCCTTGAAAGGAGTTTATTTATGAATATTTTATCACCATCAATACTTTCAGCAGATTTTAGCAGATTAGGTGAGCAGATTAAGGAAATAGATGAAGCAGGAGCAGAGTATGTTCATATTGATGTTATGGACGGTATGTTCGTTCCTAGTATTTCACTTGGAATACCTGTTATACAGTCAATAAGGCCTGTTACAAAGAAGGTTTTTGATGTTCATCTTATGATAAATGAGCCAATAAGATATATAGAAGAATTTGTAAAGGCTGGTGCTGATATAATTACAATTCATGTTGAAGCTTGTGCCGATGTAATGGCAACTATTGATAAAATACATTCTTTTGGAGTTAAAGCGGGTATAACTCTTAATCCAGATACTCCTGTATCTGCTATAGAGCCATATCTTTCTAAAGTGGAGATGGTGCTTATTATGAGTGTTAATCCGGGCTTTGGAGGACAGAAGTTTATTCCTGCTTCTATTGATAAGATTAAAGAGGTTAAGGGACTTTTGCAGAAAAAAAATCTTGATCTTGATATTGAAGTTGATGGGGGAATTAAGCTTGATAATGTTAGAGTTGTGCTTGAAGCAGGGGCGAATGTGATTGTTGCAGGGTCGGCTGTATTTAAGGATAATGTGGGGGATAATGTTAGGAAGTTTAAGGGGATTATGAGTGTTTAAGTAAGTGACGGAAAAATGGTGTGTATTTTTTATGTCGATGGATAAGTATTAAGGACTTCTAAGATAAGCTGATGAAAATTTTTATAACGGACGGGTCGGAAAAAATGCGACGTTGTGTCGCTTTTTCCTAAATTGCACATCCTGTGCAATTTCCCCTGTTCTTTGACAGCTTATCTAAGACATACTAAACACTTATCATATATATATAAAATATATACCATTTTTCTATATTCTATCCTTAAACTGTTTGTTTGGTGGTTGCTTGGTATGTGGGGTATTTTGATATTAGTTAGAACTTTGTATTGATATTGTTTTGTGTGATGTGAGTAGGGGGATTATTTGAAAATTCCCCACTGATATTACTTCAAAGGATATCAGTGGGGATTATGTTATTATAATATTATTTTTGTAAATCAATAGGGCTGTTGTATTAATGAAAATTTATATAAGATATTAAATATCGACTAAATATTTATATTTTGTATAAATTTTTTTATTGTGATAGCCATATTTGGTTTTATTAAAAATATGAGTTGATTTTATTATTATACGTTGAAACGGAAGAGGATTACGTCACCGTCTTTTACAACGTAGTCTTTGCCTTCTAGACCTACTAGGCCTTTTTCTTTTGCGGCAGTATATGAGCCGCAGTCTAGTAAATCTTGGTAGTTTACAACTTCGGCACGAATAAATCCACGTTCAAAGTCGGTGTGGATTTTGCCTGCTGCCTGTGGGGCTTTTGTGCCTTTTACGATTGTCCATGCTCTTGTTTCTGTTTCACCCGCTGTTAAGTAGCTGATAAGACCTAATATTCTATAGCTTGCAGCTACGAGTTTGTCAAGACCAGATGAGCTTATGCCGAGGTCTTCAAGGAACATTTTCTTTTCGTCTTCTTCAAGTTCTGAGATTTCTTGTTCAATCTGAGCGCAGATTACAAATACTTCGCAATTTTCCTTTGAAGCCCATTCTCTTACAGCTTGAACATATTTGTTGTTAGCACCGTCATCGGCTAAGTCGTCTTCTGTAACATTAGCGGCAAATATAACAGGTTTAGCAGTAAGAAGATTGTATTCTTTTGCAAGTGCAGCTTCGTCTTCATCTTCAAATTCAAAGTTCTTTGCAAGCTTGCCATCTTCAAGATGTGCAATAAGTCTTTTGATTAATTCACATTCTTTTGCGATTTCTTTGTTGTTGTGAGCGGCTTTGCTTTGTTTTGCTAATCTTCTTTCAAGTATTTCAACGTCTGAGAAGATTAATTCAAGATTAATTGTTTCGATATCACGAATTGGGTCGATAGAGCCATCTACATGAACGATATTAGTATCTTCAAAACATCTTACAACGTGAACGATGGCATCTACTTCACGAATGTTTGCAAGGAACTGGTTTCCAAGACCTTCACCTTTAGAAGCACCTTTTACAAGACCAGCAATATCAACGAATTCGATAACAGCAGGTGTAATCTTTGCTGAGTTGTATAATGCGGCGAGTTTGTTTAATCTTTCATCTGGAACTGTAACAACGCCTACGTTAGGGTCGATTGTACAGAATGGGTAGTTAGCTGACTCAGCACCAGCTTTTGTAAGTGAATTGAAAAGTGTACTTTTACCAACATTTGGTAAACCAACAATTCCTAATTTCATAATGTATACTCCTTTACTTGTTTAACTTAAATTTATAGCAATTCATACATTTCAACATTATATTACAAAAAATGGATTAACTCAACAATTAAATTTATTTGTTATTGGATTGAACCTTTAAGTTGTGAAGATAGTAGGAGTATATAATCAAACACACACCAGTAAAAGTATAATCACATATATTTGTATGCCATCGTCGAACAAGAGTGTTCGCTTCTGTCATACAAATATATGTGCTAGTTCTTTTAATGGTGCATTTATTGGTTATATACTCCTGCTATCTTGACGGAAGTTTATTTGATAAGTTAGGAGAGTTAGATTTGAACTTATAATGTTAATATGTTTACTTAACGTTAAAAAGTTTATATATAGAGTAGGTGGAGTGAAAAAATTGTCGAAAATGCGAATTTATTTATAAATTTATAGTTTAAAAATATGGAATGTCAAAGAATTGAGATAATAACAGATAGTTTTTGTATATTTTTTAAAAAAGACTTGTATTTTTTTTGCAAAAAGTATAATATTATCTATAAAGTGGTGCAGAATTGCAAATGACATATTTAAATAGTTTGTTGATATACTCGTTATAATAGCGTATTTGACTGTTGCATAAATGCGAAATCTATTAATGATATATGTTAATGACAGCACAATATTAAAAAAAGAGGAAAAGAGTAATGGAGTTTAAACACAAGTCAGTATTATTAGAAGAAACAATTGAAAATCTTAACATAAAACCTGACGGAATATATGTTGATGGAACTCTTGGTGGTGGTGGTCATTCATATCATATAGCGGAAAGACTTTCATCAAAGGGTCGTTTGATTGGAATTGACCAAGACGCAGATGCTATAGCAGCAGCAACAAAAAGACTAGAGCCTTTTAGTGATAGAGTTACTATAGTCAGAAACAATTATTGCAATTTTGAACAAGTTTTAAAAAGTCTGTCAATTGACAAAGTTGATGGAATTGTGTTAGACCTCGGCGTATCATCATATCAACTTGATACAGCTCAAAGAGGTTTTACTTACAAAGTAGACGCACCGCTTGATATGAGAATGGACCAAAGACAACAGCTTACTGCAAAAGATATAGTAAATACATATAGCGAATTTGATTTGTACAGGATTATAAGAGATTATGGTGAGGACAAGTTTGCTAAGAATATCGCAAAGCATATTGTAGCAGCAAGAAAGGAAAAGCCATTGGAAACGACTTTTGAGCTTAATGAAGTTATTAAAGCGGCTATTCCTATGAAGTTTAGGGCAGTAGGTGGACATCCTGCTAAAAAAACATTTCAAGCAATAAGAATAGAACTTAACCATGAACTTGATGTACTTGAAAACTCTATAGATACTATGATAGACCATCTTAATGAAGATGGAAGGATATGTATTATAACATTCCATTCACTTGAAGATAGAATTGTTAAGACAAGGTTTAAGAATTGTGAGAACCCTTGTACATGTCCTAAAGAATTTCCAGTATGTGTATGTGGTAATAAGTCTAAAGGCAAGGTTATTACAAGAAAGCCGATAGTTCCATCACAAGAGGAATTGGAATTTAATAAAAGAGCAAAGAGTTCAAAATTAAGAGTTTTTGAAAGACATTTATAAAAGAAAAAGATTGTAAAATCAAGATATCCTGACAGATATATAAGACTAAAGCTGGTAATAAGTAGTAGTACTATAAAAGTATAAGTAAGCATGGGAGGGTTAATAATGGCACAGCGAAAAGGTAATGGAGTCGTCAAATATGATAATAAAAGAAAGTCAGAGGCATATGTTCGTGGAAATACTGTAAGAAAACTTCATATTGCAGAACCATTTTCAAATGAACCAATGTCACCTGAGGAGTACGTTGAAAAAAGAAAAAGAAGAACAGCTCAAGAAAAGAAAATAAGACGTGCTAATAGAATGAATTTCCTTTATACAGTAGCAGTGTTAGGTGTTGTTGCTTTGATGTTTACAATATGTTATCAATATCTTAATATGCAGGCTTCAGTAAAGAACAGTGCGTCAGAGATAGCACAGCTTGAGCAACAGCTTGCAAAGATAAAAGCTTCTAATGATGAAGAAGAACAAGAGATTAATGCTAGTATCGACTATGATGCGATATATAATACTGCTGTAAATGAACTAGGTATGATATATCCTGAAAGAAATCAAGTTATTACATACGATGCAGGTGTTAGCGAATACGTTAAACAATATCAGGACATTCCTGAACAGGATAAATAATTATATAAATGATTGAATGAAGCTTATTTCGTTAAAATATATTGTTTAATCTTTGATTGTGTGTTAATCTTTTGAAAATTTACAGATAATGAAAAAGTATTTCAAATGCTTTTGCAGATGGAATAGTGATGATGACACATGGAGTATATTTAAAAATTCTCAGGAAATGGTGATTTTAATGAACGATAATAATAATAGAGGTAGAACAAGAACTGACAGACAAAGAATGAGCAGACGAAAAGAGAATAAATACCGAAGAAAAAAGGCGATGCTTAAAAGAGTGAATAAGAAATTAAGCGTCGCTTTTGGTATTTTAGCAGTAATGCTTTTAGTGCTTATATGGAGAATAGCATCAATTAATTACAAAGATGGCGATAAGTATTCAAAAGCAGTATTAGACCATCAGTCATATACGTCTACACAGATTTCATATAAGCGAGGTCAAATTCAAGACCGTAATGGAACGGTGTTTGCATATAGCGAAAAAGTATATAATCTTATATTTGACCCAAAGATTGTATTATCTGATGAAAGATTTAAAGAGCCAACACTTAATGCACTAGATAAGTGTTTTGGTTCTTTAGGGATTACTCGTGAAAAGTTAGAAAATATTCTTGCAACAAAGCCCGATAGTAGATATGAACAGTTATATAAGACACTTACAAGTGACCAGGTTGCTGAATTTAAGGATATGTTAAGTGATACAGAGAATAATCCATTTATTAAGGGTGTGTGGTTTGAAGACTCATACATAAGAAAGTATCCATTTTCAACTCTTGCTTGTAATGTTGTAGGTTATGCAAGTAGTGCTAACGGTGGTGAGCTTGGACTTGAGTATTATTATGATGACGAATTGTCAGGTGTTGATGGTGTATCGTACAGTTATGTTGATGACAATCTCGATGTAAAAGAAACGACTAAGAATGCAACAGATGGTAATAACATAGTAACAACAATTGATTATGGTGTACAAAGTATTATTGAAAAACGTATCAAAGCATACAACGATGTGAGTCCATCAAAAACTACAGCAGTTCTTGTAATGGACCCTAATAATGGCGAAGTTCTTGGAATGGCAAGTACACCATTTTTTGACCTTAATCAGCCTAGAAGTCTTACAGGTGTATATTCAGATGAAGCTATTGCAAAGATGACAGATGAACAAAAGTCAGAAGCTTTGTATACAGCATGGAAAAATTATTGTATTTCTAATATTTATGAGCCGGGTTCAACGTTTAAGCCTTTTACGGTAGCGGCAGGGCTTGAAGAAGGAATAATACACGATGGAGATACACTTTATTGTAATGGATATGAAGTTGTTGGCGGATATACAATAAAGTGCCATGTTGCAAGTACAATAGGAAAACATGGTGAATTAACAATAGAAGAAGCTCTTATGCAGTCTTGTAATCCAGCTATGATGCAGATAGCAGCAAAGCTTGGCAATGTAAGATTTGCACAGTATCAATCACTTTTTGGCTTTGGTGCTAAGACTGGAATTGACCTCCCAGGTGAAGAAATGGGTATTACAAAGTCAGAAGATATGATAGAAACTGACGTTGCAACTAATTCATTTGGACAAGGTGTTAATGTTAATATGGTACAGATGGCGGCTGCTTTCAGTTCACTTATTAATGGTGGCAATTATTATCAGCCACACGTTGTAAAAAGAATTGAAAAGCCTTCAGGGGAAGTTGTCAAAACTTTTGATGCTACTTTAGTAAAACAGACTGTAACAAGTTCTACATCACAGTATTTGAAACGTTATCTTAAGTCAACAGTAGATGCAGGCCTTGCTATGAAGGCAGGTGTTACAGGCTATTCAATTGGTGGTAAGACTGGTACTGCGGAAAAAATACCGAGGTCAGACCACAGATGGCTTATATCATTTATAGGCTTTGCACCAGTTGATGACCCTAAGTTTGTAATATATGTAATAATTGATGAGCCTGATGGAACAACAGGAACATCAGGAAGTTCAGGAGATGTGCTTACATTGTCGCATGATATATTAACAGACTTACTTCCATATATGAATGTTTATAAAGATATTCAAGCAGAAGAAGTTGATACATCGGAGGCAGAAGTTGAGCAGACAGTTCATACTGATATAGAGAATTAGGGACTAGGTAAGTAGGAAGATAATTTTATAGTTGATGGATAAAAGCTAAGAACTACTAAGCTTTTGCCATATACTATAAAATGATCTTCCTACTTACTTTTTTGCGTTGACGTTGAGAATATTGGTATAAAATAAACTTTTTTAGTATACATAAAAATAAGATGTATTATAAAAATACATGAGAAAAGATACTTGACATTATAGTAAAATATTACTATTATTAAAATTAGTGTTGTTGGAATGGCGGCGTGAAAAGTTTTAGTAACTGTATTAAAGAATAGGGTTGAAAGGCTTAGCATTATGAATGAGGGTATATTACTTAATAGTTTATTAGAAAGCAGTAGTGATATTGTATGGATTAAAAATACAAGTTTAGAGTATACACATGTTAGTGATACTTTTTTAGAAGCTTTTGAAAAAACAAGAGAAGAAATAATTGGTAAACAAAGACAAGAATATAGTTTGTTTGAATTTGAAGACCGTATTGATGATTGTGAGATTATTGACAAAGATATAGAGGTCGAAGATGACGAACTTATGATATATAAGGGAAAATATCAGATGTTTCATGTAAAAAGACGAGCAATAAAAGATGAGGATGATAATATTGTAGGTCTTTTTGGAACAGCAACTCTTGATAGACATGCTGAAAGTGCCGGTCATGCTTTTGAACTTGTTATGGAAGATATTCCTTATGGAATTATTGTAACTAATAAGGAAGGTATGATTATAAAGGTCAACAACAGATTAAGTGATTATCTATTAGTTGATGGTGAGATACTTGGGCGTAATCTTTCAGATTTTAATCTTAAGAGAGATAGTCACAAGTATAATGATGCTAAGATAAGTAATGAACAACATTCATTTAATTACTTTGGTAGAGAATACGGCTTTACAGTACAAAGAGTGCCACTCCACGATTTTAATGGAAAGATTGAAGGAGAAGTACTTGTATTAAGTGAGTTATCAGACGAGTATGAAAGAGTAAGAAGACAGTATAATGAAAAGTTTTCTAATGCGTTAAAGAACGCCTATGCTGAGATTATAGAGCTTGATTACAATACAGATAGAGCAAAGTGTCTTTCAGATACAGGACATTTATTTGATTTTAGTGATATGTTTAGAACACAAAAAGAGTCTAATCTTCAAGATTTAAGAAAAGGTATGCGTGAATGTGTACAAAAAGACGATTTAGAAGTATTCGACAGCTTTTTTGAATTTGAGAATATTATTAATTATTTTCATGAGAATTTAAGTACAATGATGGAAACTGAATTAAGAGTACTTAATAGACGAGGAAAATATGGTTGGCTGAGATTTTCTGTATCACAGATAAAGAACAGCAATGGAATTGTTACATATCTTTGCTGTATTAAAGATATTGATGAAGAAAAGAGAGCAGAAAGAGATAGCTTAAGTACAGTATTTAATAGAGGTGCATTTGTTAAGAATGTAGAAAATATTTTGGCTGTAAGAGATAGAGATAGTGCGTGTGCTTTTTATATGATTGATATAGATAACTTTAAGTCAATTAATGATACTTATGGTCATAATACAGGCGACCTTGTTATAAGAAATGTTGGAAAGATTATCAATAACATTTTTTCTAAAAAGGCAGTTCCGGGACGTATGGGCGGCGATGAATTTTCAGTATATCAAGATGGAATAAATGATACATCAACAGTTTATAAACTTGCAGACCAGATAGTTGATGGCGTAAGGAATATGTCAGAGGAAATGAACCTTGATGAAAGTGTAACAGTAAGTGTAGGTATTACAATTGTTACATCGGGAAAAGTTACATTTGACGATATATATCAAGAAGCTGACAAGCAGTTGTACTGTTCTAAGAGAAAGTCTAAGAATTGTTATACAATATCAGAAGTAAAGTTTTAATAAAACATAAAATACAAACCCCATTAGTATATTAGTAGTATGTATTAATATATTAATGGGGTTTTTTATGAAACTGTATGCAAGACATAGAAAAAAGGCACTGGCACTTATAAGCATTGTGTTTGTTGTATTATTTACTCTTATAATAAAACTTATGCAGGTTATGATATTTCAGTCTGAGTATTATTTTACTAAGGCACAAGCCTTACATGAGCGTGAAAGAAATATCAAAGCTTCAAGGGGAAATATTCTTGATACTAATGGTGTGGTGTTAGCTGCTAACAAAACAGTATGTACGATTTCCGTAATTCACAGTCAGATAAAAGATAAAGAAAGTGTTGTTAATATGCTTGTGAATGAACTAGGGCTTGATAGACAAGAGGTGCTTAAAAAAGTTGAAAAGATTACTTCTATTGAAAGAATAGCTTCTAATGTAGAGAAAGAAGTAGGAGATAAGATAAGAGAGTATAATCTTGATGGTGTTAAGGTAGATGAAGATTACAAAAGGTATTATCCATTTTCAAGTTTAGCTTCAAAGGTGTTAGGCTTTACGGGAAGTGATAATCAAGGAATAGTTGGTTTAGAAGCAAAATATGACGCATATTTGGCAGGAACTAGCGGACAGATACTTACACTTACAGATGCTTGGGGCGTAGAGATTGATGGTGCAGAAGAAAATAGAAAAGAACCAGTTGCAGGTAATGACTTGTATATAAGTATAGATTATAATATTCAAAAGTATGCTACACAGTTAGCGGAAAGAACTAAGGAGGAAAAACAGGCGAAAAGTGTGTCAATTATTGTAATGAACCCACAAAATGGAGAAATTATGGCGATGGTTAATGCACCAGAGTATGACCTTAACAATCCTTATGAGCTGAATTTTGAGAGAAGTGAAGAACAGCTTTCAACACCTAAGATGGATTTGCTTAATAATATGTGGAGAAATTTCTGTATAAATGATACATATGAGCCGGGTTCAATATTTAAAATGGTAACAGCAACGGCAGTTCTTGAAACTAAGCAGGCAACACTTAGTGATATGTTTACTTGCTCAGGTTATGCAGTAGTAGGGGATAGAAGAATAAGGTGTCATAAAATAGCAGGTCATGGTACACAAACATTTACACAGACTGTAATGAACTCTTGTAATCCTGCCTTTATTGAGTGGGGAAGACGTGTTGGAGTAGATAATTTTTATTTGTATATGAGCAAGCTTGGACTGCTTGAAAAAACAGGAATAGATATAGCAGGCGAAGCTTCTACGATAATTCATAAAAAAGAAAATGTTGGAGAAGTAGAACTTGCAACAATGTCATTTGGGCAATCTTTTCAGATAACACCAATGCAAATGTTAAGAGCAGCCTGTGCTATTGTAAATGGTGGAAAGCTTATAACACCACATTTTGCGGTTAAGACAACAGACTCATCAGGAAATGTGGTGCAAGAATTTGCATATAATACACAAGAAAATGCAATAGAAAAAGAAACAAGTGATACAATGCGTGATATATTAAGGCAGGTAGTTGAAGAAGGAGGAGGTAAAAAAGCATATATAGAAGGGTTTTCCATTGGTGGAAAGACAGCAACATCGCAAAAGCTTCCTAGAGGTTCTGGTAAATACATAGCCTCATTTATAGGCTTTGCACCAGTTAGTAATCCAAAAGTAATAGCAATGTGTATAATTGATGAGCCACAGGGAGTATATTATGGTGGAACGATTGCAGCACCAGTAATTAAAGAACTTTATGAAAATATATTACCTTATCTTGAAATATCTGTAGATTAATAGTAAAATATTATAATATGTCTTATAATGTAACACTAATAATATTTAAGAATGGAGATAAGTATGAATTTAAGTAATAAAAAAGTAATGGTAGTAGGTACAGGAATAAGTGGAATAGGAGCAGCAAGTCTTCTTAATAAGGCAGGTGCAGATGTAATACTTTATGATGGCAACGAAAAGCTTGATATTAAAGAAGTTGAAAAAAAGTTAGGGGAAAATAAAGCTCAGATAATAATAGGAAAATTAGACGACAATATAACAGATATTGTAGATTTGCTTGTAATAAGTCCGGGAGTTCCTATTGATAGTGATATTGTACTTAAGTTTAAGCATGAAAATGTACCTGTATGGGGAGAGATAGAGCTTGCTTATAGCTTTGATAAGGGAAAGGTTATTGCTATTACAGGAACAAATGGAAAGACAACAACTACAGCCCTTGTAGGAGAGATAGTAAAAGAATACGAAAATGAAACATTTGTAGTAGGAAATATTGGCAATCCATATACTAAAGAAGTGTTAAAGACTTCAGAAAAGTCATATACTGTTGCAGAAATTAGTAGTTTTCAGTTAGAAACTGTACATAAGTTTCACCCAATTGTAAGCGCAATACTTAATATTACACCAGACCATCTTAACAGACATCATACAATGGAATGTTACGCACAGACAAAAGAGATGATAAGCTATAATCAGAATAGAAAAGATGTGTGTGTACTCAATTATGATGATGAAATTCTTAGAGAATTTGGCAAGAAATGTAGTGCCAATGTCGTATGGTTTGGAAGAATTAACAGACCAGAAGTCGGTGCATTTTTAGATGGCGATATTATAAAGTATACAGATGGCGAAAATGTAGAAGATATGCTTAATGTAAATGATATGAACCTTATAGGTACACATAACTATGAAAATGTTATGGCAGCAATTTGTATTGCAAAGGCAGCCGGCGTTCCAGATGATATCATTATAAGAGTTGTAAAGCAATTTAAGGCAGTTGAGCATAGAATAGAATTCGTAGCTTCTAAAAATGACGTACTTTATTATAATGACTCAAAGGGGACTAATCCAGAGGCAGCAGTTAAAGCAATTGAAGCTATGTCAAGACCTACTATACTTATTGGTGGTGGTTATGATAAAGGCTCTGAATTTGATTTGTATGTTAAGGCATTTAAGGGCAGAGTTAAAAAGCTTGTACTTATCGGACAGACAAGTGATAAAATTGCACAAACAGCAATTAAATATGGCTTTACTGATATTATTAAAGCTGATTCTTTAAAAGAAGTAGTTGATATATGCGCAAGAGAAGCTCAACCGGGAGATGCTGTATTGCTTTCACCAGCATGTGCAAGTTGGGGGATGTTTGATAATTATGAACAGAGAGGCAGAATGTTCAAAGAATATGTAAATGCTCTTTAAAGGCGGAGATATATGGGAAGAAAAGTTAAAAAAGAAGTAAAAAGGCTGTACTTTGATTATAGCCTATTGTTTGTTACAATTTTTCTGGCGGCATTTGGTATTGTAATGATTTACAGTACAAGTTCATATACAGCGCAGATGAATTATGGTTCGTCAGAGTATTATTTTTATAAACAACTTCAATATACATTAATGGGCTTTGTAGTAATGTATATTGCATACAAGATAGATTATCATGTGTGGAAAAAACTGTGGAAGCCAATACTGGCAATTGGTGTAATACTTATGTTTGCGCTTATTCCTTTTGGAACAACAGTAAATGGTGCTAAAAGATGGATACGATTTTTAGGAATAGGTGTTCAGCCTGCCGATGTAGTTAAAGTAGTTGTAATTATAGTTACATCTGTTATGATATGTGCCTTAGGTAAAAATATGCGTAAGTTTAAGTATGTTTTATTGGTTATATTTGCTACAGGTGTTACATTTGCAGGACTTGTATTCGTTATTTCTAATAACTTAAGTAGTGCGATTATTATATTTTTAATACCTTGTGTTATGACTTTCGTGGCATATCCGGGGTATATGATATATGGAGTACTTGCAGGTGTTAGTGCAGTTGCAGGTGTGTTTGGATATAATATACTCACTCAAATAGCACATACAGCAGAGTCTACAGGTGATTTCAGATTTAGACGACTTTTAGTGTGGCTTAATCCAGAAAATTATGCAAGTGGAACGGGATATCAGACAGTGCAGGCTTTATATGCAATAGGTTCTGGTGGGCTTTTTGGTAAAGGCTTAGGCAAAAGTCTTCAAAAGTTAGGATTTATTCCTGAGTCACAAAATGATATGATATTTTCTATTATATGTGAAGAATTAGGGCTTTTTGGAGCTATCTGTATAATACTTGTTTTTATGCTTATGTTGTGGAGAATTATACACATATCAAGAAATGCGACAGATTTATTTGGCTCAATGATATCTGTTGGAGTATTTGCACATATAGCAATTCAGGTGGTGTTGAACATAGCCGTAGTAACGAATTTTATACCTAATACAGGTGTATCACTTCCATTTATAAGTTATGGTGGAACGAGTATGGTAATACTGTTATTTGAAGTTGGAATTGTGTTAAATGTTTCAAGTACAATAAAGCTTGAACGATAAAATACTATACTGTGACAATAGTGAATTATTTATTTTTAATACAACATTTTAAATTTACTGAATATAATAATATATAGTATCGACCGGAGGCTGTTATTTTGAGTAAAATCATTATCCGAGGTGGAAAAAGGCTTCATGGCTGTGTTGATATTGCAGGAGCGAAAAATGCAGTATTGCCAATAATGGCAGCTTCGCTTCTTAATAGTTCAGTAACAGTAATTAATAACTGCCCTGACATTGAAGATGTAAGGCAGATGGCAGGTATTTTAAAGTACTTAGGTTGTATAGTAAAAAGAAAAGACAGTAGTATTATTATTGATACAAAAAATGCTGTGAATGCAACTATACCGGGAAGCATAAGTGGAAAACTTAGAGCTTCCTCTATTCTTATCGGGCCATTAATGGCGAGATTTTCTAGTGTTAAGCTTGCACCACCCGGAGGTTGTGACATAGGAGAACGTCCTATGGATATACATCTTAATGCGTTAAAGCGGCTTGGAGCTTTTTGGAGTCTTGGAAATGGTTATATAGAATTGTCAGGAAGGCTTAAAAGTAATGAAGTTGATTTAAGATTTCCGAGTGTGGGAGCTACTGAAAATGTTATTATGGCTTCAGTATTTCTTGTAGGAACAACGATAATATACAATGCTGCAAAAGAACCAGATGTTGTACAGCTATGTAGATATCTTAACGAAGCTGGGGCTTGTATAAAGGGTGCAGGAACAGATACAATTGTAATAAATGGGGTTGATAAACTTCATTTATTACAATACAATATAGATGTAGATAGAATAGTTGCTGGAACATATATTGGAGCTTTAGCAGTATGTGGCGGTAGTATTAGACTTAACAATTGTCATTTTAAAGATTTAAAAGGCTTTATAGATGTATATTGTGGAATTGGGGTAAGATGTGTAGAAAGTGAAGCTGGAATATGTGTTTTTATGAATAAAAGACCTGATAGTATTAATTATATAAAGACACAACCGTATCCTGGTTTTCCTACAGATATGCAGTCTATTATTATGAGTGTATTAAGCATTGCAGATGGGAAATGTATAATACAAGAAGACATTTATGAGAATAGATACAAGACTGCCTATGAGCTGATAAAGATGGGTGCAGATATAAGAATTAAAGAAAAATGTGCATATATAAAGGGCGTTAAAGGACTTATTGGCAAAAATGTTATAGCATCAGATTTGAGAGGAGGAGCGGCACTTATAATAGCAGGACTTAATGCAATGGGAATTACAGTGATTGAAAAAGCTGAATATATATCACGAGGATATGATGATGTGTGTGGTAATTTAAGAAAACTTGGAGCAGATATAATATGGCAAGACAACTAAGGAATAATAAAAAGAGCAACAGTAATAAAAAAGTTATTGTGCTTATTGTCGCAATTATTATTGCAGTTATTGGTACTGGTATATACTTTGGGTTTAGAGTTGTGCAGATTAATTATTCAGGCAATAAGCACTATACAAATGAAGAAATGAATGATTATATATTTGGAACACCAAATCCTAATGCACTTATATATTATTTGTTTGGAGACAAGAAAAAGACAATACCATTTATACAGAAATACGATATTGAGATAAAATGGCCTGACAAAATGGACATAATTGTTTATGAAAAGCCAATAGTAGGTTATATAAATTATATGGGCTGTAATATGTATTTTGACAAGGATGGAATTGTAGTTGAAAGCACATCTAAGACATATTCAGGAGTTCCAGAGATAGCAGGACTTTCTTTTAAGTCTATTGTACTTGACTCAAAACTTGATGTTGGAAACGATGATGTATTTTCAAGGATACTTGAGATTACGCAAGCCTTTGATAAGTATGAGCTTGATGTTAAAAAGGTTTATTTTGACTCGTCATATAATGTGACATTGTATGTTGGTGATGTTAAGGTTGTACTTGGAAGCTGTGAAGAAAGTATGGATAAGCTCTATACTCTAAAGCAAATGTATGACAAGCTTGAAGGACTTAAAGGGACATTATATATTGATAATTACGATGGTAATTCTTCATCAATAATATTTAAAAAAAATAATTAATGTTTAAAATGACAAAAAGCTATTGAAATTTTGGTATAAAAATTATATTATAATAATTAATGTAAAATGTAAAGTTTGAAGGAGGCAAAACCCTTGTTAGAGATTATGACAAACGAATCAGAGTCATCAGCTAAGATAATTGTTGTTGGTGTTGGTGGAGCTGGTAATAATGCAGTTAATAGAATGATAGATGAAAATATAGGTGGAGTAGAGTTTATCGGAATTAATACAGATGGACAGGCTCTTAAGTTTTGTAAAGCACCAACAGCTATTCAGATTGGGGAGAAACTGACAAAAGGTCTTGGTGCAGGAGCGCAGCCAGAAATTGGTGAAAAGGCAGCAGAGGAGAACGTAGAAGAACTTACACAAGCAATCAAGGGAGCTGATATGGTCTTTGTTACTTGTGGTATGGGTGGTGGAACAGGAACAGGTGCAGCACCAGTTGTCGCTAAGATATCAAAAGAATTAGGAATATTAACAGTTGGTGTAGTTACTAAGCCTTTTAAGTTTGAAGCTAAGAAGCGTATGACTAACGCAATAGCAGGTATTGAAAAGCTTAAAGAAAATGTTGACACTCTTATTGTAATCCCTAATGATAAACTCCTTGAAATCGTTGACAGAAGAACAACTATGCCAGATGCTTTAAAGAAGGCTGATGAAGTATTACAGCAGGCTGTACAAGGTATAACAGACCTTATTAATGTACCAGGTCTTATTAACCTTGACTTTGCTGATGTTAAGACGGTTATGCTTAATAAGGGTGTTGCTCATATTGGTATTGGTAGTGCGTCAGGAGATGACAAGGCAGTTGAAGCTGTTAAGCAAGCTGTTACAAGTCCACTTCTTGAAACAACTATCGAAGGTGCTTCACACGTTATTATTAATATTTCTGGCGATATCAGTCTTATTGAAGCTAATGAAGCCGCAAGTTATGTGCAAGAGCTTGCAGGTGATGACGCAAATATTATATTTGGTGCTATGTATGATGAAAATGCAACAGACAGTGCTACAATAACTGTCATTGCTACAGGTCTTGAAGATGGTAATATTAATAATGCTATGGCCGGCTTTAGTGCTAAGGCACAGACAGCAGCTAATAAGCCTGTAAAGCCTGCTTATTCTTATTCAGGTATTCCTTTACAGCAGCAGCTTACATCACAGAATGTACCACATGAAACTGAAGCAACATTTAGACCAGAAAGAAGTGAAAGTCAGCAGCAACTTTCAGGACTTAAAAATCCTTGTCAAGTAACAAGTAATGTTAAGGAAAAAGGAATTACTATTCCTACATTTCTTCAGAGAAACAAATAATGTGTTAATACATATTTAGAATATTTATAATTAAGCCTTTGCTTTTATTTTATGCAAACAACGAGTTTTTAATAGTTGAAGTTTAAGATAAAAGCAGGGGCTTAATTTTTTTATACAAACAACAAAGTGTGTGGTTGTACAATAATATTTATCTTTGTTAGTATTTTAACTATGCAGGTTTTAAGGGAATTTTACAAATTATAGTAAATATTGTCGAAATATTTAGAATTGTGCGCAAGACACAAACAAATGTATAAAATTGTTAAAAAATTTAATAAACATTTCTGATTTTGACAAAATTCACCCTCTAAAAGAACTATAATACATCATGTCAGGAGGTGATATACTAGTTGAGATTTATTTAGATGTTTTATTTGGTATAAATTTTATAATGGACTTTTTGGTGATATTTATTGTAAATAAAATCTGTAAGTATGCTGCCACATATTTTAAGATATTTATTTCTGCTGCGTTTGGAGCAATATGGTCTGTTATAGCTGTGATAATGCCGATAAACATCAGATGGTTTATTAATATATGTACATACATTTTAGTTAGTTATGTGATGATTAGAATATGTGCAGGGAGATGTGGAATAAAGAGTGTTATAAAAGGTGTTGGTATACTGTATGCAGTAACATTAACGCTTGGGGGAGCGATACATGTTTTATACTATTATACATATACAGGGTGGTTGATTAAGCATATTGTTGTTCGTGATAACCGTTTGATTATATTTGTATTAATATCAGTAGTCTTAGTTGTGTTAATATATTTAGAATTGATTAGAGCTAAAACTTACAATTCGTGTAAGTGCCACCTTATATGTGTTATAAGCGGTGAAAAAGTGGAAATGATGGGATATATAGATACGGGGAATGTCCTTATAGACCCAATATATAAAAAACCGGTTACAGTTGTTGAAAAAAGCATGTTTAGTAACATTCTTAGCAAGATAAAAGATTATACTACAGTAAAATATCACTTAATACCATTTAATTCATTGGGGTGTGAACATGGTCTAATGGAGGTTATTGCTGTAGATACTATGTACATATATTATGGAAGTAAAAAGGAAACCATTAATGGAGCGTTAGTGGGATTGATAACAGGAAAGCTGTCTACAGATGGGGAATATACAGCACTGATTAATTCTGCGTATGCTATAAGTGGTAAGGTCTAGTTTAAAGTTTGGCGGATATTGCAGACTATAATAAGAAAGTTAATCTATAATGGCAGGTTATAAAATATTTTTAAGGATTAGTATGAATTAAGTAAAAAAAGTGTATGATATAGGAGGCAGCATGGTTATTAAAGTATCGGTTCCAGAAAGATTTCAGTTTAAGGTTATACCAACAATTAAAAATCTAATGGTGTTAAAACAGGGAGATGTACATTATATAGGGGGAACGGACGTACTCCCAGTTCCATTAGAAGCAGATGAGGAGGCAGAAGCTATTGCAGGTCTTGGTGGGGAGAAAGACCAGCAGGTGAAAACTTCACTTATAGAACATAATTTAAGGCTCGTGGTGTACATAGCTAAAAAGTTTGATAATACAGGAGTTGGTGTTGAAGATTTGATTTCAATAGGAACAATAGGTCTTATTAAAGCAATTAATTCATACAACCCTGATAAAAATATTAAACTTGCAACATACGCATCAAGGTGTATAGAAAATGAAATACTTATGTATCTTAGAAGAAATAGTAAAACAAAAGCAGAGGTTTCGATAGATGAACCTTTAAATGTGGATTGGGACGGTAATGAGCTTTTGTTATCTGATATTCTAGGAACAGAAGAAGATATTATATATAAGGATTTGGAAAATGAAGTTGAGAGGAAAATGCTCAGTAAAGCAATAGAAAAGCTATCGGAAAGGGAAAGGATAATAGTTGATTTAAGATATGGATTAAGTTCCATTGATGGAGAAGAAAAAACACAAAAAGAAGTTGCTGATATGTTAGGAATTTCACAATCATATATATCAAGATTGGAAAAAAAGATTATAAAAAGATTAAAAAAAGAGATGATTAAAAGTATATAATGCAAAAAGTAAAAAAGTCAGGCAAAATTTGCTTGACTTTTTTTAGTATGTTAGGGAAAATAGAAATATTGTGATATAGTAATTCAGAAATGGAGTTGAAGATATGGCAACACGAAAAGCACCAGTAAAAGTTAATAAAAGACGGCATAAAAGAAAAAGAAGTTTTAGATGGGATAAATTTATTGCCATAATTTTATTTGTAGTAGTAATTGTATTTGCATGTATAATATATAATGACATTTCGACTGGATTATTGACAATAAATAAATAGTATATGTTGCTATGTGGAACAATTAATTAATTTTCACACATAAACAAATCACAGAATGATTATTTGTGTATGACGATAGAATATAATTTAAAGGAGAAGTATATGTCAAAAATAAATCAGAAGAACATAAGAAATTTCTGTATCATTGCACATATTGACCATGGTAAGTCAACACTTGCAGACAGAATTATTGAAAAAACAGGACTTTTAACAAGTAGAGAAATGCAGGAACAAGTTCTTGATAATATGGACCTTGAAAGAGAGAGAGGAATTACAATCAAGGCACAGACTGTAAGAACTGTATATAAGGCACAAGATGGTGAAGAATACATTTTTAACCTTATTGACACTCCGGGTCATGTCGATTTTAACTATGAAGTATCAAGAGCGCTTGCTGCTTGTGATGGCGCTATACTTGTAGTTGATGCAGCACAAGGAATAGAAGCTCAGACTCTTGCAAATGTATATCTTGCGCTAGACCATGACCTTGATGTATTTCCAGTTATTAATAAGATTGACTTGCCTAGTGCCGACCCACAAAGAGTTATAGACGAAATAGAAGATATAATTGGAATAGAAGCTCAAGACGCGCCTAGAATATCAGCTAAGAACGGTATCAATATAGAAGAAGTATTAGAGCAGATAGTAACAAAAATTCCAGCCCCAGTAGGTGATGAGAACGCACCACTTAAGGCGTTAATATTTGACTCACTATATGATGCTTACAAAGGTGTAATAATATTCTGCCGAGTAAAAGAAGGTACTGTAAAGAAAGGTACTAAGATTAGAATGATGGCAACTGGCGCAGTAGAGGAAGTTGTAGAAGTAGGATATTTTGGCGCAGGACAGTTTATTCCATGTCAAGAGCTTACAGCAGGTATGGTAGGATATATTACAGCAAGTATTAAAAATGTAAGAGATACACGAGTAGGTGATACAGTAACAGACAATGAAAGACCTTGTGATGAGCCACTTCCGGGTTACAAGAAGGTCAATCCTATGGTGTACTGTGGTTTATATCCAACAGATGGTGCAAAGTATCCTGACCTTAGAGATGCGCTTGAAAAGCTTCAGTTAAATGACGCATCACTTCAATTTGAGCCAGAAACATCAATTGCCTTAGGCTTTGGTTTTAGATGTGGTTTCTTAGGCTTATTACATCTTGAAATTATTCAAGAAAGACTTGAAAGAGAGTATAACCTTGACCTTGTAACAACAGCTCCGGGTGTTATTTATAAGGTGCATAAGACTAACGGAGAAGTAATTGACCTTACTAATCCGTCAAATATGCCTGACCCATCAGAAATAGATTACATGGAAGAACCTATGGTAAGTGCAGAGATTATGGTTACAACTGAATTTGTAGGTTCAATTATGAAGCTTTGTCAAGAAAGACGAGGTGTATATAATGGAATGGAATACATCGAGCAATCAAGAGCTTTATTAAAGTATGACTTGCCACTTAATGAAATAATTTATGATTTCTTTGACGCATTAAAGTCACGCTCAAGAGGTTATGCTTCGTTTGACTATGAAATGAAAGGTTATGAAAGGTCTAAGCTTGTTAAGCTTGATATTCTTATCAACAAGGAAGAAGTTGACGCACTTTCATTTATCGTATTTGAAGGAAGCGCAGAAGAACGTGGAAGAAAGATGTGTGAAAAGCTTAAAAAAGAAATACCTAGACAGCTCTTTGAAATACCTATTCAGGCAGCTATTGGAAGTCGTGTAATCGCAAGAGAAACAGTAAAGGCACTTAGAAAAGACGTTCTTGCAAAATGTTATGGTGGTGATATTTCAAGAAAGAAGAAGCTTCTTGAAAAGCAAAAAGAAGGAAAGAAGCGAATGAGACAAGTTGGTAATGTAGAAATACCACAGAAAGCATTTATGAGTGTGTTAAAGCTTGATGAAGAATAAAAAAGATTTGGGGATATATATACATATCCCCTTTTGTAAACAAAAATGTATTTACTGTGATTTCTTGTCTGGCAGGGCTGACGATTCAACTAAGGAAAGCTATGTAAAGGCTTTATTAAATGAGATAAAGAATATTGCTAACATTTATAAAGCTACTATTGACGATTACAAAGTAAGAACTGTATTTTTGGGCGGTGGAACTCCATCAGTTATAAATGCTGATTATATAAAAGAAATAATGGAGTGTCTTTATAATACATTTGATGTATCAAAAAATGCAGAGATTACAATTGAATGTAATCCGGGTACATTAGATAAGGTTAAGGCTGACACATATAAAAGCTGTGGGATTAATAGAATTAGCTTTGGACTTCAATCAACAGATAATAATGAGCTTAAAATGTTAGGAAGAATACACACCTTTGAGAAGTTTAAGGAGAGTTTAAGCATTGCCAGACAAGCAGGCTTTGACAATATTAATGTTGATATAATGTCAGCACTTCCGGGACAGACTTATGCTTCTTATAAAAGAACTCTTGAAAATGTAATTGCTTGTGACGTTGAGCATATATCGGCGTACAGTCTTATTGTTGAAGAAAATACACCGCTTTATGATAAGCTTGATACAAACTATCCACCACTTCCTGATGAAGATACGGAAAGAGAAATGTATTACTGTACTGAACAGCTTCTTGGTAATGCTGGGTTTAACCACTATGAGATATCTAATTATGCAAAGCCTAATTATGAGTGTAAGCACAATCTTTCTTATTGGGAAAGAACGGATTATCTAGGTTTTGGAATAGGTGCAGCTTCACTTTTTGAAGAAATCAGACATACTAATATATCGGATATAGATAAGTATATAAGTCTTAATAAATGTGAACTTGTTTTTTCGCAGGATAGTTATAATGATTTGAATAAATCGGACATAAGTAACTTTGATGTTAAGAAGTGTTCTAAGGCTTATTATAAGAGGGAATTGTGGGAAGAAGAAAGTGAACTATCTGTTAGTGAGCAGATGGAAGAATTTATGTTTTTGGGACTTAGAAAGCTTAAGGGGATAGAAAAAAGTGAATTTAAGATGTGCTTTGGGGTTGATATTTATGAAGTGTATGGTGAAGTGATTGAACAGAATGTTAATAAGGGGCTTTTGACGGATAAAGGAGATAGAATATGCCTTACTGATAGGGGGATAGATATTAGTAATACGGTTATGGCTGATTTTATGATATAAGGCTTGAATTTTTGTATTTTGCGTTGGTTTAGGTTTCTATGGGATAGCAGGAGTATATAAGCATACACACACCAGAAAAAGAACAACAGGTTATATTTATATGCCATCATCGAACAAGGGTGTTCGCTGTTGTCATACAAATATAACTTGTTGTTCTTTTTAATGGTGCATTTAATGCTTATATACTCCTGCTATCCTTATGGTAGGTTGTTGGGCGCAAAATACAAAAATTCAAGCTTGGTGGGGTGAGTATTGATAGAAGAATATCTTTTATTATAGGTTGTTAGCATAAAATGCAAAAATTCAAGCTTGCAGGAGTGGGGATAGAAAAATATAATTATTTTAGTAGTTTGGTAAATTGTCTTGGTGTAATTCCTGTATAGGCTTTAAATTCTCTTTGAAAATGTGCTTGGTCGCTGTAGCCGTTTATGTTGTAGATAAATTCACAGTTGTTTCGGTTAGGGTTTTCTATTATTTGCTTGAGTGCATATTGGAAACGTATGAATTTGCAGTAGTCTTTTGGGCTGTATCCGAAGGTGGTGGTGAATATTCGACTTATGTGGCGTGTGGAATATCCAAACATATCGGAAAGTTGTGAAATAGTTATACAGCCATTAGCTGTTTTTATTGTATTCATAATGTTTTGTGTATTTTCTGGAATTGTAAAGTTCTTTTTGCTTTGATTAAGAAATTCGCAGAAGTATGTTACTTTTTCAGAAAATGATTTTGAAGCTTTTAATTGATTACATAGCTTGTATTCAAAGGAATTTTCTATAGGTGTATAGTTGATTACATCGGAAAACATATCGGCAGGTTTGGCGTTAGTGCGAATATTTTTGTTGAAGAAGCACACGTTATCATCAAAACGCACACAAAGATAGTTGTCGAACTTATCTATTGTTAAATTGAATTTTTTATTAGATGGTGCGACACAATAAAATTGTGAATTGTTATCGTTATTGTTATAACCGATAATCCATTCACAATAAGGTGAGGCGATAAATTCAAGGAGAACGTTGTCATTTTCTTGTAAATCAGAAGTGTTAATATAATAATTATTGTAGTCATTAAATGTATATTCATATATTAACATATTAGCAGGAATATTTAAAAATGTCTGATTGGCATTACATTTATTAAGAAAATTATCAATAAATGGTTGGATAAATTGTAAATTGTTAAACATATTGTATCTCCGTTCTTAAAATATGATTTATTTAGCTTAATTATCTTAAGTATAAAATAATAATAAACTTTATATTAAAAAAGTCAATACAATATGTCCGATTTTTTCAATATTTTTTAAAATGAGAATGTATAATAAACACCATAGTTGAATAAGCAATGCACAAAGGCGTGTAACCATAGTAATAAGGTTACACGTCTTTTTTTCTATTTAAGATATATTTAAGCGCAAAATATGTCCGATTTATTCAACTATTGTATATGTTAGCATATAAAAAGTGAGAATTAAAATTTTAGTACAAGAAATTGTAATAAAAATAACTCACAAGAAATAATAATAAGAGAAATGTAAAAAGAAAATGTAAAGAAAAGAAGCAGGGAGGAATAGGTTATGGAATTTTCAGCAGTAAATACAGCCTGGGTGCTTATTGCAGCGGCATTAGTATTCTTTATGCAGGCAGGATTTTGCATATTGGAGTCAGGTCTTACTAGAGCAAAAAATGCGGGTAACATTATTATGAAGAACTTAATGGACTTTTGTATTGGTACACCAATATTTTGGTTTGTAGGTTTTGGTATTATGTTTGGTTCAGCAAATGCAATTTTTGGTGGAATTGATATTTTCACAAACGGAGATTATTCATCAATATTGCCAGATGGTGTTCCATTTTATGCTTACTTTATATTCCAGACAGTGTTCTGTGCAACAGCAGCAACAATAGTATCTGGAGCGATGGCAGAAAGAACTGATTTTAAAGCATATTGTATATATAGTGCAATAATATCATTATTTGTATATCCTGTATCTGGTCACTGGATATGGGGTGGTGGTTGGTTAGCCGAGTTAGGCTTTCATGATTTCGCTGGTTCAGCCGCAGTACATATGGTAGGTGGTTGTGCAGCTTTGATAGGTGCAGCAGTACTTGGACCTCGTATTGGTAAATATGATAAAAATGGTAAGCCACGAGCAATCTTAGGTCACAACTTGACAATGGCAGCACTTGGAGTATTTATTCTTTGGTTTTGCTGGTTTGGTTTTAACGGTGGTTCAACAGTGGCTATGGAAGGCTATACAACAGCAGCAGATGGTTCTGATTTATTCTTTGGAACATTAACAGGTATGGTATTTTCAACTACTAATATGGCAGCAGCCATAGCTACGGTTACAACAATGATATTTACTTGGATAAGATATAAAAAACCAGATGTATCAATGTCACTTAATGGTACACTTGCAGGTCTTGTTATGGTAACAGCTAGTACAGATTGTATTGATATGTATGGTGCAGCTATTGAAGGTATTATTGCAGGTATTGCAGTAGTATTAGTAATTGAACTTATTGACAAAGTATTTAAGATTGATGACCCAGTTGGTGCAGTTGGTGTTCATTTTGCAAATGGTCTTCTTGGAACTTTATGTGTAGGACTTTTCTCAACAGGTCAAGATGGCGTTGGTAAAGGACTTTTCTATGGCGGTGGCTTTAGACAGTTAGGAATACAGGCACTCGGTGTTGTTACAGTCTGTGCTTGGGTAGGAATTGTAATGTTTATTGTATTTGAAGTGCTTAAGCATACAATTGGTCTTAGAGTTCCTGCTGAAATAGAGCTTAAAGGTCTTGACTATGCTGAACATGGTCTTGCAAGTGCTTATGCAGGTTTTGAATTTACTGCCAATGATTTAACAATTTCTTCTGATGATGTTATAGAAAGTTTTGGTACAGAAAGTGTTGAAAATGCAATTCCAGCCGTTGTAAAATCTTCTAATGTCGCTGACGGCAAGAAGATTACTAAGGTTGAAATTCTTATGAAGCAGAATAAGTTTGAGAAGTTAAAGAGAGCAATGAACGACTTAGGAGTAACGGGTATGACGGTTACACAGGTACTTGGTTGTGGTACACAAAAGGGCGCACCTGAATATTACAGAGGTGTTGAAGTAGATATGCAGCTTTTACCTAAGTGTCAAGTTGAAATGGTTATATCAAAAGTTCCAGTAGCTGATGTAATTGCAGCAGCAAGAAAGGCTCTTTACACAGGTCATATCGGAGATGGTAAGATTTTCGTATATGATGTTGAAGATGTAATCAAAGTTCGTACAGGCGAAACAGGGTATGACGCTTTGCAGGGAAATGACGACTAATATAAAATAAATAATAATATATAGATAAACAGGGTGACTATAAGAAAATAGTTGCCCTGTTTATTTTATGCTGTTTTAAGAAAATATTAAAACAAAATATAAATATAAAGATAATTTCAACAAAATGATACAAATTAATACAAATTAATTGAGAATATAATAAAGTTTATGATATAATTTTTAAAGTAAAAAGTTGGTGGCAAATAACGTAATAAGCAATTGCTAATAAGAAGTTAGCTAGTTAGAAAGGAGCGTGTAGAGATATGACATTAAAAAGAATTACAAAAGCATTTGCAATAATTGTTGCCTGTATGATGTTAGTAGCTTGTACAAATAATACGCAGTTAGACGACTATGCAGTAAATACAAAGTCAGATGTATCAAGCTCTAAAAGTAAAGATGATACGAGTAGCTCAAAAGGAATTTCAAAGGATAAAATTAAAGTAGGAGTTTTACATCTTTCTGACCCGAAAGAAGGAAGTGGATATACATATACACATGATATAGGAATACAAGGAATGAAACAGAATTTGGGGCTTTCTGATGAACAGATTGTAAGAAAGAATAATGTAAGTGATAGTGATGATGAAGAAATTAAAAAAGCTATAAAGGATTGTATTGATGAGGGTTGCAATATCATTTTCACTACAAGTTGGGGCTATATGAATGTCACAGCGCAGATGGCAGAAGAATATCCCAATGTATATTTTTCACATGGTACAGGTTATATGAGTAATGGTAAGAATTTTAATAATTACTTTGGAAGAATGTATCAAGCAAGGTATTTAAGTGGTATTGTTGCAGGTATGAATACAAAAACTAATAAAATAGGCTATGTGGCAGCTATGGGTACGGACAATTCAGAAGTTACAAGCGGAATAGACGCATTTGCACTTGGAATATATTCAGTTAATCCACAGGCTCAAGTCTATGTAAAGGTAACTAATAGCTGGTATGCACCACAAAAGGAAAAAGAAGCCGCAAAACAACTTCTCGATATGGATTGTGATGTTATAGCACAGCACTGTGATACGTCTTATCCACAGACATTAGCGCAGGAAAGAGGCGTATACAGTATTGGGTACAATTCTGATATGAGTAAAAATGCTCCCGAAGCATGTCTTTGTAGTGTTGTTTGGAATTGGAGTGCATATTATACAACTGCCGTTCAAAGTATAATAGACGGAACTTGGGATGGAAGTAATTATTATGGTGGAATGAGTGAAAATCTTGTAAATGTTACTTCTGTAGCCAATTTTGCGACAGCAGGAACACAAGAAAAAGTTAATGAAGCAAAACAACAGATACTTACAGGGAAAAATGGAGTATTTGATGGAGCTATAGAAACTAATACGGGAGAAATAATTGGTACAGCAGGAAGTACACTTGATGACGCAACAATCACAGGTGCAATGAATTGGTATTTTAAGACTGTAAATGTTGTTGAATGATTTATTGTATATAAGGATAAATTGAAATGAGGTGACTTAATATGAGTATTAGAAAGAAAATATTATTAATTGCAATAGCTCCTGTATTGATTTTAGGGATACTATCAATTATATTTACCTTTACAATTATGAAAAATACGATGATGAATGAAATTGAAGAAGCCTTAAGGGGCACAGCGGCAGCAACCCTTGCGGCGTATGACCAAAACACTGGTGATTATTTAAAGGCTTCCAATGGAGATATATGGAAAGGAAGTTATAATATTTCAAAGTCAGAAAGTCTTGTTGACAGAATTAAAGAAAATACAGGCATGGACGTAACATTTTTTTATGGAAGTGAACGTATAATGACTTCCGCAGTTGACAGCAATGGAGATAGAATACTTGATTCAGTTGCAGGAGATGTAATAGTTGAAAATGTACTTAATAGCGGTAACAATTACTTTAGCAAAGCTGTATCAATTGATGGCACATTAAATTATGGATATTATATGCCCGTTTATCAAAACGGGAGTAGTGATATAGTTGGAATGGTGTTTGTCGGAACTGACAAAGAAGAAAAAGACGCTGTTATAAGAAATATTATGATGATTATAGGAGCATCTGTATGTATTGTTATGGCGGTATGTGCAGGTATAGCAATAAAAATGTCGTCTTCTTTAAGTAAGGATATTAAGATAAGTATTGACGTAGTAAAAGAAGTGGCAGGTGGTAATCTTGATATTTGGGTTGATGACAGATTAATGAAAAAGAAAGACGAAGTAGGTGAGCTTTCAAAAATTACAGTTACACTTAGAGATACAATGAAGTCAGTAATTAAAGATATTTCTTCAAATGCTAAGACTATTCTTGAAGCAGGAAATAATCTAAAAGAAGTTGCAGATAAGACTAGTGTGACGATGGAAGAAGTAAGGTCAGCCGTTGCTATAGTAACACAAAATTCAGGCGAGCAGGCGCAACATTCAAAGAATACGTCAGAATATATGAAGGTTATGGGAAATGATATTACAGAAACATCTGACGAAGTAGAGTTACTTAGCAATAATGCCCTTTCAATGCAACAATCAGGAAAGCAGGCACAAGAAACACTTTTTAAGCTTTGCACAATTAACAAAGATGTGGAAAATATAATAAATGAAGTGCAGACACAGACAGAACAGACAAATACTTCTATACAAGAAATACGCAGTACAACCGAGTTAATATCTTCAATAGCAGAACAGACTAACATGTTAAGCCTTAATGCTTCTATTGAAGCGGCAAGAGCTGGTGAGAGTGGCAGAGGCTTTGCTGTTGTAGCAGAGCAAATTAAAAAGCTTGCTGATGAGTCAAAGACTTCAAGTAAAGAGATTGATAAGACTTCTAAGGAGCTTATAGAAGCTTCTCAAAAGTCAGTCGAAGTTATGAAGCAAATGCAAGCTATAATTACAAGTCAAAGTGAAAGTATGAATGAAACACAAAATGTAGTTGAAAGTGTGCTAAATGCGATAGAAAGCTCTATGGATAGTATAGGACTTATAAAGACAAAGGCTAAGAAACTTGAAAATTCCAGAAATGAAGTTATACAAGCTGTTAGTCAGCTTTCGGAAACATCACAACACAATGTAGAAGAAACTATAAAGACGCATGATGAAACCGTTGAAGTAGCAGATACATTTAAAGATGTAGCACAAAGCGCAAAAAGACTACAACAGATTGCAGGACAACTTGCAGATAGTGTGGATTATTTTAAGATATAAGCTATTTATAATAAACAAATGGTCTTTATTTATGTAAACAACAAGTCAAAGTCTGTATTTGTATAAGACTTTGACTTGTTGTGATAACTTGAAAAAATTGCAAAGTGTGTTTTATGGTTTTATAAAAATAGTAATGATTACTATTGCTATTTTAAGTATAAAGTGTTAATATAAGACAAATAGTCAAACAAAGCTTTAAAATTTGTTTTGATATTAACTTTTAACACCATTATTATTACATTTTATAGAAAAATTTGTCATGTGCAATAAAAATGATAAGTTATTTGATAGTGTTAAAAGCTAGTAATTATTTATTAGAATATTATTGAATTGAGAATACGATAATTATTAATAAAAATGTTAATAGTTAAGAAAATGGAGGATTGAGTATGAGTACATTTAAAATATCTGATTCTGTAATTTACGTTGGAGCTGATGATAAGAAGCTTGATTTATTTGAAAGTCAATATAAAATTCCTGACGGAGTATCATATAATTCTTACGTTATTAAAGATGAAAAAATTGTTGTTATGGATACAGTTGATAATCGTGCAACAGACCATTGGTTCGACAATTTGGAAGAAGCTTTTGACGGAAAAGCTCCAGATTATCTTGTGATTTCACACCTTGAGCCAGACCATGCAGGAAATATTCAGAGATTTTTAAATAAATATCCTGACACTATAGTAGTAACAAATGCAAAGGCATTTGCAATGCTTCCACAGTTTTTTGATTTACAGCTTGATGACAGTAAGAAGCTTGTTGTTAAAGAGGGCGATACATTAAACATTGGTAAGCACACACTTACATTTGTAATGGCACCAATGGTTCACTGGCCAGAAGTTATGGTGACTTATGAGCAGTCAGAAAAGATACTTTTTAGCGCAGATGGTTTTGGTAAGTTTGGCGCATTAAATGGACAGATTACTTATTGTGGCAATGATGATAAGGAATGGGCAGAAGAAGCTAGAAGATATTTTATTAACATTGTTGGAAAATATGGAACAAGTGTACAGGCTCTTTTAAAGAAAGCTTCAACTCTTGATATAAAGACAATTGCTCCATTACATGGTCCAGTATTAACTGATAATTTAGGTTATTTTATAGATAAGTATATGACATGGAGTTCATATAAGCCAGAGCATAAGGGTACAGTTGTAGCTTATTCTTCAATTCATGGAAATACAGCCGTTGCTGCAAAAAAGATGGTTGAGATTATAAAAGACAATGGTGAAGAAAACGTTGAAGTATTTGACCTTTCAAGAGATGATATGGCACAGGCTGTAGCAAAAGCATTTGAATATGACAAGCTTGTACTTGCAGGAATTACTTATGATGGTGCGCTTATGCCTTGTATGGAAGATTATTTATATCATTTAAAGGTTAAGAATTTCCAGAGCAGAAAAGTTGCTATTATTGAAAATGGTACATGGGGTCCAGTGGCAGGTAACTTGATGAAAAAGTATCTTGAGGGTATGAAGGATATTAATATTTGTGCAAATGTTGTTACAATTAAGTCTGTTATGAATACTCAAAATCAAGAACAGATGGCTGAACTTGCAAAAGAGTTGTTAAATTAATATGTGTGTAGGAAAAATGATATGATATTTTATAGTTGATGAATAAATTCTAAGTAGTTCTAAGCTGTGCTGGAAAGTTTTTGAAGACGAACGTGAGCGCAATCAATGTGACATCGTGTCACTGATTGCTTGACCGCACGTCCATGTGCGGTCATCACTGATATTGTACAGCACAGCTAAGAATAACTAAGAATTTATCATATACTATAAAATATCATATCATTTTTCTTATCTACTTATATATTTTTATAGTGTTAATTAATATTAATTTATAGTGTGGAGTAATGGGTAATATATTGGGAAGTATTTGTATTTTGTGATATTGATGGGGTGTAGATGTGGTATGGATTGGTGGAGTTTTTTTATAATAATTAGAGAAGTTGGAGTTTTATGAGGTTAGATATTATTGGATTGCTTAGTGCTTGTTCGTATGCGCTTGATTGTGTGGAGGCACAGTTTGTTAATGTAGCTACGGGACATTCTAAAAGAGTAGCTTATATGAGTGTGTGTATGGCACAGGAGTTTGGAATTGCAGGGGATAGTTTGCAAGATTTGGCGGCGTGTGCCTTGTTACATGACAATGCGTTGACACAGTATATTAGTGAAGAATTTCACAATGTTGTTGATGAAAGTTCTGTACAGAGTATAACGCCTAAACAATTGGGTATTCATTGTATTTATGGAGAAGAAAATCTTAAGAAATATCCCTTTAAGACAGATGTTAATGGAGTTATTTTATATCACCATGAAAATGCAAATGGAACAGGATCATTTGCTAAGAAATGGAATGAAGTGCCACTTTTTGCAAGGATTATTCATTTGTGTGATATTTTAGATAGCTTTTGTAGAACTAAGAATATTGATAAGAACACATGGGAAAGGGCAAAAAGTTATCTTATTAAAAGTAAAGGTACTATATTTGACGATGAATGTGTTGATGTATTTTTTAAGACATTTTCAAAAGAAAGCTTTGTGTTAATGGGGCGTGCTAATTTGGAAAAGCTTTTGCTAGAGAAAGTTCCAAGAACAATGCAGGAATATGACAATGAGGTATGCAAAGATATAGCAGATTTGTTTGCTAAGATTATTGATTACAAGTCGGAATTTACAAGCAAACATTCTTTAGGCGTAGCTGAGTGTGCAGCCAAGATTTCAAGATATATGGGCTATGATGATGAAACTGTATATAAAATGTATCTTGCAGGCGCATTGCATGATATTGGAAAAGTTGTAATTGATAATGATATTCTCGAAAAGCCTGGGCGTTTAACAAGTGAGGAATTTTCTAAGATGAAAAATCATGCAGAAGTTACATATTACATATTGTCGCAGATAAATGACTTTGAAGATATAAGAGATTGGGCTTCATATCACCATGAAAAGTTAGATGGAAGTGGGTATCCTTTTGGAAAGAAGGGCGATGAGCTTACAACGAATGAACGCATAATGGCTTGCGTTGACATTTACCAAGCACTCACAGAAAAAAGACCATATAAAGACGGCATGAGCCATGAAAAGGCTTGTGAAATATTAGGAGATATGGCTGTGAAAGGGTGGATTGATAGAGATATTGTTAGTGTTGTAAGGAAGTGCTTTTTAGATTAATTTATAGTGAATATATTAAGAGTTGGTACATTTAAGTTTAGGGGTATCAACTTTTTTTGAAATTATAAATTTTATAAGTTTATTGCATGAGAATTGATAATAATTCTCATTATTAATAAATTGTTTGTAAAAATACGAAAACTTAAGAAATAGTAAAACATTGCCAAAAAATAGACAGTGTTTTATAAAATTTTTATGTATTTTAATCAGAAATTTGCAATAATAACTTTACTTTTGCAAGAATTAAGATTAGAATATTAGTAATGGGAACGAATGTGACCACAATATTTTCCAAGGAGGAATTATAAAAATGGCTAGAGAAAAACAGTCTATGGATGGAAATACAGCCGCAGCTCATGTTGCCTATGCGTATACAGAAGTTGCTGGTATTTATCCAATCACACCTTCCAGCCCAATGGCAGACGTTGTTGACCAGTGGTCAGCAGCAGGAAGAAAAAATATTTTTGGTAACACAGTAAAAGTTACAGAAATGCAATCAGAAGCAGGTGCAGCAGGTACAGTTCATGGTTCATTAGCAGCCGGTGCTTTAACTACTACATTTACAGCTTCACAGGGTCTTCTTCTTATGATACCTAATATGTACAAGATTGCTGGTGAACAGCTTCCTTGCGTATTTGATGTATCAGCTCGTACAGTAGCTACACAGTCACTTAATATCTTTGGTGACCATAGTGACGTTTATGCTTGTCGTCAGACAGGTTTCGCAATGCTTGCAGAAACTAACCCACAGGAAGTTATGGATTTAAGTCCAGTTGCTCATCTTGCAGCACTTGAAGGAAAAGTTCCATTTATCAACTTCTTTGATGGTTTCCGTACATCTCACGAAATTCAGAAGATTGAAAAGTGGGATTATGAAGACCTTAAGGAAATGTGTAACATGGACGCTGTTAAGGCATTCCGTGAACATGCACTTAATCCAGAACACCCAGCTATGCGTGGTTCTCACGAAAATGGTGATGTATTCTTCCAGCATCGTGAAGCATGTAACTCAGCATACGATAATCTTCCAGCAGTTGTGGAAAAGTACATGAAGAAGATTAACGAAAAGCTTGGTACAGATTATGACTTATTCAACTACTATGGTGCAGAAGATGCAGACAGAGTAATTATTGCAATGGGTTCTATCTGTGACGTTGCAGAAGAAGTTATTGATTACTTAACAGCTAAGGGAGAAAAAGTTGGTCTTGTTAAAGTAAGACTTTATCGTCCTTGGGTATCTGCTTCACTTCTTAAAGTTCTTCCTAAGACAGTTAAGAAGATTGCTGTTCTTGACAGAACAAAAGAACCTGGTTCATTAGGCGAACCACTTTACCTTGATGTTGCTACAACACTTCGTGAAGCTAAGATGAACGATATTGTCCTTACAGGTGGTCGTTACGGTCTTGGTTCTAAGGATACACCTCCTTCATCAGTATTTGCTATTTACAAAGAGCTTGAAAAGGATCAACCAAAGGAAAGATTTACAATCGGTATCGTAGATGATGTTACTAACTTAAGCTTACCAGAAGTTAAGCCAGCTCCTATCACATCAGCAGCAGGAACTGTTGAATGTAAGTTCTGGGGTCTTGGTGGTGATGGTACAGTAGGTGCTAACAAGAACTCTACAAAGATTATCGGTGACCATACAGATAAGTATATTCAGGCTTACTTCCAGTATGACTCAAAGAAGACAGGTGGTATTACAATATCACATCTTCGTTTTGGTGATAACCCAATTAAGAGCCCATATTACATCAATCAGGCTGACTTCGTAGCATGTCATAATCCTTCTTATGTAGTTAAGGGTTATAAGATGGTTCAAGATGTTAAGCCAGGCGGTATCTTTATGATTAACTGTCAGTGGTCTGATGAAGAACTTAATCAGCATATGCCAGCAGAAGCTAAGCAGTACATTGCTAAGAATAACATTCAGTTATACACAATCAATGCTATTGATAAGGCTATCGAAATTGGTATGGGTAAGAGAACTAACACAATCTTACAGTCAGCTTTCTTTAAGCTTGCTAACGTAATGCCTATCGACCAGGCTGTTGAATATATGAAGGCAGCTGCTAAGAAGTCATACAGCAAGAAGGGTGACGCAGTTGTAGAAATGAACTACAAGGCTATTGATGCTGGTGTAGATGCAGTACATAAGGTAGAAGTGCCTGCTGACTGGGCTACAGCAACAGAAGAAAAGAAGGTTGTTGAACGTACAGGTCGTCCAGCTACAGTTAAGATGGTTAATGAACTTCTTGACCCTATTGGATTAATGGACGGTGATAGTCTTCCTGTATCTGCATTTAAGGATATTGCTGATGGTCAGTTTGAAACTGGTGCATCTGCATACGAAAAGAGAGGAACAGCAGTTATGGTTCCTGAATGGGACCCAACAAGCTGTGTTCAGTGTAATAGCTGTGCATTTGTCTGTTCACATGCAACAATTCGTCCATTTATCTTAGATGCTGGTGAAGTTAGTGCTGCACCATCACAGATTAAGCTTGCTGATTCTAAGCATGCCGTTGCTGAAGGAATGAAGTTTACAATGAGCGTATCTCCATTAGACTGTATGGGATGTGGAGAATGTGTAACTGTATGTCCTGCTGCTGCTAAGGGTGCATTAAAGATGGTTCCACAGGAATCACAGGCAGACGAACAGCCAGTATTCAATTACTTAGTTGAAAATGTAGGCAAGAAGGAAATCAAGCCAGCATTTACAGATACAACACCAATCGGTTCTCAGTATAATCAGCCACTCCTTGAGTTCTCAGGAAGTTGTGCAGGTTGTGCAGAAACATCTTATGCAAGATTAATTACACAGTTATTTGGTGAGCATATGTACATCTCTAACGCAACAGGTTGTTCTTCAATCTGGGGTGGTCCAGCTGCTACATCACCATATACAGTTAATAAGGATTCTAAGAAAGGACCAGCATGGGCTAACTCATTATTTGAAGATAATGCAGAACATGGTTTTGGTATGTATCTTGGTCAGAAGACACTTAGAGACCAGACTATTGAATTATTAAAGGAAATGGCTGAATCAGATAAGGCTTCAGAAGGACTTAAGGCTGCAGTTGCTAAGTTCATGGAAACTAAGGAAGATACTAAGGCTAACACACCAGCTGTTGAAGCTTTAATTCCAGAAGTAGAAAAAGCTGCTGCTGAAGGTTGCCCACTTGCTCCAGAAGTACTTGATAAGAAGGATTACCTTGCTAAGAAGTCTGTATGGATATTCGGTGGTGATGGTTGGGCTTACGATATCGGTTTCGGTGGTCTTGACCATGTACTTGCATCAGGTGAAAATGTAAATGTTATGGTATTCGATACAGAAATGTATTCTAATACAGGTGGACAGGCATCTAAGGCTTCTAACATCGGTGAAGTTTGTCAGTTCGCTGCTGCTGGTAAGGAAATCGGTAAGAAGTCACTTGCTGAAATCGCTATGAGCTATGGCTATGTATATGTAGCACAGATTGCTCTTGGTGCTAACCCAGCTCAGGCTGTTAAGGCTATTGCAGAAGCTGAAGCTTATCCAGGACCATCACTTATCATTGGTTATGCTCCTTGTGAACTTCACGGTATCGCTAAGGGTGGTATGAACCATTGTCAGGATGAAATGAAGAAGGCTGTTAAGTCTGGATATTGGAACTTATTCTCATTCAACCCATCACTTAAGGCTGAAGGTAAGAATCCATTCACATTAACATCTAAGCCAGGTGACGGTTCATATCAGGAATTCCTTAACAACGAAGCGCGTTATACACGTCTTGTTAAGCCATTCCCTGAAAGAGCTAAGGAACTCTTCGCTAAGTCAGAAGAAGTTGCTACAGAACGTTATGAACATCTCTTAAAGTTAGTAGAACTTTATAAGTAATCATAATTTTATAATAAGTGAATAATTGCAATTAACACGAACCTTCGATTGTAGAAATACAGTCGGGGGTTTTTGTGTTTGTATAAGGGCAATTATTGAAGAATGGGGAATGTTTAGACAAGGAATTGTGGCAGGAGCAATCGGGCTTGTTGTTCTTTTAATTACAGTAATTATATGGAGAAGAATGGAAGGTATAAAAACAGTTAAAAAAAATTTGGAACGCCAAATAGAGAATATGAAATTGTACCTTACTTCACAAGGCAAAACATTAGGCATAGACTTAGGGATTAAGTACTTAGCAATATGTTCAGATAAACACAAGTATAAAAATATTAATAAAATACAAAAGGTAAAAAAATTAGAAAAAAGAAAACGCAGGTTGCAGCGTTGTATATCAAGAAGATATGAAAAAAATAAGAAGGGAGAATGTTACTGTAAAACAAGCAACATTATAAAAAGTGAAAAAGAACTTTTAAAGTTAAATCACAGACTAACAAATATTCGTCAGAACTATTTGCATCAGACAACATCTGAAATTGTAAAACGAGAACCAAGTTTTATATGTATTGAAGATTTGAATGTAAAATGAATGATGAAGAATAGACATCTTTCAAAAGCAATACAACAACAGTGTTTTGGAGAATTTAGAAGACAAATTGAATATAAATCTAAATGGAATAATACAAAAGTAATTATTGCAGATAGATTTTTTCCAAGTTCAAGATTATGTAGTTGTTGTAACAAAATCAAAAAAGATTTGAATTTATCAGACCGTATTTACAGATGTGAATGTGGAAATGTAATTGATAGAGATTATCAGGCAGCTTTAAATCTGAAACAATATGGAGAGAATGTTTTAAAACAATATGTAGTATAACACTTTCAAGTTATTACAGATATGTACTGATGCGTTAGTCAGGAATTTACGTCTATTGAGAGTACAAGGAACTGTGAGTAGTATCTGTTTCGACAGTACAAAAGCATACTCGTTGAAGTAGGAATGAAACAAAAAAGTTTACAACTTTTTATAAGTTTTCAGTAACGGCAAAGCACCTATTAAGTTAAATGGAAAGACAGTTTTAACTATTGTTGTATCTATTTTTGGTGCGTTACTGTTAGGCGTTGGTATGTGTCTTAGTATGGTATTTGGCAAAATGATAATCGGTATTGTTGTAGGTGTTGTAGGTATAGTTGTACTTTTGATGTTAATTCCACTTACAAAGGGATTGGTATAATACTGATTTTTTTAAGAAAAAACCTTAAAATACAAAAAATTAATGTCAAATTACATTGTTTTTAAAAAATATTGTTAAAATATTGTTATTGTCACCATAAAATGATATAATGCTTAATATATTTTAAAAACACATAAGTTAATTAGATACAAGTAAGTCATAGCTATTGCTTTTATAATTTTTATAATAATAGAAGTTAAGGTGTTAGATTAGTAAAGTATCAATAATAAAAACTTTGTGTTTAACAAAATATATCGACAACTTTTAGGATATATATTGTCCAATTTCATACATTTAAACATTTAAAAGTTTGCAAAGGGGCAGAACATGGTTAAGATTAACGTGTGTCTGCTCTTTTTGTATTTTATGTAAATAACAAACAGAAGTATGTACTTACATAAAAATTTGGCAATAGTTTTGATAACTTGAGAAACTTGTAGAGAGTGTTTTTCATAGCTTTATAAATTATTGTTAAACAATCAAGAGATTGGCGAATATCTATTTAGTTGAATTGGATATAATGAATTAAAACTACATTATTATAAGGAGGACTTTTAAATATGAATTACTATCAAAGAGCATTAGAACTTAATGAAGAAACAATTGCAAACAGACGTTATCTTCACACAAATGCAGAAACAGGACTTGATATGCCAAAGGCAAAAGCCTTTGTTATGAAAAAGTTAAAGGAATATGGACTTGAACCTAAAGAATGTGGTTATGGCGTTACGGCTAAATTAGGAAAAGGTGGCAAGGTATTAATGCTTAGAGCCGATATGGACGCACTTCCAATGCCAGAAGAAAGTGGAGAACCTTTTGCATGTCCTACTGGAAAGGAAGCTCACGCTTGCGGGCATGATTTTCATGCAGCTATGCTTCTTACAGCGGCAAAAATGCTTAAAGAAAATGAGTCAGAACTTGAAGGTACAGTTAAGTTTATGTTTCAACCAGCAGAGGAAACTTTTGAAGGGGGCAAGAATATGATTGAAAATGGTATTCTTGAAAATCCTAAAGTAGACGCAGCACTTGCGTATCATGTGGCAGCAGGTCAAATGCCAGTTGGAATTTATATGTACAATGATAATGGCACAATGATGTATTCTGTTGATGGTTTTAGAATAACTATTAATGGAAAAGGTTCTCATGGAGCTTATCCACAAAAATCTATAGACCCTATTAACGTAGCAGTTCATGTGTATCTTGCGTTAGAAGCAATTATGGCAAGAGAAGTTGACCCAACAAAAGCTTGTGTTATGACAGTTGGTAAGTTTGAAGCAGGAACAGCGGCAAATATTATTCCAGACACAGCAGTATTAGAAGGAACAATAAGAAGTAATGACAATGAAGCAAGGCAGTTAATGGTTAGAAGAATGAAAGAAACAGCACAAAAGACAGCAGAGTGCTTTGGTGCAAGTGCTGATATTACTATGCTTTCAGAAGTTCCACCTTTAATCTGTGACCCTAAACTTACAGATGAGATTGTTGGATATATGAAAGAAATAGGCATACCAAATTTAACTCCTTATCCGGAAGTATCGTCAAGTGCGTCTGAAGATTTTGCAAGTATTGCTGAGAAAGTTCCAGCTACATTTATGTATTTGTCAGCAGGTTATACTGATGAAAGGGGACAATATGGTGCGCATAATCCTAAGGTACAATTCAACGAAGATGTATGCCCAATTGGTTCAAGTTGTTTAGCATATTGTGCGACTCAGTGGCTTAAAAATAATAAGTAAAAAATTTAATACTATAAAGTAACTATTAAATTTTATTGTATATAGTAATCAGTAAAGAATAGTAAATTTACAAGTATTGTAAGAATATAGCTCTTTATAATAAATCTTTATAATTAATAGTATATTAAAAGTAACAACGTGCATTTTAATATCAGCATGAAGTTATTATTTGCTAAATAATATTGTTAATATATTTGTAGTGTATATTATAAGGAGTTGGTATGAAATGACTAGAATTAATGCAGAGTGGAGAAAATGATATGGCAAAACAAAAACAGACACAACCACAATCAACAGTAGTAATCCCTTTACCAAAGGGGAAGAAAAATGTAGTTCAAATTGGCTGCATTTGTATGATGCTTTCAGTAGCAATGTATGGACTTGTATTTGCAACTTTAACAGCACCTATTCTTGAAAAAGTTAATGCGATGGGATATGTATCACTATTTTCCATATTAGCAGGACTCGGAGTGTCGATTATGACACCTATAGGTGGTAAATTAGGCGATTTAATAGGTCGTAGAAATATCGTAATAATTCCAGGAATTATATGTGCTGTATGTGGAATTGCATTTACATTTGTTCGTTCACTTGTGCCACTTATGATACTTCGACTCTTAATTGTTGTTTCGCAGGGAGCATTTACGGCTGCTCCTTACATAATTGTAGGTCTTATAAATGAAAGAAAAGACGTTCCAAAAGCTATGGGTATGCTTGCCACATCAATTGCAGTTGGTGGCTTTGGTGGAAGTATTATTGCAGGTATTCTCACTGATATGGGATTACTTAGTGCGGCAATAATTATGCCAGCAATTCCGCTTATTATCGGTGTTGTACTTATTGGATTTAATATGCCTAATCAAAAAAGAGAAGGTAAAGTTACAATTGACGTTTCAGGTATCGTAATGTTAGTTGTATCTCTTTGTGGTATTCTTTATGCGTTGAATTTTGGTTCATCAATTGGCTGGGGAAAACCTTCAATTATTATTGGTTTTGTAATTGGTATTATTGCATTGGTAGTATTTATAAATATTGAAAAGAAAGCAAAAGAGCCTTTAATACCTTGAAGCTTTTTAAAAATTCGCAATATACTGTACTTTTAATAGTTGGTTTTATTTGTTATTTTTATCAGACTGCAATGAATGTGTATGCACCTATTGGTGCTATGAAGGTAATGGGAGTGTCAACAAGCGTAGCTGGTGCGCTTCAAATGCCTCGTACTATTATTACGATATTTCTTCCTACGATAGCAGGTGTATGGGTTGGCAAGAAATCAGCCAATGCTTACAAAGCTATGGTTATTGCAACTTTATTTGCAGGACTTCCAATGTTAGCTATGGGATTTACAACAACTACTACATCTATTATAGTTTATTTTGTAGCACTTACAATTACTGGTATTGCGGAAAGTTATCGTTGTGTGTCTATTACACCTAGCGCACAGGCAATGCTTTCGCAAGAAGATATGGGTGTTGGTACATCGCTTGTTAATTTTGTTAATTCGCTTGCAAATACGATTGCACCAGCAGTATTTGGTGTAGCATACAACTTAAATACTGCAAAAGACCCAACAAATGTAACTTATATCCAAAATGGTGTTAATGCAGTATTTTTACTTGCAGGAGTTATATCTATTATAGGACTTGTACTTGTATTATTTATAGTAAGACCAGCTATGACAGAAAAATAATTGAGAGTATTTTTAATATTGAAAAAATATTGAAAATAAGTTTTGTATTAACCAAAAATTATTATATTTTTTGAATTTAAGGTCAGATATAATATTTTGTATTTGCTGTGGAATATAAAATATTATATCTGATTTTTTTGTAAAAGTGAGATATTTTTTAAGAAAAAAATTAAATAAATTAAAAGAATATATTGACATGTTAGAACTAACATGTTAGTATAATGACAACGAAACAAGTGAAAAAGCAAATATTAAATATAGGCTTAAATTTTCACGTATAGCATAAGTACTTGTAATGTAAATTATATAGTGCAAAGTAACAGTTAATTGATTATAAATATGAAAGGAAAAGCTATTAAATTTGTAGCAGATATTTAATAGCAGGGTTTTTATTATGGAAATGACTTTAAGATGGTATGGACCAGGTTATGACAGTGTAACACTTAAGCAGATTAGACAAATTCCAGGTGTTAAGAATGTAATTACAACACTTTTTGGAAAGCAGGCAGGAGAACTTTGGCTTCCAGAGGAAATTGCAGAATTAAAGAAAGTAGTAAGTGATGCTGGATTAGGTATTGCAGGTATTGAGTCTGTTAATGTATCTGATGATATTAAGATTGGTACAGCTAAGAGAGATGAACATATCGACAATTATATCAAGACATTACAAGCTCTCGGTGAAGCTGATATTCACATGGTATGCTATAATTTTATGCCAGTATTTGACTGGACACGTTCTGATCTTGCAAGATTAAGACCAGATGGTTCAACAGTTCTTGCTTACAATCAAGATACAGTTGATATGATTGACCCAGAACACATGAAGGAATCAGTTGAGAAGATGTCTAACGGTTTCGTTATGCCAGGTTGGGAGCCAGAAAGACTTGATAGATTAAAAGAACTTTTTGAAATGTATAAAGATGTTGATGCTGAAAAGCTTTTCAACAATCTTGTATACTTCCTTGAAGCTATTGGACCAGTTTGTGAAAAGTATGATATTAAGATGGGTATTCATCCAGATGACCCAGCATGGCCAATATTTGGACTTCCAAGAATTATGACTGGTAAGGATTCTGTTACAAGACTTTTAGATGCAGTAGATAAGCCATACAATGGAATTACACTTTGTACAGGTTCATTTGGTTCTAACCAGAACAATGATATTCCTGAAATTATCAAGGCTTGTAGAGGAAGAATACCATTTGCTCATGTAAGAAATCTTAAGTATAACACTCCTAGAGATTTTGAAGAAGCAGCTCATTTATCTTCAGATGGTTCAATGGATATGTACAAAATAATGAAGACATTATATGACACAGGATTTGATGGTCCAATCAGACCTGACCACGGAAGAATGATTTGGGACGAAGTTGCTATGCCAGGTTATGGTCTTTACGATAGAGCGTTAGGTGCAACATACCTTAACGGTTTATGGGAAGCTATTGACAAGTCAGCTAAATAATTATTGTTGATTAATAACATTTAATATATAAAGCAAGTTCCACTTCTGTTGCAATAAGCAATAAGTAGTGGACTTGCTTGTATGAAAATATAATTTCTGATAACGTACTATAAGTAATGGTGTTATGAGCAAGCAGAAAATCAAACTTTCTACTTGACTATATTTAAGTTATAAAGGTTGTTGTAACATTTCAACTACTTTTATAATAGAATGGAGGATATATGATACTTTCATTAGAAGGTCTTAAAAATAAAGAAGAATGGGAAAAGGCAGGCGTTAAGTTGCCTTCATACGATGTTGAAAAAGTAGTAAAGAATACAAAAGATTCACCAGTTTGGGTTCACTTTGGAATTGGTAACATTTTTAGAATATTCATTGGTGGAATTGCAGATACACTTATTGAACAGGGATTATCTGATAAGGGTATTACTTGTGTTGAAACATTTGACTTTGATGTAGTTGACAAGATTTATGACCCATTTGACAATCTTGTAATGGCAGTAACTTTAAAGGAAGATGGAAGCACAGATAAGAAGGTGCTTGGTTCACTTACAGAAGCTATTAAGGCTCAGTCTAACGTAGAAGAAAACTGGACAAGATTAAAGACAATTTTTGCTAATCCAGAACTTCAGATGGTATCATTTACAATTACAGAAAAGGGTTATGCACTTCATGGTGCTGATGGAGAATTTTTCCCATTTATTAAGAGTGATATTGAAAATGGTCCAGAAAAAGCAACATCAGCAATGGCAGTAGTTGCAGCTCTTTTACTTGAAAGATATAAGACTTGCAAAGCTCCACTCGCAGTAGTTTCAATGGATAACTGCTCTCACAATGGTGAAAAGTTAAGAAATTCAATTACAGAAATGATTAGCGAATGGCACAAGAAGGGATATGTTGATGAAGAATTTGTTAATTATGTTAATGATGAAAGTCAAGTATCTTTCCCATGGTCAATGATTGATAAGATTACTCCAAGACCAGCAGATTCAGTTGCACAGTCATTAAAAGAAGCTGGCATTGAAAATATGGATGCAGTTATCACATCAAAGAGAACATATATTGCTCCATTTGTTAATGCAGAAGGTCCACAGTATCTTGTTATTGAAGACAGATTCCCTAATGGCAGACCACAGCTTGAAAAGGCTGGCGTATATATGACAGATAGAGATACAGTTAATAAGGTTGAAAGAATGAAGGTTACAACTTGCCTTAACCCATTACACACAGCACTTGCTGTATATGGCTGCATTTTAGGATATGACCTTATTGCTGATGAAATGAAGGATAAGGAACTTGCAGAACTTGTTAGAAGAATCGGTCTTGTTGAGGGTATGCCAGTTGTTACAGACCCTAAAATTCTTTCACCAGAAAAGTTTGCAGATGAAGTTCTTAATGTAAGAATACCTAACCCATTTATGCCTGATACACCACAAAGAATTGCAACTGATACATCTCAAAAGGTTGGTATCAGATATGGCGAAACAATTAAGTCATATGTTGCAAAAGATGGTAGTGCAAAGGCACTTACAGCTATTCCTCTTGCAATTGCAGGTTGGTGTAGATATCTTCTTGCTGTTGATGATAATGGCGAAAGCTTTGAATTATCAGCAGACCCAATGGCTGATGAATTAAAGGCTCAAGTTGCTGGAATTAAGGTTGGTGAGCCATCATCATATAATGGACAGCTTAAAAACTTATTGTCAAATGCTAATATATTTGGTATAAATTTATATGAAGCGGGAATTGGCGACAAGATTGAAGAGATGTTTGTTGAAGAAATTGCAGGAAAAGGTGCTGTAAGAGAAACTCTTAAAAAATACCTTTAATACTATCAAGTAAGTCACACATTTCTATTGCGATAAGCATAAGTAAGGTGGGGCTTACTTATATTTTATGCGAACAACGAGCAGACTCTTATTAATTATAGAAAGGCTGCGAAGTTATGGAAAAATCATTGAATGAAGAAACTTATGAAAAGTTAAAGTACGACATAATGAATTTTAAACTATTGCCGGGGGATACAATAAGTGCGCAAAAGGTTGCATTAAGATATGATGTATCAAGAACTCCAGCAAGAGAAGCTATTGTTAATCTTGAAAAAGAAGGACTTTTAAAAATTATACCACAGTCGGGAACGTATGTGGCTTGTATTAATTGCAGGCGTTCTGAGCAGGAGTGGTTTGTAAGAAAGAGTCTTGAAATTGGCATGGTTGATAGTCTTTTTGAAAATGCTAACGACGAAATGCTTAATCGAATGACTGAGCTTAATAATCGTCTTATTAATTATAAAGATGGCGAAGAAAGTCTGGCAAGAATTGAACTTGATAATTCTTTTCATGAACTTATTTATGAATGTTCTGGTGAAATGCTTGCAAAAAATATTATTCAGACACAGATGAGTCACTATAACAGAATTAGATATCTTGCTGAGTTAAATAGTGCGATTAGTGCTAAGACTAATGATGAGCATGAAATGCTTATAGAGGCAATTAGAAATAAGGACAAGAGAAAGTATTTAAGGGTTATTAAGGCTCATTTGAATAGAATTTTTGATGAACTTGAGAAGTTGAAGGGATTGTATCCGCAGTACTTTGAGAGGGAGTAAGGGAAAAATGGAGTATATTTTTGTAATATATAGAGAAGTGTTAAATCACTTACTATAATATAACAAAGATTTACTTCATTTTTTGTTATATACATATAGTGAAATAGTGTAGCTTGTAAAGTTGTTTTATGGTATACTTAGAATATGCGAATGGATATTGGAATTAATATGAGAAGAAATATAAAGAATACATTTAAAAGAAATATAAAAAGAATATTATCGTGTGGATTGGTATTAAATATAGTTTTTACAAGTGTAGGTGTGCTTTCTGGGTGTGGTGAGTTAGGTGGTGCTAACGATGTGCCGGAGTATGTGCTTGTGTATGCGGAAAATCAATCAGAAAATTATCCTACTACGAGAGGTGCGTATAAGTTTGCAGAGCTTGTAGGTGAGAAAACAAATGGTAAAATTAAGATTGTTATTAAATGCAATGGTGAAATGGGCGATGAAAAGTCGGTTGTAGAACAGCTTGAGTTTGGCGGAGTTGATTTTTCGAGAGTTTCAGTGGCTTCTATATCGGATAATATTCCCAAATTAAAAGTAATTCAAATGCCATATCTATATTCTGGGGAATTGGCTATGTGGACTGTGCTTGATGGTGATATTGGAAAGGAATTTACGCAGGCTATACAAGAAAGTGGTTATGGGATTAGGGCGTTGTCATGGTATGATGCAGGTGCTAGAAATTTCTATTCGGTTAAGCCACTTATGAGTATGTCAGACCTTGCGGGAATGAATATAAGAGTGCAGGAGTCAGAAGTGATGGCTAAAACAATTCAGCTTTTGGGAGCTAATCCTGTTAAAATGATTTATTCAGAAGTGTATATGGCATTGCAGACAGGTAAGATTGATGGTGCGGAGAATAATTGGACTTCATATGAGTATTCAAGACATTTTGAGCAAGCAGAATATTGCCTTATTGATGAGCATATACGAATACCAGAAGTACAGCTTATATCTGAAAAGACATGGAATAAGTTTAGTGATGAACAAAAGGATATAATTAGTCAGTGTGCAAAAGAGTCAGCAATATATGAAAGAGACTTATGGAGAATGACTGACGAGGCTGCTAAAAGAACAGTTATTGATAAAGGTGTTACAGTAACTAAAGTAAGTGATGAGGAGAGAAGCTATTTTAGAGAAAAGCTACAGCCACTTTACGATGAATACTGTTCAGATTATATGGATATAATTGAAAAAATAGAGAGTATACAGGAGTAATTATGTCTTTAAAAAAGAAATTCAAATACGTTTATATAATAAGTGGTTGTATTATTGCAATGACTCTTATTATAAGCATATTTCTTTCAATAAGAGGAATGGTTGTATTTACATATACATTAGAACAAAATGACAAGGCAATGAACCTTTGTAATGCTATAGCTGATGAACGCAAGTTGTTTAAAACGTATACAGAAGATGAACAACCATTTGCGCTAGAGCAATTAAGTAATGCACAGAAAAATACACAGTATGCACTTTCTCAAATACCATTTGACTATAAGGATATGAATGAAGAACAGTATATTCTTATGCAGTCTATTTATAATGCTTATGATAGTTATAAAGATATTTTTAAGCAAGTTGTGAATATGAACCCTGAAAGTGAGGAGTACAGATTAAAGCTTGACAAGTATTATAAGGTTCAGCAATATCTGGAAGGTTATGCAAAAGATTTTGAAAGTCTGACAGTTGCTATGGGTAGCGAATATTATAATAATCAGAAGAAGTTATTTTATATAATACCTACGATATGTGTATTTATTGCATTTGTGGTAATAATGTTGTTTATGTGGCTTAAGCATTTTATTAGCAAAAAAATTGTAGAACCAGTGCTTGCGTTATCTAATGAAGCTAAAAGAATAAGTATGAATGATTTTTCAGGAAATGATTTGACAACTGATGGTGATGATGAAATATCTATGCTTATTAAGTCGTTTGTTGAAATGAAGTATTCCACAAAAAATTATATTACTACTCTTAAGGAAAAGCACAAGGTAGAAAAGCAACTTGAAGAAATGCGTTTTGAAATGCTTAAAAATCAGATTAATCCACATTTTTTATTTAATACATTAAATCTTATTGCAGGTACAGCGCAGATTGAAGATGCACAAATTACGGAAAAAATGATTATTACGTTAAGCCGTCTATTTAGGTATAATCTAAAGACACAGACTTCAATTATGCCACTTGAGCAAGAAATTAAGGTGGTCGGAGATTATATGTATCTTCAACAAATGCGTTTTGGTCAGCGAATAAAGTATATTTGCAATGCGACAGACGAGTGTTTGGAGGAGCTTGTTCCGTCTTTTGTATTACAACCACTTGTGGAAAATGCTATTATACATGGGCTATCTAATTCATCAGAAGGGGGACTTATTTATGTTCGTTGTTGGAAGAAGAATGAATATATGTATATGTCGGTCGCTGATACGGGGCTTGGTATAGAACATGAGAGGCTTATGAAGATAAGAAGTACAATAGATGGTGTATTTGATAGTGATGAGTTTGAAAATAATAATGAATTGCAGGATTTAAAAAGTAATCAAAAAACAGTTGGTGTGGGACTTGGAAATATTGCGCAACGTGTTAAGGGGATGTATGATGACAGCGGAATGAAAGTATACAGTCATCAAGGTTGTGGCACAATAATACAGGTGTATTTTAATATTGGGAAATAGAGTTTGGGGTGAAAAATATTATTAAATTTTATAGTTGCTGGATAAAAGCTAAGGAGTTCTAAGATGTGCTGATATAGATATTAAAACGAACGTGAACGCAATCAATGCGACATCGTGTCGCTGATTGCTTGACTGCACGTCCTTGTGCGGTCATCACTGTTTTTTGTACAGCACAACTAAGAACTACTAAGCTTTTGCCAGATACTATAAAATTTAATAATATCTTCATATTGTACTACTTTTTTTAATTGGTATTATAATGAAGTTTTGTGTTGGGGGAATATAAAAAAATTGAAAGTTAAAATTTTAACGTAGATAGTGTATAATATTAATAAAGTTAAAAGTTTAATGGAGTGGTTTTTATGTACAGAGTATTATTAGTTGATGATGAACAGATTGAACGAATGGCACTCGCTAAGAGAATTGAGAAGTATTATGGGGACAAGCTTAGTATATATCAGGCTGTGAATGGCAGGGAAGCTGTTGATATGTGTAGCGAGCAAAGGAATGACATTGTTATTATGGATATATCAATGCCTGAAATGAATGGGGTTATGGCGGCTAGGTATATAAGGCAGATGGACGAGGATTGTGCTATTATATTTCTTAGTGCTTATGACGATTTTAATTATGCAAGAAATGCGATTAAAGTTAAGGCACTTGACTATCTTTTAAAGCCTTGTGATTTGGAAGATTTGCTTGCCGTTCTGGATATGGCAATTCAAAAGCTTGAAAAGAGTAGTGATAGTCAAAGGCATTTTAACAAAAAAAATAATAATATTGACAGCAATAGTGTAGATAGCTTTAATGTAAATGATACTGATATAAATAAATTAGAAGATAATGTAAAAAATGGTGATGAAAAAACGACTGCTAAACAGATGAAGGAATATGTTGAAAGCAATTATATGTATGATATTTCAATGCAGGAGGCGGCTATTGCAATGGGGTATTCTGACGCATATTTTAGCAAGTTGTTTAAGCAGTATTTTAATCAGAACTTTACGGCGTATCTTACGGAGTATAGAATAAAGAAAGCAAAACAACTTCTTAGTGAAACTAATGAAAGTATTAAAGATATTAGCAAAATGGTTGGATATACCGACTCAAATTATTTTGCGAAGATTTTTAAGAGAATAGTGGGGGAGATACCGTCTAAGTATCGTGAAGACATTTAATTTATAAATATTATAATAAAAAAACATACTTACATTTGATTTTAATATGTGGTATACTTAATATGCACTAATTAATTACTATATAAGATTTTAATATATAGTGATTAGTTGGTATCAATTACATTACGAATATATAACTATTATTATTGACACTAAATATCGTTTTGGCTTATGTCTGATGGCTGAAACATATTTAGTGTCTTTTTTTGTACTTATTTATTAGTTTCTTTTAGTTCTTGCAATTCAAGCATTTACAGTATGTTTGATTGTTCCGTCTATAACGTTATTTGCAACTTTTTTACATAGTGGTATGCAAGGTTGGTTTACACAGTGGCTTACTTCAGCATTTTTATGTTTTCCAGTAGCTCTTTGCTTGCAAATATTTTTTGTTGGCCCACTTGTAAGGTTTATTTTTAGCAGAATATTTTGCAGACAATTGGCTTCTGATTAATTAATCAATTTAAAAAATTAGTTATATATTCGTATGTGTGGTAAAAATGCACAAAAAATCTCAGAGCATATTGTAAAATGTGCAATCTTATGACAAAAAATTTCTCCCAAATGACAAATATTTACTGTATAAAAACAAAAGTTTCCCCCTTATAATATAAACATAATATAAAAGAAGTTGTGGATATGGAAAATTTTTCTATAGGAATTATAAAATTCTTAAGAAAATTCAATCTGCAAATCTTAATAAAATACTAAAACTTAAGAATGGAGGAAAAACAATGATTAAGACAGTAATGAAACGTTGTATTACACTTATGCTATGTGTAATTATGGCGGTTGGCTTGTTTGGATGTAATCTTTCTGCTACAAACGGAAAACGTATTGTAAGAATTGCATTAGGACAGTCAGAAACTCACCCACAGTATGCGGGTCTTGTAGCATTTAAGGAATATGTAGAAGAAAGACTTGGTGATAAGTATGAAGTTCAGATATTCCCTAACGAACTTTTAGGAGCAACACAGAAGGCTATTGAGCTTACTCAAACTGGTGCGATTGATTTCGTTGTAGCTGGAACTGCTAACCTTGAAACATTTGCCGATGTATACGAAGTATTTAGTATGCCATATCTTTTCGACTCAGTTGAAAGTTATAAAGCAGTAATGCAGGATACAGACTATATGGAAAAGGTGTATGAATCAACAGATGCTTCTGGTTTTAGAGTACTTACATGGTACAATGCAGGAACTCGTAACTTCTATGGTAAAAAGCCTATTAATACACCAGATGACCTTACAGGTATGAAGATTAGAGTTCAGCAAAGTCCAGCCAGTGTATCTATGATGCAGGCATTTGGTGCGGCTGCTTCTCCTATGAGTTTCGGTGAAGTGTACACAGCTATTCAGCAGGGTGTAATTGATGGTGCTGAAAATAACGAATTAGCTTTAACTAACAATAAGCATGGTGAAGTTGCTAAGTACTATACTTACAATATGCACCAGATTATTCCAGATATGCTTGTTGGTAATCTTAAATTTATTGAAGGTCTTAGCGAAGAAGAATTAAAGGTATTTAAGGAAGCTGCTGCTAAGTCTACGGAAGTTGAACTTGTTGAATGGGATAAATGTGTTGAAGAAGCAAAGAATACTGCACAGAACGAAATGGGTGTAGAATTTATTTATCCTGATATAGCTCCATTTAAGGAAAAGGTTAAGAATATGCAGCAGGAAATGCTTGATGCTAATCCAGCAATTGTTGATGTATATAACCATATTCAAGAAGTTAATAAGCAGGTAAAGGAGGGCAAATAAATGGAAGCCTTAGCAACTATTAGAAAAGTTATGAATACGGCAATTAAGTTTATATGTATTGCTTTATTTGCCTTTATGGTATTAATTGGAACATATCAAATTCTTGTAAGATACATTTTTAACAGTCCTAGTACTGTTTCAGAAGAACTTTTAACATATTCATTTACATGGATGTCTTTGTTTGCAGCTTCTTATGTATTTGGTAAGAGAGACCACATGAGAATGGGTTTTGTAGCTGACAAGTTAAGTCCAGACAAGCTTAAAGTTTTAAATATCATACTTGAAGTGATTACAATTGCATTTTCTGCTATTGTAATGGTATACGGTGGTATTTCTATTACTAAGCTTTCTATGACACAAAAGACAGCTTCTCTTGGAATACCTATGGGTTATATTTATCTTGTTATTCCAATTAGTGGTATTCTTATTGTAATTTACAGTGTGTTAAATATTATTGATTTGGCAAGGAAAGGAGAAGAAGTATGAGTATAGCATGGCTTTCAGGTCTTATTATATTAGTTATTCTCGTTATAATGCTTATTGCAGGAGCGCCAATTGCCGTTTCACTTGCAGTTTCATCAATTTGTGCAATACTTCCTGTATTGTCAACAGAGCCAGCACTTGTAACTGGTGCACAGAGAATATTTTCAGGTATATCAGTATTTAACCTTATAGCAATTCCATTTTTCATTCTTGCAGGTAATATTATGAACAAGGGTGGTATTGCGATTAGACTTATTAACTTTGCTAAGATATTTACAGGTAGAATACCTGGTTCACTTGCACATACAAATGTTGTTGCAAATATGCTTTTCGGTGCTATATCTGGTTCAGGTACAGCAGCAGCTTCAGCTATGGGTGCTATTATTGGACCTGTTGAAGAAGAAGAAGGTTATGATAAGAACTTCTCTACAGCAGTAAATATTGCAACAGCTCCTACAGGACTTTTAATTCCACCAAGTAATGTTATGATTACTTTTGCGATGGTAAGTGGTGGTACATCTATTGCGGCACTTTTCATGGCTGGTTATATCCCTGGTATTCTTTGGGGACTTGCTTGTATGGTTGTTATTTTCTTCTATGCTAAGAAGAAAGGTTATACAAGCTCTAAAAGATATTCAATTAAAGAAAAGACTAAGATTGCGTTACAAGCTTTACCATGTCTTTTAATGATTGTTATTGTTATTGGTGGTATTATTGGTGGTGTATTTACTGCGACAGAGGGTGCAGTAGTTGCCGTTGTATACAGCCTTATACTTTCACTTGTTTTTTACAAGTCTATTAAGTTAAGTGAGCTTCCTAAGATTATTATGGATAGTGCTGAAATGACTGGTATTATTATTCTTCTTATTGGTGTTTCTAGTATTATGTCATGGGTTATGGCGTTTACTGGACTTCCAGAAGCTATTTCAAGTGCTATGCTTAGTATTAGTAGCAATAAGTATGTTATTTTACTTATTATTAATGTTATTCTTTTGATTGTTGGTACTTTCATGGATATGACACCAGCTTGTCTTATCTTTACACCTATTTTCCTTCCAATCTGTCAGGCAGTTGGTATGAATACAGTTCATTTTGGTATTATGATGATTTTTAACCTTTGTATTGGTACTATTACACCGCCTGTTGGAACTACTCTTTTCGTTGGTGTTAAGGTTGGTAAGACTAAGATTGAAGATGTTATTAAACCGCTTCTTTATTATTTTGCAGCGATATTTATTGTGTTGTTGCTTGTAACTTATATTCCTGCGTTGTCATTATGGTTACCGGGTCTTTTAGGTTATGTTAAGTAAAATATAAATATTATTTTTTAAAAGGGTATGATATTGGCTTTTTGCTGATATCATACCTTTTTTGGTATGTGGGGCGTATTTTGTGGGGTTGGTTGTGGGGATAGCAGCAGTATATAACTAAACACACACCAGTAAAAGTACAGCCAGTTATATTTGTATGCAACTATCGAACAAGTATGTTCGCTATTGTCACACAAATATAGCTGTCAGTTCTTTTAATGGTGCATTTATTAGTTATATACTTCTGCTATCTTACGGAAGTTTTTTGAGCAAAATACGCAGGTGAAATTTGGGTGGATAATATTTTTATTTTATTGGGGGAGTGTTTGTGGGGGCTTTGGGGCAAAATATGCAGGTGAAAGTTTTGGACTGGATAATATAGTGGGGAGAATTTTGGGGGGGGAGTCGTAGTATTTTTAGAATTGAAGAAAAATTACATAAAAATTGTACTAAAACTAATAGAAATTATACTAACATGTTAGTTGCGATTGGTGTATAATACAATCATCAGATAGCTGATGGATATGTAGCGAAAATTAATGAGTATTGTATAGTAGGAAAGGATAGAGTGATATGAGACAAGTTTATGATTTGAATTTTAAGTGGGCATTTTCTAAAGAGGCTGAAAGTGTACCAGAAACAATGCCTGAAAAGTGGAATTGGGTAAATCTTCCACATACATGGAATGCTATTGATGGACAAGATGGTGGTTCTGATTATTACAGAGGAACAGCATATTATGCAAAGAAATTTGAACGTATAGACCTTACAGAAGGAAAGGATGATTCAGATAAGATTTATTATCTTGAATTTTTAGGAGCTAATGCTTCAGCAACAGTATATGTAAATGGTAAGAAGTTAGCACATCACGATGGTGGTTATTCAACATTTAGAGTAAATATTACTGATGTAATGGACAATGAAAACTTAGTTGTTGTAGCTGTTGATAACTCAGCGAATAAGAGAGTATATCCTCAAAAGGCAGATTTCACTTTCTATGGCGGACTTTACAGAAAAGTTTCTATTATTAGTGTTGAAAAATCACATTTTGACCTTGATTATTATGGTGGCCCTGGAATTAAAGTTACACCAATATTAGATGGAACTACAGCTAATGTTGAAACAGAAGCATTTGTTACAAACGGACAGGCTGGACAGAAGCTTCGTTATACAATAAAAGACGCAGAAGGTAATGTATTAGAAACAAAAGAACTTGGCGTTGAAGAAACAAAGACTTCATTTGAAATTAAAGATGTTCATCGTTGGAATGGTGTTAAAGACCCATATTTATACATAGCAGAAATCGAACTTGTAGATGGTGAAGAAGTAATTGACAAGGTTTCAACACGTTTTGGTTGTAGAGAATTTGCAATTGACCCAGAAAAAGGATTTTTCCTTAATGGTGTATCATATCCATTACATGGTGTATCAAGACATCAGGATAGATGGGGAATTGGTAATGCACTTCTTCCAGAACACCATGAAGAAGATATAGAACTTATCATGGAGCTTGGTGCAAATACAATTCGTCTTGCACATTATCAGCATGACCAGTATTTCTATGATTTATGTGATGAAAAAGGTCTTGTTATCTGGGCTGAAATTCCTTACATTTCAAATCATATGCCAACAGGTCGTGAAAATACTATTTCTCAGATGAAAGAACTTGTTATTCAGAATTACAATCATGCTAGTATTGTAGTATGGGGACTTTCAAATGAAATTACAATGAACGGTGATTCTGACGAAGATTTAAGAGAAAATCACGTTATCTTAAATGATATGGTTCATGAAATGGATAAGACAAGACTTACAACTATGGCAGTTGTTTCAATGTGTGATATCAATGACCCTTATCTTGAAATTCCAGATTGTATATCATACAACCATTACTTCGGCTGGTATGGCGGAGATACTTCTATGAACGGCCCTTGGTTTGATGAATTCCACAAGGTTCACCCTAACATTGCAATTGGTATGAGTGAATATGGTTGTGAAGCTCTTAATTGGCATACATCTGACCCACAACAGGGAGATTACACAGAAGAATATCAAGCATACTACCATGAAGAACTTATTAAGCAGTTATTTACAAGACCATATATCTGGTCAACACACGTTTGGAATATGTTTGACTTTGGCTGTGACGGTAGAGATGAAGGTGGCGAAAGCGGACAGAACCACAAAGGTCTTGTTACATTTGATAGAAAGTATAAGAAAGATTCATTCTATGCTTATAAGGCTTGGCTTTCAGATGAACCATTTGTACATATCTGCGGTAAACGTTATGTAGACAGAGTTGAAGATGTTACAAAGGTAACAGTTTACTCTAATCAGCAGTATGTTGAACTTTTTGCAAATGGCGAAAGTCTTGGAAAGAAAGAAGCACCAGAACATTTCTTCTATTTTGAAGTTCCAAATGCTGGTACAACAAAGTTAGAAGCAGTTGCAGGAGATTGCAAAGACGAGAGTGTTATCAATAAGGTTGATAAGTTTAATGAAGCTTACCGCTTAAAGGAAAAGGGTGCAATCCTTAACTGGTTTGATATTACAGCACCAGAAGGATACTATTCATTAAATGATAGAATTGATGCTATTATGTCAAGTGAAGAAGGCAAAAAGGTTATGGGAAAGATGTTTGCTAAGTTGTCAAAGGGCAAAGATGGAGAAGCAACTGGCATGACTATATCGGATAAAATGATGAAGATGATGGGAAGCTTTACACTTATTAGACTTACAAGTATGATGGGTGTTATGGGCGGAACAGCTACTAAGGAAGAACTTTTAGATATTAATGCTCAATTAAATAAGATTAAAAAAGCATAAGTTTAGGTTGTGTATTTTAGGTTTTGAAGATATCAGTAGTATATAAACACACACACCAGTAAAAGTACAATCAACTATATTTGTATGCCCTCATCGAACAAGGGTGTTCGCTGTTGGCATACAAATATAGCTTCTTGTTCTTTTAATGGTGCATTTAGTTTATATACTACTGATATCTTACGAAAGTTTTTTGGACTACCCCTTGTATAAAGTTTGAATGTGTTAAGGGAATTAACTTTTATTACTTGTATTGAAAATGTTAACAGTTTACGTTTGTTGCTTATATTGATAAAAAAAGTAATAAGGGTTGGCTTGGATTAAGGGAGTAAATAACTTTTGTATAAATTGTGTTGTTAGGTTAAGTGTTGAAGTGGATTAGGAATATCTTCTTGGTTAAGTATAGATTAGGTAATTGCGAAATGAATTGACCGTAATTTATGTATTTTGCATAGAAATAAGCCCCAATATGATATTTTAGACCTTGAAATTTAGGCAAAATAGATATAAAAGTTTTTATTTCAGTGAGGAGCATTGCAAAATAGAGGCTCAAAGAAGTTAGAGTTTATGCAGCTTGAGGAGTTTCTCAAACGCCTAAAAGTATAGATAATTGAAAGGAGTGTATGTATGAAAAAGGCAAGTACATTACTTAAGGTTTATAAAAATGAGAATGGACCAGATATTGGTATGGTTACAGAACGTCTTATTGAAAAAGACGGTTTGTTTTTTAAGGATATTGATGGAAGTGGAGAGTTTAAAGAGTTTGATGACTGGCGACTTCCTGCAAAACAAAGGGCAGAAGCTTATGTTAAGGAATTAACAATTGATGAAAAGATTGCTCAGTTATTTATTTCTGACTGGAGAATGGCTAAGTATCCATGTGGTGTTGAAGGGTATAATCCACAGCCTGATGAGTCGGGTGTGTTAGATAATGGTCAATTAGATGGTAAGACTATTTTTGGAGAACAGCATTTACCTGGTACTGAAACTATGTTAAAGGATTGGTTTTCAAGACACCTTATATTAAGAGCTAATCCAACACCAACAGATTTGGTTGAGTTCTTAAATCAGCTTCAAGCAGTAGCGGAGGAGTGTAATCATTTTATACCTGTACAAGTGGCTTCTAATTCAAGAAATGAAAATGCAGAGCCTGTTTTTGGAATGAATGACGCAGCAGGTGTATTTGCAACATGGCCAGGAACTCTTGGTATTGCGGCAGCAGTTAAAGGTGATGGTAAATTTGATGTTATTGACAAGTTTGCTGACTGTATTAAACGTGAATGGAATATTACAGGTCTTAGAAAAGGTTATATGTATATGGCTGACTGTATGACAGACCCACGTTGGCAGAGAAGTTATGGTACATTTGGCGAAGACCCTGACTTTATAGAAGAAGCCTTTGACCATTTGATACCGGGAATACAAGGTGGTTCAAATGGTGTTGCAAAAGACGGTGTGGCTGTTACAGTAAAGCATTTCCCAGGTGGTGGAGCAAGAGAAAATGGTTTTGACCCACATTATAAAGCAGGACAGTGGAATGTATATGCAACAGAAGGAAGTCTTCAAAAATATCATATAAGAGGCTTTAAGTCAGCAATAAGACACAATGCTATGTCTATAATGCCATATTATTCAAAGCCATCTGCTGCAAAGAGTACTGTTCAGCAGGATATGAATGGAAATGATATAGATTTTGCACCTTATGGATTTGCATACAATAAGTACTTTATTGATGAAATCTTAAGAAAGCAGATGGGATTTAAAGGATATATTAATTCTGATACTGGTATTGTTCATAACATGAGTTGGGGAGTTGAAGCTCTTGATGAACCTGAACGTATTGGTTTTGCTGTTACACAGTCAGGTGTTGACTTGATTAGTGGCTTATTTGACAATGAATATGGCAAAGAAGCATATCTTAGAGGTAAGAATGGTTACTATGATACTCACGAAGTCCCAGAAGGCTTTAACAAAGAAGACCTTATCCTTACTGATGAGTCAATAGACAGAGCTGTTGTAAGAACTCTTACAGAAATGTTTGAGCTTGGTATGTTTGAAAATCCTTACAGAGATGAAAAGATGGCTGAGCTTGTAATTGCAAATGAAGAAGATAGAAATGAAGCTGCACTTGTTCATAGAAAATCTGTTGTACTTTTAAAGAATGACGGTACACTTCCAGTTGATGCAAAGGGTAAGAAAGTTTATGCTGAAGCATTTTATAAGAACAGTGAGCAGGCGGTAGATGCTACTAAGAAGTTAAGAGAAAACTTAGGCGAATACTGTGAGATTACAGACAGTTATGAAGATGCTGATTTAGCTATTTTAATGCTTCACCCATCTTCTGGAGCTTATTTTACAGCTACACCTGGATATCTTGAACTTGATTTGTGCGAAGATAAAGATGTGTGTGATGTAGATGAAGAATGTAGACCAATGGAAAGCACTCACAAGGAAACTACACTTAGTGGTATTTCTAAAATAAGAGAAATCGCAGAAGCTGTTCACAAAAATGGTGGCAAGGTGATTTCTAATGTAAATGTTACACTTGCTTGGCAGCTTGGAAATATTGAAACTATTTCTGATGTGCTTACAGTTGGTTTTGATACATTTGATGAAGCTGTATTTGATGTTATTTTTGGAAAGTATGCACCTACAGGTAAGTTGCCAATTACATTCCCTAAAAATGATAGTGTTATAGCTGTTAATGCAGATGGTAAATGTATTAGCCCTAATGATGTGCCAGGTTTCGACAAGGATTTGTATATGCCTGATGAGTTGAAAGACGAAAATGGTAAGGCGTATGCTTATCGTGATATGGCAGGAAATTACTATGAACTTAATTTTGGATTGACATATTAAAGGTGGTACATACAAAAAATAGTATGAAATTTTATAGTTGATTGTTAAAGGCTAAGAACAACTAAGCCTTTACCATATACTAATAAAATTTCATACTATTTTTTCTATTACCGATAGTTTTGTGACTTGTGAATGGTTTATAATACTATTAAAAGTACAGTCACTTATATTTGTATGCCCTCGTCAAACAAGTGTGTTTGACGTTGTAATACAAATATAGGTGGCTGTTCTTTGCAATGGTGCATTTATTGTTCTACCTAATGTTGATAGCTTGTTGCGTGTTTTTGGTTTAGAGTTGGGAAGGTGGGGATAGGCGGGAAAAAAGTTACAAAATGGTGGTAATTTGTTGTTTTATTGGATTGTTGTGATATAATAAGCTGGAAGTTGAGGTATGAGCTTTGTGTTGTCAAGGCTTGTAATTGACTAAATATAGATAGGAGAGATGTATATGCAACAAAAGGAAAAGCGAAAAAAAGGACAGCAAAATGGTATAACAACGATTAAAAAAGAAATTCAGAAAACTATAATTGTATTGCTTTCAGTTTCTTTGGCATTAGTTGGTATTATCACTTGTGTACTGAACTATGTTTCTACAACAAGAGCTATGGAAGATAGTATGCAGGTAACAGCACAAGTAGCAGCAGACCAAGTTAGCAATAGACTTAAGGCTGATATGAATGTTATTGAAATGTTAGGAACAATGGTAGACCTTGCGTCAGATAGTGTTCAAATAGCTGATAAAAATAAGGCTATGGGAGAATATCAAAATCAGTATAGTTGGAAGTCATATGGTATTACTGGTAGAGATGGTATTAATATATTTGAAACAACTACAGATATTTCACAGAGAGATTATTTTAAGGAAGCACTTAATGGAACAACTTCAATAAGTGACCCTGTATATAGTAAGACAAATAATGAATTAGTTATAGTAATGGCAACACCACTCTGGAAAGATGGAGTACAAAATTCACAGGTAATAGGTGTCGTATATGTTTCTGTAGATGCTTCTGATTTATCTGATATTGCTACATCTATTAAGGTAAGTAAAAATGGTACAGCATATATGCTTAATAAAGATGGTACATCTATTGCACATCAGAATATGGACTTTGTAGAAAATGAAAAGAATAATATAAAAGAATCAAGTTCAGACTCATCACTTAATTCTGTTGCTAAGTTTGAAAAGCAAATGATACAAGGTGGTAAGGGCTTTGGAAGATATACATATGAGGGAACTCGTTGGATTATAGGTTATGCACCAGTAGGTATTAATGGTTGGAGTCTTGCAGTTGCAGCTCCATTGACAGATTTCTTAGGAAGTACAATACTTGGTATTGTAATAACTATAATAGCACTTGTAATAGCATTATTTGTAGCAATTAGAGTTGCTAATAGAACTGGTGAGGAAATTGGTGGAGCAGTTAAGGTTTGTTCAGACCGTCTTAAACTTTTAGCTGAAGGTGATTTAGATACACCAGTTACAACACTTAATACTAATAATGAAACTAAGCTTCTTGAACAGTCAACTATAGAGATTGTAAATTCATTACAGACTATTATAGGTGATATTAAGCATATTTTATCAGAAATGGCTTCTGGTAATTTTGAAGTTCACTCTGAGATTGGTTCGGATAAGTATATTGGTGCTTATAGTGAAATTCACCTTGCAATGAGAGATTTAAGAAACACTCTTTCTAATACTCTTGAAGCTATAGTTGAAGCTTCTGAACAAGTTGACGCAGGTGCTTCACAGCTTGCAACAGGTGCAACTGAACTTGCAGAGGGGGCAACTGAACAGGCTGCTGCCATAGAAGAAATGTCTGCTACAGTAACAGATGTTACACAACAGGTTGAAAAAACTACAAAGGCGACAGATGAAGCGCATGACAATGCTAAGATTGTTGGAAAAGAAGCAGCAGCAAGCAAGGATAAGATGAATGAACTTACAGAAGCAATGAAGAAGATTGAAGAAACTTCTAATGCTATTAAGGATATTATTGCTAAAATTGAAGATATTGCTTCACAGACTAATTTGTTATCACTTAATGCTGCGATAGAAGCTGCAAGAGCTGGTGAAGCTGGTCGTGGTTTTGCGGTTGTTGCTGACCAGATTAGAAGACTTGCAGAACAAAGCGCTCAGTCAGCAGTTGATACAAGAAATATGATTGAGTCGTCTATTGATGAAGTTACTAATGGTAGTAGAATTACTAATGAAACAGAAGAAGCGCTTGATAAGGTATTAGCAGAAATTGATGCGATTGTTCTTAGTGTTGCTAATGTTAGAGTGGCTTCTGACAAGCAGTCTGCTGCTATGGAACAGATTGAAAAGGCTGTTGATCAGATATCTGGGATAGTTCAGGCTAACGCTGCATCGGCACAGCAAAGCTCTGCTACAAGTGAAGAATTGTCAGCACAGGCACAGACATTAAAAGACCTTATTGGTCAATTTACGATTATGAAGAAATAATTCTGATATCCTTACGGGAGTTTTTTGCAATTCTAAATGAAAAACTTTAAGGTGTTGTTTTATAATACGAAATTTAAAAACTTAAGATATTAATTTTTATAAAGGCTATTGTTAAGTCTTATGGGATATGGTGAAAGGTTAGTTTCATTGATGAACTGTAAGATTTTGCAATAGCTTTTTGTTTGTGAAAATGGTGTAGGGTGTGTGGTATAGTAGTTTGTATATTTTTTGGAGATTTTGACATAATAGATATTGTGAAAGTTGTCATTAAAACTGTATTTTTACTTTTTAGGAGAAATTGGGCAAAAGTTGTTAATAGTAGATTTTATTTTGTTAGATTAGCGGAGGATAGATGTTATGTCAAGAAAACTTTTAACTATGGATGGGAATATGGCGGCGGCTTATGTATCTTATGCGTATACAGAAGTTGCTGCCATTTATCCTATTACGCCATCATCGCCTATGGCAGATTATACAAGTGTGTGGGCTGTTAAGGGGAGAAAAAATATATTTGGAGAGCCAGTAAGACTTGTGCAGTTGCAGTCGGAAGCGGGGGCAGCAGGGGCATTTCATGGTATGCTTAATGCAGGGGCTTTGTCATCAACATATACATCATCACAGGGACTTCTGCTTATGATACCTAATATGTATAAGGTAGCAGGGGAGTTATTGCCGGGAGTTATAAATGTTGCAGCAAGAACAGTAGCGACACATGCCTTGTCTATATTTGGCGACCATCAAGATGTATATGCTTGTCGTCAGACAGGGTTTGCTATGTTGTCAACAGGAAGTGTGCAGGAAGTTATGGATTTAACGCCTGTAGCGCATCTTGTGGCTATTGAAAGCAGAATACCATTTTTGAATTTTTTTGATGGGTTTAGAACGTCACATGAAATACAAAAAATTTATGCTTGGGATTATGATAAGTTGAAAAGCTTTTGTAATATGGAGGCTGTAAAAGCATTTAAGGCACGTTCACTTAACCCAGAAAGACCACAAATGAGAGGTTCAGCACAAAATCCTGATGTGTTTTTTCAGATAAGAGAAAGCAGTAATATATATTATAATAATTTGCCAGATATAGTTGAAAAGTACATGAATATGATTAATGAAAGTATTGGAACGGATTATGGGCTATTTAATTATTATGGTGATAAAGAGGCTGAAAATGTAATAATTGCGATGGGGTCAGTGTGCGACACTATTGAGGAAACAATAGATATAATACAAAGTAATAATATAGATATAACAGGAAATTATAATAAAGCTGAAAATAGTATAAGTAATAATAGCAATGTTAAAAATATAACAAAAAAAGTGGGACTTATAAGAGTACATTTATATAGGCCATTTTCAAAGAAACATCTTCTCAAGGCGTTGCCAAAAACGGTTAAAGTTATTAATGTACTTGATAGAACTAAAGAGTCGGGAGCAGTTGCAGAGCCTTTGTGTGAAGATGTTATAACTGCTTTAAAGGGAACGGAGTTTGAAAATGTTAAAGTACTTGGCGGTAGATATGGGTTGTCATCAAAGAATACAACACCAGCAGATATTGTAGCTGTCTTTAATAATGAGAGTAAGAATAACTTTACTGTTGGAATAAATGACGATGTGACGCACTTATCATTAAAGGTCGAAAAAAATTTACAAGATAACAGTGGTGTTGAACAGATAGAAGCCTTGCAACAAGGCAGCATTGAGTTAGATTGTGGAAATAAAGATATTATTTCTTGCAAATTCTGGGGAATGGGTGCTGATGGAACGGTTGGAGCTAATAAGAATACTATAAAAATTATTGGTGATTATACAGATTTGCAGGTTCAAGCATATTTTGAATATGACTCAAAAAAGTCAGGTGGACTTACAATATCACATCTTAGGTTTGGTAAGACAAGGATAAAGTCAGCTTATCTTATAGAAAAAGCTGATTTTGTGGCGTGTCATGTTCAAAGTTATCTTGATAAATATGATTTGATAAGGCAAGTTAATAAAAATGGCAAATTTCTTATTAACTGTGAATGGAATGATGAGGAAATTGTTAAGAAATTGAAAAAATCGGACATAGAATACATTTTAAATAACAATATAAAATTATATGCTATTGATGGATATAAGATTGCAAATGAGATTGGTCTTGGAAATAGAACAGGAACTATTATGCAGGCTGTATTTTTTAAGGTTGCCAATATAATACCTAGCGACAAAGCAATTGAATACATGAAGCAAATGGTTAAAAAGACGTATAGTAGTAAGGGTGAGCGAATTGTCAATATGAATTACGACTCTATTGATAGAGCAATTTTAGAAGTGCGAGAAGTTGATATAAGTAGTAAATATAAAGAACTTGAGGGTTCTACATTAGTTGATAAAAATTCAAAACAGAGTGATTGTTATAATGAAAAAGGAGTAATCAATGACAGGGCTGGTTTTTGTGATAAGTGTAGTTTTGCAGAAAATATTCAACAACCTATCAATGTGTGTAAAGGCGATGAACTGCCTGTGTCAGCATTTCTTAATATGGCTGACGGAACACTTCCAGTTGGAACATCAGCATTTGAAAAAAGAGGCGTTGCAAATTATGTTCCAGTGTGGAATTTTGATGGGTGTATTCAGTGCAATATGTGTTCATATGTATGTCCACACGCAGTAATTCGCCCCGTTGTGCTGAATGAAGCTACTGTTAAAAATGCGCCAAATGGCATGAAATATACGAAAATGGTGGGCGAGAAGGATAAATATTTTGCAATAACGATATCTTCTTATGATTGTACAGGATGTGCGCTTTGTGCAAATGTGTGTCCGGGAAATATGAAAAATAATGTGCTGTCAATGAAGAAATTCAATAACAATATAGTTTTAAAAGACTTGTCAAAGGTTTATGATACTTTAAATGAAGAAACACAAAATAATAATAAAATTGATGAATTTAGCAAGTTAGACGAAACTATAAGACAGCAAAAGTATTTTGATTATGCGATGAAAGTCAATGAAAATGACAAGGTGTGGGAGCATTTTAAAAGAAATACAGTTAAAGGTTCACAGTTTTTTACTCCGCTTCTTGAATTTTCGGGTGCATGTGCAGGTTGTGGTGAAACGGCTTATGCAAAACTTGTTACACAGTTGTTTGGTGAAAGAATTATAGTAGCAAATGCGACAGGGTGTAGTTCTATCTGGGGCGGTTCTATGCCATCAATTCCTTATACAACAAATAAAGATAAAAAGGGAGTTGCGTGGTCAAACTCATTATTTGAAGATGCTGCGGAATATGGATACGGAATGTTACTTGCTTCTGAGGGCAATAGAAATAATGTGTTTAACAAGCTTTGTAAGTTGATTTTACATTTTAGGGAAAATAATCTTGAATATAAAGAAAATGCTTTTGGTTGTAATAGTAATGATGGAATGATAAAGAATAATTGTGAAAAACTAGACAATAGTAAAGAAGTACAATTGGATAATCAAGCTTTACAGAGTGATAAAGTGTCAAAAGGTGTTAAGAAAAATAGTGAAGCTAGGCAACAAGATTTTATTAAGGATATTCGTACTCAGCTTGTGGAATTAGTGGAAGCTTATAAAAAATATTATGAAGATGGCAGAATAAATTGTAAGCTTGCGGATAAAATAATTGCAAAGCTTGTCGAGTATAAGAGCATTTCCAATAAAGAAAATGAGTTAAAACTTATTGATGACATTTTAAATAATAAAGAGTTCTTATCAAAAAAATCACACTGGGTATTCGGCGGAGATGGTTGGGCGTATGATATTGGATTTTCGGGGCTTGACCATGTGCTTTCTACAAAGGCAGACATTAATATTCTTGTATTTGATACAGAAGTGTATTCTAATACGGGTGGTCAGGCTTCTAAAGCGACTAATCTTGGAGCTATAGCTCAGTTTGCTAGTAATGGTAAGAGTGTCAAAAAGAAAAGTCTTGCAGATATGATGATGACGTATGGCTATGTATACGTTGCTCAAGTTTCATTAGGTGCGGATATGAACCAATGTGTTAAGGCAATAGACGAAGCTGAAAAATATAATGGCCCATCAATTGTAATTGCGTATGCACCTTGTATTAATCATGGCATAGAAGGTGGTATGACAAAGTGTGTTGATGAGCAAAAGAAAGCTGTTCAAGCAGGATATTGGAATATTTTTAGATATAATCCTGAAAAGAAACTTTCGGGTGAAATACCATTTATACTTGACAGTAAGCCGCCAGTTATGGAGTATACTGACTTTTTAATGGGCGAGAATAGATATGTTAATTTGAAAAGGCAAGATAAACAAAGGGCTGACAGATTATTTGAAGAAGCTACAAATGACGCAAAAGAAAGGTATGAGCGATATAAAAAAATGGCAGGAAAATAAAATATATACTTTTAAGGATGGTAATAAAATGGGAAGTTTTAGTAACAGTGCCATTAAGAATATGGAGTTATTTGAACAAAAGGTAAGAGTTGATTCTAATTTTGATATTCTTAAACGAAAGATTACTATGGCAGAAAAAACGGCAGGTTTTTATTTTGTTGATGGGTTTGTACAAGAAGCACTTGTTGAAAAGCTTATGCAGTTTTTCTATTCTCTTAAACCAGAAAATCTAAAGGATATTGATACATTTCTTGAAGTTGGTATGCCCTATACAGAAGTTGAAAAAAACGACTCTTTAGACGAAGTTGTTAAGAGCTTTCTATCTGGTATGACGGTTGTATTTATTGATGGCTTTGACCAATGTATTTTAATTGATTGCAGAACTTATCCTATGAGAAGTGTTACAGAGCCTTGGAAAGACAGGGTGCTTCGTGGTGCAAGAGATGGTTTTGTAGAAACACTTGTGCATAATGCGGCACTTCTTAGACGACGTATTAGAGATACTAATTTGAGTCTTGAAATGTTTCAAGTAGGTGAAAGTTCAAAGTCTGATGTGGCAGTTTGTTATATTTCTGGCAAGGCTGACCCAAACTTAGTTAGTGATATAAAACGGCGTATTCAAAAAATTGAAGTAGAAGCATTGACGATGAACATTGAAAGTCTTGCGGAGTGTCTTTTTGAGCATAGATGGATAGACCCGTTTCCTAAGTTTAAGTATTCGGAAAGACCTGATACTGCGGCAGCGGCGCTTCTTGATGGAAATGTTGTTATAATGGTTGACAATTCACCTGCCGTTATGATACTTCCTACGTCTGTGTTTGATATGATAGAAGAACCAGATGATTATAACTTTGCGCCGATTATAGGAACGTATCTTCGATGGTCGAGATTTGTGTTTACTATGGTGTGTATGTTTTTAACGCCTGTGTGGTTGCTACTTCTTAATAATCCACAGTGGGTTCCAGAGTGGCTTCAATTTATTACGATTTCTGATGAAATAACTGTGCCTGTGCTTTTTCAGCTTCTTATACTTGAATTATCTGTTGATGGTCTTAAGATGGCAGCAGTCAATACACCATCGCTTCTTTCAACGCCATTAAGTGTTGTTGCTGGTATTGTTGTTGGTGAGTATGCTGTAAGCTCGGGGTGGTTTAATCCAGAGTCTATGCTTTATATGGCAGTCGTTACAGTGGGAACTTATTCGCAGGCTAGTTTTGAGATGGGGTATGCGATGAAGTTTTTAAGGATAATTGAGTTGATTTTGACGCAGTTGTTTGGGCTTTGGGGCTTTATTGCGGGGGTTATTATTGTTGTTTGTACTATTGCGTTTAATAAGACGATATCTGGTAGGAGTTATGTTTATCCTGTTGTGCCGTTTAATTGGGGGGATTTGAAGCGGAAAATAGTGCGCTTGAGATTGCCACATTCTTATAAAAAGTAAGTAAGATGAGAAAGTCCAAAAAGGCAGTATATTTGAGAGTAAATGGATAAGTATTAAGAATATCTAAGACCTACTAAACACTTACCATAATCTCCCAAAACATACTCCCTTTTTTGTCTGCCCTATTTACTTTTTGCAAGAATGTGGGTTGGGGGTGAGAGTTGGGGAGTTGGAATTAAACATTTCCTATAATACTCTAAAAATATACAATCTTTTTGCTTTCTAATATTTACTTTTTGTAAGAATGTGGATTTGGGGTGAGTGGTGTTGAGATTAAATATTTATTATTACTCTAAAAATATATACTCTTTTTGCTTGGCCTTATTTACTTTTTGTAAGAATTTATGTATTGGAAAAAAGTGTTGAGTGGGTGAAATTAAATGTTTACTATAATGCCTCAAGACATACTTCTATTTTTATCTGCTTTATTTATATTTTACAAGAATATGTGTATTGAGAGTGTGTGGTGGGGGATAGAAAAAATAACTTTATTTTATAAAAATTTAGTAAAATTAAAGAAAATTAATTTTATTTTATTGTATTTATTGTATAATGATTAAAGTATATTATAATTGTTCGGCTGTTATAAATTGGGTGCTGAGTTGTTTATTGCGGAAAAGGTATGTTTATAGATGGTGAAATGGTTTTAGAAAGGGAATTTTTATACTTATGGAAGAAAAATATTTATATAGAACTAAGTTAATATGGGACGAGATTAAGAAAACTATTGTTGGAAAAGATGAGATTGTGTTAAAGATTTTGATGGCTGTGTTTGCTGATGGTCATATATTGATTGAAGATATACCTGGAGTTGGTAAGACTACTATGGCGCTTACATTTTCTAAGGTATTGGGACTTAAATGTAATAGAATACAGTTTACGCCTGATGTAATGCCATCGGATATAGTTGGATTTAATGTATACAATAAACAAACTAGTAGGTTTGAATATAAAGAAGGCGCAGTTATGTGTAATCTTTTTCTTGCAGATGAAATTAACAGAACATCGCCTAAGACACAGTCTTCACTTTTGCAAGTTATGGAAGAGGGGAGTGTAACTGTTGATGGTATTGAGAAAATGTTACCTAAGCCTTTTACTGTTATTGCAACGCAAAATCCTTTTGGCTCGATAGGTACACAAAGGCTTCCAGAGTCGCAGCTTGATAGATTTATGATATGTCTTACAATGGGGTATCCTTCTGTAGAAGAAGAAATGATGATTTTAAAGAATAGAAGTTCTTCTAATAGGGTGGTATCTAATCAGGCAATACAAAAAGAAGAACTTATTGAGATAAAGCAATTTGTAAAAAATATTCATGTAGATGATGTTATATATAGATATGTTGCTGAAATTGCAAAGAAAAGCAGAGAAGCAGATTACATACAACAGGGAATAAGTCCGAGAGGAAGTATTGCGATAATTTCAATGGCTAAGGCTTGCGCCTTTATTAATGGCAGGGATTATGTAATTCCGTCAGATATAACTACAACAATAGAAGATGTGGTTGCACATAGAATAATTGTTAAGCACAGTATTAATAGTAAGAAAATAAGTGCAAGACAGGCTGTAAAGGACATTTTAAAAAATGTACCAATTCCTCAAATAAAATGATAGAAAGATACAATTATTATGAATAAAAGAAAAATAGGATATATTATATGTCTTATAAGTGTAATATGGCTTAATGTACTTTTTGTAGATTACAGTGTGTTTGTATTACTTGTTATGTTTATATGTTTGCCGATAATATCGGGTATATTTATGCGTATATCATGGCTTATGGCAAATATAAGTGTTTCAGTAGAAAAAGAAGTTGTAATACAAGGTCAAGAAGTAAAATTATTGTTAAAAAATAAAAATAGACTTGCAAATATTTTAGTTAAACACGTTAAAGCTAAGGCTACTATGAGTTTTTTAGAAAAAGATATAGTATATAAAACTATAGATAAAAGAAAACGACTTGTAATAAATATTAATCCGCAACACGCAGGTATTTTGAATGTTAATATAAAAGAGTTAGAAATATATGATTTGTTTATGATGTTTTGCGGAAGAAAAAATATTGAAAAGCAAGTTAATATAATAGTTATGCCTAAAATAGTACTAGCTGATGAAGATAGACGAGATGTTAGTAATTATGAAAAAATAGGTGTGTCACAAGATTATGTATTTTCTTATGAGCCTAATGACAATACAGAAGTTATTGACCTTAGACCTTATAGACAAGGAGATGCAATTAATCATATTCATTGGAATTTAAGTACAATAGGTGATGATTATATAGTAAAGCAATATGGAAGTAGCATTGAAAGTAAAAATATTATAGTTGCAGATATTATTCCTGTGGAAAATGAAGAAGATAGATATATGCTTGATAAGCTATATAGTGCGTTATATTCCGTTGGAAATGTATTTGCTGAAAATGGTATTTTATCTGAGTTTGCATTGTGGAATGAAGAAAGTGGTCAGATAGAAGAATTAGTGTTTGATGATATATCATCACTTAATAGTGCTATATATAACCTTATGAATGTAAAAGGAAGCTATAATGGTGCTGAAAATGTATTTGAAACGTTAGAACAGCAATATGACAATAGTTATTATATAGAAAAGACAACGTGTATTACAGTAAATGATATAAAAGAAAATAATAATGTATACAATATACGAAATACTGAAATAAAAGATATAGTAAACAATATGTATGATGTATTCATTAATTAATGTAAATCGGTGGTGTTAATTATATATGTATGAAAATGATATAAAACAGGCAGAGGTGGTTAGAAGAATATTAAAAGAGATATTAGAATATCTTATAAGGATAGTTCTTGTAGGACTTGGTACTGGGGGGATTATTCAGATTATTATTTCTTGTTCTCTTACAAACGTTGAAAGTAGGGGAATAATTATATTTGCGTTCACGTTATCAGCAATATATGTATTGATAATGTATTCAGATGTTTTGCCGTTGTATACATATGTAATTCCACTTGGAGTAATGTCGTTATTTGGAATAATAAAGTATAAGTTAGTATTAGATGGTGTAGCTGGGATTATCAATGATGTTTTAAAGGTTGCAAAATATACTTATAATATTGATTATGAAAGTATACTAATAGGCGGATATGATGGAAATGTATACAATAATAGTAGAATTGCAGCACTAATGGTATTTTCTGGAATAATTGCATTTTTTGTATCTATATGTGTAGTTCACGTTCACAATATGATAGGTGCAATCTTTACAATACTTCCATTTATTGTGTTATTTGGCGTATTTAATATTATGCCAGATACTACGGCGATTGTAATGTGTGCTATGTTTATATTTGGAGTAATGACGGTTAATCGCAAGGGAACATTTGCTCAAACAACTATAGTGATATTGGCGTGTGGGTTAGTAGCATATTTGTGCGTATCTTTGATACCAGAAGAAAGTTTTGAAAGAGCAGAAGTATTTAATAAATATAATACAGTAGCACAAAAAAGTCTTGATAATATTATGGATAGTGGAATATTTGGAAATGTAGTTGCAAATGGTGGTATAAACAATGGCAAGCTTGGAAAGGTAGATAAGATAGAGTATTCTGGTGACAAGCTGCTTACAGTTACTACTGCAAATACAGGTAAAAGTCAATATTTTCCCGACTTTGTAGGGCGTGATTATGTAAATAATTCATGGACTGATGATAATATTGATGAACAGGCGAATATAACTGATGATATTATAAAGTTTATGGAAAAATACGAGGGCATAAGGAATTATATTGCGGGAGAAAATGGTGATTTTTATAAAATTGTAGACAAATATAAATATACGTTGAGTTATGAAAACACTGATAAAATAAGGGCTGGAAGCATATATGACATAAATGTAGATAGTTTTGGAGTATTTTCTGACATTTTTTCAGAAGATAATGATTTATCATCATTAATATATTATAAGTATGATATAAATAGAAAAAATCTAAGTGTATACAATCCATATAATATTATAAAAGCTAAGGAACAGATATATAAAAGAGATGTTTATACACAATATCTTGATGTTCCAGAAGATGTAAAACAGATAATCGTTGATATTTTGGGAGACGTAAAATGTACTACAATTGAACAAAAAGAAGCCTATATCAATAAAGTGAGAGATTATCTTAAAGAAAATTATGAATATACAACAAGTCCTGGTAAAGTTCCGTTAGGTAAGGATTTTATAACATATTTTTTGACAGATAGTAAAAAAGGGTATTGTACATATTTTGCCAGTGCTGGTGTAATGATGCTTAGAAGTGCTGGAATACCAGCAAGATATGTGGAAGGATATGCACTTACAGCAGAACAGATTGCAAAGGGTGTTGTAGGAAATGGTCAGATAGAACGTTTTGTTGATGAAACTAATCAAGATATTTTTGAGTATTCTACAAGAACACTACCTGTTACAGACAGAGCAGCTCATGCTTGGGTAGAAGCTTATATTGATGGTTTTGGTTGGGTTACAGTTGAAGTAACACCGGGTAGTGCAACTTTTGGTGTGTCTTCACTTAATTTATCACAAGCTATAGTTCAAAAAAATGAAAATGCACAAAATGCTATTGAAAATGAAGTTGTAAAAGAAGATAACAATACATCGAATACAGAAGCTGAAACAGAAAGTGTTGCACAAGATAATCAACAACAAACAGAAAGTATTAGTGAGAATACAAATGAACAAGAGCAAAGCTTAAATAAAACAGGCACTGATAAATTGTCAAGTATTATTGATACAAAAATATTTGTAGTGCTAATGATAATGCTAGGCGTAATAATTGTAATTATGATTATATTATTAGTTAAGCTTATTAATAAAAAGAAATGGCAAAAGTATATAGATAATGCTGATGTATTGTCTATGTATATGTATCTTGAAAAAGTTCTTGCAAAGTCAGGGCTTCAAAGACAAAATAATATGGATTATATGGAATTTGCAAGAGTGCTTGATGAAAGTAACGAAGTGTGTCATAGGCATAATATTATTCAAATAATGAATTGCGTATTGAAAAATAGATTTGCAGGTAATCAAAATTTTTCAGATATAAATATTAAGAATGAAAATATGGAAAATATAATTGCAATGAAAGCAATAATTGATGAAATCAAGTAGATGTTTATTAATAAATATATTATTGGTATTGTAATTTATTATAAGTGCTAAAAAACAAGGTTTGTTTATAAATTTTTATTAATTTTATATGTTTATTTATAAATATGGCAGGTTATTTGTGGTATTATATAATTATTATAGTGGTTTACGCAGTAAATCAGCGGGATTTATATAATATTTAAGAAAGAGACGTGCTTATGAGTAAGGTTATAGGAATTGATTTAGGAACTACAAATAGTTGTGTTGCTGTGATGGAGGGGGATACTCCAACTGTTATAACTAATAGTGAGGGGTATAGAACAACTCCATCGGTGGTTGCATTTACAAAGGAAGGTAGCAGACTTGTGGGTGATATTGCCAAAAGACAGGCGGCAGTCAACGCAGATAGTACTATATTTTCAATTAAAAGGTATATGGGTTCAGATTACCGTAAAAAGCTTATGGGGAAAAGTTATTCGCCACAAGAGATATCAGCCTTTATATTGATGAAGCTCAAAAAAGATGCAGAGAATTTTGTGGGAGAAGAAATTACAGATGCAGTAATTACTGTTCCTGCGTATTTTAATGATGCACAAAGACAAGCTACTAAGGATGCAGGAAGAATTGCAGGTCTTAATGTACTTCGTATTATAAATGAACCAACGTCAGCAGCACTTGCTTATGGACTTGACAATGGTGAAGCTCAAAAAATTCTTGTATATGATTTGGGCGGCGGCACATTTGACGTGTCTATTATTGAAATTGGCGACAACGTTATAGAAGTTCTTGCTACATCGGGTGATAATCATCTTGGTGGAGATGATTTTGACGAAAGAATAGTTAATTATCTTGTTGAGCAGTTTAAGGAAAGTGATGGCATTAACTTATCAAAGGATACAGCGGCAATGCAAAGATTAAAGGAAGAAGCTGAAAAGGCTAAAAAGGAGCTTTCATCAGCAATGAATTCTAATATTAATCTTCCATTTATTGCAATGGGAAAAGATGGCCCACATCATATGGGTATTAATTTGTCAAGACAGACTTTTGATATGCTTACACAAGACCTTGTGGAAAGAACTGTGATACCAGTTGAAAATGCGCTTCATGATGCAGGACTTTCAAAATCGGAGATTAACATGGTGCTTCTTGTAGGTGGTTCAACTAGAATACCAGCAGTTCAAAATAAGGTACGAGTTCTGATGGGAAAAGAGCCATCAAGAAATCTCAATCCAGATGAATGTGTGGCATTAGGAGCGGCAGTTCAAGGTGGAAAGTTAGGAGGACAACTTACAAGTGGAAGTACAGCATCAGAAATTATTCTTATGGACGTTACACCACTTTCGCTTTCAATCGAAACGGTAGGTGGCGTTGCAAGTAGGCTTATTGAGAGAAATACAACTATTCCTACGAGGCATAGCCAAATATTTACAACGGCAGGTAATTTTCAGACTTCTGTTGATATTAAGGTGTTTCAAGGAGAACGTAAGTTCACAAGAGATAATAAGTTGCTAGGTAATTTTAGGTTGTCGGGAATTAAGAGAGCAATGGCAGGAACGCCACAGATTGAAGTTACATTTGACATTGATGCTAATGGTATTGTAAATGTGTCGGCTAAGGATTTGGGAACGGGACATGAACAGTCAATTACGATTACGTCTAGTTCTAATCTATCAGAAGAAGAAATTGAAAAGGCTAAGTGGGAAGCGCAGATGTATGAAAAGCAAGATGAAATGAGGGGAGAATTTCTTAATATAAGAAATGAAGCTGAAAGTCTTATTGCAACTGCTGAAAGTAAGCTTAGTGAGCATAAGAAGGACTGGGACAGAGCAACTAAGAAGCAAGTTAAGGAAGAACTTAATGCTTTAAAGAGAGTGGTTGCTAAGACACCACCAGAAAAGCTTGATGAGGAGTCAGCGGGGAATATTAAGTCGGCGTTAGATAAGTTGAAGAATACACTTGCTGATAAGTAAATAAATTTAGAAAAGGAGTAATAATTATGAGTAGAGTTAATTTTGGAGTTAAGCCGGTTATGTATCCAATGCCTGTATTGATTATTGGAACATACGATGAAAATGGAGTGCCTGATGCTATGAATGCGGCTTGGGGTATTATTACTGATATGAATGAGATTTCTATTAGTATGTCTAATCATAAGACTACGGATAATCTTGAAAAGACGGGAGCATTTACTGTAAGTATTGCTACTGAAGATACTGTTGTGCCTTGTGATTATGTGGGCGTTGAGTCTGCGCTTAAAGTTCCTGATAAGTTTGCTAAAGCTGGTTTTCATGCAACTAAGAGTGAATTTGTTAATGCACCTTTGATTAATGAACTTCCTATGGCTCTTGAATGTAAGGTTAAAAGTTTCAAAGATGGTATTTTAGTGGGTGAGATTGTTAATGTTAATGCTGATGAGAGTATTCTTACAGATGGTCATATTGACCCTAGTAAGTTAAAGCCTATCACATATGACCCTGTGAATAATACTTATATTGGGCTTGGTAAGAAGGTAGGAAACGCCTTTAAAGATGGATTAAAGTTGAAATAAATATATTTCTTTATTCCTTTATTTCTTGATTTGAATAGTGTAATTTGTTATTATTAATATAATTGGTTAGTAATAATTGATATTAATAATATGATTTTATTATAAACAATAAGATAAAGAAAGGGTAAGTTATTTAGCGGTAGATATTATGGCAGGTTCGACATTTGGGAATGTATTTAAGATAATGACTTGGGGAGAGTCGCATGGTGAGGGTGTTGGTGTAGTTATTGACGGTTGTCCAGCAGGGCTTGAGCTTAGCGAAAAAGATATACAAGTCATGTTAGACAGAAGAAAACCAGGGCAGTCTAAGTTTACAACACAAAGAAAAGAGGCTGACGAAGTTAAGATAATGTCAGGTGTATTTGAAGGCAAGACAACAGGAACTCCAATATCAATGGTAGTTCTTAATAAGACACAACGTTCTTCTGACTATTCAGAAATAGCTTCATATTATAGACCAGGTCACGCAGATTATACATTTGATGAAAAATATGGCTTTAGAGATTATCGTGGTGGCGGTAGAAGCTCTGGCAGAGAAACTATAGGACGAGTTGCAGCAGGTGCAGTTGCAGTTAAAATACTTGAACAGTTAGGGATAAAAATACAAGCATATTCAAAAGAAATAGGCGGTATTGCAATAGACTACAATAATTTTGACATAAAAGAAGCACAAAGCAATCCATTTACAATGCCAGACAAAGAGGCAGCAAAAAAAGTAGAAGAATATGCCTCACAAAAGATTAATGAGTGTAATTCTGTAGGTGGAATTATCGAGTGCGTAATTAGTAATGTAATGACTGGAATTGGTGAAACTGTATTTGACAAGCTTGATGCTAATCTTGCAAAAGCAATAATGTCTATAGGAGCAGTAAAAGGCTTTGAAATAGGTGATGGTTTTGCGGCGGCAAAGGCGGACGGACTTCACAACAACGATAGTTTTATTATAAAAGACGGAAAAGTAACAAAAGCAACAAATCACTCAGGTGGTGTACTTGGCGGTATGAGTGATGGCTCTGATATAGTATTTCGTGTTGCAATCAAGCCGACACCATCTATAAGTGCAACACAACAAACAGTTAATAAGAGTGGTGAAGATATAGAGATTTCAATAAAGGGAAGACATGACCCAATGATAGTGCCACGAGCTGTAGTTGTAGTTGAAGCTATGGCAGCACTCACACTTGTTGACCTTATATTTGAAAATATGACATCAAGAATAGACAGAATAGTTGATTTTTATAAAAAATAATTAAATATTATTTTATATTAAAATTTAGAAAGGGTTATTTATGTACACATTATTAAAGACAGATGGTCGTGCAAAAAGAGGAGAGTTAAAGACTGTTCATGGCACAATTCAGACTCCAGTGTTTATGAATGTTGGTACAGTTGCGGCTATTAAGGGTGCAGTATCAACAATGGATTTAAAGGAGATAGGAACACAAGTAGAATTATCTAATACATATCATCTTCATGTAAGAACAGGTGATAAGCTTATAAAAGAAATGGGTGGTCTTCACAAGTTTATGAATTGGGATAGACCTATACTTACAGACTCAGGCGGATTTCAAGTATTTTCACTTGCAGGTTTAAGAAAGATTAAGGAAGAAGGAGTTACATTTAACTCTCATATTGATGGAAGAAAGATATTTATGGGGCCAGAAGAAAGTATGCAGATACAGTCAAACTTAGGCTCTACTATAGCAATGGCATTTGATGAATGTCCACCAGCAAAGGCGGAAAGAAAGTATATCCAAAATTCCGTTGATAGAACAACTCGTTGGCTTGAAAGATGTAAAGTAGAAATGGCAAGACTTAATTCACTTCCAGATACAGTTAATCCACATCAAATGCTTTTTGGTATTAATCAAGGTGCGATATATACAGATATTAGAATTGAACACGCAAAGAGAATATCTGAAATGAACCTTGATGGTTATGCAGTAGGTGGTCTTGCAGTAGGTGAGTCACACGAAGAAATGTATCATGTACTTGATGAAACAGTTCCATATCTTCCACAGGATAAGCCAACATACCTTATGGGAGTAGGAACTCCTGCTAACATTCTTGAAGCAGTTGAAAGAGGTATAGATTTCTTTGACTGTGTATATCCATCAAGAAATGGAAGACATGGTCATGTATATACTAAGTTTGGTAAGATTAATTTATTTAATTCAAAGTATGAAAAGGATGCAAGTCCAATCGAAGAAGGATGTCAATGCCCTGCTTGTAAGAGTTATTCAAGAGCATATATAAGACATCTTCTTAAAGCTAAAGAAATGCTTGGTATGCGACTTTGTGTACTTCACAATCTTTATTTTTATAATCACCTTATGGAAGATATAAGAGGTGCAATTGACGAAGGCAGATACAGCGAATTTAAGAAAGAAAGAATAGAATTATTACATACTTATGATAAAAAATAAGAAAACTAAAGATATAAATAAAAATATTTTTTTATGAAATAAATGTAAAAATTAACTTTTTAATTAATATATAGCTAGACAATAGTGTAAATTTAGTTTATTATTATTTATTGTTAGTTTTGACTAAGAAGTGATAATTTAGGAGGAAAGTTAAAATGCAGATGGGAATAATTGTTATTTATATCGTTGCATTAGTTCTTATGTTTTATTTCCTTGCTATTAAGCCTCAGAAGAAGCAGCAGCAGGAAAAGCAAAGAATAATGGATTCCATTGAAAAAGGCGATTTTGTATTAACAACAAGCGGTTTTTATGGAGTAATTATTGATATTACAGATGAAGATGTAATTGTTGAATTTGGTAATAACAAGAATTGTAGAATTTCAATGCAAAAGAGTGCCATTGCACAGGTTGAGAAGCCAGCAGCTTCACAAGAATAATACTTGAAGATATTGGCATAGTTGTAATGAAAAATTGCAAGCAGAGAGAAGAATTTCTTTTCTCTGCTATTTCTATATAATTATAAGCAAAATTATAAGTATTAGATTAAAAGTATATGATATAATTATGCTTAACTTGATATTATATTTACAAATATTAAGTTAAAAAGCTGTAAAATAAATTTATAAATGGAGGTTTCTATTTCTATGAGAGAAGGTTTTATAAGGGTTTCAGCTATGACACCTAAGATTAAGGTGGCCGATAGTGTTTATAATGTAAATCGCATTAAAGAGCTTATGAAGACAGCTTATAATAAAGGCGTTAAGATAGCTGTGTTTCCAGAAATGTGTATTACAGGATATACTTGTAATGATTTGTTTTTGCAGGAAACACTTCTTGATGGGGCTATCTGTGGCTTAAAGGATATTGCAGATTATTCTTGTAGTTTAGAGGGAATGATTACATTTGTTGGTCTTCCATTTGAATATATGGGAAAGCTTTATAATGTTGTGGCAGGAGTTATTGATGGCAAGGTTATTGGAATAATTCCTAAAAAATATCTTCCAAATTATGCAGAGTTTTACGAAGCAAGACAGTTTAGTGCAGGCTTTGAAGAATGTGTGGAAATTGACTTTGACGGTTATAAAGTACCATTTGGAATGAATATTTTATTTAGATGTACTAATATGAAAAATGTTATTGTAGCCGCAGAAGTATGCGAAGATTTGTGGACACCTATGCCACCTAGTATTTCTCACGCCTTGAATGGTGCAAATATTATTGTAAATTGTTCTGCAAGTAATGAAACAATTGGAAAGGACATTTATAGAAAACAACTTGTAAATGGTCAGTCAGCAAGACTTGTTTGCGGATATATTTATTCAAGTGCAGGAGAGGGCGAGTCAACACAAGACATAGTATTTAGCGGACACAACATGGTATGTGAAAATGGAACAATGCTTTCAGAAGCTACTAAATACGAGAATGAAAGCATATATGCCGATATTGACGTATCAAAATTAGCTTCTGAAAGAAGAAGAATGTCAACTTTTAATACACAAATGCAAAGTAATTATACAGTTGTTGACTTTAAAACAGTTGTTGAAGAACTTGAACTTATAAGATATTTTGACAAAGCCCCTTTCGTACCGGCAGATGTGGCTAAGAGAAATGAAAGATGTAATCAAATACTTGATATTCAGACTTATGGGCTTAAAAAGAGATTAGAGCATACTAACTGTAAGAGCGCAGTAATTGGTATATCAGGAGGCCTTGATTCTACACTTGCACTTCTTGTAACAGTAAGAGCATTTGATTTATTAGGACTTGATAGAAATGGAATTACTTGTGTTACAATGCCTTGTTTTGGAACGACAGACAGAACTTATAATAATGCTGTGTTAATGACTAAAAAGTTAGGCTGTACTTTAAGAGAGATTAATATAAAAGACGCAGTTAGACAACATTTTAAGGATATAGGTCATGATGAGAGTGTGCATGATGTAACTTATGAAAACGGACAGGCAAGAGAACGTACACAACTTCTTATGGATATTGCCAATCAAACAAATGGTATGGTTATAGGAACGGGCGATATGTCAGAGCTTGCGCTTGGTTGGGCTACTTATAATGGTGACCATATGTCTATGTATGGCGTTAATGCGTCAGTTCCTAAGACACTTGTAAGACACCTTGTAAGTTTTTATGCTGATACTTGTAATGACAGTGAATTGTCAGCAGTATTAAAAGATGTGCTTGATACACCAGTTAGTCCAGAACTTTTACCACCAAAAGAAGATGGAACAATTGCACAAGAAACAGAAAATCTCGTTGGGCCTTATGAACTGCACGATTTCTTTATGTATTATATATTGAGATTTGGAACTAATCCAAAGAAGTTGTTTAGAATTGCTTGTATTGCGTTTGAAAATGTATATGATAGTGGGATTATTTACAAGTGGCTTAGAACTTTTATTTGGAGATTTTTTGCACAGCAGTTTAAACGTTCATGTCTTCCAGATGGCCCCAAAGTTGGTTCTGTTGCAGTATCGCCAAGAGGTGATTTAAGAATGCCAAGTGATGCTTCAAGTGCACTTTGGATAAAAGAGCTTGATGAGTTAAAGGCTGATTTGGGATTGTAAAGCTAGTATTGTATAAATTTAAAAGAAAGTGAGAAAATGTTATGGCAAAAAATAATAAAAACAAACAGGTGCAAGATAGCACTGAAAATGCAAAAGTTGTTACAAAATACGATAAGAAAATGCAAAGAAGACGTGAAGAAGAAAGAAAAGAAGCAAGAAATAAAAAGATTGCTATTGGTTCGTTTTGGGCAATTGCAGCACTTATAGTTGTAATTGTAGCAGTAAATATCTGGGGTAATTATAACAAAATTCATAATGAATTTATTTCTGTAGACGATGACAAGATAAGTGGAATTGAATTTGATTTCTACTATCAAATGACTAAGCAGAATATGTTAAGTCAGACTTTATATGGCAGTATGACTTATGCTGATTATTTTACATCTTATATGGGATATGATACTTCAAAAGACGATGCACAGCAAAAGTATTCTTCAACAGATAATACATGGTATGATTATTTTGCTAATATGACAGTTAGTACAATTAAAGAAGATAAGGCACTCTTAAAGGCAGCGGATGAAGCTGGTTATTCTTATGATAAGGCTGATGAAGATTATGAGGAGTTTCAAAATAATGTAAGTGAAGCAGCTTCAGATAGTGGAGTTTCTGTAGCTGATTACTATAAGAGTGCATTTGGTAAAAATGCAACAGAAAGCTCTATTAAAGAATATGTATCTGAGTATCTTAAGGCAGCAGCATATCAAGAACAGTTACAAACAGACCTTGCAGCTACAGACAGTGAAATCAAGGACTATTATGAAGAACACAAAGACTCTTATGACGATATAGATTATAGAGTGTTTAAGATTGCAGCAGGAAGTGATGATGACACAGCAAAAGAGCAGGCAAAGAACAAGGCTAATGATATGTTAGAAAAGATAACAGACGAAGATACATTTGCCCAAATGTGTAAAGAATATGCTACTGACGATGAAAAGGCTACATATGAAGATTCATCAGCTTCATTAAAGTCAAATATTAAAAAGAGTAGTGCTGAAAGCGCAATATCTGATTGGTTATTTGACAGCGAAAGAAAAGCAGGAGATAAGACTGTTATAGAAGATTCTGACAACAATCAGTACTATGTTGTATACTTTATAAACAGAGATTATGACAGCTCTAATGATACATCTATTGCAAATACTGTACTTTCAACTAAGTATTCTGACCTTATTAGCAGTTATACTGATAATATGAAGGTTGACAATAAGAAAAATAGAATAAAGATGTATTCAGAAGAATAATTTCGCCATTTCTGCTGCATAAAGCAAAGTTTAGAATATGGTGAAAGTTAATAATAAGAAAGAGATTTTATTGTATGAAAAAATATATTTTATTTGACCTAGATGGAACACTTACAGACTCACATGAAGGAATTATAAAATCAGCTAGATATGCACTTGAAAGTGAAGGTGTTATAGAAAATGATGACGAAGTAATGAAAAGATATATAGGCCCACCGCTTATTGACAGTCTTCAAGTTTTTCATGGATTTAGTAAAGAACAGGCAGAAAGAGGACTTTCAAAATATAGAGAGCGATATAATACAGTAGGTTTATATGAAAATGAAATGTATACAGGAATTGATAAATGTTTAGAAAGGTTAAAGGCTTCTAACAAAGTAATAGCTCTTGCAACGTGCAAGCCAGAGCCGATAGCTAAAAGGATTATAGAACATTTTAACCTTGCACAGTATTTTGATGTTGTAGTAGGAAGTCTTGATGTGACAAGAAAATATAAAGTTCAAGTAATTCAAGAAGTGTTTAGACAGTTAAAAGAGCTTGATAAGGACTTTAACAAAGCTAATGCAATAATGATAGGTGATAGAAAGCATGATGTACTAGGTGCTAAAGAAGCTGGTATTGAGTGTATTGGTGTAAGGTTTGGCTTTGCTGAAAAGGGTGAGCTAGAAGAAGCAGGAGCAGACTATATTGTCGATACGGTAGATAGTCTTGCTGATTTTATACTTTCTTTATAATTTTATACAAGTTTATTTATTATAAACTAATATTGTTATAGCTAAATAGCAAAAAGTTTCTGAATATTGAGCTTATTCATATTTGTGAACAAATATTAACAAAATATAAAATATTACCTGCTAATATAGTTGAAAAATGACAAAAAATACGTTATTATATTAAACAATAGCCTTTAACTAGGTAAAGTGATAATTTACTTTATTATATTAAAATTAATCAAGAAAGACAGGTGGAAATGATGGATTATAAAATAACATTAATTCCAGGTGATGGAATAGGTCCAGAAATTGTAAGAGAAGCAAAGAAAGTATTAGACAAGGTTGGCGAAAAGTATAATCACAAATTTGATTACACTACAATTCTTATGGGTGGCTGTTCAATAGACGAGTATGGTGTACCACTTACAGATGAAGCGGTAGCAATAGCTAAAGCATCTGATGCTGTATTGTTGGGTGCTGTTGGTGGTAACGTGGGTAACTCTAAGTGGTATGACGTTGCACCTAATTTAAGACCAGAAGCTGGATTGTTAAAGATTAGAAAAGAATTAGAGTTGTTTGCAAATATCCGTCCAGCTTATCTTTATGATGAATTAAAGGCAGCTTGTCCATTAAAAGACGAGATTATTGGTGATGGCTTTGATATGGTTATTATGAGAGAATTAACTGGTGGTCTTTACTTTGGTGAAAGACATACAGAAGAAGTAAATGGCTTACAGACAGCAGTTGATACTCTTACATATAATGAAGACGAGATTAGAAGAATTGCAATCAAGGGCTTTGAGATTGCAATGAAGCGAAGAAAGAAAGTAACAAGTGTTGATAAGGCTAATGTTCTTGACTCATCAAGACTTTGGAGAAAGATTGTAGCGGAAGTTGCAAAGGATTATCCAGAGGTTGAAGTTGAAAATATGTTAGTTGATAACTGTGCAATGCAGCTTGTTATGAACCCAGCTCAGTTTGATGTTATCTTAACAGAAAATATGTTCGGTGACATTTTATCGGATGAAGCAAGTATGATTACAGGTTCTATCGGAATGCTTTCAAGTGCAAGTCTTGGTAAGACTAAGTTAGGTCTTTATGAGCCTAGTCATGGTTCTGCACCAGATATTGCAGGTAAGGATATTGCTAATCCTATCGCTACTATTTTAAGTGCAGCTATGTTACTTAGATATTCTTTTGACCTTGACAAGGAAGCAGATGCAGTTGAAGCTGCTGTTGCACAGGTGTTAAAGGAAGGTTACAGGACTGTTGATATTATGTCTGATGGAATGACACAGTGTAGCACAACACAGATGGGTGACTTAATAGCTGAGATAATTTAATTTATTTATATATTGGAGTTTTCTTATTTGGCAATTTTTGACATTATGGAAGATATTAGTGTTAGACAAATCATTCACACACCAGTGAAAGTACAACCATCTATATTTGTATGCCATCATCGAACAGTTGTGTTCGATGTTGGCACACAAATATAGATAACTGTTCTTTAAATGGTGTATTCATTGATTTGCCCAACGCTGATATCTTACAAGAAAGTTATTGGAGTGCCAAATAAGAAAATTCATTGAAATAAGTATATTATTATAAGTGATAGCACATGAGGTTTTTTAAGCTAAAAGGTGTGCGGAAATGAGGATATTATGAAGAGTGATAACGTAAAAAAGGGTATGCAGCAAGCTCCACATCGTTCATTATTTAACGCATTAGGATTTACTCCAGAAGAAATGGACAAGCCATTAGTAGGTATTGTAAGTTCATATAATGAAATAGTTCCAGGTCACATGAACCTTGATAAGATTGTTAATGCTGTAAAGTTAGGAGTAGCAGAAGCAGGTGGTGTTCCTGTAGTATTTCCAGCAATTGCCGTATGTGACGGTATCGCAATGGGTCATGTCGGTATGAAGTACTCTCTTGTTACAAGAGATTTGATAGCTGACTCAACAGAATGTATGGCAACAGCTCATCAGTTTGATGCTCTTGTTATGGTTCCTAACTGTGATAAGAACGTACCAGGACTTTTAATGGCAGCAGCAAGAGTTAATGTTCCTACAGTATTTGTAAGTGGTGGCCCTATGCTTGCAGGTCATGTTCATGGTAAAAAGAGAAGTCTTTCATCAATGTTTGAAGCTGTTGGTTCTTATGCCGCAGGAACAATGACAGAAGACGATGTAAGAGAATTTGAAGAAAAAGTATGCCCAACTTGTGGTTCATGTTCAGGTATGTATACAGCTAACTCAATGAACTGTCTTACAGAAGCACTTGGTATGGGACTTGGTGGAAATGGTACAATCCCTGCCGTATATTCTGAAAGAATTAAGCTTGCAAAGCACGCAGGTATGGCTGTTATGGATATGTATAGAAAGAACATAAGACCTAGAGATATTATGACAAAAGAGGCTATTATGAACGCACTTACTGTTGATATGGCACTTGGCTGTTCAACAAATAGTATGCTCCATCTTCCAGCTATTGCACATGAAGTTGGTTTTGACTTTGATATTAAGTTTGCTAACTCAGTAAGCGAAAAGACACCTAACCTTTGTCACCTTGCACCAGCAGGCCCTACATATATGGAAGACCTTAACGAAGCTGGTGGTGTATATGCTGTTATGAAGGAACTTGCAGATATCGGACTTCTTAATACAGACTGTATGACAGTAACAGGTAAGACAGTAGGCGAAAATATTAAAAATGCGGTAAATAAAAATCCAGAAGTAATTAGAACAGTAGATAACGCATATAGTAAAACAGGTGGTCTTGCGGTTCTTAGTGGTAATCTTGCACCAGACGGTTCAGTTGTTAAGCGTTCAGCCGTAGTTGATGAAATGCTTGTACATGAAGGTCCTGCAAGAGTATTCGATTGTGAAGAAGATGCAATTGCCGCAATTAAGGGTGGTAAGATTGTAGCAGGAGATGTAGTAGTTATTCGTTATGAAGGCCCTAAGGGTGGTCCAGGTATGAGAGAAATGCTTAATCCAACATCAGCAATTGCAGGTATGGGACTTGGTTCATCAGTAGCTCTTATTACTGATGGTCGTTTCTCAGGTGCAAGTCGTGGTGCTTCAATCGGACACGTTTCACCAGAAGCAGCAGTTGGCGGTCCTATTGCATTAGTAGAAGAAGGCGATATCATTAAGATTAACATTCCAGCTCTTACAATCGAGCTTGATGTATCTGATGAAGAGCTTGCAAGAAGAAAGGCAGAGTGGAAGTCTAGAGACCCTAAGGTTACAACAGGCTACTTAAAGAGATATGCTTCAATGGTAACATCAGGTAATAAGGGAGCTATATTACAAGTACCAGAGAATAAGTAATTTATATCTACTAGATATTTTAAAGGATTTAATTGACAAAGCAGTAAAAAGCTAGTGAAGATAATAGCTATTTTATATATCAAGAAGGTTCCTACTTTTATTGAAAAAGCAATAAGTTGGGGTGGAACTTTCTTGATACTATTTTCACTATATATTACATTACATAAGGAAAAAATAATATAGACTAAAGATAAGTTAAAAATGAACATAATGAATAAAAATTGGGAGGAACTTTATTAATGGAGTTAAATGGTTCAGAGATAATTGTAGAGTGTTTAAAAGAGCAAAACGTAGACACTATATTTGGTTATCCGGGCGGTGCGATTCTTAACGTATACGATGCTTTATACAAACATTCAGACGAGATAACACATATTCTTACTTCACATGAGCAGGGCGCAAGTCATGCGGCTGACGGATATGCAAGAGCAACAGGAAAGGTTGGAGTGTGTTTTGCAACTTCTGGCCCTGGAGCTACTAATCTTGTAACAGGAATTGCAACAGCTTATATGGACTCTATTCCAATGGTGGCGATTACTTGTAATGTAACAGTTCCACTTCTTGGAAAAGACAGTTTTCAGGAAATAGATATAACAGGTGTTACAATGCCTATAACTAAGCACAACTTTATTGTTAAAGATGTAACAAAGCTTGCTGATACAATAAGAAAGGCGTTCAGAATAGCAAAAGAGGGTCGACCAGGTCCTGTGCTTATTGATGTAACAAAAGATGTTACTGCTAATAGCTGTGATTATATTAAGCAGACACCTAAGACAGTTGAACGAAGTACTGAAACAATAAAAGAAGAAGACGTTGAAAAGGCAGTAAGTCTTATAAAAGAAGCAAAGAAGCCATTTGTATTTGTAGGTGGTGGTGTTATTGCTTCTGGCGCTTCTGATGAGCTTAGAAAGTTCGTTAAAAAGATTGACGCACCAGTGACAGATTCTCTTATGGGTAAAGGTGCATTTGACGGTTCAGACCCATTGTATACTGGTATGCTTGGTATGCACGGAACTAAAGCTTCTAACTTTGGCGTGTCAGAGTGTGACCTTCTTATAGCAATTGGCGTAAGATTTTCAGACCGAGTAACAGGAAATGTTAAGAAGTTTGCAACTAATGCTAAGATATTACAGTTTGATGTTGATGCAGCAGAGATTAATAAAAATGTTAAAACAGACGCAAGTGTAATAGGTGATGCTCTTGAAGTGTTAAAGCGAGTTAATGCAAAGCTTGAACAGGCAAACAGACACGAGTGGGTTAATCATATTAACGAACTTAAGAAAAAGTATCCTATGACTTATAACAGAGATTGTCTTAATGGCCCATTAGTAATGGAAAGAATCTATGATATCACAAAGGGCGAGGCTATTATATCAACAGATGTAGGTCAACATCAGATGTGGGCAGCACAGCATTATAAGTTTAAGCACCCTAGAACACTTCTTACATCAGGTGGTCTTGGTACTATGGGATATGGTATCGGAGCAGCAATTGGTGCAAAGGTTGGTTGTAGAGATAAAGTCGTTGTAAATATTGCAGGTGATGGATGCTTTAGAATGAATATGAATGAAATTGCAACAGCAACAAGATATAATATTCCTATTATTGAAGTTATATTTAATAATCACGTTTTAGGTATGGTTCGTCAGTGGCAAGATTTATTCTATGGTCAACGTTATTCTGCAACAGTATTAGATGACCAGGTAGACTTTGTTAAAGTATCTGAGGGTATGGGCTCAAAGGCTTATAGAGTTACAACTATTGAAGAATTTGAAGCTGCATTTAAGGAAGCTGTCAAGCTTAATATACCTTGTGTAATTGACTGTGTAATTAACAGAGAAGATAAGGTATTTCCAATGGTTTCACCAGGGGCTGCCATTTCAGAAGCATTTGACAGACAAGACCTTGACGCAAGACAGAATAATAATTAAAAAATATTAAGTAATTGAAGAAAATATTGTGATAAATTAATAAAAAATAATAAAATTATTAATTAATTATTACTATAAATTTAAAATACCATTGACACATTACTACTAATGGCATAAAATGGCTAATATGAATTTAATAATCTTAAGATTTCAGGAGGATAATGAAAGTGGGAAGAGTATATAATTTTAGTGCAGGTCCAGCAGTATTACCAGAAGAAGTATTAAGGGAAGCAGCAGATGAAATGCTTGACTATAAGGGAAGCGGACAGTCTGTAATGGAAATGAGTCATAGGTCTAAGGTGTATGACAACATCATCAAAGAAGCAGAAGCTGATTTAAGAGAACTTATGAATATTCCTGACAACTATAAGGTATTATTCTTACAGGGTGGTGCTTCACAGTTCTTTGCAGAAGTTCCAATGAACCTTATGAAGAACAAAAAAGCTGCCTATATTATTACAGGTCAGTGGGCTAAGAAAGCATTTCAAGAAGCTAAGATATATGGAGAAGCAATAGAAGTTGCATCATCAGCAGATAAGACATTTACATATATCCCAGATTGTTCAGATCTTGATATTCCAGAAGATGCAGATTATGTTTATATTTGTGAGAATAACACAATTTATGGAACTAAGTTTAAGACATTACCTAATACAAAGGGTCATATACTTGTATCTGATATTTCATCATGTTTCTTATCAGAACCAATTGATGTTACAAAGTATGGTGTAGTATATGGCGGTGTTCAAAAGAACGTAGGTCCAGCAGGCGTAGTTATTGCAATTATTAGAGAAGACCTTATTACAGATGATGTATTACCTGGAACTCCTACAATGCTTAAGTGGAAGACACAAGCAGATGCAGACTCACTTTATAACACACCTCCATGTTATAATATTTATATTTGTGGTAAAGTATTTAAGTGGATTAAAAAGCTCGGCGGACTTCAGGCTATGAAGGAACGCAACGAAGAAAAAGCCAAAATTCTTTATGATTTCCTTGACCAGAGTAAGTTATTTAAGGGTACAGTAGTTAAGGAAGACCGTTCTCTTATGAATGTACCTTTTGTAACTGGTGATAAAGATTTAGATGCTAAGTTTGTTAAAGAAGCAGAAGCAGCAGGTTTTGTAAACCTTAAAGGTCATAGAACTGTCGGTGGTATGAGAGCTTCTATTTACAATGCTATGCCTAAAGAAGGTGTAGAAAAGCTTGTTGAATTTATGGCTAAGTTTGAAAAGGAGAATACAAAGTAATGGTTAATGTTAATTGTTTAAATAATATTTCACAAGTAGGTCTTAAGTTATTTACAGATGATTATAATATTGAAAGTTCATTTGAAGATGCACAGGCAGTACTTGTAAGAAGTGCCAAAATGCACGACCTTGAATTTAGTGACAATCTTCTTGCGATTGCGAGAGCTGGTGCAGGTGTTAATAATATTCCTCTTGACAAGTGTGCAGAAGCTGGTGTTGTAGTATTTAACACACCTGGAGCAAATGCTAATGCTGTTAAGGAGCAGGTTATCGCTGCTATGCTTCTTGCTTCAAGAGATATTATTGGTGGTAATAAGTGGGTACAAGAAAACAAAGACGATGCTGATATTGCAAAGTCAACAGAAAAAGCAAAGAAAGCTTTTGCAGGACAGGAAATCAAGGGTAAAAAGCTTGGTGTTATCGGTCTTGGTGCTATAGGACAGTTAGTTGCTAATGCAGCAATTGCTCTTGGTATGGAAGTATATGGTTATGACCCATATTTATCAGTTAATGCAGCTTGGAACCTTTCAAGTCAGGTTAAGCACATTGTAAATGTAGAAGATATTTATAGAGAATGTAACTATATTACAGTTCACGTTCCAGCACTTGATAGCACAAAAGGCATGATTAACAAAGAAGCCTTTGATTTAATGCAGGATGGAACAATTATTATTAACTGTGCAAGAGATGTTCTTGTTGATGAAAGTGCAATTGGTGAAGCTCTTAAGTCTGGTAGAGTTAAGAAGTATGTAACTGATTTTCCTAACACAACAACAGCAGGTATGGAAGGAGCAATTGTGTTACCTCATCTTGGTGCTTCAACAGAAGAAGCAGAAGAAAACTGTGCTGAGATGGCTGTTAAGGAATTAAGAAACTTTATCGAAAATGGTAATATTGTAAATTCTGTTAATTATCCAGCTTGTGATATGGGTGTATGTAATGCAACAGGACGTATTGCAATATGTCATAAGAATGTTCCTGCTGTAATTAGCAAGATTACATCAATTTTTGCAGATGCAGGAATTAATATTGAAGAAATGGCTAACAAGTCAAGAGGAGAATACGCATATTCACTTTTTGATGTTGATAAGGCTGTTGACGAAAATGTTGTTGAAAGACTTGCAACATTAGATGGAATTATTAAAGTAAGAATTGTAAAATAATATTTTTAAAATAAATATTAAAAATCCCCTACTTTTATTGCTGTTAGTAATAAGTGGGGGATTATTTTTGATATTACATTTACTAATGTCAAAAAATGAGATATAATAGATACAGTTAAGTAAAAATTTTTTGCATAATTAAATAACAAAACTTCACCTATAATTAATCTAATATAAGTTAATAATAAGAGATATGTGTAACTATTTTTATATAAATTTAGTACTTTATAAGGGGTATTAAGATTAATTGTTGGAAAGCTAAGTAAATAATATTGCAACACATACGAACTAGAAAAAGAAAGGCTTGGTTATAAGATATGGAAGAAGACACACTATTAAAAAAGTATGAAGGAATTACAAAGAGAGCAAGAGTTAATAAACCTGTTATGATATGTTATATAATACTTGGTTGGGGACTTGGAATTTCTTATATTATTGAGTTAATGAAGCATTACAACGATGGGGCAGGTTATGTAATAAGAACTATGTGCATTTTACTTGCAGCATTTGTGCCTACAACAATAGCACTTATTTTATACATAAGGGATAAGGACTCTTTTCTTATAAAGCATATTGCAGGAATATGTTTTGCGATACTTTATTCGATTATTATTTTAACTACAAGTAATCCATTTGCATTTGCAGAAGTAGTTCCTATGATTATCGTTGTAACTTTGTATAATGATATAAGATTTTCAGTACTTACTGACTTAGGTGTTGTTATACTTAATGTCATACAAGTAATTATGTTCTATCAGAAGGGATTGTTTACTTCTGTTAATAACACTCATGTTGAAGTACAGTTATTTATTATGATTTTATTATGTGTATTTTCTGTATATACAACTATGGTAAGTAACATTAATAGTAATATTGAGCTTGCTAATATGGAAAAGCAAAAGAACATTACAGAGAAGTTATTTGATAAGACAAAAACAATTGCTGATAATATGGTTGTTAATATTGATAGTATAAGTGACAATGCTTCACAGCTAAGACAGTCAATGTTAGAAACATCTCAAAATATGAATGAGATTAATCAAGGTTCATCAGATACAGCACAGGCAATACAAAATCAGTTATTTCAGACAGAGCATATAAAACAAAGAATAGAAAATGTATCAGATGACGCAAAAGCTATAGCAGGTAGCATTAATGATACACATGAGGCAATTAATTTTGGCAGTAAGAATATTAAGCAACTTGTTGAAAGTGTTGACAATGCAGTAGCTTCTGGCGTTACAGTTAATAATGAGTTGTCGGAGCTTAATAAATATATGGGCGAGATGAACTCAATTATTGATATAATTAATGATATTACATCACAGACAGGACTTCTTGCACTTAATGCGAGTATTGAGGCGGCACGAGCAGGAGAAGCAGGAAAAGGCTTTGCTGTAGTTGCAACTGAAATATCTCACATGGCAGACCAGACACAGAAAGCTACAGTTGATATAACTCAGCTTATACAAAATGTATCAGATGCTATTGTGAAAGTTATTGATGTAAGTGAGAAGCTGATTGATATGATTTCAAGTCAGAAAGAAGCTACAACAGTTGCACAGTCTTCTTTTGAAAAGATTGATGATAATTCTAAAAATGTATACCTTCATTCAAATGAACTTACAAAAGCTATACAAGAACTTGAAGACGCAAACAATCAGATTATTGAAAACACAACTACTATATCAGCTATTTCTGAAGAAGTATCAGCTCATGTAAATAGAACGAGCGAAGTAAGTGAGCAAAATAGTAAAGCGGCAGAAACTGTTAATGATATTGCAAAGCAATTAAGTATGTTAGCTGATGAATTAAAAGAACAGCAGGAGTAATATTATTGGATATAAATATTATTTTATACAATAGAAGTTTTACTAATTTAGATAGTTTAATATATATTTTTAATAAATTATTAAATATACGGGAGGAAATATTATGGCGATTATAAGACCATTTGAGTGTGTAAGACCTAATGAAAAAGTAGCAGAAAGAGTGGCGGCTTTGCCTTATGATGTATACAACAGACAAGAAGCTTGCGAAGTTGTAAAAAAAGAGCCATTGTCATTTTTAAGAATTGATAGAGCAGAAACTCAATTTGACAGTTCTGTTGATACTTATGCACCAGAAGTTTATCAAAAGGCGAAGGAATTGCTTGAGGGTGCTATAGCAGATGGAACATTTGTCACTGATACAGATAGATGTTATTACATATATGAACTTACGATGAATGGAAGAACACAGACAGGTATAGTTGCGTGTGCTTCTATAGACGATTACCAGAACAATGTAATTAAGAAACATGAAAATACAAGAGCAGATAAGGAACTTGACAGAATAACTCATGTTGATACTTGTAGTGCGCAGACAGGCCCGATATTCCTTGCTTATAGAGCAAATAGTGTGATTAACGCAGAAGTGGATAAGGCTAAAGAAAAGCAACCACTATATGATTTTGTATCAGACGATGGAATACGTCATCAAGTGTGGAAAATATCAGAAAAGGGAGCAGTTGATACTATAAAAGAAGCATTTGAAACAATTGGTGCGATATACATAGCAGACGGTCATCACAGAGCAGCGTCAGCAGTAAAGGTAGGTCTTAAAAGAAGACAAGAAAATCCTAACTACACAGGTAATGAAGAATTTAACTATTTTCTTTCAGTACTATTTCCAGACGAACAGCTTATGATACTTCCATACAATAGAGTTGTAAAGGACTTAAATGGATATTCAGAAGAAGAATTTAAGAAGGTTGTGTCAGAAAAGTTTGATATAGCTGAAAGTGATGTTCAGGTTATGCCAGAGAAAAAGGGAACATTTGGAATGTATTTAGGCAAGAAGTGGTATTTACTCACAGCTAAAGAAGCTATTCTTTCAGACGACCCAGTTGATGGACTTGACGTTGCTGTGTTACAAGATAATCTTTTAGAGCCATTGCTTGCAATCAAAGACCCTAAGACAGATAAGAGAATTGATTTTGTTGGTGGAATAAGAGGACTTGATGAACTTGAAAAGAGATGTAATGAAGATTGTGTACTTGCATTTTCTATGTATCCAACTTCAATAAGTGAATTATTTGATGTTGCAGATGCAGGTAGATTAATGCCACCAAAGTCAACTTGGTTTGAACCAAAGTTAAGAAGTGGATTATTTATTCATAGATTTTAGTAAATGTGAGGTATTAACAATGATACATAGTGAATTTAACATTGATTTAGATTACGAGAAGTTTGGAATTAAGCATCAAGGTGCGCCTGCTACAATAACAACATATATTAAGGAGATGTACCCTGATTATCAAAATAAATTTGAAAGACCACTTATAATAATATGCCCAGGCGGAGGATATGGTCATCATTCGCCACGAGAGGGAGAAGCCGTTGCAATTAAAATGCTTGATATGGGATATAATGCAGTAGTGTTAAGATATAGTCTTGCACCAAATGAATTTCCATGTCAGCTCTATGAAACAGCATATACTATTGACTATGTAAGAAAGCATGCAAAAGAATGGGACATTAATCCACAAAAAATAATAGTTGCAGGTTTTTCAGCAGGAGGTCATGTTGCTTGTAGTCTAGGGACAATGTGGAATAGTAAGGAATTAGAGAATTTTACAAAGGATATACTAGGCGTACAGCCAAAAGATATTAAGCCTAACGGAATGTTGCTTGGATATCCTGTAATAACATCAGGTGAATATGCTCATCGTGGTTCATTTGAAAATCTTATAAAGAGTAGATATGATGAACTTTTAGATGTAGTATCTCTTGAAAAACGTGTTAATTCAGATACTCCAAAGTCATTTATATGGCATACAGTAACAGATGGTTCTGTTCCTGTTGAAAATTCTATGCTTTTGGCTAGTGCTTTAAGAAAAGCAGGTGTTAATTTTGAGTTACATCTATTTCCACAGGGAAGTCATGGCTTAGGACTTGGAACTAAGGAAACAGATACAAAAGATGGAAAACATTATCAACCAGAAGTTGCAGTCTGGACAGAACTTTTTAAGGTATGGATGGATAGTAATTTTAAATAAGTCTAAAAACTGGTATGCATAAGAATGTGATTTAGGGGGTAGATATATGGACAAAAAAATATATAATTTGATGAACTGGCCTGATATAGAAGGAATAGTATATTCAGAAAGTAATAATCCTAAACAGCTTTTAGGGGCTCATATATGTAGGCAAGGGATACTTATTCAAGTATTTAGACCTGACGCAGTTGAGATTAATGTAATTGTAACTGGAAAAAATACTAAATATCCTATGGAAAAAGTTGATGAAGCTGGATATTTTGCGGTGTGTATACCCGGTAAAAGAATGATTTCATATAAACTTGAATTAGAAGATATTAAAGGTCATAAGTATGAATATGTTGACCCTTATCAATATCCTTCACAATTGACAAAGACATTTGCTAGAAAGTTTAATGAAGGTGGTTGTTACGATGTATATAAACATCTTGGCGCACATAAAAAAAGCATTAATGGAGTAGAAGGAATTGATTTTTCTGTATATGCGCCTAATGCTATGAGAGTTAGTGTAGTAGGAGATTTTAACAGTTGGGACGGAAGAATATACCAGATGACAAAAGATGATGAAACTGGTATATTTGAAATATTCATACCAGAACTTAACACAGATATTGAATATAAGTATGAGATTAAAACAAAGTATGGAAATCTTTTAATAAAGTCAGACCCATATTCGCTTCATTACAATATGGATAATGATTTTACTTCAACAATCTGTGATGAGCCTGCATTTGAATGGCAAGATGTTGAATGGATTAATAATAAGTCACAAGTGTGTAAAAGAGAAAACAAGACCTTGTCAATATGTGAACTCTCAATAGATGATTATAAAGATGTTAAAAGTGCAAAGGATAATGCTAAGAAAATAAAAGAGCTTGGCTTTGATTTTGTTGAATTAATGCCGCCATGCGAATATGTTAATAATAATACATCAGGTTATGAAACTATTGGATATTTTGCGCCATCATCAAGAATTGGACAGCCTGTTGATTTTATGAATATTGTTAATGAATTTCATAAAAATGGAATTGGCGTGTTAATGGATATTAATCTTGCATTTATGGGCAAGGATAAGACGGGATTAAGTGAATTTGATGGGGCTTATGTGTATGAAATTGCTGACGCAAGACTTGACAAGCACCCAGAGCTTAATACTGCTGAATTTGATTATGCAAGTCCACAAGTAAGACAATTTCTTATATCAAGTGTTCTTATGTGGGTTGAAAAATATCACATAGATGGTTTTAGAATTGATGAAGTAGCTTCTATGCTTTATCTTGACTATGGAAGACAACCTGGAGAGTGGATACCTAATATTTATGGTGAAAATATTAATCTTGCGGCAATTGATTTTTTACATACATTAAGAGCTGTACTTGATAAAAAGTGTGTAGGAACAATTCTTGTTGCCGAGGAGTCAAGTGCATGGCCAAAAGTTACTGGAAGTGTAAAAAATGGCTGTCTAGGCTTTGATTATAAGTGGAATTACGGTTGGAAGAATAACTTTATTTCATTTATGGAAAAAGACCCACTTTTTAGAAAAGGTGAGTATGGCAAGCTTACATATAGTATGCTTTATAATTATAGTGAAAATTATATGCTTATGCTTTCACATGAAGAATTTAATTCAATTAAAGGAAATATCATAGATAAAATGCCATCAGCTAAAAAAGAGGACAAACTTGCAAATGTTCGTCTTGCTTATGCTTTTATGTATATGCACCCAGGAAAGAAGCTTCTTAATATGTCACAGCTTAGTGAGGTTGAAGCTTTTGTAAAAGGTCTTAATGAGTTTTACAAGAATAATGATGCTCTTTTTGAACTCGATTACGAACCAGATGGTTTTGAATGGGTAGATACTTCTTTGGCAGAAGAAACTGTTATGACATTTATAAGGAGAGATAGTGCAGGCAAAGAATTGTTTGTTGTGGCTAATTTCACACCCGTTGTAAGAGAAGAATACAGACTTGGCGTTAGTAAAGCAGGTAAGTATACAGAAGTATTTAACAGTGACAGTATAAGTTTTGGTGGGCAAGGAAATATTAACGAAGGTGTTGTAAAGTCAGAGCGAGTTGAATTTAATGGAAAAGACGAGTCTATAGTTATAACACTTCCACCACTTGCGATAACTGTGTTTGAGTACGAACCTTATACTTTAATAGAATTAGAAGAAATTCAAATACGACATGAAGCTACTATGGCAAAGAGAAAAGCTGAAGAAGAAAGCCATATAGCTCAGGAGTTAAAGCTTAAAGCTGAGGAAGAAGCTAGACAGGCACAGGAAGCAGCCAAATTAGCACAAGAAGCAGCACTTGCAGCAGTTAAGGCAAAGGAAAGTGCTGAAAAAAAAGCACTTCTTGCACAAAAGGCAAGTATTAAGATAGAGCAGGAAATGCAAAAGAAGCTTGAAAAGCTTGCTAAATTAAAACAAAAAGAAGAATAGGAAAATTATATATGAATTATTTTACTTTATTAGATGTATCTACGTTAGACGTGTCTAATTTAGATGTATCTACAGAGCAAATTGAAAAGTTTTTTTCAAGAGAACACTTAACTTCTCTACTTAATTCATTTGGTGACTGGGGGGTATCTTTATTATTTAAGATTATTCTTGCTTTGGTTATTTGGAAAGTAGGACAAAAGGTTATTAATTTAATACTTAAGATTAATAAAAAAGCACTTGAGCGAAGTAGTCTTGATGTAGGTGTAGCAAAGTTTATAGCTTCAATATTAAGAACTGTATTATATGCAGTATTGGTGCTTATGATAGTTGATACGTTGGGCTTTCAGACCACGTCATTACTTACAATATTTGGTTCAGCAGCTCTTGCTGTTGGTATGTCATTGCAAGGCAGTCTTACAAATTTTGCCGGTGGTATACTTCTTTTGATATTTAAGCCATTTACAATTGGTGATTATATAATTTCTGGAAGTAATGAAGGTAAAGTTGTAGCTATTGAGATGTTGTATACAAGACTTCTTACAATTGATAATAAGAATATTATGGTGCCTAATGGGGCATTATCTAATTCTAGTATTACAAATGTAGGTGCTGAGGGTATACGAAGACTTGATATTGAGATTGGAATTAGTTATGAGTCTGATTTACACAAAGCAAAACAGCTTCTTACCGATATTTTAAGCTCTAATCCTGATATTTTCCATGATAGAGAGGAAAGGGTTATTGTTAAGGAGTTGGCTGAAAGTTGTGTTACTCTTGAAACTAGAGTTTGGGTAAGTCAGGATAAGTACTGGGATACTAGATTTGCATTGCTTGAAAAGTATAAAGAAGTTTTTGATGTAAATGGTATAAGTATTCCTTATAATCAGCTTGATGTTAATATTAAGCAGGGGTGATTGGTTTTTGTATTTGATATTTTAGGTTGTGAGAGATAGCAGGAGTATATAAGCAAACACACACCAGAAAAAGGACAGTAGGCTATATTTATATGCCATCATCGAACAGGTTTGTTCGCTGTTGTCATACAAATATAGTCTACTGTTCTTTTTAATGGTGCATTTATTGCTTATATGCTCCTGCTATCTTTTCTGAAAGTTATAGACTAAAAAATACAAAAACTGTAGGATTTAGAGATGGGAATTATTGATACTATAAAAGGTGTTTATATGGTTGATTATATACTTTTGCTATCTTGTCGTAGGGTGTTGGTTTTAGAAATATAAAAATTGTGGGGTTAGAGTGGGGATTTATTTGATATTGTTAAGGGGAGGCATAGGTTTTTCAAATGATTTACACATTTTTTACTTATTTTTTACAAAATTTGGTCACAAAATCTAGGTAGTATATTACTTGTAAAGAACAAAACGCAAGGAGATGAGTGTATGGCTATTGAAGTTTTTAATCGGTGTGAAAAGAAATATTTGCTTACAAAAGAGCAGTATGAAGCTTTGACGGAAAGAATTAGTGAGTATATGGTTCCTGATTTGTATAACAGGGATAAGGAATTTTATCAGATATGTAATATTTATTATGACACAATTGATGACAGACTTATAAGGGCTTCTATTGAAAAGCCTGTATATAAGGAAAAGTTAAGGGTGAGAAGCTATGGAACACCTGATATAAATGACAGTGTATTTGTTGAGATTAAGAAGAAGTATAACGGAATTGTAAATAAGAGAAGAACATCAATGCCTTTAATTGAAGCATATGATTATCTTAATAGACATATTTATCCTGATATGGATAATGTACATCTTAATAAGCAAGTGTTTAGAGAGATTGATTATTTTACTAATTATTATAAGCTTGTACCTAAGGTGTATTTATCTTATGACAGGAGAGCTTATTTTGAAAAAAATGATGGTGACTTTAGAGTTACATTTGATAAGAATATAACAACAAGAAGGTATGAGGTTGGCTTAGAAAATGGCAGCTATGGCAGCAGGTTTGTCATGTGGTCTTGGATATGTAACATTTGCAGTTATATTTACAGTCGTTATAGTATTAGTTATGGTTGTGTTATCTTTAACAAATTTTGCAGATAAGAACGCAGGAAAAAGACAGCTTAGAATTACAATTCCTGAAAATCTAAACTATACTAATGCGTTTGACAATGTGTTTAATAAGTTTCTTGTATCAAATGAGCTTACTAAGGTTAAGACAACTAATATGGGAACTATGTTTGAGCTTACATATCTTGTGGAATTTAGTAATAATGTTAATGAAAAGGAATTTATTGACGCTTTAAGGGTTATGAATGAAAATCTTAATATAACTTTGGGTGTTGTGGATAATACTTCTGGGGCATTAAATTAAGTTGCTGTATTGAGAAAAAGGGAGTATGTTTTTAGGACTGATGGATAAGTGTTAAGAACAACTAAGATAAGCTAGAAAGTTTTTTAAAACTGACGGGTCGGAAAAAAAGCGACGTAGTGTCGCTTTTTCCTAAATTGCACGTCGTGTGCAATTTCCCCTGATTTTATATAGCTTATCTAAGATGTTCTAAACACTTACCATATGCCCTAAAAACATACTCCCTTTTTCTTAATTTACGGGTCGGTTAAAAATGAGTTAGTTAGAAGTTATGGTTGGTTGAATAATTTGTAATTGTTAAAGGTTATGATTGTGTGGGGATGGGGATAAATTGAGGGATATATAGGGCATATATTTATAGTATGGGTGGTAGGATTTGTGGGAATTAAGCTAATATTGTTGAATAAGTTTAATTTTATTAATTGGGGATTGGTTTGATTGAGTTAGATGGAGATATGTGGGGAGAACTTTGCAGAAAAAATTATTAACATTTATGGAATAATATGATAGAATAACTTATGAATTATACGCAAGTAGTACTTAATATCTATTGTGAATTGGTGATTATTAAGATAGTATTGCTACAGTTTGCAATATAGGTTGATGATTATAAAATGCCTATTAATAGCAAGATGGTACTATAAACAATAACTAATTTTTTTATTAAACTACTTGTTTTATTATAAAAATTATTATATTATATGAATGTATACGAAAGGGACGTGAGGAAAAATGGTAGATAATAACACACAATTTTTTAAAACTCAGCCAGAAAAGACAATTTCTGTAGAAAAGATTTTAGAGCAGGTATATCTTGCACTTAAGGAGAAGGGATATAATCCAGTTAATCAGATAGTTGGATATATTATGTCAGGTGACCCAACATATATAACAAGTCATAATAACGCCAGAAGTCTTATTATGAAAGTAGAACGAGATGAGTTGGTGGAAGAAGTAATTAAGTACTTTATTGAAGGAAAAGGGTTATAATTATGAGAATAATAGGACTTGATTATGGAACAAAGACGGTGGGGGTGGCTTTAAGCGACCCCCTCGGTATTACTGCGCAGGGCGTAGAGACAATTACTCGTAAGGAAGAGAATAAGTTAAGAAAGACTCTTGCAAGAATTGAACAGATAATTACAGAAAATGATGTTGAAAAAATAGTTGTAGGACTTCCTAAGAATATGAATAATACATTGGGGGAAAGGGCTGAAGCTTGTAAGGAGTTCGCTGAAAAGCTTGAGAATAGAACAGGGCTTGAAGTCGTAATGTGGGACGAAAGACTTTCTACAGTTGCAGCTAATCAAGTATTAATGGAAAGTGGTGTGCGTCGAGAGAATAGGAAGGCAGTTATAGATAAGATTGCAGCCGTTTTTATTTTACAAGGATACCTTGACTACATTTCCAATAATGGTAAAGCAGAATAGATGCAAGAAAAGAAATTCTTCGAAAGGAAGATGTTATAAATGACAAATTATTGACTCAAATATGCAGTTGAATACATATTTGGGCATAGACAATCACATTATTATTAGGAGTATTTATGGAAAAGATACAATTTGTTACAGATGACAATGAAGTTGTTGATTTTTATATATTAGAAGAAACAAGAATTAATGGAATTAATTATATTTTAGTTACAGATAGTGAAGATGATGAAGAAGCAGAAGCTTATATTTTAAAAGATACATCAAGTGAGGAAAGTATAGAAGCTTCTTATGAATTTGTAGAAGATGACAATGAACTTTCAGCAGTTGGCAAAGTGTTTGAAGAATTGCTTGAAGATATTGATTTAGAGAAATAAACAAATAACATATAGTGTAGGTCGTTTTTGTATATTAAAACTATAAAAAAGTTTTTTTGCAATACAACTGAGCAAGTGTAATTTTTTGCGCAGTTAGAATTTTATTTTTTCTCATAGTTATTAGATTATTTATATTTTTAAGGTAGTTATGGGTAAATAACAAAGTGGATTGTAAATATTTACTCAAATAAGCATTAAAAATATTGAGAAAATAACTTATTTGTTAATAAAATTCATCTTAATTTAATATGTGCAATTTGATTGTGCAGGAATGGAGAATTTATGAAAAAAGAATATACTGGTACTGTTAAGATTATACCATTAGGTGGTCTTGAACAGATCGGAATGAATATTACTGCTATTGAATACGGTGATAGTATTGTAGTAATAGACTGTGGGTTATCATTTCCAGAAGAAGATATGCTGGGAATTGACCTTGTAATTCCAGATGTGACATATCTTAAGGAGAATTCAGATAAGTTAAAGGGATTTGTTATAACACATGGTCATGAAGACCACATTGGTGCAATTCCTTATGTATTAAAAGAGGTTAATGCTCCTATTTATGCAACAAAGCTTACTATGGGACTTATTGAGTCTAAGCTAAAAGAACATAATATGTTAAGAAGTGTAAAAAGAAAAGTTGTAAAGTATGGACAATCTATCAATCTTGGTGATTTTAGAGTTGAATTTATAAGAACTAATCACAGTATTGCAGATGCAGCAGCTCTTGCAATATTCTCACCTGCTGGTGTGATAGTTCATACAGGTGACTTTAAGGTTGATTATACACCTGTCTTTGGTGAACCTATTGACCTTCAAAGACTTGGAGAACTTGGAAAGAAGGGTGTATTAGCACTTATGTGTGACAGTACTAATGCGTTAAGACCTGGTTTTACTATGTCTGAAAAGACAGTAGGAGGCACTTTTGATAAGATATTTAATGACAATAAGACAAGCCGTCTTATTATTGCGACATTTGCCTCTAATGTTGATAGAGTACAGCAGATTATTAATTCTGCTATAAAGTATGGTCGTAAGGTATGTGTTGAAGGACGAAGCATGGTCAATATTATAGAAGTAGCAGAAAATCTTGACTATCTTAAGATACCAGATGGCGTTCTTATTGATACTGACTCTATGAAAAATTATGCACCTGAGCAGATTGTGCTTATCACAACAGGAAGTCAGGGTGAGTCTATGGCAGCACTTTCAAGAATGGCAGCTTCACTTCATAGAAAAGTTTCAATTCAACCGGGGGATTGTGTAGTATTTTCTTCAACTCCAATTCCGGGTAATGAAAAGTCAGTTGCTAAGGTTATCAATGAACTTGGTATGAAGGGAGCTAAGGTTATCTTTCAGGATACACACGTTTCAGGTCATGCTTGTCAAGAAGAAATTAAGCTTATATATTCACTTGTTAAGCCTAAGTATTCTATACCAGTTCATGGTGAATATAGACATCTTATAGCTCAAAAAGAAGTTGTAAAGTCATTAGGTTATGATAATGACCATATATTTATTGCTAAATCAGGCGATGTAATTGAGTTAGGAGAAGAAAAGGGCGCAATTACAGGACGAGTTACAACTGGAGCTATATTTGTTGATGGACTTGGTGTTGGTGATGTTGGTAATATTGTATTAAGAGATAGACAAAACCTTGCAGAAAATGGTATAATTATTGTGGTACTTACTCTTGAAAAGTATTCAGGACAATTAGTGGCAGGTCCAGATATTGTAACAAGAGGTTTTGTATATGTAAGAGAAGCAGAAGAATTACTTGATGAAGCAAGAGCAATAGTTTCAGATTCAGTTCAGACTTGCATGGATAAGAATATTACAGACTGGAGTAAAATTAAGAATATAATTAAGGATGATTTAAGTGAATATCTTTGGAAGAAGATTAAGCGTAATCCAGTAATACTTCCAATTATCATGGAAGCCCAGTTATAATTATGAGATTAAAGGGCGTGTGCTTATGCAACGTCCTTTTTGCTGTGTTAATGCTTTTTAGTAGGCTGGAAGAAACAAGAAGCACCAAAGACTTAGCTTCGTGGGCAATATTTATTTGTAGTTTACTATTTATTCTAAGCAAGTATCAGAACGGATTGAGAATATAGGTATCTGTTTTACAAGTAACAGAATGGAGAAGTATATGAAAGGTATAGACCAGATTAAAAAAGAACTTGGAGAAGCAATTCTTAATAGTGATGAATATAGGGAATATCAAGAGTTACAAAAAGAGATTGATAAAAACCCTGATTTAAAGCGAGTTATAGATGAGTATCGAAAAAGACACTTTGCGCTTCAATATGATGAAAATATTGAAGATAAATTTGCGGCAACACAAAACCTTAGTCGTGAATATGAAGAATTTAATAATCAAGTTCTTGTAAGAAAGTATCTTGATGCAGAGATTTGTCTTTGCAGACAGATACAAGATATATGTATGTTTGTGGTTGGTATTGTTGATTTTAACATGGATTTTCTTAGTTAATACTATTGGTAAGTCATTTGCAAAGTGGATTGTAAATGTCTGCTTGACTTGGGATATTCAATGTAAGGAGAGTTTATTTAATGAATAATAAAAGAATTAGAATGACAGTTGATATTTCATTTAATTTAATCGTATTGGTTATTGGAATTATCATTGTCTGTACAGCAGGAAGTAAGGCTTATTCATTTGGGCATAATATCTTTTACGAAGAAGCAGTATCAACAGAAGAATCTGCAAGAGAAGTTGAAGTTACAATTAAAGATGGAATTACTGAAAAGCAATTGTCAAAGCTTCTTTATTCAAAAGGACTTGTAAAAGATGAGTTTATATGTTACCTTCAAATAAAACTTTCTGATTACAAAGGAAAATTTGTTGCAGGAACATATACTCTTGATACATCAATGAAGCCTACACAAATGATGCTTATATTGTGTAATATGACGTTGGAGGACGAATAATTTGATAGTAAATGAGAGAATAGTAGATTATATTAATTCGCTAGATTGTAATAATTCTGCTATTTGTGATACGATTGAAAAAGAAGCAAGAGCAGAAGATGTGCCAATAATAAGAAAAGAAATGAAGAATTTTCTTAAAGTAATGTTAGTTTTAAAACAACCTAACAATATACTTGAAGTTGGAACAGCAGTTGGGTATTCTGCAATTCTTATGAGTGAAAATATGCCAGAGGGTTGTCATATTACGACTATAGAGAATTATGATGTAAGAATACCTATAGCACGCAATAATTTTAAGCGAGCTGGAAAAGAAGATGTAATAACACTTATAGAGGGTGACGCAACTAAAGTATTGACAGAACTTGATGGCGTATATGATTTTATTTTTATGGACGCAGCTAAGGGGCAGTATATTAACTTTTTACCTGATATATTAAGACTTATGCCAAAGGGCGGATTGCTTATATCTGACAATGTATTGCAAGAGGGCGATATTGTTGAGTCAAGATATAGTGTAACTAGGAGAAATCGTACTATTCATACTAGAATGAGGGAGTATATTTATGAGCTTACCCATTCAGAGTATTTTACTACTTCGATTGTACCTATTGGCGATGGTATAGCTATAAGTGTTAAAAAATAATAATTTAATAAATGATAAAAGATTAACATTATTTAGTAGAGTAATAGTGGTTTGATATAAAAGATTTGATTTTAAAGTAATATTTTATGAAAGGAAAGATAAAATGGCTGGACATATTTATAATGGAAGGGAAATAGAATTACTTATACCTGCAAGTAGTCTTGAAGTGTTAAAGACTGCTGTAATATTTGGAGCAGACGCAGTATACATAGGAGGAGAAGCATTTGGATTAAGAGCAAAGGCAAAGAACTTTTCTATGGAAGATATGAAAGTTGGTATTGAATTTGCGCATGAAAGAAATGTTAAAGTATATGTAACTGCTAATATTCTTGCACACAATTATGACTTAGAGGGTGCAAGACAGTATTTTACAGAATTAAAAGAAATAAAGCCAGATGCACTTATAATATCAGATCCGGGAATGTTTACATTAGCAAAAGAAATTCTTCCAGAGATAGATATTCACATAAGTACACAGGCTAATAATACTAATTATATGACTTATAATTTCTGGTGGAAACAAGGCGCAAAGAGAGTGGTTTCTGCAAGAGAACTTTCATTGAATGAAATTAAGCAGATAAGAGAGCATATTCCAGACGAAATGGAGATAGAAACATTTATTCATGGTGCAATGTGTATATCTTACTCCGGAAGATGTCTTTTAAGTAGCTTTATGGCAGGCAGAGATGCGAATAGGGGAGCTTGTACACACCCTTGCAGATGGAAGTATGCAGTAGTTGAGGAGTCAAGACCGGGTGAGTACATGCCTGTATATGAAAATGAAAGAGGAACATATATTTTTAACTCTAAAGACTTGTGTATGATTGAACATATTCCTGAAATGGTTACATCTGGAATTGACAGCTTTAAGATAGAAGGTAGAATGAAAACCGCTCTTTATGTAGCTACAGTGGCAAGAACATATAGACTTGCAATTGATGATTTCCTTAAAGACCCAGAATTGTACAAGAGTCGTATCCCATTTTATAAATCAGAGATACAAAAGTGTACTTACAGACAGTATACAACAGGCTTTTTCTTTGGAAAACCTGACGAAAATACACAGATATATGACAGCAACACTTATTTAAGAGAATATACTTATCTTGGAATAATAGGCGAATGTAATGAAGAAGGACTTTATCATATTGAACAGCGTAACAAGTTCAGTGTAGGAGAAACTATCGAAGTTATGAAGCCTAACGGAGATAATCTTGAAGTTGTAGTTAAGACTATAAAAAATGAAGCTGGTGAGAGTATGGAAAGCGCACCACACCCAAAACAGCAGTTATTTATTGACTTAGGCGTTAAGCTTGATAAGTATGATATCTTAAGAAGAAAAGAAGATGAAGTTACTCCAAATTAATTGAAAATGGAAAAGCAATAAAAGGCACCAAAGCACATAGTATAATATAAATATGTGTTGAGGTGCCTTTCTTTGAAAACATTTGATATGCCGTTGTCAACTAAGGAAGAACAAGAGATGCTTCAAAGAAGCATGGCTGGCGATATTGAGGCACGAAATATATTAATTGAGAAGAATATGCGCCTTGTTGCACATATGATAAAAAAATATATGTCTAAGGACAGAGAAACGCAAGATTTGATTTCTGTCGGGACAATAGGTCTTATTAAAGCTGTTAATTCATTTAAACCAGAAAAAAGTATAAAGCTTGCTACTTATGCTGCTAAGTGTATTGACAATGAGCTTTTGATGATGCTTCGGGCTGAGAAGCGCAAATCAAAAGAAGTATCAATGTATGACCCTATCGGAACTGATAAAGAGGGTAATGAGATTAGTCTTATTGAGATAGTAGGTGAAGAAACAACTGATGTTGTCGATGATTATATTTTTTCTCAGAGAATTGAATGTATAAGAAAAAATATTGATAATATATTAACAAAAAGAGAGCAGATTATTATTAAATATAGATATGGGTTGCAAGATGGAAATGAATATACACAAAATGAACTTGCGAAAATGTTAGGAATAAGCAGAAGTTATGTGAGTAGGATTGAAAAGAAAGCACTTGAGAAGTTAAGAAAGATGTTAGAACAGAATAAATTATAAGTGTTATTTGTTCAAGAAAATGTCATAAGTTTATGGTAAAATTCTAAGTATAGTAAGATAGAAAAAGTGAGTATATTTTTGTGGTTAATATATATCACAAAAACATATTCGTTTTTTCTGTCTACTTTAATAGCTATTGTTAAGAAACTTTAAAGCTATTTATTACTAAAATTCTTAAATGATTAAGAGTTTGTTTGTCTTATTATGGTACAAGCTTTTTTCTGATATCTATATAGTAGTATTATTAAGTAGTAAGGAAGAATGTTTTGTGGTATGATAAGTATAGTTCTATTTACGCAAGCAATGTGTTAAAGCCTGTGCTTGCATGAGAACTTGGCAATTGTAGCAATAACTTGAGAAATTCATAAAGTGTGTTTCTTATAGTTGAGTGAGGGGTGAATATTTTTAAAGGAGGTACTTATGCCACGTTTTATACAACCAGAGATTATTAGAAAAAGATTATACGATGTAAGAGTTATTATGAAGGATAATAATGTTGATGTATATTTTATTATGACAGGAGATTATCACATGTCGGAGTACGCAGGTGATTATTTTGCGCAAAGAGAGTATATGTCTGGATTTACCGGGTCTGCGGGAACACTTGTTATTACTGAAAATGAAGTGGCTTTATTTACTGATGGTCGTTACTTTGGACAGGCTGAAGCTCAAATAAAGGACACAGGAATAGTTCTTATGAAAATGGGAACAGCAGGAACACCTACTCTTAGTGAATACTGTATACAAAAGCTTCCTAATAAGGGTGTTATAGGTTTTGATGGTCGAATTGTACCAGCACTTGATGGAATAGAATTAGAAAAAGAAGCAAAAAGAAAAGGCGGAGAAGTTAATTATTCTTTTGACCCAGTTGAAAGTATATGGACTGATAGACCAGAGTTTCCAAGCAGTAAGGCTTATTTGCTTGATGAAAAGTACACAGGACAAGATATAAGCGAAAAACTTAAAAGAGTAAGAACTGCTATGAAAGAAGCACAAGCAGACGTACATATTATATCTTCACTGGATGATATTTGTTGGCTTTTTAATATAAGGGGCAACGATGTTGAATGTAATCCCGTTATAATGGCTTATGCTATGATTACACAAGAAAGTACATTTATTTTTGCTGATGAAAATAGGTTTGATGAAGCTACATTAAAGGAATTTTCAAAATGTAATATTAAGATAAGACCTTATAATGATATTTATAGTGAATTAGAAATGCTTGATAAGTATACACTTTCTAATGAACAACTAGTAAAGAGTGTATTAATTGACCTTAAAAGAATTAATATGAAGTTGTATAGTTGTATTCCAAAAAGTCTTGACAAAATTACAGCACAAAATCCTACAGTGCTTATGAAAGCTAAGAAGAATATAGTTGAAGTGAATAACCTAAAGTCTGTTCACATAGATGATGGACTTGCTGTTACAAGATTTATTTTCTGGCTTAAAGACAAAATAAAAAATTACAGCGAAGATGATGAGAGCAATCAAGTTACAGAAGTTACAGCAGCAGCTTATCTTGATAATCTAAGAAGTCAAATTCACGACTATATTGAGCTTAGTTTTCCAACTATAAGTGCATACAATGCAAATGCAGCGATGATGCACTACAGTGCAACTTGTGATAATTGTGCTATTCTTAAGCCAGAAGGTGCGCTTCTTGTTGACTCAGGTGGTCAGTATTATAGAGGAACAACTGATATTACAAGAACGATTGCGTTAGGGAAAACAAGTGCAGAGTTTAAAAAGCATTTTACACTTACACTTAAAGGAATGTTAAATCTTACAAATGCAAAGTTTTTAAAGGGTTGTACGGGCTTTAATCTTGATATATTAGCTAGACAGCCACTTTGGGAAGAAGGCATTGATTATAGGTGTGGTACTGGTCATGGAATAGGCTATCTTCTTAATGTGCATGAGTCACCTAATGGCTTTAGATGGAAGCACAATCCGGGGCATAATGATTTGTGTGTAATTGAAGAAGGAATGGTTACATCTAATGAGCCGGGAGTTTATATTGATGGTAAGTATGGCATTAGAATTGAAAATGAAATCGTATGCGTTAAAGATTATGAAAATGAATATGGAACATTTTTAAAATTTGATACATTGACATACGTTCCAATTGATTTAGAGCTTATAGATAAGTCATATTTATCAGATATAGATATTCAAAGACTCAATGATTATCACAAAGCAGTTTATGAGAATTTGAGTCCATTTATGAATGATGATGAGCGTAAAAAGTTAAAAGAAGCTACAAGAAGCATTTAAGTAAAATTAAAATATTATTTAGAAATGAGGATTGTATTGAAAGAATTAAGTAAAAAATTAGGAACATCTAAAAATATAATGTATACATTAGTGGGTATTGTTTTGGCGGTAGTTGTTATTACATTAACAGTTTTTTTTATGAACAGAAATAAGATAAATGTATCATCATATATAAAAGTTGAATATACAGGGGCTAATAATTACGCCGTTGCAAATTGTGTAGTTGATACAGATAAACTCTATAAAGCAATGACTGGAAATGTTCGTGATATGGAAAAGCTGACAATGTATGAAGAACTTGCAAAATCAGTATCTGCTACAGTAGATAGTAGTAACATTTCCAATGGTCAGACAGTACAAGTAAACGTAAATTATGATGATAAAAAAGCGCAAGAAGCAGGAATTGAGTTTAACAATACAACATATGAAGTAAAAGCTTCGGGAATAAGTGCAGGAACTGTTATATCACTATTTGAAAATGTAGAAGTTGTATTTGCAGGAATGAGTCCAGAAGCTTATGTTAAAGTTACTAACAAGTGGACAGATGACTATTTAAGTACATTGGAATTTACAAGTGATAAAAATAGTCAAATAGCTATGGGTGATGTTATAAGGATATCGTGTAGCGCAGATACTGAGGAGTTAGGAAGACATGGATATATTGTTTCTCAAGTTTATATTGATTATACTGTAGATATGCTTAATTCTTATGCGCAGGCAGCAGATATTGATAAAAATGTACTTAATTCTTTATCAGTAGAAGCTATAGATACAATTACTAAGCAGGTTGAAGATACGACTTTTAGAATGATGTATAAAGCCTCTAAAGATGCAGCATACCTTAAAGATGTCAATGAAGAAAGTGTATCAGGAATACAGCTTGTTAATACATATTTTTTAAAGAGAAAAAATTCTTCAGAGGGAACTGTAGATAATTACATTTATATGATTTATAAAGCAGAAGTAGCAAGCCCTAACAATAAGATGACAGTATATTTTGCATTTGAGTATAGTCAAGGGTATAAGACAGCAGATGGAGTATTTGATATAATGCACGATAAACCAGAAAATAGATATCAATGTAGCAATAATATTAATACTCTTTATAGTACAGTTATTGGAAGTAAGGAAGAACTGTATAATGTATTAGCAGTTCAATAAAGGAGGTGTTTTTATGATGATAATAGATAAAATTCTTGAAACAGCAAGACAAAAGAAAGCAACAGATGTGTATCTTGTTACAGAAAAAGTTCCTAGAGCAAAAGTTAATGGAAATATTGTAAGGCTTAATTATCCAAAACTTATGGCAGAAGATATTGATAAAATTGCACTAAATATAATGAATGAGCTGCAAAGAAAAAAGTTGCGTGAATGTGGAGAAGTTACATTTTCTTATGAAGTTCATGGCAATGGAAGATATCGAGTTAATATTTTTAGACAAGATGAAAATATATCTTGCTCAATAAGATGTGTGCAAAATAGTCTTGATGATATTGACGTTTCTGAAATGTGTAAAAGTATACTTGATGATAAAGGTGGTTTTGTTATTATTGCTGGTGAGGCAGGAAGTGGCAAAACTACTACGATGTCTGCTATTGTTGAATATATTAACAAAAATTGTGCTTATAATATTGTAACTCTTGAAAAACCTGTTGAATATGTTTATCAAGAAGAAAATAGTATGATAGTTCAAAGAATTGTTGGGGAGGATATAGCTTCGTATGATATTGGAATTGACAATTCCTTGAAAATGAATTGTGATGTTATGGTTATAGGTGAACTTTCTGATAAAAATACTATAAAAGCTACTGTTAAAGCAGCACAGGCGGGAGTTTTAGTTATTACTACGATGAATTGCAGTAGTAAAGATATGGTAACAGATAGACTTCTAATGGATTTTTCTGCTGATGAAAGCATGGCTTTACAAAATACTCTTAAAAAAGTACCTAATAAAGTTATTTTTCAAACTGTTGGATATGACGAAAATGGTAAGCTAACAATATCAAGTGAATTTGTAAATTCTATTATATAAAGCTTTTTATTAAGCTTTTGGACTGGCGCATTAATGAAAATTTTTTCTTATTGCGACAGTCCATTTTTTATTCTTTTTAAGAAATATGATAAATGTGGGGGATTGACGGGGAAAAGTTTGTTTAGATAAAGTATAAAAATTATAGTAATGCTTGACAAAGGCTTTCTTTAGTAGTAATATATTGATTATGATTAAAATACAATTTATTGTAAAACTATAAGTATTTTGCTTTTATTTACGAAAATAACAAGTTAAACTTTGTGATTTCACAAAGATTTGGTGGAAATAGGATAATAATTGTAGAGAATGTTTCTTATAGTTATACAGTATACAATTATGTGAGTTATATTAGGAGAGTTATGTTTAGAAGAATAAAAAGTGCTATGATTTATGGGCTTAATGCTCAAGTTGTAGATGTAGAAGTTGATATTGGAAGTGGTTTACCCGTCTTTGAAATGAGTGGGTATCTGGCAGGAGAAGTTAAGGAGGCTAAAGAAAGAATTAAAGTTGCTATAAGAAATTCTGGCTTTGAATTAAAGCCTCAAAGAATAGTTGTTAATATTTCTCCGGCAGATATAAGAAAAGATGGAACAGGTTTTGATTTGCCAATAGCAATTGGAATAATGATGGCAAATGGCATTGTTAAAGAAGAAAGCCTAACAAATAGTCTAATAATAGGCGAATTAAGCCTTGATGGGAGAATAAATGCTATTACAGGCATACTTCCAAGAGTATGTGCAGCAGTAGAACAAGGAATTGAAGTGTGTTATGTGCCATTAGATAATTTAAAAGAGGCTTCTATGGTGTCGAAAATTAAGGTTATAGGTGTGAAAAGTCTTAAAGAATTTGTAGATGTTATCAATGGAAGTGAGAATATATTATATAATAATATAAATGAAAATGTTTTTGATATTGAACAACAAGATGATAATGAGCTTGATTACTCTGATGTATGTGGACAAGAGTTGGCAAAAAGGGCTACTTTAATTGCTGTCGCAGGTATGCACAATATTTTATATGTAGGAGCACCGGGAAGTGGAAAAACTATGCTTGCAAAGCGAATACCTACCATTATGCCAGATTTGTCCTATGAAGAAAGTATGGAGCTTACAAAAGTATATAGTGTTGCAGGAAAACTTGATAAAAATAAACCACTAATGACAAAAAGACCATTTAGAAGTCCACATCATAATATTTCTAATTCTGCGCTTATAGGCGGTGGAACAATTCCAAAGCCGGGGGAGATAACGTTGGCAGGAAAAGGTGTATTATTTCTTGATGAAATGACGGAGTTTAATACCTCAGTTATAGAAGCATTACGACAGCCACTTGAAGATAAGGTTATAACAATTGTAAGAGTAAATGGTGCATTTACATATCCAGCCGACTGTATGCTTACAGGAGCAATTAATCCTTGCAAATGTGGATATTACCCTGATAGAAATCTTTGCAAATGTACAGAAAATGAAATTCAACGGTATATAGGGAAAATATCACAACCCATGTGGGACCGTTTTGATATATCAGTTCATGTAGAGAAAATTGGATTTAATGATATAGTAGGAGATAATAATAAAAAAGAAACAGTATATACATCTAATAATATGAAAGAAATGATAAACAAAGCAAGAGATATACAAAGGAATAGGTACAAAGAGAAAAAAATTAATTATAATTCAGAAATGAAACCACAAGATATTAAAAGATATTGCATATTAGGAAGTGAAGAAAAACTTATTATGCAGAAAGCTTATGAAAAACTTAATCTTACTGGTAGGGGGTATCATAAGATATTAAAAATGGCAAGGACAATTGCTGACCTTGAAGGTAGTGATAATATTAAGAAAGAACATCTATTTGAAGCAATATCATACAGAAGTTCGGATGGATTGTTTAGAAGGTAGTGTATGAGTAATAGTGAACAAGGATACTATTGGTATTGGATATGTAATATAACAGGTGTTGGGATTTTAAAGATAAGAAAATTATTGAATATATTTAATACACCTGAAAATGTATATAAATGTAGTGAACAAGTGTTAAGGCAAACAGGAGTTTTAAAAGAAAAGGATATACAATTAATTATTGAAAGTAAAAAAGACAGTTCTATTTATCAAGAATTTATTAGACTTAAAGATAAAAATATAAGTTTTATATCATACGAATCAAAAAAATACCCACAAAGATTAAAAAATATATATGATACGCCAATAGGATTATTTTCAAAGGGAAATTTGATAAAAAATGATAAACCAAGTATTGCTATTGTAGGTGCAAGAAAATGTACAGAATATGGAAGACAAGTAGCATATAGCTTTGGTAAAAGTTTCGCTAATATGGGAATACAAGTAGTAAGTGGAATGGCAAATGGAATTGATACTGCGGCGCAAAAAGGTTGTATAGATGGCGGTGGGAGTACATATGCTGTATTGGGGTGTGGCGTAGATGTATGTTATCCAGCCAATAATATAGAATTATATAACAATATACAAGAAAAAGGTGGAATATTATCAGAGTATCCAGTAGGTGCAGTTCCAATGGCGTGGCAGTTTCCGGTAAGAAACAGGATAATAAGTGGACTTGCTGATGTAGTAATAATAGTAGAAGCGGGAGAAAAAAGTGGTTCACTTATAACAGCAGATTTGGCACTTGAACAAAACAAAGATATTATGGTCGTTCCGGGAAGAATTGGAGATGTGTTAAGCATAGGTTGTAATAGACTTATAAAACAAGGAGCGCAAATGATAACACAGCCAGAAGATGTACTTGATAATTATTTAATTAAAAATTTACAAAATAAAATAATTTCTATGCAAAATGTGCATAAATCACCCGTAAAACAAGCAATGTCAGACAATAATAATCACACTTTAAATAATAAAAATGAAAAAAAACAACTTGCAAGCCAAAAAGATATGTTGTATAGTTGTTTCGATTTGTATCCCAAGAGCGTTGATACAATTCTAAAGGAAACAAGTCTTGATATTATGAAAGTTAATCAGCTTATAGCAGAGTTGTTGCTTGAGGGAGATATCAAGGAAGTTTCAAAAAATTGTTATGTAAGAGTAGATGTGGAGGATTTGTTTAATGGCTAAGTATCTTGTTATTGTTGAATCGCCTGCCAAGGTTAAAACAATTAAAAAGTTTTTGGGAAGTAATTATGAGGTTATGGCTTCACAGGGACATATTAGAGATTTGCCAAAGAGCCAGATGGGTGTTGATATAGAGCATGATTTTGAACCGAAGTATATTACTATAAGGGGAAAAGGAGATATATTGGCAGCATTAAGAAAGGAAGTTAAAAAGGCAGATAAAGTATATCTTGCAACTGACCCTGATAGAGAGGGAGAAGCAATTTCATGGCACCTTGCAAAGGCATTAAAATTAGAAGATAAAGATGTATATAGAATTACATTTAATGAAATTACTAAAAATGCAGTTAAAGAATCAATTAAGCACCCAAGAAAGCTTGATATGAACCTTGTTGATGCACAACAGTCAAGACGAGTGCTTGATAGAATGGTGGGTTATAGTATAAGTCCTATTTTATGGGCTAAGATAAAAAGAGGACTTAGTGCAGGGAGAGTTCAATCGGTTGCATTAAGACTTATATGTGATAGAGAAGAAGAAATTAATTCATTTATACAGGAAGAATACTGGTCAATAGAAGCACAATTTGCAGTTAAGGGAGAGAGAAAGCCACTAACAGCAAAGTTTTATGGTGACAAAAATGGTAAGATAGATATTCACAATAAAAAAGAAGCTGATACAATTATTGAAGAAGTAAAGAAAAGTGAATATAACGTTGAAAGTATTAAGGTTGGAGAAAAGACTAAAAAAGTTCCACTTCCATTTACAACAAGTACATTACAGCAAGAGGCAGCAAAGCAGTTGAACTTTCCAACTCAAAAGACTATGCGTCTTGCACAGCAGTTATATGAAGGTATTGATATTGCAGGGCATGGAACAATTGGTATAATTACATATCTTAGAACAGACTCAACTAGAGTTGCAAAAGAAGCTCAGCTTGTGGCAGCAGATTATATAAAAGAAGTTTATGGTGAGGAGTATGTTAGTGAACATCACAAGTCAAAGGCAAAAGATGATAAGAAAATACAAGATGCACATGAGGCAATAAGACCAACAGATATAACATTGACACCATCTTCTATTAAGGAGTCACTTCCTAGAGATATGTTCAGATTATATCAGCTTGTATGGAAAAGATTTGTGGCAAGTCAGATGAGTAGTGCTGTATATGAAACAACTTCTGTTAAGATAGGTGCTGGTAAGTATAGATTTAATGTAAATGCTTCAAAACTTAAATTTGATGGTTTTATGTCAGTATATAAAGATGATACAGAAAAAGAAGTGACAAATACATTGGCAAAAGGCATTGATGAAAGTTCGGTATTAAGTCTTAAAGATATAAATGGTATGCAGCACTTTACACAGCCACCAGCTCATTATACAGAGGCTTCTCTTGTTAAGACGTTAGAAGAATTAGGCATTGGTAGACCAAGTACTTATGCTCCAACAATAACGACAATTATTGCAAGACATTATGTTGTAAAAGAAAATAAAAATCTCTATGTATCAGAATTAGGAGAGGCAGTTAATAATATGATGAAAAAGGCGTTTCCTGTTATTGTAGATGTTAATTTTACAGCAAATATGGAATCGTTACTTGATAGTGTGGGTGAGGGAAAAGTAAAATGGAAAGAAGTAATAAGAAACTTTTATCCCGACTTAGAAGCTTCTGTAAAAGCAGCAGAAAAAGACCTTGAAAGTGTTAAGATAGAAGACGAAGTTACTGATGTTGTTTGTGAAAATTGTGGTAGAAATATGGTAATAAAATATGGACCACATGGAAAGTTTTTAGGTTGTCCAGGCTTTCCAGAATGTAGAAATACTAAGCCATATCTTGAAAAAATAGGAGTACCTTGTCCTAAGTGTGGTAAAGATGTTGTGCTTAAGAAAACTAAAAAAGGTAGAAGATATTTTGGTTGTGAAAATAATCCAGAATGTGATTTTATGAGTTGGCAAAAACCATCTTCAAAGAAATGCCCTGAATGTGGCGGCTATATGGTTGAAAAGGGAAATAAACTTGTATGTGCTAATGAAAATTGTGGTCATATTGAAGTGATTTAAAAAGAAGACAAAAACTAGGAATAGACAGTTAATTATTGTGTGATAATATTATTTATTAGAAATTGTTTTAAAATTAGTAACAAATGTTGAAAAAACTTTTGAAGTGTGTTAAAATTTCTAAAATGGTTTATGTGTTGTGTTTAATAATATATTCTTTGAGTTAAATTTTAGAAATGAAAAACTATGTGGGTTGTTTGATACTGTGCTTATGGGGTGTAATTTATGCAGTATTAATACAATTTACATTCTGATGATTTAAGCGCAAATGCTATAAGGAGGTACATGATGAGCGTACAGTTACTTGATAAAACAAGAAAAATTAATAAATTATTACACAATAATAATTCACACAGAGTAGAGTTTAATGATATTTGTAATGTATTAAGCTCAATACTGGAATCGAATATTTTGGTAATAAGTAAAAAGGGGAAAGTGTTAGGAACAGGATATTATAATGACACAGAAGTTATCAATGAACTTATTTATGACAAGGTTGGAGGGTTTGTTGATAAAATGCTCAATGAAAGATTGTTAAGTGTTCTTTCAACTAAGGAGAATGTCAATCTTTCAACATTAGGTTTTAATCCAGATATGGTTAAAAAGTTCCAAGCATTGTTAGCACCTATTGAAATTGGTGGAGAAAGACTTGGAACATTGTTTATGTATAAACAAGACGACAGTTATGAAATAGATGATATAATTCTTTGTGAATATGGAACAACAGTTGTAGGACTTGAGATGATGCGTTCAGTTAATGAAGAGAATGCTGAAGAAGTAAGAAAGCAACAGATAGTTAAGTCAGCTATAAGTACGTTATCTGCTTCTGAGTTAGAAGCAATTAAGCATATATTTGAAGTGCTTGATGGTGATGAAGGAATACTTGTTGCAAGTAAGATTGCTGACAGAGTAGGAATTACAAGATCTGTTATTGTAAACGCATTAAGAAAGTTTGAAAGTGCTGGAGTTATAGAATCACGTTCATCAGGTATGAAAGGAACATATATTAAAGTTATTAATGATGTTGTATTTGATGAATTAAAGAAGCTTGAAGATAAGTAATTAAGGTGTGATTGGGGACTGATGCCTAGTGATAAAGTATCGCTTTTATAAGACATCAGTTCCTTTTTTCGCTGTTAAAATGTGAAAATTATGGATAAAAAAGTCAAAAACACTTGTAATTTTTTAGCTATACTTTATAATATAATGCAGGTCGATTTTGATTACGGATAAAAACGGTCAATTAAGGAGGATAATATATGAATTTGGGTGCGTTTGGTTATGTAAACGTATTAAAGACAGCAGCAGATGCAAGTTGGTTGCGAGAAGAAGTATTGACAAATAATATTGCTAATGTTGATACACCTAACTATAAAAGACAAGATATTGATTTTAGTACTTATCTTAATTCAGCAATTGAAGCTTCAGCTACACCAGCTTCAACTCTTACACAAAAGATTAATAACATTGATTATGATAATATATCTACAAGAACTTATACGGATAATTCAACTCTTTCTTATAGGCTTGATGGTAATAATGTTGATTTATCAACAGAAAATGCTGAGTTAGCTTCAGAGCAACTTAATTATACAGCACTTGTTGATAGTATTAATAATGAGTTTTCAAGGATGAAGGCAGTTATTAAATAATTCTTTGATGAATGAAAGGGGATTGTAATATGTCTATGTTTACAGCATTTAATATTAGTGCTACTGGAATGACAGCACAGCAGTTAAGAACTGATGTTATTTCAGAAAATATCGCTAATGTTAATACAACAAGAACGGCAGATGGTACGCCATACGTTAGAAAAGCAGTAGTATTTACAGAAAAGACACTTACAACGGATACAGCAATTACAGGAGCAAGCAGTAATGGTTCTTCTTTTGCAAGTGTCCTTAAAAATGCGTGTAATGGAAGATTAGGAGATGGTGTTAAGGTTTCATCAGTTTATGAAGATACATCAACAGATATGAATATGGTATATGACCCATCACATCCTGATGCAGATGAGAATGGTTATGTAACATATCCTAATGTTAATGTGGTTCAGGAGATGACTGACCTTATTGACGCATCAAGGTCTTATGAGGCTAATGTTTCAGCTTTTAATGCAAGTAAATCAATGGCAACTAAGGGGTTGTCTATTGGACAGGCAACATAAAACTTTATAAAAATACAATAATAGATATACATTTATGTATATAGAAATGAGGAAAGATATGGATTTAACATCAGCAGTTACTAATCTTGGTAGTGACTATGTATCTAAAGTGACACAGGCTATGTATGATTCTGTATCAGATAGCAGTACTACATCTGAAACAGGTTCATTTGATACAATATACAAGTCAGTTGCAGGCTTACTTAATGATACTAATACTTATGTGCAACAGGCTCAACAGGCAGAAGTTGATTATGCTTTAGGAAAGCTGACAAATGCTCATGAACTTGGAGTTTATCAGCAACAGGCTAATATTGCGTTACAATATACTGTTGCAGTAAGAGATAAAGTACTTGAAGCATATAATCAGCTAATGAATATGTCAATTTAATTGATTGGAGTTACGAAATAAATGGTCGAAAGATTGAAGCAATTTCCAAAAAAAATAGTTGAAATTTGGAAAAATTGGACAAGAAAACAAAAAACAATAGTTATTAGCTCGGCAGCAGTATTACTTATTGCAGTTATAATTTTGATAGTTGCGCTTAACCAGCCTAACTATCAAGTGCTTACTACTTGTAGTGACTACAATGAAATGAGTCAGGTTACAAGTATATTGGATAGTAATAATTATGCTTATCAAGTAGCAGATAATTCGTTAGTAGTAAAAGTAAAAAAAGCCGATTTGACGGCAGCTAAGATGGCAATAGCCGCAAGTGACATTAAGTCAGATGGTTATACTTTTGAAGATGCTATGACAAGTAGCTTTTCTACAACAGAGTCAGATAAGACTAAGCAGTATGAACATTATCTTGAATATAAGTTTGCTGACGACTTAGAGTCTATGGACGGAATTAAATCAGCTTCTGTTACAGTAGATATAGCAGATGATACTAATTCATTTTATACTAATACATCAGAAACATCAGTTGCAGCAGTATTACAGCTTACAGATACACTTTCTGGAGATAGAGCAGAAAGTATAGCGAATTTCCTTGCTACAGCAGTTGGAAATAGCACAACTAATTCAATTACAATTATTAGCTCAGATGGTTCAACTTTATTTTCAGGCACAAGTAATTCAGCTTCTGCTTCTGGAGTAAGTTACAACAGTCAGTTAAAGTACAAAGACCAGATTGAGTCAACAACAAAGTCTTCATTAAAGCAAGGTCTTTTAGCAACTGGTCTTTATGATGATGCTTATTTTACATTGAACTATGTACTTAATTGGGATAGAGTTAATAAAATAGCAACAGAATATACACCAGCAGATGGTATGGATCAGGGACTTTTCTCAGAATCTTATGAGGAAACATCAACGGGTAGTAATAGCGCTAGTGGAACACCTGGAACGACTAGCAATAATACTAATGCTACCACTTATAATGTATCTAATGGTACATCAGAATCTACATATCAGGTTAAGAAATACTCATATCTTCCTAATGAACTTGTTACAACAACTAATACAGAGCCGGGTGCAATAGTATATGATACGTCAACACTTGCTGTAACATTTATTAAAAATAGAGTATATAACGAAGATGAATGTAAACAATTAGGATACCTTGACAATACCACATGGGAGGAGTTTAAAGCTCAGAATGCAGATTCTGTTGTGTTAAATGTAGATAATACATGGGTAGATTTGATATCTAATGGTACAGGAATTAACACAAATAATATTTCTGTTATGGCTTATGAAAGACATTATTTCCAAGACTCAACAGCACCTGGAATTATGTCAACAGTAACATTCTGGGTACAGATTGCACTTGCTGTAGCTATTTTAGGTTTATTAGTATTTGTAGTACTTAGAAGTGCAAGACCATTAACAGTAGAAGAAACAGAACCAGAGCTTTCAGTAGAAGAAATGCTTGCTACAACTAAGGAAAATCAGCCAGCAGTTGATGATATTGATATTCAAGAAAAATCAGAAACTAGAAAGGCAATTGAAAAATTCGTGGAAGAAAATCCAGAAGCCGTTGCATTATTGCTTCGTAACTGGTTAAGCGAAGATTGGGATTAATATTAAGATTGAAATGGAGTGAGAAACATGCCAAAGTCATCAGATGATAAAGGAATGGATGGAGTAAAAAAGGCGGCAGTATTATTAATTGCGTTAGGACCGGAGAAGTCAGCACAAGTTTTTAAACATCTAAAGGAAGAAGAAATAGAGCAGCTTACATTAGAGATTGCTAATACAAGTAGTGTATCACCACAGACTAAAGAACAAGTATTAAATGAGTTCTATGAAGTGTGTCTTGCACAGCAGTATATTGCAGAAGGTGGTATTACTTATGCTAAACAGCTTCTTGAAAAAGCTCTCGGTGAAGAAAAGGCAAAAGATGTTATTGGAAAGCTTACAGCAAGTCTTCAGGTACGTCCTTTCGAGTTTATCAGAAAGACAGACCCAAGTCAGTTGCTTAACTTTATTCAAGATGAACATCCTCAGACAATTGCACTTATTTTATCATATCTTCCAGCTTCACAGGCTTCAACAGTAATATCTTCACTTCCACCTGAAAAGCAGGCGGATGTTGCAAGAAGAATTGCACAGATGGATAGAACTTCACCAGATGTAATTAAGCAGGTTGAAAAGGTACTTGAACGTAAGTTGTCATCTCTTGTTAATCAGGATTACACAATTGTTGGTGGTGTTGATGCTATCGTTGATATTCTTAATTCTGTTGACAGAGGTACTGAAAAGCATATTATGGAAACTCTTGAAATTGAAGAGCCAGAACTTGCTGATGATATCCGTAAGAAGATGTTCGTATTTGAAGATATTCTTTCACTTGACGATAGAGCTATTCAGAGAGTTCTTAGAGATGTTGATAACTCTGACCTTGCACTTGCGCTTAAGGGTGCGAATGAAGATGTTCAAAATGTCATACTTAACAACCTTTCAAAGCGTCTTGCTGTTATGATTAAGGAAGATATGGAATTTATGGGTCCTGTTCGAATGAAAGACGTTGAAGAAGCACAGCAAAAGATTGTTAATATCATAAGAAAGCTTGAAGATTCTGCTGAAATTGTTATCGCTAGAGGTGGAGGTGACGAGATTATTGTCTAATATTTTAAAAAGAGGTAGTGCAGTCTATCAAGAAGAACGAATAATTGACTATAATCAAATTCTAAAAGAAAAGATAAAAAGCTTCACAGAACTTAGTGAGAAAAATAAAAAGAGAATGGGAGCAGATGGTTTTGTAAGTGGACTAGATGTTCCTGTATTAGAGATTGATGACGATAATTTTGAAGGTCTTAGTGCAGAAGAGTTGTTGCAAGCAGCGACAGTTGAAAAAGAAACAGAAGAAGATATTCTTAATAATGCAAGAAAAGAAGCTGCCGAGATAATTGATGATGCTAATAAAAAAGCAAAGGATATTGTAAAGCAGGCAAAAGAAGAAGCACAAGCGGTACTTAGAGAAGCACAGGAGAGTGGGTATAATGATGGTGTTATATCTGCTCAGAATGAATATCAGAATATGTCAATGCAATTAGAAAATGATTATGCCAATAAAAGTCAGCAATTAGAAAGTGAGTATCAAAAGCTAAGAGATGAATTAGAGCCAGACCTTGTTAATACATTAGTAGATGTATTTGCAAAAGTTACACATACAATAGCAGAAGATAATAAAGAAGTAGTATTACATCTTATTAACAATGTTGTCAAGAATGTAGAAAATAGTCATGAATTTACAATAAGAGTATCTCCTGAAGATTATGAGTTTGTTATTAATAATCAAGGTAAGATATATTGTTCAATGTCTAATGAGGTTAATCTTGAAGTTATTCAAGATACATCACTTAAAAGTTCAGAATGTATAGTAGAAACAGACACAGGTGTATTTAACTGTAGTCTTGATATAGAGCTAAACAATCTTATCAAAGAAATTAAGCTTTTAAGTTGTATATAACATAGGCTTTAAGACAGGAGGAAGTATTTTGTTTAATAAAGCAAAGTATTATAATTTAATAGACAAGTCATATTATGACAAGCTAGGTAAAGTTACTAAAATTGTTGGACTTACAATAGAGTCTGTTGGACCAGATGCAAAGCTTAATGACTTGTGTATAATTCATTCTGCTGATGGTACTCAAAACTTGTATGCAGAAGTTGTTGGCTTTAAAGATTCACGAGTTCTTCTTATGCCTTTTGATAATGTTGGTGGAATTGGACCTGGTTGTATTGTTGAAAATACTGACCAGCCTTTACAAGTTAAAGTTGGTGATGAGATATTAGGACATACATTAGATGGGCTTGGCAATCCTACAGATTGTGACCATTTAGACCTTATTAACGAATATTCCGTAGAAGCACAACCACCAGACCCTATGGATAGAGTTATTATAAGTGAAGTACTTCCATTAGGAGTAAAGGCGGTTGATGGTCTTATAACAGTTGGTAAGGGACAAAGAATTGGTATATTCGCTGGTAGTGGTGTAGGAAAGAGTACGTTACTTGGTATGTTTGCAAGAAATACAAAAGCTGATATAAATGTAATAGCACTTATTGGAGAACGAGGTCGAGAAGTAAGAGAGTTCATTGAACGTGACTTAGGACCAGAAGGTATGAAAAGAAGTGTACTTGTAGTTGCTACCTCTGATAAGCCAGCTTTAATAAGAAATAAAGCGGCTAAGACAGCAACAGCCATAGCAGAGTATTTTAGAGACCAGGGAAAAGATGTTTTACTTATGATGGATTCACTTACCCGATTTTCAATGGCTCAAAGAGAGATTGGTCTTGCTTCTGGAGAACCACCCGTAACAAGAGGTTATCCGCCTAGTGTATATAGTGAAATGCCGAAGCTTCTTGAAAGAGCTGGAATGTCAGACAAAGGTTCAATTACAGGACTTTATACTGTACTTGTAGATGGTGATGACTTTAATGAGCCAATTACAGATACTGCCAGAAGTATCCTTGATGGTCATATTATGTTATCAAGAAAGTTAGGGCATAAAAATCATTATCCTGCGATTGATGTATTACAGAGTATATCAAGATGTATGGGACAGATTGCAACAAAAGAACATAAAAAGATGGCAGGAAGATTAAAAAATGTTCTTGCAACTTATAATGAAGCAGAAGATTTAATTAATATTGGTGCGTATAAGAAAGGTTCTAATAAGAATATTGATTATGCAATATCTAAGATTGATGCTGTTAATAACTTTTTAACACAAGGTATAGATGAAAAGTTTGGATTTGATGAAGAGCTAAATATGCTTAATAGTATATTTACAGACTATGAACAAGCATTGAACGTTAAATAGTCTTAAGGGTTAAATAGGAGATTGCTATGGCAAAATTTGTTTATCGTATGCAAAATGTCCTTGATATAAAAATGAGACTTGAAACTCAGGCAAAGACTAATTATGCTGAGAAAAATGCAGTATTGAGAGCAGAAGAAGATAAAATGCGACAGTTACTCATAAGAATGAGAGAATATGAAACTTTAGCAAAAGAAAATTCACAAGGTAAAGTTAATATTTTTGAAATAAAAAGATGTAATGACGCAGCCAAAATAATTAAAGAGTATGTAAAACAACAGGCTATTCAAATAAGAGTTGCACAAAAAAATGTTGAAAAAGCAAGAGAAGAATTAGGCGAGGCTATGAAAGACAGAAAAGTGCATGAAAAACTTAAAGAAAAGGCATTTGATGAGTTTAAGTTAGAGTTAAATGACCAAGAAAAAAAAGAAATAGATGAAGTTGTGAGTTTTAATTATAATGATAATAATAAGAACAAATAAGAAACAGGTGGTTGAATATGGCTAAGAAGAAGTCGAAAGACGAGATTAATACAGAAGATGTTGAACTTGATGAAAATGGTGAACCGATAGGGCAAGAAAAGGGAAGTAAAGTAATGGGCTTTCTTGTTGCAATTATTATAATTGCGATATGGTTGGCTATATTTGCTATTTTAATAAAAATGGACGTAGGCGGCATAGGAAGTATGCTAAGGCCTTACTTAAAAAATGTTCCTGGAATTAGTATGATTTTGCCAGATGCAACAGATGAAGAAGTGGCAGAAGAAGAGGGAAGTCAGTATAAGACACTTTCAGAAGCATTAGCAAGAATAAAAGAACTTGAAAAAGAAGTTGATGACTATAAAAATTCTGGAGCAGCTTCATCACAGACTGTAGCAGATATGCAGGCTGAAATAGATAGATTAAAGCAATTTGAAGATAAGCAAGCCTATTATGACCAGTTAAAAGACGAGTTTGACAGAGAAGTTGTGTATGCTGATAATGCACCAGATATAGAAGAGTATAAAAAATGGTATGAAAGTATTGATGCTGATAATGCAGCACAACTTTATAAAGAAGTTGTAGAAAAATTGCAATATTCACAAAAAGTTAAGGACTGGGCAGAAGCTTATAGTAAGATGGAAGCTTCTAATGCAGCAAGTATATTAGAAGAAATGACAGGTGATACAGACCTTGTAGCACAGATACTTAATAATATGTCATCTTCTAAGAGAGCAGCAATTTTAGCAGAGATGACACCACTATTTGCTGCTAAAATTACTAAAGTAATGTATCCATAGAACTATACGTTTTTTGTAAAAATAGTGATATAATAATAATATAATTATGTTATAATTCTAATATGCTGAATATGTATGAAATAATTGTATACATATTCGGCGTATTGGTTTTATATAAATAAACAAATTACAACACGAAAGGAGGAAAACAAATGGTTCAGTCAGTTGGACAAAGTAATAATGATATCAAAACATCAACTGCTAAAGCTTCAGATATTGTTAATGCTATAACAAATAAAAGTACAAGCTTTAAAAAGGTAATGTCAGGGGCTATGTATTCTAATATGGGTTCATCAACAAAGTCACAGCAATTATCTTTAAACAATAAGTCTGATATGGGTTCTGTTCTTAAGGATAGACTTAATAACTCAAATAAGTATAATAATAATTCTAAGTCTTCATCAGTTAATAATAACAATGCTAATACAGACAAAAGCAGTACTTCTAAGGTATCTAAAGCAATCAAATCTTCATCATCTTCAGATATTTCCAACACAGTTTCAAAAGCTAATCAAGCAGCGGAGGATATAAAAGATGCTATTAAAAAAGCACTTAATATATCTGATGAACAACTTGAAGACGCAATGAGTGTACTTGGGCTTACAGCAATGGATTTATTTCAGCCAGATAATATAGCTAATCTTGTTATGTCTATTTCAGGTGTACAAGATGCTATGGGCATTTTAACAGATGCACAGCTTTCACAGAGTTTTCAAGATATAATGTCAGCAGTTGAACAGACAGTTGATGAGCTTACAGCTGATACAGGTATGAGTGCCCAAGAGTTAAAAGAATTTTTTGAAAATTATTCAAAAGATACAACTGTAGAAGATAACAATGATGGAGTTAAAGAAGCCTTAGCTGAAACAGTTGATAGCAATAACAATGAGGAGAATATACCATCAGCTAATGAACAGACGATGGATAATATTACTCAAGCAGTTGAAAAGAAAATTCAAGTTGCTGAGGATAATAAGTCTTCTGATAACTTAATGGGACAAAACCATTCTGATAAGACACAGCAGTCTAATACAACAGTTACAGATATTTCAGCTAACCTTATACAGAACATTCAAAGTTCTTTTGAGGAGGTTATGTCAACATCATCTACTAATTCAGTTAATGGAGCTGATATTGTAAAGCAGATTATTAACTCAGTTAAAGTAAGTGGTAACACCTCTATACAAAGCATGGAAATTCAACTTAATCCTGAGCATTTAGGTAAGGTTAATCTAACTGTAACATCAAAAAATGGTGTAATAACAGCACAGATTGTTGCTCAAAATGAAGAAGTAAAGAAGGCCATTGAAAGTCAGATTGCTACATTAAAAGAGAATTTTGAAAGTCAAGGAATTAAGATTGAAGCAGTTGAAGTAACAGTTCAAAGTCATGCCTTTGAAAGTGGACAAAATCTTCAAGGTAACAATTCTGAGCAGGGAAAGAATTCAAAAGGGACAAGAAGACATATAAGTCTTGAAGAATTTGAAAGTCTAGGAGATGAAAGTGAAGAATTAATTGACAATCTTATTCACCATGAACACAGTAGTGTTGAATATACTGCATAAGCAGTATTGAAACACAGAAAGGAGTTATTATGGCAATTAATACAGATGGAATTGTATGGTCACAGATAAATTCAGATGGAAGTGCTACAACATCTAATTCAACAACACAGTCGTCTAAGTTAAGCTCTACTACATCTAAAGATACAGCTAAGGGTCAATCTACACTTGACATTAATGATTTTTTAAAACTTCTAGTTACACAGATGCAGTGTCAAGACCCGCTTGAACCAACAGATAATACTCAGTATATCGCACAGATGGCTACATTTACACAGGTTGAAGCTACTACACAAATGCAGGAAAAGACAGAAGAACAGATGGCTGCTGACCTTGTTGGCAAAGAAGTTATGATGAAAACTGACCTTACAAAAGAAGGTTATGTTGTAGGAAAAGTCGATTACTGGCAAAAGGTAAGTAGTAAGATATATCTTGGAATTGGTGATAAGATGTATGACCTTGATGACCTTGATACTGTAATGGATAATGATTACTATAAGAAGTATTTTGATAATAGTAGTACAACAGATACATCTAGCAAATAGCATTGTTAAATATACATAGGAAAGATTTGAGGAGATGATTATGATAAATAAAATAGTATCAAGCAATTTTACCTCAATAGAACAAGTTGCGGGAAGATGTAACCGTAACAGTACAATATCAGGTCAAAGTGTTTCTGCACAAACAGATTCATTTGAAAGTATATTAAGTAGTAAGAAAAGTATAGAACAACTTCTTGATAATTCAAAAAGCCAGATTAAGTTTACAAAACATGCTGGTGAAAGATTAGACGAAAGAGATATAAAGCTTACTACAGAACAGATGAATAGACTTGAAGAGGGAACACAAAAAGCTTCTTCCAAAGGAATTAAAGAAACTTTAATATTGATGGATAACATGGCGTTTATTGTTAATACACAAAGTAAAACAGTTATCACAGCAATGGACCAAACAAATAATAATAATAATGTATATACAAATATTGACGGAGCAGTCATTATCTAGCTGGACCTTAATGGAGGCAGAATTATTTCGGATTGACAGAAGAAATAATATATTACGAAAGTAGTATTTAAAGATTGCATTTGTCAAATTGGTGCAAATATAAATTGGAGGAACAAATATTATGATGAGATCACTTTTCTCTGGTGTGTCAGGTATTAAAACACATCAGACAAGATTAGATGTTAGTGGTAATAATATTTCAAATGTTAATACAGTTGGTTATAAATCACAGTCAGTTAATTTTAAGGACGTATACTATCAGACAACACAGACAGCGTCAGGCCCTAATGCAGAGGCTGGTAAAGGTGGTACTAATGCTATGCAGATTGGTCTTGGTTCAAGTGTAGGTTCAATCTCAACTTCAACAACACAAGGTGCTACAGAAAGAACAGATAATCCTTATGACCTTTGTTTATCAGGAGAGTCTTACTTTGTAGTAAGCAATGCAGGTTCTATATATTTTACAAGAGCAGGAGATTTTACAGTAGATGCTAATGGTGCGTTAGTTACATCAGGCGGTGCTAATGTTATGGGTTGGCAAGTTGATGAAGATGGTAATGTAATAAAAGACCAGGTGTCTGCCCTTCATGTAACAAGTCCTGAATTTACATATACATCACCAGTAGCTACACAGGGTGTAACAATAACTGGTAATATTAAGAACCAAGATACAGACCCACAGAACTTTACACTTTATTTTTATGACTCAGTAGGTAATGAATATCAAGCAAGTGTTACAGCACAGTATACTGAAACAACAGGTGGTGTATCAAGTTATGCTTTAACAGGTGGTTCAATTACAAAAAATGGTGAGGCGACAGGTCTTACACTTACAGCAAGTGGGGCATTTACATTTAATGCTAATAACGGTGTTGCTATGGCAGATATGTCAAGCCTTTACTTTACTGTTGAAGACCCTAATGGAACTAACCCTATAGACCTTGAAAATATTGGTGTAGAAGAAGGTACTGAAAGAAGAATTTACTTTGATGCTTCTGGTATGACAAGTTATAATTCAGCAACAAAGATTGAAACTTCAAGAGGTATTACTGGAGATGGAACAGATAATAATCCTTCATGGTTAGCAGGTAAAGCCGCAGGTAAGATGACATCGGTTGGTGTTGATAGCTCTGGACATCTTGTTGCAAGTTATAACAATGGTGATATAAGATATATAGGTCAGATAGCTGTTACAACATTTGCCAATCCAGCAGGTCTTGAAAAGCATGGAGAGAACTTATATTCAGCAACACTTAACTCAGGTACATTTGATGGTATAGGTGAAGATGTATCTACAACAGGTGGTAGTATAACATCTGGTTATCTTGAAATGTCTAATGTAGACCTTTCAAGCGAATTTACAACGCTTATCACAACACAAAGAGGTTATCAAGCAAGCTCAAGAATTATTACAGTATCAGATACACTTCTTGAAGAATTGATTAATTTGAAGCGTTAATATTTAACACTAGTTACTTAATAGTATTATAAGCAAGTAGTAAAGCAGATAGAGAATATTTGTTTAATTATTGCTGTTGATTAGTGTATATATAAATATAAATTATTAAAATCGGCTTATGGGAAGTTGTTGAGATTTCTCATAAGCTATTGTTGAGAATATCTTAATATAAAAAATAATTTGTATTATTCTAGCAAATAAACTAAAAAAAATGAAAATATTGCCAAAAAATATACACATTTAGCGGTTTTTTGTTGCAATAATACATAAAGGCAGTTTATAATAGTTGTAAAAGTTTTTACTATGAAATTTTTGTAAAAATAATTAAACTATTAAAAAATAGTAAGTTGTATTTATTATTAAAAAAATGATTATAAATATTTACTTAAGCTATTTAATCGGGAATGGAGATTATAATGATAACGTTGACAAAACTTAATGAAAAAGAGTTTGTTTTAAATGATGATTTAATTCAGACAATGGAAGAAACACCAGATACAGTAATTACACTAACTAATGGTATAAAGTATGTTGTTAAAGAAAATTGCGAAGAAATAAAAACAAAGATTATAGAATACAAGCGAATGATATTCGCTTCAGATAAATATTAAATAAAGAAATGGATGGTGTACAACTATGGATATAGCAACAATAATTGGTCTTATAGTCGGAGCCGTAATGGTAGTCTTTGGTATTGTATCGAGTGGTGGTGTTGAAGCGCTTGGTAACTTCTTTGATGTTCCATCAATCATTATTACAATCGGTGGTTCAATATCATCTCTTATTACATCTTACACACTTAAAGATACAATTAACAGTCTTAAAAGTGTTGGAATGGCTTTTAAAGACCCAAAGCTCGACCCAGCAGAAATAATTGGCAAGATAATTGAGTTGTCTAACGTGGCAAGAAAAGAAGGTCTTCTTGCACTTGAAGAAGTTGCAGGAACACTTGAAGATGAATTTATGAAAAAAGGTATTCTTTTGATAGTTGATGGTACTGAGCCAGAGCTTGTAAGAGGAATTCTTGAAACAGAACTTGTTAATATGGACGATAGACATAGAAATGTCGCAGGTTTTTATGATACATGGGCTGCACTCGGTCCTGCCTGGGGGATGATTGGTACACTTGTAGGTCTTGTTAATATGTTACAGAACCTTACAGACTCTTCAACAATTGGACCTAATATGGCGGTTGCCCTTCTTACAACTTTGTATGGTTCTATGATTGCCAACTGGTTTGCTACACCTCTTGCAAGTAAGATGAAAGCAATAGGTGCACAGGAGTATCAGATGAAGGAGATAGTTATTGAAGGTTTATTATCGATACAGGCTGGTGAAAACCCACGAGTTATTGAAGAAAAGCTTAAGTCATTCCTTTCACCTGGAGCAAGAGTTGGTATTGGTGAAGATGCTGGAGGTGAAGGCTGATGGCTAAACGTAAACAAGAAGAAGGTGGCGGTGGTTCTCCTGCCTGGATGTCAACCTTTAGTGATTTGATGAACCTGTTACTTTGCTTCTTCGTATTGTTGTTCTCAATGTCTTCAGTTGATGCAGAAAAGTTCCAAGAAGTAGCAGCATCATTAGCTTCAAGTTTTAGTATACTTCCAGCCGGTGGTTCAGCTATCACCAATGAAGGTATTCTTGTAGGAAGCGGTGCAAGTCAGCTTACAGAATTAAGTACATATTACAATAATATGGGACTTAATGACGAAGGCGAGAATGAGATAACAGATACTAGTAGTAGTGCCTATGACCAAGTCAACGAAGAAAGCCTTAAAGAGTCAGAAAAGATGGCTGAACAGATAGAACAGGCATTACAAGCAGCTAATTTATCCGACCAAGTTAGTGTGGAAGCTAATAACAGATATGTATCACTTAATATGAACGGTGCACTTTTATTTGACTCAGGTAAAGCAGATTTAAAAGATGAAGCAATAACAGTACTAAGTGGAGTTGCTGATGCTATTAAACAATATGATGATAATATTATAAGTATTGAAGGTCATACAGATAGTAATCCTATTAATACATCACAATTTCCTGATAACATGGTGCTTTCAATGTATAGAGCATATTCTGTATTTGATTATTTTGTAAAAGTTAAAAATTTTGACAGCGCTTCTATGACATCGACAGGACGTGGTGATGCTGTGCCAGTTGCTTCTAATGCAACAGCGGAAGGAAGAGCACAAAACAGAAGAGTTGAGATAAAGATATACAATTCACTAAATAGTTAATTTTTAATTATAATATTTACTTAAATTAAAATGTGCGTTTGTTGCACAGGAACGGAGGATTACAATGAAAAAGAGTATGCTTAATGTAATAACTCTTGCATTAGTTCTTATTAATTTAGTACTTACTGTATTACTTACATTTTCATTAGTATCTACTAATAATAAGACTAACAACCTTATAACAAAGGTGTCACAGATTATTGACCTTGATGTGGGTGGTATATCATCTGATACAGCTACAAAGGCTGCTTCTTCAAATATTGATAATACTACATATATTGATGTTACTAATAATGATAGTAGCGATATTACAATATCATATACAGACTCAGGCAATAAGACACATTATGTTGTACTTAATGTATCCATAGGTCTTGATACTAAGTCAAAAGATTATGAAACTAAGTCAGCTACTATTAACAATGGTATGAAAATTATAGTAAGCCAGGTTACAACAGAAGCATTAAAATATTCTTATAATGAAGTTACAGCTAATAAGACTGTAATTGAAAAGAATTTACTTACATATCTTCAAGACCAGTTCCAGACAGATATGATACAGTCAGTTACTTTGACAAAAATACTTGTTCAGTAATAATATTATAGAAATCAAATAGACAAAGGAGGTGAGGAAGATGGGAGAGGTCTTATCACAAGATGAGATAGATAGCCTCTTAAAAGCTCTTAGTACAGGTGAACTTGATGCTGATGAGATGAAAAATACCGAAGAACGACAAGTTAAGAATTATGACTTTGCTAGACCTTCAAAATTCTCAAAAGAACATTTAAGGACACTTGAAATTATTTTTGAACATTTTGGAAGACTTTTAGCTACCAATCTTCCTGCATATCTTCGTAAATCGGTTAATGTAGAAGTAGTTAATTCAGAAGTAGTAATATATTCAGAGTTTTCTAACGCATTGTCTAACCCTGTATTGCTTGGGGTAGTTGGTATGCAGCCATTAAATGGAAATGTTATAATTGAAATGGCGTCTAATCTTGGGTTTGCAATTGTTGACCGATTGCTAGGCGGCATGGGTACATCGCTTGAAAAAGAAAGAGATTTCTCAGAAATTGAATTATCTATTATAGAAAGAATATTTAATATTTGTGTTAATCTTTTTCAAGAACCGTGGGAGAATGTAGTCAAGGTTTCCCCAAGACTTGAAAGAATTGAAACAAATTCACAGTTCGCCCAGATTATTTCACCAAGTGAAACTATTGCTATTGTAACAATGAACTTAAAAATTGGCGATGTTGAAGGTCTTATGAACATATGTCTACCTTTTACAACATTAGAACCAGTTATGGATAAACTTAATACTAAGTATTGGTTCTCAACAATGAAAGAAAAGGAAGATTCATCGTATGGAGAAGCAATAGAGAGTATTATTGACAAAGCTCAAATTCCTATCAAAGCGATTTTAGGAAGAAGTACAATTAGTGTACAAGATTTTGTTAATATTCAATTAGGTGATATAATTAAAATTGATAAAAAAGTTAATGAGGAATTGGAAATTTATGTTGGTGATATTAAAAAGTTTGAGGCGTTGCCAGGATATTCCAATAATAAATATGCTGTAAGAATTACAGAGATTATAAGAGAGGAGAGTGAATAGATATGGATGGCATGCTGTCACAAGATGAGATTAATGCGTTATTAAATGGTATGAATACAGATGATGACGCATCAAATACAGCTGATACAACGGCTGATACAGATACTTCCACTCCAGCTGATACAACATCTGAAACAGCGGGTGGTGCTACCTCAGCTTCTAATGAAGAATTTTCACTAGATGATTCAGAAAAAGATGCGGTTGGTGAGATTTCTAATATAAGTATGGGAACAGCCGCAACTACACTGAGTTCATTACTTAACCAAAAAGTTAATATTACTACGCCAATGGTTGCTATTGCTACATGGGACGACCTTGCTACAAGATATGATAGACCATGTGTAATGATGCAGATTTCATATAAGGAAGGCTTAGATGGTAATAATGTTTTAATTTTAAAAGAAAAAGATGTAAAGATTATTACTGATTTGATGATGGGAGGTGTAGGAGAAGTAAATGACGATGAGCCTCTTAGTGAATTGCATCTTAGTGCAATCGGTGAGGCTATGAACCAGATGATGGGTTCTGCTGCTACATCAATGTCTTCAATGTTTAACAGAAAAATTGACATAAGTCCACCTGTAGCAGACTTAATTGAAACTTATGGAGATATTACACAAGATATACCAGCATTTTTAAATGGGTTATTTGTAATGGTTGCTTTTAAGATGACCATTGGTGAACTTGTTGATAGTGAAATCATGCAGTTATATCCAATTGAGTTTGCTAGAGAACTTATTAAGATGTTTGGTGTAGGTGAAACACCAGAGGCTACACCAGAGCCACAGCCGGCAGTAGATAACACTCAGCAACAGGCACAACCACAAATGCAGATGCAACAGCCTCAGATGCAACAGCCTCAGATGCAAATGCAACAACCACAAATGGATATGCAGCAGGGACAAATGCAAATGCCTTATGGATATGCACCACAAATGCCACCATATGGCTACGCACAGCAAATGCCACCTTATGGTTATATGCCACCACAGCAGAATGTCAATGTGCAGTCAGCTTCTTTCCAACCGTTTGCTGGTGATATCAATGCTCTTTCTCAACAAGAAAACATTGATTTGATTAAAGAAGTTCCATTAGAGGTTACAGTTGAACTTGGTAGAACAACTAAGTCAATAAAAGAAATATTAGAGTTTGCACCAGGAACAATTGTTGAACTTAATAAAATAGCAGGTGAAACTATTGATTTACTTGTTAATGGAAGACGTATAGCCAAAGGTGAAGTAGTAGTAATTGAAGAAAGCTTTGGTGTAAGAATTACAGAAATTATTAAAGATAGATAAAATGCAAAAAAACAGTAGGAATATTGAATTAATTGATGTATAATATATGTGAATTAATGAATAATCTTATGGATAGAATAGGAGAATTATATGGCAAAGAATATTTTAATATGCGATGATGCAGCATTTATGAGAATGATGATTAAAGATATTCTGACAAAGAATGGTTATAATATTGTAGGAGAGGCAGAGAATGGTGCAAAGGCTGTAGAAAAGTACAATGAACTTAAGCCAGATTTAGTACTTATGGATATCACAATGCCAGAGATGGACGGTATTGAAGCACTTAAGAAGATTAAGTCAGGTGACCCTAATGCTTCTATTATTATGTGTTCTGCTATGGGTCAGCAGGCAATGGTTATTGAATCAATACAGTCAGGAGCAAAGGACTTTATTGTTAAGCCATTCCAGGCAGATAGAGTTCTTGAAGCTGTACAGAAAGTTGTAGGATAATGCAGTTTTTAGCTCTTAACAGCAGATTAGAATCTTTAGTTCAGTTATTAACTGTTCTAGTTGTATTTATATTTGTTCTTGCAATTACATATTTTGGGACAAGATGGGTTGGTAATCTTCAAAAAGAAAAGATGATTGGCAGTAATGTTAAAGTTCTTGAAACAATGAGAATTTCCAATAGCAAATATATTCAGATTATAAAGGTAGGTACAAAGTGTTTTACTATTGCTATCTGTAAAGACAACATAACGTACCTGACTGAAGTAAATGAAGATGAGCTTTTCTTTGAAGAAAAGGCAACAGGTGTTGATTCAGAAAGTTTTAAGGCAATATTAGATAAGTTTAAAAAGGACAAGCCTCATAATGATTAGGCAGGATAAGATGTTATGTTACAATTTGTAAAGAGAAACAAAAAGAGCATTTTTAAAAGTATATTAATGCTTATGCTTATTATAGGAATTGGCACTTGTATGAATAGTTCAGTATTAGCTGCAACAGGAGACTCTAATAATCTTATTAGTGTTGATATATCAAGTGGAGCAGATAATGACATGGCAAGTGTATTGCAGATGTTACTTGTATTAACTGTAATAGCTATTGCACCATCAATTCTAATAATGCTAACATCATTTACAAGAATTGTAATAGTTTTACATTTTACAAGAACTGCAATTGGAACACAGACAGTTCCACCTAATCAAATATTAGTAGGTTTGTCTTTGTTTTTGACTTTATTTGTTATGTCTCCTACATTTACACAAATTTATGATAGTGCAGTTGTACCATTATCTAATAATGAGATATCGGCAGAAGAAGCGTTTGAAACAGGTGTAAAGCCTTTAAGAGAATTTATGCTTAAGCAGGTTTCTAATAAAGACCTTGATACGTTTTTGAAGATAGCAGGTTATGAAGATGGTTCTATTGCGTCTGAAGATGATATACCATTGCAGGTATTAATCCCAAGTTTTATAATAAGTGAATTAAGGATAGCGTTTATTATTGGTTTTTTAATATATCTTCCGTTTATTGTAATAGATATGGTGGTTTCGTCAACTCTTATGTCAATGGGTATGATGATGCTTCCGCCAACTACTATTTCTATGCCATTTAAAATCTTATTATTTGTTATGGCAGATGGATGGAACCTTATTATTGGAAATCTGATGACGACGTTTAAGTAGAGTTTATACTATGTTGAAGATAGGTTCCCCAATATATTTTTTATTGGGGAACTTTCTATTAAATAAATATTTGAATACTATCAATTAGTCGTACACTGATATTGAGAAAATCAATAAGTGGTTGAGAAATTTTTGACTACTATGAAACATAATTGAAAGGAAGAAAATTATGAATACTGGTGATGTAATAACTGTGGCAAGGCAGACCATATGGATAATTGTAAAGACAGCAGTTCCAATACTTCTTGTATCAATGATTGTAGGTCTTATTATAAGTTTATTTCAGACACTTACATCAATTCAAGAACAGACACTTACATTTGTACCGAAGTTGCTTGCAATAATGCTTGCATTAATGCTTATGGGTTCATGGATGCTTAATGAGATTGTTTCATATATGAATATTCTTTGGGGCAGTTTTTCGCAATATATAAATTAACTGGAGAATAGTAGATGATTACTTACAATGTTGCATTAGACCAGTTTGAACTGCTTATATTAATTTTGATGAGAATGGCTTCATTTGTATTTGCAGCTCCATTTTTTAATACAGCAAATACACCACAAAGGCTTAAAGTAGGTCTTTCCTTTTTCTTATCATTTTTAGTATATACGCTTCATCCTGATATGAATGTAGAATACAATGGGTTAATTGAATATGCTGGGTTGATTGTAATGGAAGTAATGGTAGGAATATTACTTGGCGCAATGGCTTCTTTTTGCGTGCAAATAATACATTTTGCAGGTAAGCTTATTGATATGGATATAGGTATATCTATGGCACAGATTATGGACCCTACAACTAAAGTTCAAGTAGGTATCATGGGTAACTTTTATTATTATATGCTTATGTTACTTCTTATTATATCTGGGCTTCATCAGTATCTTGTTGCAGCTATTATAGAAACATACAATGTAATACCAATAGGAGGTATTAATGTAAGTGGTTCTATATATACTACGGTTATTAATTTTATGTCAGATTATTTTGTCATAGGCTTTAGAATAGAACTACCAGTATTTGCGGCAACATTGTTGCTTAACTGTGTTCTTGCTATTATTGCAAGAGTTGCACCACAGATGAATATGTTTGTTGTTGGTATGCAGTTAAAGATATTTGTTGGAATATTTGTTATATTTTTTACAATAGTTATGCTTCCATCAGTTTCTACATTTATATATAATGAGATACAAACAATTATGGCATCGTTAGTGCGAGGAATGAGTTAGTATAATATTTATTATTATGGGGTGTATTGTTATAAATGGATAATTATGTTAATGATAATTTGAAACTTCAGTTAAATCTACAGTTTTTTGCTAAAGATGGGCCGGGCGGTGAAAAAACAGAGCCAGCCACAGCGAAAAAGTTAGACGATGTAAGAAAGAATGGACAAACTGCAAAGAGTAAAGAATTAATTACATCAATTTCATTATTGTCATTATTTATTCTTGTTAAGATATATGTCGGAACTGTTGGTCAAAAATTTACAGAAGTTTTTCAAGAAATATATCAGACATTTGATAAGATTATAGATAACAGTAATAATGGAATGCGTATGGCAGATGCAGTTGAGTCGGTGCAAAAAGTTATGATGTCAGTTGTTAGCATAACAGCACCAATTTTTATTATTGCAGTAGTTATTGCATTTATATGTAATGCGTTGCAACAAAAGTGGATGGTTACAGCAGAGCCATTAAAGCCAAAGTTTAGTAAACTCAATCCATTAAATGGTTTTAAAAGAATATTTTCTTTTAAACAGTTGTTTGAGTTGTTAAAATCAATAGCGATGCTTTTAATAATAGGTGTAATGGCATATGTAACAATAAAGGATAAAGTTAATGTGCTTCTTACTTTTTATGATATTTCATTAAATACAGCATTGTCAACAATAGGAGATATAATTGTTGATTTGGGAATAAAAATAAGTGCAGTATTCTTAATAGTTGGTTTTGTTGATTTGTTTTATCAAAAATTTAAGTTTAAGAATGATAACATGATGACAAAACAAGAAGTTAAAGATGAATATAAAAATACAGAAGGTGACCCACAAGTTAAAGGTCAGATTAAGAGAAAAATGGCTGAAATATCGAGAAGAAGAATGATGGAACAGTTGCCAGAGGCAGATGTAGTTATAACTAACCCAACGCATTTTGCAGTTGCGCTTAAGTATGAACCCGACTCAGGAAAAGCTCCTATAGTTATAGCCAAAGGTGCAGATTATCTTGCATTTCAAATAAAAGACAAGGCAAGAGAGTGTAACATTGAGATAGTGGAGAACAAGCCATTAGCCAGAATGTTATATCACAATGTAGATATAGGCATGGAAATTCCGCCAGAACTTTATCAAGTTGTTGCAGAAATCCTTGCAAAGATTTTACAACCTAAGTTTTAAGATATTCAAGCGCATTTAATTTGAATTAATAATAGAAAGCTAATAACATTATAAATAGTTTTATTATTAATGTTATTTTTTATAAAAACACAACATTTTTTTTGCACATTACGTTAAAAAATGTTACAATAAATAAGATACATATAGATTATGAAAGGGGAAACTAAGTAATGAAAATAAAAAAGAATGATTTATTCATGGGAATATACCTTCTTTCAGCGGTATTATTTTTCATTATTTCAATCCCATCATGGTTATTGGATATACTGCTTGCATTTAATATTGGTGTGGCAATGGTTGTCTTATTTAATGCTTTGTTTGCAAAAGAAGTACTTGATATGGCTTCGTTTCCTACATTGCTGTTATTTACAACTATTTTTAGAATATCACTTAATGTTTCTTCAACCAAACTTATATTAAGAGATGGTGATGCAGGTGAAGTTGTCAATACTTTTGGTGAATTTGTTGGCGGTGGTAATCTTGTAATAGGTATAATTATATTTATCGTGTTGATTATCATTCAGTTTATTGTTATAAACAAAGGTTCTGAAAGAGTTGCCGAAGTAACAGCTAGATTTACACTTGATGCTATGGCTGGTAAGCAGATGGCTATTGACTCAGACCTTAATACAGGTGCTATTACAGATAAAGAAGCACAGATAAAAAGACAGAAGCTCCAAAAAGAGAACAGTTTCTTTGGTTCAATGGACGGTGCTACTAAGTATGTAAAGGGAGATGCAACAGCAGGTCTTATAATTACAGGTATTAATATCGTGGGTGGTATTATCATGGGTATGGTATATGGTGGACTTGATATAACAGAAGCTCTACAAAAGTATACTATCCTTACAATCGGTGATGGCCTTTGTAGCCAGATACCTTCATTACTTATATCACTTTCAACTGGTATATTAGTTACTAAGGCTTCAAGTGATGGAGAACTTGGTGATGAGATGGTAGGACAGCTCTTATCAATTGATAAGGTTCTTCTTATGGTAGGTGCAGCAATGTCACTTCTTGGTGTTATTACACCGTTACCTTGGTATATATTCGTTCCTTTTGGTGTTGCTTTAATAGTATATAGCAGAAAAGTTGGCAAGAAGAACGATATTGAAGCTATTGAAGAAGAAGTGGAAGCAGAAGAAACAGAGGCTCAAGAGATACGAAAGCCAGAAAATGTTGTTTCTTTGCTTAATGTTGACCCGATTGAATTGGAATTTGGTTATGGTATTATCCCACTTGCCGATGTCAATCAAGGTGGAGACCTTCTTGATAGAGTTGTAATGATAAGACGACAAGTTGCGTTAGAGCTTGGTGCAGTTGTTCCTATTATTCGTCTTAGAGATAATATTCAGCTTAATCCTAATCAGTATATAATTAAGATAAAGGGTATTCAAGTAAGCGAGGGTGAAATTTTATTTGACCACTATATGGCTATGAATCCGGGTTATGTAGAAGAGGAAATTACAGGTATTCCTACATTTGAACCATCTTTCCATCTTCCAGCAATCTGGATAACTGAAAGTCAAAGGGAAAGAGCAGAATCACTTGGTTATACAGTAGTTGACCCACCTTCAATTATTGCAACACATCTTACAGAAGTAATTAGACAGCATATTGCTGAACTTCTTACAAGACAAGATGTACAGAACCTTATCAACAATATCAAGGATAATAATACAGCACTTATTGAAGAACTTGTTCCAAAGCTTCTTGGTGTTGGTGATATTCAAAAAGTACTTCAAAATTTATTGTCAGAGGGCATTTCAATAAGAGACCTTGTTACAATTTTTGAAACACTTGCTGACCATGCAACAGTTACAAGAGATACTGATATTTTAACAGAATATGTTCGTCAGAGTCTTAAGAGAGCTATATCAGGTAAGTACTTCTCACCAAATGAAGTTACTAATGTAGTTACACTTGACCCAGCTATTGAACAAGATATTATGGGGGCAGTTAAGAATACAGAGCAAGGCTCATACCTTACATTAGACCCAGAAGAGACTAATAAGATAGTTAAGTCATTAGGTGAAGAACTTAAAAAACTTGAAGATTTAGGTAAGAACCCAATAGTTATAACTTCACCTATAGTAAGACTTTATTTTAAAAAGCTTGTTAGTGATTACTTTAAAGATGTTATAGTTGTTTCATATAATGAAGTAGAATCAAATGTAGAATTACAATCAGTAGGGATGGTGACAGTATAAGATGATAGTTAAGAGATTTCAAGCACCTACAGAAACCGAAGCAATATTAAAGGCTAAGGATGAACTTGGAAGCAACGCAGTGGTGCTTAATGTAAAGACTTTAAAGCAACGAGGAGTATTTCGACTATTTAAGAAAGATGTTGTTGAAGTAACAGCAGCTTTAGAGGAAAATGAATTTGTTGATGCAATAAACAGTAAAAAGCCTGTAGCCAATAAGGGAAATGTTCAGACAATCAACAGAAATATGGTGTCTTCTTCAACAGCAATGCCACGACTTGATGAAGAAAGTAATTTTAATAATTCATTTTCAAGTAGTAGAGGAGGTATTAATCTTGTAGCTGATGATAATGCAAGAGGTAGTGCAGATACGTCAGCTATTGAACAAAAATTAGACTCGTTACAGTCAATGTTAAAACAGCAAATGGATAAAACACCATATCCTACACAGCAACAAAGACAAGTACATAGTTATCAACAAGATATGCAAAATGATATGATGTATGGTAAAATGGATAATAGACAAGATACAACTCAAGCAGTTGTAAAAGAAAGAGAAAGTGCTAATTATAAGTATTTACAGCTTATATATAAGAAAATGATTGACAGCGATGTTGCTCCTGAATATGCAGATGAAATTATTGGTGATATAGAAAGCTCGATGAAAAAAGAGTCTAATATTGATAGTATTTTATCAGCCGTATATCAAAAGATTGTATTAAAGTTAGGGCAGACTAAGGCTATACAGTTATCTGATAAGCCAACTATTGCTATGTTTATAGGGCCTACAGGAGTAGGTAAGACTACAACAATTGCTAAGATTGCATCAGCCTTTAAGTTAGAAAAGAACATAAAGGTTGCGTTTATTACATCTGACACATATAGAATTGCGGCTGTTGAACAACTTAACACTTATGCTTCAATTATAGATTGTCCTGTAAGTGTTGTATATACTAATGATGAAATGCTTGAATGTATTGAAAGATATAGGAATTATGACCTTATCATGGTAGATACAGCAGGAAGGTCACATAAAGCGGATGCTCAGATGGAAGAACTTGAAGATTTAATTGGTATTTTAAATCAAAAGAAAGACGAATTTAATCTTGACCTTTATCTTACTCTTAGTGTTACTACTAAATATCAAGATTTAAAGAGCATATGTAATAGATACAGGCATATAAGTAATTGGGGACTTGTTTTTACAAAACTAGACGAAACGTGTGTGCTTGGTAATATGTTTAACATTAAGCTTTATACTGGCGCTCCATTATCTTATACAACATCAGGACAGAATGTTCCTAATGATATTGAATTGATAGATAAGCAGGCGTTAGCAAAGCATTTACTTGGAGGAAGCATTTAATGGACCAGGCGGAGAATTTACGAAATATTATAAAAAAACAGAATGTTAAACCTGTTAAAAATTCAAGGGTGATAGCAGTAACAAGTGGTAAAGGAGGTGTGGGTAAATCAAGTACATCAATTAATCTTGCGCTTCAATTTAAAAGGCTTGGCAAAAAGGTGGTTATTCTTGATGCTGACTTTGGTATGGCTAATATAGAAGTAATGTTTGGAGTTATACCTAAATATAACTTAAGTGATTTGCTTTTTAAAGAAAAAGAAATTAAAGATATAGTGTGTGAAGGCCCAGAGGGAGTTCAGTTTATTTCTGGAGGTTCTGGTATTGCCAAACTTGTTAATCTTGATAATGAACAGATTAGACGACTTGTCAATAAGATGGGTGACCTTGAAGATATAGCAGATGTAATAATAATTGATACTGGTGCTGGAATTGCTCCGAGTGTTATGGAGTTCCTTGTGGCAAGCCCAGAAATATTGCTAGTCACAACACCAGAGCCAACTTCGATTACTGATTCTTATGCGTTATTAAAAGCACTTAGTATGAATGAGAATTTTGACAAAACATTTACTACTATTAAAATGATAGCTAATAAAGTATCAAGTGAGTCGGAAGGTCGTAAAGTATATGACAAATTAAGTGTGGTTGTATCAAAGTTTCTTAATATAGACATCGGTTTTGTTGGAACTGTACCACACGACAAAGATATAACAAAGGCAATTATGAAGCAAAAGCCTGTATCCATAATGTATCCTAATTCTACGGCTTCAAGGCATTATCAAAGTATTGTACAGATACTTGATAATCCAGAAGAAAGTGTAGATAATTCTAAGCATAAGGGTATCAGAGGTTATATTAAAACGATATTTGCTAATAAAAAATAGAATATAAAGATACATAAGATTGGAGAATAGTATGGCAAATGAATTACTTTTAGTTGGAACAAAGATTGAATTAAAAAGAGCAAGTAAGACACAAAAGGTTGATGGCGAAGCGAGTGTTGCATATGTAAGCCAAATTCTTGACCGCGATGAAGATGGTAATATCATTGCAGCCATGCCTATAAGTGAAGGACACATTGTACCTATTGAAGTTGGAAGCGTATTTCAGGCATATTTTTATACTTCTAAAGGAATATTCAAAGGTAGATGTAGGATTGCATCAAGAGGAAAAGAACAGAATATATTTGTAATGACAATTCAGCTTGTAGATGAACTTGTAAGATATCAAAGAAGAGAATATTACAGACTTACCTGTCTTATAGATGCAAAGGTGAGAATACTTAATGTAACAGAGGTGTTAGAGTATTCTAAGAATTTTGAAATGCCAGAAGAACTTTCTGGTGAACCAGAAGATTGTGTAATTGTTGATATAAGTGGTGGTGGCGTTAGATTTATTTCTAATAGAAGCTATCCAAGAGATGGATATGTTTATATAGAATTTAATACATCATCTGTATCTGGAGAACAGGAATTTAAACTGATGGGCAGAGTTGTAATGTCTATCAAATCCGAAGCTAATAATGGTAAGTATGATAATCGTATACAATTTAAAGTGATCTCTAAGGATAAGAGAGAAGAAATAGTAAAATTTATTTTCGATGAACAAAGACGTTTGAGGCAAAAGGAAAGAGGATGATTTTATGGCGAAAAAAATATTAGTTATTGATGACTCTGCACTCATGAGAAGAGTTATTTCTGATATAATTAATGAAGGCGATGATTATGAAGTTGCTGCGATAGCGAAAGATGGAGTTGAAGGGTTTGATTTAATTGTATCTAATCCTAACTTATATAGTGCAGTAATACTTGATATCAATATGCCTAAGATGAATGGTCTTGAGCTATTAAAAGAACTTCAAAAAAACCGTATTGAACAGACAGTCATTGTAGTAAGTACGGTTGCAAAGCAGGGAGCTAAAGAAACAATACAAGCTCTTGAGTATGGTGCATTTGATTTTGTTACAAAACCTGAGAATTATCTTGAAACTAAGGGTGTAGCATTTAAAGAAGCAATACACAAGATGCTTGATATTGCAACAAGTTCTAGAGCATCAATTGAAAGAACTAGAGTAGTAAGAAGCAGAACAACACCATTAAGTGCAACTTCTAGGACTACTACAACAAGTAGATTGGGGCAAAATAGTTCTAATGCAGACAGAGCAAGTGCAATTAATGCTTTAAGACAAAGGTCAATGGAAAGAAATGTTGCACCAGCTAAGATAGAGGCATCATCATTAAGGAATGTTAAGAAAAACAAGAAAAAGATTGTTGCATTAGCTTGTTCTACTGGTGGACCTAAGTCATTACAGCAGGTTATACCGGTACTTCCAAAGAGCCTTGACTGCGGAGTTGTTGTTGTTCAACATATGCCAGCAGGATTTACAGCCTCATTAGCTCAAAGGTTAGACGAGATGAGTCAAGTTAAGGTAAAAGAAGCAGCACAAGGTGATATAATCAAAAAAGGTGTTGTATATATAGCACCTGGTGGATTTCATCTAAAGATTGTAAAAGCTGGAACAGAGTATAAGATAGACCTTAATAAAGAACCTGCTATTGAAGGATTAAGACCATGTGCCAATATTATGTATGAGTCACTTGAAAATAGTGATTTTGATGAAATAACCTGTGTAGTATTGACAGGAATGGGTGCCGATGGAACTAAAGGAATTAAAGGACTGGTAGATAAAAAGAAAAAGATATACGTTATAGCGCAAGATGAAGACAGTTGTGTAGTATATGGAATGCCAAAAGCAATAGCGAAGACAGGGTTAGTTAATGAGGTGGTACCACTCAATCGTATAGCTAACTCAATAACAAAGAACGTGGGGGTTATATAACATGGACGTAAGCCAATATTTAGAAATTTTTATTGATGAATCAAATGAGCATTTACAAAGTCTTAGTGACCAGTTAATGATACTTGAGAAAGAGCCTGATAATAGTGATACTATTAATGAGATATTCAGAGCGGCTCATTCTCTTAAAGGTATGGCTGGTACAATGGGTTATAAGAGAATGCAGAATTTAACACATGATATGGAAAATGTATTCTCAGAAGTTAGAAATGGTAACATGAAAGTTACATCTGACCTTGTTGATGTATTGTTCCAGTGTCTTGATGCACTTGAAACTTATGTAAATAACATTCAAGAAACACAAGATGAAGGAACTGATGATAATGAACCTATAATCAAAGCGTTGAATGAATTTATCGCTACTGAAAATGGTGCAAAGTCAGAAGAAAAGAAAGAAGAAGCAAAAGAAGAAAAGAAAGAAGAAGCACAGGACAATGGAGATATTGTTCTTGCTGATTTTGAAAAACATGCTGTTAATGAGGCACTTGCAAAGAGCATGCACGCTTATGTTATTAAGGTTGCAGTTGATGAGAACTGTATTCTTAAGGCAGCTAGAGCATTTTTGGTATTTAAGAACTTAGAAGGACATGGTGATGTTATTAAGTCACAGCCTTCCGTTCAAGATATTGAAGATGAAAAGTTTGACTTTGAATTTAGTATTGTAGTTGTAACAGATGAAGATTTTGATACAATTATAGGTCATATAAAGAGTGTTTCAGAAATAAAAGATGCACAAGGTAGAGAAATAACTACTCCATTTACTATAGAAACATCTGTTGAAGAGCTTAAGCAAGAAGAGGAAGCTAAAAAGCAGGAAGAAGTTAAGAAAGAAGTTGCAAAGTCAACAGAAAAAGCACCTGCAACAAGTAGTAAGAATAAGCCAGCAGCAAAGACACCTGCAAAGCCAGCTAAACCAGTTGGACACACTGTAAGAGTAGATATTGAAAAGCTTGATGTATTAATGAACCTTGTAAGTGAGCTTATTATTGCAAAGAATGGACTTGTATCAGCAAGTGCTTCAGAAGAAAGTGAAAACAATACAATTAATCAGAGCTTTAATGAACAGATAGAATATCTTGAAAGAGTAACAACAAATCTTCATGAGTCAGTTATGAAGGTTAGAATGATGCCTATTGAAAGTGTTGTAAGTAAGTTCCCTAGAATGATACGAGACCTTTCAAAGAAGCTTAATAAGAAGATGGAACTTTATATGTCAGGTGAAGATACAGAACTTGATAGAACAGTTATTGATGAAATCGGTGACCCATTAATGCACCTTCTTAGAAATTCTGCTGACCATGGTCTTGAAAGTGCCGAAGTAAGAAAAGAAAGAGGCAAGAACGAAGTAGGTTCAATCTTCCTTGATGCTTATCAAGATGGTAACAATGTTGTTATCGAAGTAAGAGATGATGGTAATGGTATTGATATAGAAAAGGTTAAAAATAAAGCCATTGAAAAGGGTACTATAACTCAAGAGCAGGCAGAAGTTATGAGTGACAAGGAAATTGTTGACTTGTTATTTAGACCAAGTTTTTCAACTTCTGATAAGGTTACAGATGTATCAGGACGAGGTGTTGGTCTTGATGTTGTTAAGTCTAAGATTGAAGCTCTTGGTGGTGACGTTGAAGTTAAGACAAAGTATGGCGAAGGAAGTATATTTATTATAAGACTTCCATTAACACTTGCTATTATACAGGCTCTTATGGTTAAGCTTGGTGATGAAAAGTATGCTATTTCACTTGGCTCTATTCAGACTATAGAAGATATTCCTGTAACTGATATTAAGTATGTTCATGCTGAGGAAGTAATTAATCTTAGAGGTAATGTAATTCCTCTTATAAGATTAAGAGATGTATTAGATGTACCGGGTGAAGCTCAGGAGCAAGATACAATTACAGTAGTTATAGTAACTAAGGGTGATAAGCAGGCTGGTCTTGTAGTAGATAGTCTTATAGGTCAGATGGAAATCGTTATTAAGTCACTCGGTAAGTATATAAACATTAACAAGATGATAAGTGGTGCTACAATCTTAGGTGATGGTTCAGTTGCTCTTATTATCGATGCAAATACTCTTGTGTAAGGGGGATTAAGTAGTAATGGAAGAAGTTAAGAAGATAGAAAATACAGCAGTAGAAGAGAGTGATACACTTGTACAGTATATAGTTGTAAAGATAGGCAATGAACAGTATGGCATTAATATACAGTACATAGATAATATTGTAAGAAGTCAAAAGATTACAAGAGTTCCTAAGACACAGATGTACTATAAGGGAGTTATTAACCTTCGTGGGGAGATTATTCCAGTAATGAGTATTCGTCTTAAACTCGGTCTTTCTGATGATGAATTTACAGATAAGACAAGAATTATTATTGTTAAGGTTGAAAATGCTACAATTGGTGTTATAGTTGACCAGGTAAGAGAAGTTGTTACACTTGATAGCGAAGATACTGAAAAGATTACAAAAACAGCAAGTGATGATGCAGCAGCAGGATATATAAGCGGAATTGGTAAGAGCAAGGGCGAATTAATATCTCTGTTAGACATTGTTGGAGTTGTTGTTGAGAATTAAGAGAGTGGTGTGAGTTATGGCAAAGATAAGTCTTGATGGTTTAGATGATGTTCAATACGATGTATTGAAAGAAATTGGTAATATCGGTGCCGGAAATGCAACAACTGCTTTGTCTAAGATGCTTAATATGAAGATGGATATGTCTGTTCCTAATGTGGCACTTGTGCCATTTACGGACATATCTTCTATAATTGGACAGGAAGACCAGACTGTTGTAGGAATACTTTTAGGCATTGAGGGTGATATAGATGGTATGATGATGTTTATATTTGACACAAAGTCAGCTTACCATCTTGTAAATACTTTAATGATGAGAGATGCTAATGAAAATGATGACAGGTCATTAAAGGATTTTTCTGAAATGGAAATGTCAGCATTAAATGAAATTGGAAATATTGTATCGGGTTCTTATCTGAACGCTATTTCTGCTTTGACTGGTATGAAGATGATTTCAACAGTTCCATCAATGGCAATAGACATGATTGGGGCTATGCTTAGTTTACCAGCAGCAGAGTTTGGAAAGTACGGTGATAAGCTTTTATTAATAAAGTCACAGTTTGGTGAACTCGATTTTGTTAATGGGTACTTTTTATTAATACCTGAACTTAACTCTTATGATAAGATATTATCATCATTAGGTGTTGGCTGATGTATATATTAATATGTGATTAAGAAATGGATAGATAAATTATATGGGGAATATGATTAAAGTAGGCATGGCCGATTTAAAGGTCTGTAAAGCTCCTGATGCACTTACAACACTTGGATTAGGTTCTTGTGTTGGTGTTGCATTATATGATCCTGTAACAAAGGTAAGTGGTTTGTTACATTGTATGCTTCCAGATAGTACACAGATAAGAAATAATTCTAATTTGGCAAAGTTTGCCGATACAGGTATAGATGAATTAATACGTCAGATGATAGCATTGGGTGCTTCTAGAGCTAGACTTGTTGCAAAGATAGCTGGCGGAGCACAGATGTTTGCAATGGCATCAGCTAATGATTCGTTAAGAGTTGGTGAGCGTAATGCAGAAGCTGCAAAACTTAAGTTAAGACAGTATAATATTAGGTTGCTTGCAGAAGACTGTGGTAAGAATTATGGTAGAACAGTTGAGTTTTATTCTGAAAATGGTGATTACTTAATTAAGGCAGTTGGAAAGCCACCAAAGATTATTTAATGCGTGGCTTTTGGAGGATATATGAAGAAATTTAGAAATGTTCCTGCATTGGTGACTTTGCTTGCTGGTTTTGTTATGGCAATATTTATGATTTTGGAAAAGTTTACACTTATGAAGTTCCTTTGGATATTAGTTAGTGTTATGATAGCTTTTTATGTTGCAGGCATAGTGCTAAGAGTTATATTAAACAAAGCTTTTAAAGACCCAGAAACAGAAGATGCAGATGATGCAGAGAATGAAGAAGGCTTGGAAGACACACAAGAAACAGAGGAAAATGCAGATAATAGTAAGTCTTCAGTCGTATAGTTATTGATAAACAGCTTTATTATTAAAGTATTATAATATACATTTTGGGAGAATTGGTAATGAATGATGCTGAAAAGAATAAACTGTGGCAGGAATATAAAAAAAGCGGCAGCAGTCAAATAAGAGAACAGTTAATAATGGAATATGCTCAATTAGTAAAGATTGTTGCTGGAAGACTGAACATGTATCTTGGAAACAATGTTGAATATGATGATTTGGTTGGATATGGAATATTTGGTCTGATTGATGCTATTGATAAGTTTAACTACGATAAGAATGTTAAATTTGAAACATATGCAAGTCTTAGAATAAGAGGTGCTATTCTTGACCAGATTAGAAAGATGGACTGGATACCACGTTCTTTAAGACAAAAACAAAAAAAGATAGATACGGCAGTTTTAAAAATTGAATCCAATACTGGTAAAGTTGCAACGGATGAAGAAGTAGCACAGGAGTTGTGTATAACTGTTGAAGAATTAAATAACTGGCAGGGACAGACAAAAGCGTCTAATATTATCTCATTAGAAGAGTATACAGACTCTTGTAGTGAGATAAGAATAGATTCTTCAAAAAGTGAACGTTTTTTACAACCTGAACAGGTAGTAGAAAATGATGAGCTTAAAAATAAAATAATTGAAGCAATTGAGAGTCTTACTGAAAAAGAAAAAAGTGTTATTACACTTTATTATTATGAGGAAATGACACTAAAAGAAATTAGTATGGTGCTGGAAGTTTCAGAGTCTAGAGTTTCACAGCTTCATACAAAAGCACTAAATAAAATGAAATTAAAGCTTGGGGAATATTTAGATATTTTAACTCGTGTTTAATATAGCTTTGGTTAGGAGTCTGTATGAGAAAAAACAAAAATGGTTTTTATCAGTTTGCTTGTAAAGAGGATGGTATTTATATAACGGTATATTCAGGAATTGATGGTAAGGATAATGCTAATCTAAAAGATGCACTTTTCTACATAGAAAAGAGAAATATACCAGATGTAGATGTTGTAAAAGTAGGAGAAGCATTTAAAAATGCAAATGAGCAAGGATATACAGTTAAGATATCGTCTAGTGAATGTCATGCTATTGATGAATTTGGACTTTATTATATAGCTTCTGATGGAATGAAGACTGAAGCAGTATTTTATCCTCCATTTGAAGGTGCGCATGAATTAAGTAAAACAGAAATAATTAACGATATTACACATGCTGGAGTAAGAAATGGTGTTGATGAAAGTGTAATAGAAGAATTTTTAAGTTCTAAAAACTATAATAAAACATATGTAGTTGCAAAGGGAACAAAACCAGTTGAAGGTAAGGCTGGTTTTGTGGAATATAAGTTTAATACGCAATTAAAGCCTCGCCCTAAGATGAACGATGATGGAACAGTAGATTTTCATACACTTGAGAATGTAAACCATGTGGCAGAGGGAGATGTAGTTGCAGTGCTGCACCCTGAGCAAAGAGGTGAAGCAGGTATTGATGTGTATGGCAGGTCAATAAGACCATCAAGTGTAAAACATGTTGTATTCAAATATGGAAGAAATCTTTCAATATCAGAAGATGGTTTGTCACTTATATCTATGGTAAGTGGTCATGTAACACTTGAAAATGATAAGGTGTTCGTATCAAATGTCATGGAAATTGTAGATGTCGATAATTCTACAGGTGATATAAAATATGATGGTAATGTTTCTATAAAGGGCAATATATTAGCAGGATTTTCAATTGAAGCTAAAGGTGATGTAGTTGTAAGTGGTGTTGTAGAAGGCGCAACAGTTATAGCAGGCGGCAATATAATCTTAAATAGAGGCGTTCAAGGAATGAATAGAGCTGTTATTAAGGCTGGTGGCAACATAGTTACAAAGTTCATAGAAGGAGCATCACTTGTTGAAGCAGGTGGTGATATTTCAACGGACTCAATTTTACATAGCAAGGTATTTGCTAATGGCACAATAACGGCTGAGGGTAAAAAAGGTCTTATTATTGGTGGCGAAGTAAAGTCATCTAAGATGATTATCGCTAAGGTAATAGGTAACACTATGGGAACAGCTACAACGGTTGGTGCAGGTGTTGACCCGTCAGCAAAGAGAAGACTAGAAGAACTTAAAAAAGAGTTAGAAACTCTTGGGAATAATAAGTTACAATTAAATCAAGTTATTACAGTTCTTAGAAAGAAACAGGATATGGAGGGAACTTTAAGTAAGGATAAGCAAGAATTACAACAAAAGTCAACTCGTAATTTGTTATTAATAGAAAAAGAACTAATTGAAAAGAAGAAAGAATATGCTGAATTAAAACAGCAAATAGTTGAAGATGACAATGCCAGAATTAAAGTTTCAGATACTATTTATAATGGTGTTAAGCTTGTTTTTGGCGACCAATTCCTGTTTATTAAGGAAAAGAACTGCCATTGTCAATATGCAAAAGAAAGAGCAGATATTGTTCAACTTTCATTATAACTTTTATAGGTAATTGCGAAATGAATTGACTGTAATTTATGTATTTTGCATAGAAATAAGCCCCAATATGATATTTTAGACCTTGAAATTTAGGCAAAATAGATATAAAAGTTTTTATTTTAGTGAGGAGCATTGCAAAATAGAGACTCAAAAAAGTTAGAGTTTATGCAGCTTGTGGAGTTTTGCAAACGCCTATTATAACTTTTAGACTAAAAGGAGGCACTTGTAACATGAAGCCAATAGATGTAGCTATGATACAACAGATAAATGAAGTGTCCAATATAAAACTATCTCAAGACCACAAACCGATGGTTGAACAACAGACAATTTCTACAATGGTTCAAAAGGAAGTTGAAGTAAAAGCAGAAGTTGTTACAAGCAAAGACGATGTTGAAAATCGTGAACAAAAGTATGATGCAAAAGAAAAAAGTGGTAATGAGTACGAAGATGGTAAAAAAGGAAGATATGAAAAAAAGAACAAAAGCGATGGAAAGGTCTTTTTAAAAGGTCATAATATTGCAGATTTTGATATTAAGATATAAACTATAAAAAACACGCCTTGCGAGTTTTTTAAGTTGCCACGACTTTGCCAAAGCCTGTACTTAAACGAGGCTTTGGCTTGTTGTTCGCATAAATGAAAGTGTCCGTAAGATGTAATTCTTAAGGGCACTTTTATAGAATTGTTATTATGATACTTTTATTGAAATGGAGAAAATTTAATGTCAACAATATTTATAGTAATGATAGTATTAGGCTTATGTTTTATTGTAATAAGCTTTTTAATAAAGGGAGAAAAGGACAATAAGAATATAAATCAAAGTACAACATCTTCTGTTAATATAAGTGACCAGAAGATAGAGCTTACAGAAAAGCAAAAAGATGATATAAAATCACAAGTCGATGCTTTAATAGAAGAACAGATTAATTCAATAGACGATAGAACAGAGGCTTCATTAGATAGAATATCTAATACAAAGATTCTTGAAATGAATGAATATGCTGATACTATTATGAATGAAATAAGTCGTAATCACAATGAAACAGTTTTCTTATATGATATGCTTAATGAAAAAGCAAAAGAAGTAAAAGGAACAGTAAAAGATGTTAATATAGCAACACAGCAAGTAAAGAAAATTCAAAGCAGTACTATGGGACTTGCAAAAGAAAATACTAATAAAAAAAGTATTAATCAAGATAAAAAAGACAACTTAAATACAAAGTCAGAAGATTATATTGAAGTAGTACATATTCCTGATGATGAAGATAAAGTAAAAAATAATGTAATAGATATTGCGCAAAAAGATAAAGCTAAAACAAGACTTATGGAATTGTCAAAGCAGTCTTTAGCAAAGGAAGATGACACAAAAGAAAAGACAAAACAAAATAATCAAGCAGGAAAGCTTACTGATATGATGGAAGCAGGAAAGAGTCTTGACAATAATTTGAGTAAAATTATAAATAACGAAAATAATGACATTAAAAGCCATAATAGTGAAAGACAAGTTACAAAAAATGAAAAGAATGAGAAAATTCTTGAATTACACAATATGGGCTTTACACCAACAGAAATTGCTAAGAATATGGGAATTGGAACAGGTGAGGTTAGTCTTATTATAGATTTGTATGGTAAAAATAATAAATAATTATTTGAAATGGAGATTTTTATGAAATTAAAATATTACATAAGAGGTGTTGGAATAGGCGTTATAATTACAACTTTTGTATTTATGATTGCAAATCTTGCAGGTGTTTTTTCAAGTACTGAAAAAGTAATATCAGAAACAGAAACTAAAGCAACAAGTTCTGTATTAGCTTATGCAACTAATGCTTCAACAGAGCAAGACAAGCAAGCTACAACTATAGCTACAGTATCAACTAAAGAAAATACATCTAATGATGATGAAACAACGCAAAGTGATGATGAAACAACGCAAAGTGATGATGAAACTCAAAGCAATAATGAAAGTGAATTAGATGAAACTAACGAACAAAGTTCGCAAGAAGTAACTACAAGAAGTAGTCAAAATAATCAAAATAGTGAAGATGATAGAGAATTTGTTGAAGTAGAGATAAGAAATATAAAATATGTATCAGAAGTGAGCGAAATTTTATATGATATGGGAATTATTTCAGATGTAAGTGAATTTAATAGTTTTATGACATTTTCAGGTAATGACCTTAAAGTAAAAGAGGGAAAATATAAGTTAAAGCCTGGAGATACATTTGAAAATATTGCTAGTGTAATTACAAGAAGTGAATAAAAAATAAAAAGATATTGAAAAAATACTTGATTTATTTATCGTATACTGATATAATACGTTTCGTGTGAAAAAACATGTGGACGGATTTGGTAATTGGTGCTGATGCTCGTCAGTGATTACTAAGCGAGAAATCCACAAAAGATTATTAACCAATGGAGGTATTAAAATGAGCGTAATTTCAATGAAGCAGTTACTTGAAGCAGGTGTTCACTTCGGACATCAGACAAGAAGATGGAACCCTAAGATGGCAGAATACATCTACACAGAAAGAAATGGTATTCATATCATCGATTTACAGAAGTCAGTAGGAATGGTAGATGATGCTTACAAGGCAATCTCAGATATCGTTGCTGATGGTGGTACAATTCTTTTCGTAGGTACAAAGAAGCAGGCTCAGGATGCTATTGCAACAGAAGCTGAAAGATGTGGAATGTTCTATGTTAATGAAAGATGGTTAGGCGGTATGCTTACTAACTTCAAGACAATCCAGAGTAGAATTGCAAGACTTAAGGATATCGAAAGAATGCAGGAAGATGGAACATTTGATGTTCTTCCTAAGAAAGAAGTTATCAACCTTAAGAAGGAACTTGACAAGCTTACAAAGAACCTTGGCGGTATCAAGGAAATGAAGAGACTTCCAGATGCTATCTTCATCGTTGACCCTAAGAAAGAAAGAATTTGTGTACAGGAAGCTCATGCACTTGGTATCAAGCTTATCGGTATTGCAGATACTAACTGTGACCCAGATGAATTAGATTATGTAATTCCTGGTAACGATGATGCAATTAGAGCTGTTAAGCTTATCGTTTCTAAGATGGCTGATGCTGTTATTGAAGCTAATCAGGGTGTTGAAGAAGCTCCAGTTGAAGCTGAAGAAGTAGCAGAAGAAGCATAATTATCTATAGAATTAAGATAAACTGAAGTTTATTAATATATATCCGTAATTGGAATTCTAAAAATGCTTCAGCCTGAAAGTTACAGGTTGAAGCATTTTTTAAAAACATTAAAATCATAAAGTGGAGGATACAAAAATGGCAGTTACAGCAGCAATGGTAAAAGAATTAAGAGAAATGACAGGCGCAGGTATGATGGATTGTAAGAAGGCGCTTTCTAATACAGATGGTGATATGGATAAGGCTGTTGAATACTTAAGAGAAAATGGTATGGCAAAGGCAGCTAAGAAGGCTGGAAGAATTGCAGCAGAAGGTATCGTTAAGGTTGTTACAGAAGGAAATAAGGCAGCAATCGTTGAAGTAAACTCAGAAACAGACTTCGTTGCAAAGAACGCAGATTTCAATGCTTACGTTGAAGAAGTAGCACAGCAGGCATTAAATACAAAGGCTACTGATATTGATGCTTTCTTAGCAGAAAGCTGGACAAAGGATACATCTAAGACAGTTGCAGATGTATTAGCAGGACAGGTTGCTATTATCGGAGAAAACCTTAAGATTAGAAGATTTGCACAGGTTGAAGAAAGCAACGGTTTCATCGCTTCTTACATTCATATGGGTGGAAAGATTGGTGTTCTTGTTGATGTTGAAACAGATGTTGTAAACTCAGCTATCGAAGAAATGGCAAAGAACGTAGCTATGCAGGCAGCAGCTCTTAAGCCAATGTACACAAATAGAAGCGAAGTTGACCCAGAATATATCGCTAAAGAAACAGAAATCATCACAGCTACAGCTAAGAACGAAAAGCCAGATGCTAACGATAAGATTATCGAAGGTATGGTTAAGGGGCGTCTTAACAAGGAACTTAAGGAAATCTGTCTTCTTGACCAGACATATGTTAAGGCTGAAGATGGTAAGCAGAGTGTATCTGCTTATGTAGCAGAAGTTGCTAAAGCAAACAATGCTAACATTACAATTAAGGGATTTGTTCGTTTTGAAACAGGCGAAGGTATCGAAAAGAAGAACGAAGACTTTGCAGCAGAAGTAGCAGCTCAGTTACAGTAATTAAAATATAATATTACTATACATTCTGTAAAAGTATGTATTGATTATTTTGCAGGATATTCATATTGTAAATATGGGTATCCTGCTTTTTTGGCTCTTTGTCAAGAGTGGGAGTGAAAATCCCATATTAGAAAACTGGTGCGTGAGCATCACTTTTCTTTGTATAATTAAGTCATTGATAAAAGTATTCTATTTCTAAAATTCTCAAAATTGCGAAAGCCGTAACTATTTCTTTTAATAACTTTATTTCCTTGAATAGGAGCATCTTTAATAATAGAGTGATGGTAATCGTGAACTTTATTAGTGAAAGAGTTACAAAAAGGGCAAGAAATATTTCTGCGTTGCAGATGAAAGTGTAAATGTATATCAGTTGACGAAAATTTGATATTATCAACAATTAGGTCTTTAATTTCTAGTAGATTTGATGTAAAATTAGTATTAGGCATAAATATTCTCCTTGATGTGTTATTTTGTGGTGATTTAATTATATCGTATGGGAGTGTTTATGCCTATTCTTTTTTGAAAAAAATAAATAGGCTCTAAACTTTACCCCCAAGTAAAGTTTAGAACCTAATATAAAAAGTTAATAAAAAAGTTGACAAAAAACTTCTCTTGTAACATTTTATGTGATATACTTAAATAAATGTGTACATATATGGAGGAAAGTTAAAGATGGGTTTTTTTAAGGACTTTAAAGATGACTTGTCAGAGGCAGCCAATGGAATAGATGGAAATACTGCTGATGATAATGAGATGGTTAATACCTTAGATGACGATATAGACAATGTTTCTGCTATTTTAGAAGGTAAAACTAAAGATGTCGCTTCACAAGATTATGATGATAGTGAAGAAGCAGTAGAAGATATTGACGAAGAAGAAGAAGATAATGAAGACTCAGATGATGATGACGATGGAGTAACACCAGTTGATGAAACAGCAGTTATTACAGCAGGACTTAAAGTAGAAGGTAATTTTGACGGATTAGGTTCTATTGATATATTTGGAACAGTTATAGGAGATGTTAGATGTCGTGGAAAGCTTACTGTTGGTGGAACAGTAAAAGGCAATTCTAATGCGGGTGAAGTATTTGCCAACGATGCTAAGATTGAAGGAGATATTTTAGCAAGAGGAGCAGTAAAGATAGGACAAAATACAGTAATTGTTGGTAATATTAATGGAACTTCAGCAGTAATTGCAGGAGCTATTAAAGGTGATATAGACGTAAGAGGACCTGTAATTATTGACTCAACAGCAATTGTATCTGGTGATATAAAGTCTAAGACAGTTCAGATTAATAATGGTGCTACAATTGATGGAAGATGTACACAATGCTATTCTGATGTAGATATGGAAGCAATATTTAATATTTAATTTTATTAAGATACAGAGGTAGAAAGATGAAAGAGATTAAAAGAGTAATACTTAAACTTAGTGGAGAAGCACTTGCAGGTAAGAATAAATCAGGATATGATGATGAGCTTATTGCTGATATTGCAAGACAAGTAAAGCAGATTATTGAAAAAGGAATAGATGTAGGTGTAGTTATTGGTGGTGGTAACTATTGGAGAGGTCGTTCTAATGACAATATAGATAGACCAAAAGCTGACCAGATTGGTATGCTTGCAACTATTATGAACTGCATTTATGTATCAGAAATATTCCGTTCAGAAGGAATAATGACTAATATACTTACACCATTTGAATGTGGAAGCATGACAAAGTTGTTCTCAAAAGATAGAGCTAATAAGTATTTCTCAAAGGGAATGGTAGTATTCTTTGCAGGCGGTACAGGACACCCATATTTCTCAACAGATACAGGTATTGTGCTTAGAGCAATTGAGATGGACGCAGACGCAATTCTTCTTGCTAAGTCAATTGATGGAATTTACGACAGTGACCCAGCAGTTAATAAAGATGCTAAGAAATATGATGAGATATCAATTCAAGAAGTTGTAGATAAGAAGCTTGGTGTTATTGATATGACAGCGTCAGTAATGTGTATGGAAAATAAAATGCCATTAATGGTATTTGGTCTTGAAGAAAAGAACAGTATTCTTAATGCAATGACAGGAAAGTTCAATGGAACAGTTGTAACAGTAGATTAAGTTTGACTAACTGATATATAATCTGATAATATAGACATAAAGAATATATCTTAAAAATATTAAGTTATATTAAGTAAAAAGATATTTCAACACAAAGCTTGGATATTTAAAACAAAGAGGAGATTATTAAAATGAGCGATATTAAAGTATACGAAGACAAGATGGTTAAGACAATAGAAGCATTAGAAGAAGAATATACAACAATTAGAGCAGGACGAGCTAACCCACATATTCTTGATAAGATTAAGGTTGATTATTATGGAACACCAACATCTTTACAACAGGTTGCTAACATTTCAGTTCCAGAAGCTAGAATGTTACAAATTCAGCCTTGGGAAAGCAGTCTTATCAAAGAAATTGAAAAAGCTATTCTTGTTTCAGATTTAGGACTTACTCCTAATAATGATGGTAAAGTTATAAGACTTGTATTTCCAGAGCTTACAGAAGACAGACGTAAGGAGCTTGCAAAAGACGTTAAGAAGAAAGGCGACAATGCTAAGGTTGCTGTAAGAAATGTAAGACGTGATGCTAATGACGCATTTAAGAAGCAGAATAAAGCTGGTGAAATATCTGATGATGAACTTAAGGGAACAGAAGATGATATTCAAAAGCTTACTGATAAGTATACAGCATTAATAGACAAGGCAGTAGAAAATAAGACTAAGGAAATACTTACAGTATAATAATTATTATTAATCCGTAGGAAGCTATATTTCTACGGATTTTTGTGTTGATTATATTATTATGGGGAATGAAAATTAAAAAGAGAGGATTGTTATGGATAATATTAATGAGGAACTTGGACTTAAAATACCACAGCATGTAGCTGTTATTCTCGATGGAAATGGAAGATGGGCAAAACAACGTCATATGCCTAGAACTTATGGGCATAAGGTTGGAAGTCAAGTGGTTGAAGATATGTTATCAGTTGTTGATGATTTGGGTGTTAAGTATTTTACAGTATATGCTTTTTCTACCGAAAACTGGAAAAGGTCACAAGGTGAAGTATCAACACTTATGACAATATTAAGGTCATATCTTAAAGGTTGTGTTAAAAAGTCTATGGATAACAATGTAAGATGTCGTGTTATTGGAAGAAGAGAAGAACTTAGTGATGATATTATTGCAAGCATTGAAAATCTTGAAGAAAAGACAAAAAATAACACAGGACTTAATTTTACAATTGCAATTAATTATGGTGGAAGAGATGAGATTACAAGAGCTGTAAGAAAGCTTGCAACTCAAGTTAGTGAAGGGAAACTACAAGCTAGTGATATCACAGAACAGCTTATATCAGCTAATCTTGATACTTGGGAATTGCCTGACCCAGATTTACTGATAAGAACAAGTGGAGAGCAACGACTATCTAATTATCTTCCATGGCAGCTTGCGTACACTGAATTTTATTTTACAGATGTACATTGGCCAGATTTTAATAAAGAGGAATTAATTAAGGCATTTGAAAAATATAATAAACGAGAGAGAAGATTTGGTGGTGTCAAGGAGGAATAAAGTGTGAAGACTAGAATTTTAAGTGGAATAGTTTTGGCAATAATAATGATATCTTCATCGTTTTACGGTGGGTTATATCTATATCTTTTGTGTCTAGGTGTTTCACTTATTGGTATGTATGAATTATATAAAGTTATTAATATGCAAAAAAGTCCTATGGCATTTGTGGGATATTTAGGAGCAATCCTTTATTACTTATGTATTATAACAGGATATGAAAAGTATGATATTTTTGTATTTGTAGTTGTATTAATGGCAATTATGTCTGTATATGTGTTTACATTTCCAAAGTATACAATAGAACAAGTTACATTGATGTTTTTAGGGCTTTTCTATGTGGCAGTAATGCTTTCGTATATTTATAAAGTTCGTATTCTTGAAGATGGAATATATATAGTATGGCTTGTATTTATTGCTTCTTGGGGCAATGATACTTGCGCATATTTTACTGGTGTATTCTTAGGGAAGCACAAGATGGCACCAATATTGTCGCCTAAAAAGTCAATAGAGGGTGCAATTGGTGGAATTGCAGGGTCTACTCTATTGGGAGCTATATTGGGATATATAGTAAGTGGTCGTATTACAGAAAATTTTATACACCCTGTACTTATATTTGCAATAGCAAGCTTTGTAGGTGCAATACTTGCTATAATAGGTGATTTGACAGCGTCAGCTATTAAACGTAATCACAATATAAAAGACTATGGAAAGTTAATTCCAGGTCATGGCGGAATACTTGACAGATATGACAGTGTAATATTTACAGCACCAGCGGTATTTTGGGCAGTATTTATCTTAAATCGTCTTTAATTAATGATTGAAGTTGTCATATCAATTAAACAACAAAATTTATAAAAGTTGTATAGAAATGAGGATTGACATGAAAAATATATCGTTATTAGGTTCAACTGGTTCAATCGGAACACAAACCCTTGATGTAATAAGAAGAAATAAGGATATTAATGTTGTTGCAATGGCAGCAGGAACAAGGATACATGAACTTGAAAAGCAAGTAAGAGAATTTAAGCCCCAGCTTGTATGTGTGAGTACACAAGAGCTTGCGCAGGAATTAAAAGTTATGCTTGCTGATATGGACATTAAGGTGGTTTATGGTCAAGAGGGACTTGTTGAAGTAGCTACAATAAAAGAAGCTGACATAGTACTTACTGCTGTAGTTGGAATGATGGGGATAATTCCAACTATAGAGGCAATTAAAGCACATAAGGATATTGCGCTTGCTAATAAGGAAACTCTTGTTACAGCAGGACATATTATTATGAAGCTTGCAAAGGAATGTGGCGTTAATATTTATCCCGTTGATAGTGAACATTCGGCTATTTTCCAGTCACTTAATGGCGAATATCACAAAGAAGTAAGTAAAATTCTTCTTACCGCATCGGGTGGACCTTTTAGAGGAAAGAAAAGAAGTGACCTTGAAAATGTTACACTTGAAGACGCATTAAAACACCCTAACTGGTCAATGGGCAGAAAGATTACAATTGACTCGTCAACTATGGCTAATAAAGGACTTGAAGTTATGGAGGCACAGTGGCTTTTTAATGTACCAGCTAAAGATGTGCAAGTTGTTATACAGCCACAGAGTATTATTCATTCTATGGTGGAATTTGTTGATGGTGGAATTATGGCACAGCTTGGAAGTCCTGATATGCGTCTTCCTATACAATATGCGCTTTATTATCCACATAGAAGACTACTTAATACAGAAAGAGTTGATTTCTTTAAGCTTAAACAGATTACTTTTGAAGAACCTGATTTTGAAACATTTAAGGCGTTAAAGTTAGCGTATCAGGCAGCACAACTAGGTGGCAATATACCAACTGCATTTAATGCGGCAAATGAACTTGCAGTAGATAAATTCTTAAACAGAAAGATTAAATATCTTGATATACCAGAGATAATACAATATGCAATGGAAGAAACAAAGTTTATTGAAAATCCTAGTGTAGAGCAGATATTACAGACAGAGCATAGTGCATATGAATTAATCGAAAGCAGGTGGTAAATTGGTTTTAAATATTATTGCAGCCATTTTAATGCTTAGTATAATTGTAATTATACATGAGTTTGGTCATTTTATTATTGCTAAGGCAAATGGTGTTGAAGTAACAGAGTTTTTTATAGGATTTGGACCTAAGATTATAAGTTTTAAAAAGGGAAAGACAGAATATTCTTTAAGACTTCTTCCATTTGGGGGGGCTTGTGTAATGCTTGGTCAAGATTTTATGGATGACCCGCTAGATAGAAGTGAAGATGATGACGAAAGTGAAGATGAGAAAGATAATAATGATAGAGCTGATATATCTGAGCGAGAGATGTTGTTAAAGCAAGGATATGATGAGTCAAAGTCGTTTGCTAATAAGTCTGTTTGGTCAAGAATAGCTATTATTGTTGCAGGCCCATTTTTTAACTTTCTTCTTGCCTTTGTGCTTGCTTTAATAGTTGTTGGTTCAACAGGATATGACCCTTGTACAGTAGATAAGATTTCGGATAATTCGCCAGCAACGCAGGCAGGGCTTCAAGTGGGTGATAGAATTACAAAAGTTAATGGTGAAAAGATAACATTTGCAAGAGAGTATTCATTTTATAGAAGTTATCATGCGTCAAATGTTATGGATATAACTTATGAACGTGATGGTAAGCAGTATATTACAACACTTACACCTGAGTATAGTAATTCTAAGGCATATAAGTTTGGAATTACTATTACAACAGATAGAGTTGTTAATTCTGTTAATGTCGGTTCACCAGCAGAAAAAGGTGGTATAAAAAGTAAAGATATAATAAAGTCTGTCAATGGAACTGAACTTGAAAATGGCAATCAGTTATCTGAGATAATTTCAGAAACGAAGGACAGTACAGTTAGTGTAGTTGTAGTAAGAAATGGTGAAGAGCTTACTTTTAATGTTACACCAGAGCTTGTAGAGTCAGAAGCATATAATACAGGTTTTGTAAGCTATGGAATAAGACAAAAGACTTCTACATTAGGTGTTGTAAAGTATTCTTTCCATGAAGTTACTTATGTAATTAAGGCTGTAATAAAGAGTCTTGGAATGATGTTTACAGGTCAGACTAGTGTTAATGACCTTATGGGACCTGTTGGAACTGTAAGCACTATTTCTTCGGTTATGGAAGAAAGTAAGGTTGATGGAACTTATTATGTTATACTTAATCTTATTAACTTTGCTATGATGATATCGGCTAACTTAGGTGTTATGAACCTTGTGCCAATACCAGCACTTGACGGTGGTAGATTATTGTTTTTACTTATAGAAGCAGTAAGAGGTAAGCCTGTTAAAAAGGAACATGAGGGCATGGTGCATTTTGTGGGCATGGTGTTACTTATGGTGCTGATGGTTTATGTGTTGTTTAAAGATATTACTGGATTATTTTAAGATACTAAAAAGAAACGGGGTGTTGTGATGAGTTTTAGAGAGAATACTAAGAAGGTTAAGATTGGTGATAAGGTTATTGGTGGGGGGAATCCTATTCTTATACAGTCTATGACTAATACACATACGGAAGATACTGAAAGTACTGTAAGACAGATTTTGGAACTTGAAAGGGCTGGGTGTGATATTATAAGATGTACAGTGCCTACTATTGAAGCGGCTAATTCTATTAAAGAGATTAAGAAGCAAATTCACATTCCACTTGTGGCTGATATACATTTTGACTATAGAATGGCTATTGCGGCTATGGAAAATGGTGCTGATAAGATTAGAATTAATCCGGGTAACATTGGAAGTACTGAAAAGATTAAAGCAGTAGTTGATGTTGCAAAAGAAAGAAATATTCCAATCAGAGTCGGTGTAAATAGTGGTTCACTTGAAAAGGAGCTTGTTGAAAAGTATCATGGCGTTACGGCAGAAGGTATTGTCGAAAGTGCTATTGACAAGGTTAGAATTATTGAAGATTTAGGTTATGACAATCTTGTAGTAAGTATTAAATCCTCCGATGTACTTATGTGTGTTAAAGCACATAAGCTTATAGCAGAAAAGCTTAACTATCCGCTTCATGTCGGTATTACAGAGTCAGGCACAGCATTTTCTGGAAGTATTAAGTCATCAATTGGACTTGGACTTATCTTAAGTCAGGGAATAGGTGATACAATAAGAGTATCACTTACAGACAATCCAGTTAAAGAAATCGAGGCGGCTAAGATTATTTTAAAAACACTTGGGTTAAGAAAAGGTGGTATTGAAGTTGTATCTTGCCCTACTTGTGGACGTACAAGAATTGACCTTATAGGACTTGCTTCTAAAGTTGAGGAAATGGTTTCACAGTATGACCTTGATATTAAACTTGCCGTAATGGGCTGTGTTGTTAATGGCCCAGGCGAAGCTAAAGAAGCCGACTTAGGAATAGCAGGCGGAGATGGCTGTGGAGTGCTTATTAAGCATGGAGAAATAATTAAAAAAGTACCAGAGCAAGATTTATTGTCAACATTAAAATATGAACTTGATAACTGGGGAAAATAAATAAAAGTCATATAGGATTAAGAGGTAATTGAATGCAAAAATTTTTTGATGTATTTCAAACATTAAGACTTCCTGAAGATTTGGCTGTTTATTTTACTAATACAGAGGTGACACGCGTTTCAAAGACTTCAACGAATTCTTTGGCGCGTGTTTATCTTATTAGTGACAAACTTATTAATAAACAGTTTATTTATAAAGTAGAAGATGCTTTAAAAAAACAAATTTTCAGAATGAAAAATATGGACGTAAGGATAATAGACCGTTACAATCTATCAAAGCAATATACTCCAATTACTGTAATGGAGGCTTATTACGATAGTATACAGTTTGAACTTGAGAAGTATTGGACATTAGAATACAATTTGCTTAAAAATTCATCACTTGAATTTGAAAAAGAGGATTGTCTTGTAATTACATTAGAAGATAGCTTTTTAGCGCAGACTTATGCGACTTCTTTGCAAAAGTATTTTAAGCAAGTATTTTTAAATAGATTTGGTTTTGATATAGATGTTATTTACAGATATAAAGAAAAGACCGAAAGTCACTATGAAAAAGAGAATGAACACAAGCTTAATCTTCGTATAAAGCAAATAGAAAACACAATGAGAGCAGCTATGGCAGGAGGGAGTGAAGATACATCTTCTGTAATAACGGAAGCTAAGAGTAATAAAAAAGGTAGTACAAAGAATAAAGCGGATAAAAGTAGTGTTAGTAATTCGCCAAAATCAAGTACTTTTTCTAATTCTAACTCAAATAATAAGTTTTCTAATCAAAAATATTCAAAAGATAATTCACACTTTAAAAAATCAAATAACAATGATGTGCTTTATGGCAGAGATTTTGACGAAGAACCAATAGCAATAGAAACTATTGACTCAGCAATAGGAGAAGTTGTTATTTCTGGTATGATAAGAAGAATTGAAGAAAAAGAGATACGAAATGAAAAAACAATTTTAATGTTCGATATTACAGATTTTACAGATACTATTACTGTAAAAATGTTTGTAAGAAACGAGCAACTTTCAGAAATGAAGGAGTTTATAAAAAAGGGAAATTTCGTAAAAGTCAAAGGACTTGCTTCATTAGATAGATATGACCAAGAGATTGCAATAGCAAATGTTGTTGGAATAAGAAAGGGTTCAGATACAAGAGTTGTAAGAAATGACCTTGCGTTAAATAAAAGAGTTGAGCTTCACTGTCATACAAAAATGAGTGATATGGACGGTGTATCATATGCAAAGGATATTATAAAACAGGCTATACGTTGGGGACATAAAGCGATTGCAATAACAGACCACGGTGTTGTGCAGGCATTTACAGAAGCATACCATGCAATAAGTGATATTAAAGGGCAATATAAAAAGAAAGGCGAAAAGCTAGATTTTAAGATAATATATGGTGTTGAGGCATATCTTGTTGATGATACTAAAAAAATAGTAACTAATCCTAAAGGACAGAACTTCAAAGATGAATTTGTTGTATTTGATTTGGAAACTACGGGATTTTCAGCAGACGTTGACCAGATAATTGAGATTGGCGCAGTAAAAATAAAGAATGGGGAAATTGTGGATAAGTTTTCAACATTTGTCAACCCTAAAGTGCCAATATCATTTAAAATAGAGAATTTAACGGGTATAAATGACTCTATGGTAATTGACGCACCAGTGATAGAAGAAATATTACCGAAATTTTTAGAGTTTTGTAAAGATGCAGTACTTGTTGCGCATAATGCAGAATTTGACACAAGTTTTATAATTAATAAAGCTGAAAAAATGGGAATAGAAACAGAATTTACCTACATAGATACAGTGCTTTTAGGACAATTTGCAGTACCACACCTTAGTAATTACAAGTTAGATACACTTGCAAAGCACCTTAATGTATCTTTGGAAAATCATCACAGAGCCGTTGATGATGCACAAGCGACAGCAGATATATTTATAAAGCTTATAGATATTTTAGCAAAAAGAGATATATTTACACTTGATAAACTTAATGAAGAAGGTAAGCTTGACGACAATGCAATTAAAAAACTTCATCAGTATCACTGTATTATACTTGCTTCAAGCGAGATGGGACGTATTAACTTGTACAGACTTATCTCAATGTCACATCTTAAGTATTTTAATAGATTTCCTAAGATACCAAAGAGTATGGTTAATAAATATCGTGAGGGGCTTATAATAGGTAGTGCTTGCGAAGCTGGTGAGTTATTTCGTGCAATGGTAAATGGTAGAAGTGACGCAGAAATAGCACGAATTGTCAACTTTTATGACTATCTTGAAGTACAGCCAATTGGCAATAACCACTTTATGATAGAAAAAGAAGATTGCTATGTTAAAGATGAAGAAGATTTAAGAGATTTGAACAGGAGAGTTGTAGCATTGGGGGCAAAGTTTCACAAGCCCGTAGTTGCAACGTGTGATGTACATTTTCTAAATCCAGAAGACGAGATATACAGAAGAATTATTATGGCAGGAAAAGGCTTTGATGACGCAGATAAGCAACCGCCGCTTTATCTTCATACGACAGAAGAAATGCTTCAAGAATTTGACTATCTTGGGGCAGATAAGGCATTTGAGATAGTTGTAACTAACACTAATAAAATTATGAATATGTGTGAAGATATCGACCCGGTAAGACCAGATAAAAGACCACCTGTCATTGAAAATTCTGACCAAATGTTAAGAAAAATCTGTCACGATAAAGCACATGAGCTATATGGGCCAGAGCTTCCAGAAATAGTAACTGAACGTCTTGAAAGAGAACTTAATTCTATTATTTCAAATGGTTACTCAGTTATGTATATTATTGCGCAAAAGCTAGTTTGGAAGTCTAATGATGACGGTTATCTTGTAGGTTCAAGAGGTTCGGTTGGTTCTTCCTTTGCCGCAACGATGGCGGGTATTACAGAAGTTAATCCATTAAGTCCACATTACCTGTGTCCAAAATGTTATTACAATGATTTTTATTCTGATGAAGTTAAACAATTTGCAGGTGGTGCAGGTTGTGATATGCCCGATAAGATTTGCCCAAAATGTGGTCATAAATTAAATAAAATGGGCTTTGATATTCCATTTGAAACCTTCTTAGGTTTTAAGGGAAATAAAGAGCCAGATATTGACCTTAACTTTTCCAATGAGTACCAAAGTAAAGCACATGCTTATACAGAAGTAATATTTGGAAAAGGACAGACGTTTAAAGCCGGAACAATTGGTACGGTAGCAGAAAAGACAGCACAAGGCTTTGTATATAAGTATTTTCAAGAGCAGAGCGAAAAACTTGGCAAGCCTATTGTTAAGAGAAGACATGAAATAGAAAGAATAGCAGAAGGTTGTGTTGATATAAGAAGAACAACAGGACAGCACCCAGGTGGTATCGTTGTATTGCCTATTGGCGATGAAATCCACACATTTACGCCAGTGCAGCACCCTGCAAATGATATGAGTACGCCTATAATAACTACGCACTTTGATTACCACAGTATTGACCACAACTTGTTAAAGCTTGATATTTTAGGACATCTTGACCCTACAATGATTAGAATGTTACAAGATTTAACAGGTATCGACCCACTTGAAATTCCACTTGACTCAAAAGAAGTTATGTCACTTTTTAAAGACACATCAGCACTTGGAATTACACCAGAAGCTATTGGTGGTTGTAAGCTCGGCGCATTAGGAATACCAGAATTTGGTACAGATTTTGCTATGCAAATGCTTATTGATACTCAGCCCAAATATTTTTCTGACTTAGTTCGTATCGCAGGACTTTCACATGGTACAGACGTATGGCTGGGTAATGCACAGGAATTGTTAAGAACGGGGCAAGCAACTATTTCAACAGCAATTTGTACACGAGATGACATTATGATTTATCTTATTCAAAAAGGGTTAGACAGTGAGCTTGCATTTACAATTATGGAAAAGGTAAGAAAGGGTAAAGGGCTTACGGAGGAAAATGAACAGGTAATGAAAGAGCATGGCGTGCCAGACTGGTATATTTGGTCTTGTAAAAAGATTAAATATATGTTCCCAAAGGCTCATGCGGCGGCGTATGTTATGATGGCTTGGCGTGTTGCATACTGTAAGGTGTTTTATCCGCTTGCGTACTACTGTGCATATTTTAGTATCAGAGCAAATGCTTTCGATTACGAAAAGATGGCAATGGGACAGGATAAACTTAAATATTTTATTAATGATTATCGAAAAAGAAGAGCAGAGTCACCGACTGGTAAGTTGTCTAATACAGAAGAAGACGAACTTAAGGATATGAGAATTGTTGAAGAAATGTATGCAAGAGGTTTTGACTTTACGCCGATTGATATCTACAAAGCTAAGGCAAGGTCATTTCAAGTAATTGATGGTAAGATTATGCCGTCTTTTAAAGTCATTGATAAAGTCGGTGAAGTTGCAGGAGAGTCAATAGAAATAGCAGCATCAAATGGCAAGTTCTTATCTAAAGATGACTTAAGGCAAAGAGCTAAGGTTGGTCAGACAGTTATTGATAAGTTGACTGATATTGGGCTTTTAAATGGAATGGCACAGAGTAATCAGTTGTCATTGTTTGATTTTTAAGGGTGAATATTTATATTTGTTAAAAGATTAGCTATTTTTTATGATAATCATAATTAAGTGAATTGTTTGTATAAACTGAGTATATTAAGTAATCAACTGGATTGTAAATATTCTGGGTATTCTTTTAGACAGGTTAAAATATAAATTTATATTTAATATAGGAATATTTGCTTGACTATTAGTATTATGTATAGTATTATGAACTGACTGTTTATTTATGCGAGTAATTAGCCAAAGTAAATTCACATAAGGCTTTGGCGACTGTCGCTAAAATAAAAGAAACTTGCAGAGTGTATTTTTAGTTTATAAAAAAATTTTGGAGGAGTTAAATGTTACAACATTATATTACGATATTTTTAATATCAATGGTACCTTTGATTGAGTTAAGAGGAGCAATTATATTTTCACAGGGTTGGCAAATGCCACTTATAACTTCTTATATTGTATGTGTTATAGGAAATATGCTTCCAGTACCTATTATTTATCTTTTCGCAAGAAAGGTTCTTGAATGGGGAAAGGATAAGAAGTACATAGGTAAGTTTTTTACTTTCTGCATTGAAAAGGGACACAAAGGTGGAGAGAAGCTTAAGGAAAAGGCAGGCAGAGGAATATTTGTTGCACTTTTATTATTTGTAGGTATTCCAATTCCGGGAACAGGAGCATGGACAGGAACACTTGCAGCTAGTTTCCTTGACATTGGCTTTAAGAAAAGTGTTGTAGCTGTACTTTTAGGAGTGCTTCTTGCAGGTATAATAATGGGAACAGTAAGTGCTGGTGTATTTACAGCAATATTCTCGTTTTAATATATAATTTTAAATGGACTGTTGTATAGATTTGATGTACAACAGTCCATTTTTGTTTTGTGTTTTTATGTTGTGAGTGAATATTAAAATGTTTGTTTAGTTTTAATACTATTTGTATATAGAATTTCCTATTGTTTTTAGAGCATTTTTTACTGGTTGGAGATTGATTATTATTATTGTTATAATGGCTTCTGGAATAAGGTAGAGACCATTATAAACAAGAGAATAAGCGACTGCACCCATGTTGTAGTCTGCGGCGTATTCTCCAAAGAATATCCAACCCGAAATAAATGCAAATATGTATCTACCAATTACACTAAATATGTATCCGATTGTCATACCATTTTTCTTGCTTGCAAAAAAGCCCGATACTCCGAGCGCACCAAAGGCGAGAGGATAATCTGTAAGCATTTGTGGAATAGTGTAAAATATAGGATTAATGATAAATTGTAAAAGTCCATAAGCTACACCTGTCATAATACCGGCAGGAGCACCATACCAATATCCAATTAATGAGATAAAAAACATACTGCAAAGAGTTATTGAGCCACCCATTGGCATATTGAAAAGGTGTATCATGGAAGTTACACTTGCAAGAGCTATTGCCATTGCTGAAACTATTAGTTGAGTAGTTGAGAAACGCACAGTTTTTTTACGGTTCTTAGCAAAGATTAGTCCAATTACAGCAGCTATAATTATTATAGTAACAATACCAATAAATCCAGCGGTAGTAAGTCCTAAAGCACTACTTCCATAATCATCTGTGGTTTGAGTGAAAAAAATATTCATTTGTATCTCCAATCTTTTTATAAAATATTTATGGTTAAACTATAATTTTATTTGAGGGAAGTGTCAAGGTTATTAAGAAAAAGAACAATTGCCTGTATTTATATGGCATTATCTAATAAATGTAGTAGATACTTTCATACAAATATATGCAATTGTTCTTTTTTATAGTGTATTTAGTTTGTATACTAATAATATTTCACAGAACTTTATTGTTGTGTAAACAGTGTGAGTATGTAATATAAGTTTCTTATTTGTTTGTATTGTAAGTGGTTTTCGTTAATATAAAAAATAAATGCAACATTCTATAACAAAATGTTGCATTTTTATTTATACCTATTATATCGGACGATGAAATCATAACTTAACCCCTTTTTTAAAATTTTTTTAAATTATTATTACTTCTTAGAATAAAAGTAATAATCTAAATAGTGTACTCTATATAAATTTTTGCAAGATAAATCTAGTTAGGAAAATGTATATTCATATATATTGCATCTTTTTCAAGTTGAGTAATTCCTAGATATCGTTGAGTAATATTATAAGAAGAATGATTATATATAGCCATTAATAGCGCAGGCTGTGTGCCTTGTTTCCATGCGAAAAAACCAAAAGTCTTCCTTAAAGAATGACAACTAATATTTCCAGTAAGATTACATTCGTTAGCGGCTTGTTTGACAATTCTATAAGCCTGTGTGCGATTTAATGGGCGAGAGCGGTCGGTGTGTTTTGTAAATAAATAGTCACACCCTTGAGGCTTTAATTTTAAAAAGAGTTTCTGTAAACATATAAGTAATTTCTTATTAATGGGAACAATATTAGTTTTCCCTGTCTTTTTTTCATTTATAACAATTCTATTTTTAAATTTCTTTTTACTAAAATCATAAATCATGTTCCATTTTAAAGACAAAATATCACTTATTCTTAATGCTGTATTAAGCCCTAACACGATAAGACAGTAGTTGCGTGTATTAGGTTTTTTTGTATTGTAAAAGTTTATAAGTGACTTGAGTTCCTTTGTATCCTTAATAGGTTCAGTTATCATATTTATCCTCACTTCTAATTTATTTTTATCAAATACTAATATTGCAAATACTATTTTGCAACAGTTCTTATGCGATGTGATTACGATTATTACAGACAGTTCAATGTAATTTCAAGCGGAAAATAATTCCAAAAAATAAAAATGCAACATTTTGTTATAAATTGTTGCATTTTGAAAAACACCAATTAATAAGGATATTTTGGCAAAGACTAAAGTTACTAGTTATGTCAAAGGAAACAAGGAGGTAGGGATATGCTTAAGCTCACATTAAAACCAGGACAGTACATTGATATAGGTAATGATATCAAGGTTATATTTTCGGGCGGTTCAGCTAATAACATTCATTTGTTAATAGAAGCACCGAAAGAATTGAACATTGTAAGAAGTTCAGTTAAGAAAGCCTCAGGTGAAGTACAAGAATACAAAAAAGAAAAGGGAATTTCACCAGAAGCTCAAAAGGAAATTGTTCAAATACTTATGAGAGAAAAGCATAAGAACAGGGAAAACGGATAATAACGTATAACCTAATACTACATATTAGTATATGTTGCATTTGATTAATTATAAAACCCTGTCAAAAGTATCTTATGCAACAATTACATCCCGGGAATGTATGAAGTAACAAGGTTGTACTTATTATAAATAAAATTATTACATTTTAAGTATGAAAGCATTAACCCAATTTATAGAGATTAATGCAACAAGAAAACGGAGTTTTCTTGAATACTAACCACATGGAGGTAAAGAATTATGGTAGTACAACACAATATGTCAGCGTTAAACGCAAATAGAATGATGAATATAACAACAAGTTCTGTTAGTAAGTCAACAGAAAAGTTATCATCAGGTTATAGAATTAACAGAGCAGCAGATGATGCAGCAGGTCTTTCTATTTCAGAAAAGATGAGAAGTCAGATTAGGGGGCTTTCACAGGCTTCTACTAATGCTCAAGATGGTATATCACTTATTCAGACAGCAGAAGGTGCTTTAAATGAGTCGCACTCAATCTTACAAAGAATGAGAGAGCTTTCAGTACAGGCAGCAAACGGTACAGAAACTGATGATGATAGAGAAGCAGTTAATAACGAAATCAAGCAGTTACAAGATGAATTAACAAGAATATCTGATACAACAGAATTTAATACAATGAAGCTTCTTGACGGTTCTCTTGATGAAGGCTCATCTAGTATAGATTATAAGTCATCACAGGCTGGAGCATTTACAACAGTAGATGGTACAGCAGGTAGCTATGAAGCGGATGCAATAACAGGTATTAAAGGTTTAGATGGTAAAGATGGAGATGATAAAGTAACATATAAACTTTCTTATACAGATGGAGATGGCAATGCAAAAGAAATTACAATTGATTTTACATTTGTAAGAGATGAAACTGATGCAGCTAAACAAACACCAGATGGTAAAGGATATCTTGTGGCAGCAGATGGAACAAGATATACTACTGCGGCAGGTGCTAAGGCTGCTACTGGTATTACTGATGCAGAGTTAAGTTCAGCTATTCTTTCAGAATTAAAGAAAACAGATTTAGCTGATACATTCAAAATTAGTAGCACTGCTAATAAATTAACATTTGAAGCTAAGACAACAGGAACAAAAGAACCTGTTATTACTCATGCAGCAGTAGGCTCAACGAAGGATGGTGTTACACAAGCAGATGCAGTAACAGCTATTACAGCAACAGATGCAACAGATGATACACTTGTATTAAATGCAGCTAGTCAAGCAGCATATACAGGTGCTTCAACAGAAAATATAGAAGATAATATTTTTGAAGTTGGTGGAAAGAAGTTCCTCTTTGCAACAGCAGCTGGAATTGAAAAGATGGATAAGAAGGCATATTCTGATGTTACAATAGTAGAAACAGCAGGTGCTGCACCAGCAGCAGCAGAAGCTGCTAAGATGGCAAATCTTATTACACAAAAAACTGGACTAAAGACACTTGTATCTGATAATGCAGCTAACGCAGCGGCAGGTACAGCAGCAGGTACATTCATTGCAATTAAAGCAAGTGCAAGTGAAGGTAAGGGAATGACATTGCAGATTGGTGCTAATGAAGGTCAGACAATGGATTTTACTATTAAGAATATGAGTGCAAAAGCACTTGGCGTTGATGGTAATAATATTGATTTAAGTACACAGGATAGTGCAAAGAAAGCTACAACTACTATTGATTCAGCCGTTAAGCTTATCTCTGCTCAAAGAAGTCAGCTTGGTGCTGTACAGAACAGACTTGAACATACAATCAATAACCTTGATACAGCAGCCGAGAATACTCAGACAGCAGAATCTCGTATTCGTGATACAGATATGGCTAAAGAAATGGTTGAATACAGCAAGAACAATATTCTTTTACAGGCAGGTCAGTCAATGCTTGCACAGGCTAACCAGTCTAATCAGGGTGTTCTTTCACTTCTTCAGTAATAGCCTAGCAATAATTAATTAGTTCAAAACATATATGTAAATTTATTAAAGTATTAATCATAACTTGCACTAATAAATTTAATAAAATTTCAAGTAAAACAATCGCACTGTGTGTATACTGTTTGTGTATAAGACATGGTGCGATGGTTTTAGTTTTTATGATTATTAAAATAATAAAAGCGGGTGGTAATTTGGGTAGAAATAGTGTAGAATAAAGATATAGGAAGAAGTGGTGTTTTTAGGAATGGCTTGAAAGTGATGGGTAAACATTAATATGAGATGTATTGAAACTGCACTAAAGATTAATTGCAGCAAAGACACCGTTCTGTTAAACAACAACATAAGATGCACATAAAAATTTCTTTTGGTAATTCTGATATTTGCTTTTCTAAAGTTAAACAACAACATAAGATGCACATAAAATATTTAAAAGGCAACTTAACCCCAATATCTTCAACCAAAATAACCACTACCAATTCCCCAAAAATTCTGCTATAATATTCCCAAACCATATTCTAAGAAAACAAAAAATAATAACGGAGGACACAATATGATTACATTTAATAATGGCGTATCTATTCCACAAGTTGGGCTTGGTGTGTTTAGAACTGAGTCGGGAGAAGATACTGTTAATGCTGTAAAGTGGGCTATTGAAGCGGGATATCGCCACATTGATACAGCTAAAGCTTATGGCAATGAAAAAAGTGTTGGTGATGGAATTAAGGCTTGTGGAGTAGCAAGAGAAGAATTATTCATCACAACAAAGCTTTGGAATGAGGATACAAGACAAGGACGAGCAAAAGAAGCATTTGAAGAAAGTCTTGAAAAGTTACAGACAGACTATATCGACCTTTATCTTATTCATTGGCCAGCAAATGGATATGAAAAAGCATGGAAAGACATGGAAGAAATCTATAAAACAGGCAAAGTAAAGGCAATTGGTGTAAGTAACTTTAACATTCACCATCTTGAAACATTAAGTAAAATATGGGAGGTAGTTCCAGCAGTTAATCAGATAGAGGTACACCCATATTATTCAAATATTGCAAATGTAGAATATAGCCAAAAGTTAGGAATTACAGTGGAAGCTTATAGTCCATTAGGTGGTAATGGAGCAAGAACATTACAAGACCCAGTAATTATCGAGCTTGCAAAAAAATATTCAAAGACACCAGCACAGGTTGTACTTCGTTGGAATATGCAGCGCAATATAGTAGTACTTCCTAAGTCAATTCACAAAGATAGAATAATTTCCAACTACGATGTATTTGATTTTACATTATCTGATGAAGATATGAAGTTAATCAATGCACTTAATAAAGATGCAAAAGTTGGTTCAGACCCAGATAATTTTAGCTTCTAAATATTAATAGTAAAGGTAAAAAGCATGGCACATATATATTTTACACGACATGGTCAGACCGTATGGAATGTAGAAAATAAAATCTGCGGAATGACTGATATAGAATTAACAAAGTTAGGACATAGACAAGCAGAAGAATTAGGTGTATTTATAAGAAATAATGATATACATATTGATGAAATATTATACTCACCATTAATAAGAGCAGCAGAAACAGCAAGACATATTTCAGAAGTAACAGGGATACAAAGGCGTGAAGAAGTTAGGCTTATTGAACAAAACTTTGGAAAATATGAATCAACACCACGAGATGGAAAAGAATTTGCACAAGCAAAAACACATTTCTTAGAACATTACGATGGTGGAGAAACAATGTTTCATGTAGCACAAAGAGTATATAATTTATTAGATGAAATAAAGCTTGAAGCTGACCACAAAATATATTTATTAGTAGCGCATGGTGGAATTGGGAGAGTAATTAATTCATATTTTTATGATATGACAAATGAACAATTTGCCAATTTTAGTATAAAAAATTGTGAATTAAAAGAATATGTGTTTTGGTAAGTTTTCATATTAAAAATTTTAAATAAAAAATACACACAAGTAAAGTACAATTTATAGATTTATATATTATTATTCATATGTACAATTGATAAAAAAGCTCTATGCACATAAGTTGAAGCATAGAAAAGCACAATATATAAATCTAAATGATTGCTTTTTATTGATGTGTTTATTTTATATTTAACTAAACTGTTGCACTAAGAAAATTTTATAAAATATGTACATAGTAATTAAATTCATATGTTTTATAGCTTTTTGTTAGTGCGACAGTTTCGTTATAAATAGTAGCAAAAATGTAAGTATTAGTGCTACTTTTATTAAACTTTAAGAATTCTTCACTCCTAACTCTAGTTGCAAGGTAATAGATTCTTTAGTATTTCCATTTTTTTTAAGATACAAAATAAGCCCATCAATACTATGTGCCATAACTTCATAACATTTTCTAGTCTTTTCAAAGTATTCAATAGCAAGTTTTGAGTCACCATTTTCCATAGCTTTAAAAGAATTAGTTGCGCAATCGTGATACTTTAAATGAGCTTCTTTAATTTGTGCAAATTCTTGTGAATTAGTGATAATAGTATCATCAACACTAGATAGCCATTTTCCTAGTTTACAGTTGTCAGGTTTATTTACCTGCTTTAATAAAAGGTGTTCAAGTCCAATAATATTTCCATAAACTCGCCATAAAAGAATAAAGTGGTCAGTTTTAAAAATATGGAGTTTATCAAGTAAAGTTACACAAGAAAAACCTTTAATCATGTGACTTCTAGTCTTGTCAATATAGCGACTATCTTTATATATATGAGAACTAAAATCAATACAGTGTTGATAAAGAGAAGTATAATTATCAGACATCAAGTCAACTTGTCTGGTAAAATCTTTAGTTATAGAGGATTGATTTTCCACGTCATTGCAAATGCTTGTGACAGAGTTGTTAAGCTGAGAAAGTTGGTTGTATATGTTTTCAATGTCATTTAGAGATTTAGATACCATATCAGTGCCTTTGTTAAGGTGAGAACAGGTATTGTTCATAGAATTTGCAAGGTCGTTAATATCATTTTTTAATTGAGAAACATAAGATACGATATCACTTGCAGAGCTAGTAGTGTTTTGGGAAAGATTACGAACTTCATCAGCAACAACAGCAAAGCCTTTTCCAGCTTCACCCGCATGAGCCGCTTCAATAGAAGCATTTATTGCAAGAAGATTACTTTGCTGGGCAATATTTTTGACCATATCAACAATGTCACTAATTTTATCAATTTTATCTTGAAAATGTTGAATAGCAGAGTTAATTTCAGTTATCTGTTTTGTAGAATTATTAACAATATCAATGCTTGAATACATATTTTTAGAGCTTGTTTGTGACGAAATAAGCATATCATTAGTGTTTTGTTGAACAGAAGCAATTAATTGAAAAATGTGTTCAATAGAAATACCAAGATTGTTACCTGAGCTTTTCATAGAATTAATAGAGCTAGTCTGAGTATCCATATTTTCAATCATATGTTTAATAATATCAAAATCAGAAAGGTCAGCAAGTACACTATTAAGGCGCATAATATAGTCATTATTAGATTGCTTAAGCGAACTTATAAGGTTGTTAAGTTTATCAGCACATATTCTATTTGAAAAAAGCTTCTCATCAACGGGGGAATAATCCCCACCTGCTAATCGGTCAATTTCATTAAGTAGGTTTTGCAAATCATGGGTTGTTGCTGGTGTATTTTTTTTTGTAAACATAGAAACCCTCCAATATATAGTTTTATCTTGTGAACAAAATATTGTAAATATTATAACATAAATAGTACAAAAATGCTATGAAAATAGTAATAATTGTAAAATAAGTAATATTATTAAAAAATTTAAAAAAATTAGCACTCACCTCTTGACAGTGCTAATAATTAGTGCTATAACCTAGTTAAAGTTAAAGAAACAAGTAAGGTTACAGCTTATAATAAGAAAATGAAAAAGCGAAAAACTTACATATTCAAGACTTTAAAACCTAGAAAATTCATATATTTATAATTGATATTCGATAAACAAAAGCTAATGTTGCATCCGTATCAATTTATAAATTTGAATTTTTAAAAAACATAACGATAAATTTGTGGGGAATATTAATAAAAGGAGGATTTGTTATGAACATTAATAAGTTTACTCAAAAGTCGATTGAAGCAGTTAATAATTGTGAGAAAATAGCTTATGATTATGGCAATCAAGAGATTGACCAAGAGCATTTTCTTTATAGCCTTATGACAATAGAAGATAGCCTTATAGCTAATCTTATTGAAAAAATGGAAATTAACAAAGAAACATTTCTTGAAAATATAAAGACATTACTTAACGGTAAGACAAAAGTATCGGGAAATGTTAAGTTGTATATTAGCAATGATTTGAATAAAGTTCTTATCAATGCAGAAGACGAAGCAAAGAGAATGGGAGATACTTATGTATCAGTTGAACATCTTATGCTTGCCATGATTTCAGCACCTAATAAGGCAATCAAGCAGTTGTTTAAGACTTATGGAATTACAAGAGATAATTTCTTATCAGTGCTTGCAACAGTAAGAGGCAATCAGTCAGTAACTTCTGACAATCCAGAAGCTACTTATGACACACTTAATAAATACGGTCAAGACTTAGTGGAAAGAGCAAAAGAAGGTAAGCTTGACCCAGTAATAGGCAGAGATAACGAGATAAGAAATGTTATCCGTATTCTTTCAAGAAAGACAAAGAACAACCCAGTACTTATAGGTGAACCTGGTGTTGGTAAAACAGCAGTAGTAGAAGGTCTTGCACAAAGAATAGTACGAGGTGATGTTCCAGAAACTCTTAAAAATAAGAAAATATTTGCACTTGATATGGGTGCACTCGTTGCAGGTGCTAAGTATAGAGGTGAATTTGAAGAAAGATTAAAGGCTGTGCTTGATGAAGTTAAGAAAAGCGAAGGTCAGATAATTCTTTTCATTGATGAAATTCACACAATTGTAGGTGCAGGTAAGACAGAAGGCTCTATGGACGCAGGCAATATGTTAAAGCCTATGCTTGCAAGGGGGGAGCTTCACTGTATAGGTGCTACAACACTTGATGAACACAGAGAATATATTGAAAAAGACCCAGCGCTTGAAAGACGTTTCCAACCTGTAATGGTAGATGAACCAACAGTTGAAGATACTATTTCTATATTAAGAGGTCTTAAAGACAGATATGAAGTATTCCATGGTGTAAAGATTGCTGACAGTGCGTTAGTATCTGCTGCCACATTATCAGATAGATACATTTCAGATAGATTTCTTCCAGATAAGGCAATTGACCTTGTTGATGAAGCTTGTGCGATGATTAAGACAGAGCTTGATTCACTTCCAGCCGAGCTTGATGAGCTTCAAAGAAAGATTATGCAGTTAGAAATAGAAGAAGCTGCACTTAAAAAGGAAAGTGACAATTTAAGTAAGGAAAGACTTGAAGCTTTACAGAAAGAATTGTCAGAAATGCGTTCTAATTTCAAACAGCAAAAGGCAAAATGGGATAACGAAAAGGCAAGTGTTGACCAGATTAGCAAGTTAAAGGAAGAATTAGAACAGATTAACAATGAGATTGCGCAGGCAAAGCGAGATTACAATCTTGAAAAGGCAGCAGAACTTCAATATGGTAAGTTGCCAGCAGTTCAAAAGCAGTTAAATGAGGCCGAAGAAAAGGTAAAGAGCAAGAGTATGGATTTGGTACACGAAAGTGTAACAGAAGAAGAAATTGCAAAGATTATTTCAAGATGGACTGGTATTCCAGTTGCTAAGTTAAGTGAAACAGAAAGAGAAAAGACACTTCACCTTGAAGATTTACTTCATAAGAGAGTCGTTGGTCAAGATGAGGGTGTAACTAAAGTTACAGAAGCTATAATAAGGTCAAAAGCAGGTATTAAAGACCCAACAAAGCCAATTGGTTCATTCTTATTCTTAGGTCCAACAGGTGTAGGTAAGACAGAACTTGCTAAGGCGTTAGCCGAAAGTCTTTTTGATGATGACAGTAATATCGTAAGACTTGATATGTCCGAATATATGGAGAAATACTCAGTGTCACGTCTTATAGGAGCGCCTCCGGGATATGTAGGATATGACGAGGGCGGTCAGCTTACAGAAGCAGTAAGAAGAAAACCATACTCAGTTGTATTGTTTGATGAAATAGAAAAGGCTCACCCAGATGTATTTAATGTACTTTTACAGGTGCTTGATGACGGTAGAATTACTGACTCACAAGGTAGAACAGTAGATTTTAAAAACACTATCATTATTATGACAAGTAACATCGGTTCTTCTTATTTGTTAGAAGGTATTAATGAAAATGGTAGCATTAAGCCAGAAGCAGAAGAAATGGTTATGAATGACTTAAAGGCTCACTTTAGACCAGAATTTCTTAACCGACTCGATGAAATCATTATGTTTAAGCCTTTAACAAAGGATAACATTGAAAGAATTGTTGACCTTCTTATAAAAGATGTCAACAGAAGACTTGCTGATAAGGAGCTTAAAGTTAAACTTACAGACACAGCTAAAAAGTATATAGTTGACAACGGTTTCGACCCAATGTACGGTGCAAGACCACTTAAGAGATACGTTCAAAAGACAGTAGAAACTCTTGCTGCCAAACTTATATTAAAGGGCGATATCAATGTTGGTGATGATATTCTTATCGACGTTGAGGGTGACAAACTTGAAGCAAAGGCAGTAAGTGGAGCTAATTAATAATGTGAGTTTTTGCATATTTAGTTTTTGAAGCTCTTAGCTGTATATAAGCACATATATTAGAAAAAGAACAATGGGCTATATAGTATGCCATTATCGAATAAAAATGTTCGATATTGTCATATGAATATAGCTCATTGTTTTTTATAGTGCATTTATTGTTTATATACTATATTGTAATTCCAAAATAGAGAAAAGTTTTTGGTTGAATAATAAGGTATTAAATAATAAAATATAGATAATAAAACGTAATTCATATTATATATAATGTGAAAAATATTTATTTGATAGATAAAATTTAATATACACAGAGAGGTGCGTTGATGACTAATGTCAAAAAGAATAACTGGATTGGTGGAAATGTTAAGTCTAATATTACAGTAAAACAGTGGAAAGAGCTTTTTAAAGATAAAGAAATATTTGATAAGCATAGCCTAGAACTACTTTATAGAATGGTAGACTATGGCGGAATGGCAAGTTGTAAGCAGTTGTCGGTAAAGTATGGAGAAAGTTATAATTTTTATAACAATGTTGCAACCTCACTAGCCAAGCGCATTGTAAATAAAACAGGTTACAAAGTATTTGGATTGGAGTTTGACGGCAAAAAGAAATATTGGCCTGTTCTTTTTACTGGTCAAAATGCTAACAAAAAAGATGGCACTTTTATTTGGAAGTTAAAGCCAAAGTTAGCAGAAGCATTAAAAGATTATGATTTTTCGAAGGTTAATCTATATGCAAATAATTGTCAAAATAATATCAATTACTGGTGGCTTAATATGAATCCTAAGTTTTGGAGTCCAGAAAATGTTGACGATTATGATTGGGAAAATTATATTGAGTATAATAATAGTGGTGACAAAGCAACGCAATTTCAGAATTTTCTTGACGCAAAGGCAGGAGATAAGTTAATTATTTATGTTCCTAGTCCTATAAATCAAGTAGTTGGGTTAGCAGAGTTAGTTAATAAAAATAAAAATGGCAGACAGACACTTTATTTTGAAGAAAATGATATTGATACGCCTATTGATTGTGAAATATTAAAAGCTACACCAGAGCTTGAAAAGATGGAATACTTTATAAATCAACAAGGATATATTTTCGGACTTACAAAGGGTGAGTATGATGTAATTATAAATATTATAGCACAACACAATAGCAACGAAAAAAATGTTATAAAAGAATACTATTATAATAAGGAAGACTTTTTATCAGAAGTCTATATGAGCCCTAGAAAATATGAAGCATTAAAGGGACTTTTGCTTAATAAGAAAAATATAATTTTACAAGGTGCGCCGGGTGTTGGCAAGACATTTATCGCAAAAAGACTGGCATATTCTATTATGGGAGTTAAAGATAGTTCAAGGGTTGAGCTGATACAATTTCATCAAAACTATTCTTATGAAGACTTTATTATGGGTTATAAGCCTAATGGCAATGGTGAGTTTGAACTTAAAAATGGTATTTTTTATAATTTTTGTAAAAAAGCAGAAGGTAATCCCAATTTGGATTATTTCTTTATAATTGACGAAATCAATAGGGGAAATATGAGTAAGATATTTGGTGAATTGCTTATGTTGATTGAAAAAGACTACAGGGGAAAAGCATTGACATTGGCTTATAATGGATTACCATTTTCTGTGCCAGAAAATATCTATATAATAGGTATGATGAATACCGCAGATAGAAGCCTTTCATTAATTGATTATGCGTTAAGACGAAGATTTAGTTTTTTTGAAATAGAGCCAGCCTTTAATTCGGAAATGTTTCAAAATTATATACAAGAGTTTAATGATACTACATTTGAAGAATTAATTGAAAAAATAAAAGAGTTAAATCAAGAAATTTTAAATGACCCGTCGCTTGGAAAAGGTTTTTTAATTGGTCATAGTTATTTTTGTAATCAAGAAAAATATAGCTGTGAGTGGTTAAGGGCTGTGGTGGAGTATGATATTATTCCTATGCTAGAGGAGTATTGGTTTGACGAGCCTAGTAAATTGCTGAAATGGAAAGACATTTTAATGGGAGTGCTAGATAATGATTAATGACAAGGGCATTTTAATAAAAAATATATACTATATGCTTGCATACTCATTTCACACGTTAAATCAAGCTAACTATGACATGATACAGACAGAAGATTTTGAAAATATACATGATATGTTTTCTGCAATATTGGGAAAAGGCGTTGCAAGTCAGTTAAAGCATGGTTTGCATAAAGAGTATATAGGAAAATCAGAAAGCTTGTCAGTACTTAGGGGAAAGCTAGACATTTATGGGACTGTTAAAGATAGGGTACAATGCAGTAATAAATTAGCTTGCGAATATGATGAGCTGTCAGAAAATAATTTACTAAATCAAATCTTAAAAGCTACAATGCAAATTTTAATAAAACAAGATATAGTAAAAGCAAAACACAAGGTAATTTTGAAGAAAAATCTTGTTTTTTTAAATAGTATAGATAATATTGATATAAATAAAATACAATGGCAAAACATAAGATACCAAAGAAATAATCAAAATTATAAGATGTTAATAAATATATGTTATTTAGTACTTACGGGGCTTATATTGTCAACTGATAAAGGTGATATAAAATTAGCGACTTTTATTCATGAAAGAGCAATGCACAGCATTTATGAAAAGTTCATCTTAGAATATTATAGATACCATCACCCTGAATACAATGCTAATCCAGATAGGATACAGTGGAATACAGATGATGGAGTAATACAATTTCTTCCTAAGATGATTACGGATATTACACTAAAATATAATAATAAGACATTGATAATAGATGCGAAATACTATGAGCATACATTTCAAACTAATTATAATACAAATACTATACATTCAGATAATCTCTATCAGATATTTGCTTATGTAAAAAATCTTGACAAAGATAATACGGGAGATGTTGCAGGTATGCTTCTTTATGCCAAAACACAAGAGCAGATAACGCCAGATAATAAGTATCTAATGAGTGGCAATACGATATGGGTAAAGACACTCGACTTAAATCAACCATTTCCACAAATAAAAAGGCAATTAGAAAATATTGCAAAAGAGTTTTTTATAGAAACAAAATAAGTTATAAATAAGTGGCGAAAAACTTCATAGCTTGCTGTGGGGCTGAAAGTCACGAAAATAGTTGATATTATTATTTTTAAAACTATAAAAGTTCCACACTTCTATTATGATAAATAAGTGTGGGACTTAATTTATGTGAACAACAAGTCAAAGTAAGTGATTGCACAAGACATTGACAGCTACCGTAATAACTTGAGAAACTAGTGAAATGTATTTCTTATCATTGTATTAGAAAGAATACAAATTCTTTGTATAAACTAAAATAGTAGTGATAATCTTAAATGAATTGATTAACACTTTTATCATATTCATAATCAATATTCTTTAGTGTATTTACAATATCATTTTCATTAACAATATAAGCCTTGCAAAATTCTTCAAGGTTAGCAAAATTATCTCTTAATTGAGTATTAGTAAAGCTAAGTAACATTACAGGGTCTTTTGGTAAATTATTCATATTAAAACACCTTTCTGCATATAATATACATATCTGTCTGTTATTTATTTATGCGAACAATTAGACGAAGTTTGTGCTTACACAAGACATTAGCGATTGTCGCAATAATTTGATAAACTAAAAATCGAGTTTATCATAGATTTCCTTAAATATAATGCCACATTTAAGTCCATTTGTAAAGTAAGCCGTATACATGATAAAAACCAAATATTTATCATTAATTTGTGCTTGAAATGAATATTTTCATTAAAAAATAAAAAAAACTGGAAAAATTCACATAAAAGTAATAAAATTACATTATAATATAAACAATTTGTTGCAGTATTCAATAAATTGTGTTATAATTTTAACAAATAAAAAATTGATTAACGGAGGACTTCTAGTTATGACTAAATGGGTGTATAAGTTTAATGAAGGAAATGCAGACATGAGAGCGCTTTTGGGAGGAAAAGGTGCAAACCTTGCTGAAATGACAGTTTTAGGAATGCCAATTCCACAAGGATTTACAGTAACAACAGAGGCGTGTACAGATTATTATAAAAGTGGAAAGAAGATTACAGATGAGATACAAGCTCAGATATTTGAAGCCTTAAGTTGGCTTGAGCAGGTAAATGATAAGAAGTTTGGTGATACAAGTAATCCATTACTTGTATCTGTACGTTCAGGAGCAAGAGCTTCTATGCCTGGTATGATGGACACAATTCTTAACTTAGGCTTGAATGATGAATCAGTTAAGGGATTTGCGTTAAAGACGGGTAACGAAAGATTTGCTTATGATTCATATAGAAGATTTATTCAGATGTTTTCAGATGTTGTAATGGAAGTTCCAAAGTCATTCTTTGAAAGCATTATTGATGACGTGAAAGCTGAGAAGGGTGTAAAGTATGATACAGAACTTACAGCAGAAGATATGAAAAATCTCGTTGAAAAGTTTAAGAAAGTATATAAAGACAATATGAATGGTGAAGATTTCCCACAAGACCCTAAGATACAGCTTATAGAAGCTGTTAAGGCAGTATTTAAGTCTTGGGACAATGAAAGAGCCATTGTATATAGAAGAATGAATGATATTCCGGGCGACTGGGGAACTGCTGTAAACGTGCAGACAATGGTATTTGGTAACAAGGGTGAAACATCAGGAACAGGTGTTGCATTTACAAGAAACCCATCTACAGGACAGAAAGGTATTTATGGTGAATACTTAATCAATGCACAGGGTGAAGATGTTGTTGCAGGTGTAAGAACACCACAGCCAATTACACAGCTTGAAAAAGATTTGCCAGATTGTTACAAGCAGTTTATCGACCTTGCAATGAAGCTTGAAGACCATTACGCAGATATGCAGGATATGGAATTTACAATTGAAGAAGGTAAGTTATATTTCCTTCAGACAAGAAATGGTAAGAGAACAGCTCAAGCAGCTATTCAGATAGCTTGTGACCTTGTAGATGAAGGTAAGATTACAAAAGAAGAAGCTGTTCTTAGAATAGATGCTAAGTCACTTGACCAGCTTCTTCACCCAATGTTTGATGCAGAAGCACTTAAGAATGGAGAAGTTATTGGTCAAGCACTTCCAGCATCACCAGGAGCTGCTGCTGGTAAGATTTACTTCAATGCTGAAGATGCAAAGGCAGCAGGTAAAGGGGGACGAGGTGAAAGAGTTATATTAGTAAGACTTGAAACTTCACCAGAAGATATTGAAGGTATGCACGCTTCACAAGGTATTCTTACTGTAAGAGGTGGTATGACAAGCCATGCTGCCGTTGTTGCAAGAGGTATGGGAACTTGTTGTGTATCAGGTTGTGGTGACATCGTTATTGATGAAGAAGCTAAGACATTTACACTTGGAGAACACACTTACAAAGAAGGAGATTACATTTCTCTTGATGGTTCTACAGGTAAGATATATGATGGAGATATTAAGACAGTTGAAGCAACTGTAAGTGGTAACTTTGAAAGGATTATGAATTGGGCAGACAGCTTTAGAAAGCTTGGTGTAAGAACTAACGCAGATACACCACAAGATACTAAGAATGCTGTAAATCTCGGCGCAGAAGGAATTGGTCTTTGTCGTACAGAGCATATGTTCTTTGGTGATGACAGAATACCTAAGATTCGTAAAATGATACTTTCTAAGACACTTGAAGGCAGAGAAGAAGCACTTAATGAGCTTCTTGTATTCCAAAAGGCTGACTTTAAGGCGATGTATAAAGCCCTTGAAGGAAGACCAATGACAGTAAGATATTTAGACCCACCTCTTCATGAATTTATTCCAACAGAAGAAAAGGATATCAAGGCTTTATCAGAAGAAATGGGTATATCAGTAGAAGAGATTAAGGCAACTTGTGATGCACTTCACGAATTTAACCCTATGATGGGACATAGAGGTTGTCGTCTTGCGGTAACATATCCAGAGATTGCAAAAATGCAGACAAGAGCTGTAATGGAAGCTGCTATTGAAGTGGCACAGGAAGATGGTTATGATATCGTTCCAGAGATTATGATACCTTTAGTTGGTGAAAGAAAAGAATTAAAGTTTGTTAAAGATGTAGTTGTTGAAACAGCAGAGCAGGTTAAGAAGGAAAAGAACTCTGATATCAAGTATAAGATTGGTACTATGATTGAAATTCCAAGAGCCGCTTTATTAGCTAATGAGATAGCACAGGAAGCTGAATTCTTCTCATTTGGTACTAATGACCTTACACAGATGACATTTGGTTTCTCAAGAGATGATGCAGGTAAGTTCCTTGACGCATATTACAAGAGTAAGATATATGAGTCAGACCCATTTGCAAGATTAGACCAGAATGGTGTTGGACAATTAGTACAGATGGCTGTTAAAAAAGGTCGTAGCACACGCCCAGAATTAAAGTGTGGTATTTGTGGCGAGCATGGCGGTGACCCATCAAGTATTGAATTCTGTCATAAAGCTGGACTTAATTATGTAAGCTGTTCTCCATTTAGAGTTCCTATTGCAAGACTTGCAGCAGCACAGGCAGCATTAAAGTTTAAAGAAGATAAAGCTTGTGAAGTTTGTGAAGGAGAAGTTGAAGATTCATCAGATTCAGATGAGATTAAGGAAAAGGCTAAAAAGGTCGCAGCAGAAGCTACAAAAGTAGGTAAAGAGGTTGCAAAAGAAGCTACAAGGATTGGTAAAGAAGCCGCTAAAGTAGGTAAGGAAGTAGCAGCAGCAGGACTTGCAGGAGTTAAAGCTGGAATAGCAGAAGCTAAGAAAGCTTATAATGATAATAAAGATAATAAGTAAATTTGATAAATATAATTAAGCAATACTAGTTTATGAGATAATATTAATAAGTTTTGAGTGTGTCAGAGTTATAAAGACTCTGACACATTTTGGTAGAACATAAAATTAATTTATACAATAAAAGTATTAGACTTATTTAATAGTGTTAGAGTATTAAAAGGTAATTAAAAGATTTATTTGTGTTAAATTATTAAATTTAACTATATTAAAAAATGTTTTTTGGCATTTAATATATTTAAGTAGTGAAAAATTAAAAAAATAGAATTGGAAAATATTATATATTTGTAAAAGATATTTGAATATGTCAAGTAGATTAACTTGATTAGTATATAAAAATTAAAAGATGTAAAGTGTTAGAGTATATATGATAATGTGGTTAGATTAAAGACAAAGGAGATGGTGTTATGAAGGCTGCTAAAGAACAAGAAGACAAAAATATAAAACAATTTAGCAATGGTCAATCTAAAAGGTTAGATAGGAATGTTAGGCAAACTTGTATAATGGTAGCAATTGGTATTATATTACTTTTTGTATTTATTGGTAGTAATATAGGACTTAGCAGAGTATCACAAGAGCAATTAGAAAATACTATGTATCTTAATCAGTATAGGTTAGGCTCTAAGTTACTTACAGCATCAGTACAAGGCTATGCAGCGACAGGTGATAAGACGTATTATAATGACTATATGAAAGAACTTAATGAAGATAAGAATAGAGATATAGCATGGTCTGGACTTAAAGCTAACAATCTAAAAGACAGTGAATGGAAACAGCTTGAACATATAGCTGATATGTCAAATAATCTTGTACCTATTGAAGAAAATGCAATGAGTAAAGTTCAAGAAGGAAACTTAACAGAAGCTCAAGGCTATGTATTTGGCAATGACTATGCAAGTGTTGTAAAAGAGATTAATTCAAGCACTGATTCTTGTATACAAGATATTCAAAGCCGTATGTCAAGTACAAAGAGCAAGTTTAATATTGCTATGTATGTAAGTATGGTTATGTTTATTGTTGCATTTTTATTTATAGTGCAAAGAATAAGGTCAATGGTTGTATTTTCTAAGCAAGAACTTCTTGCACCTATTGTTAAGGTATCTGACCAATTAAGAGAATTAGCACAAGGTCATTTTGTAAATAATATGGATTTAAAGGAAGATGACAGCGAAGTTGGTATGATGGTCGGTGCTATTAATTTTATGAATAATAATTTTACTAATATGATATCAGAGCTTTCAGAAGTGCTAGGGCAGATGGGGCAAGGTAATTATAATGTAGAGATTACTAAAGAATATGTAGGTGAATTTGTTAAGATTAAAGAGTCGATGATTAAGATTATTGCTGATACTAAAAAGACTTTAAGCACTATTCAAAATGCTGCGGGAGAGATTGGAAGTGGCTCAGAACAACTTGCAACGGCTTCATCAGATTTGGCAGAAGGCTGTACAATACAAGCAAGTAAGATTGCAGAAACTACGGTAATGATTGATGATATAGCTAAGAGCATGGAGGAAAAGGCAAACGAAGCAAAGGAAACAGCAGAGATTTCAAGGCAGGCAGCTAAGGTTGTTGAAGATGGCAATAACAAAATGCAAGAGTTAAAGGTAGCTATCAATGAAATTAGTGAATGTTCAAAAGAAATACATTCTATTATTGAAGTTATTGAAGATATTGCAGAACAGACTAATCTTTTATCATTAAATGCTTCTATTGAAGCAGCAAGAGCAGGTGAAGCGGGCAAAGGCTTTGCAGTTGTAGCAGAGCAAGTAAAGCACCTTGCAGAACAGTCAACACAGGCAGCAGGAGAAACAACAAGATTGATACAAAACACTATTGACGCAGTAGATAAAGGAATTGTAATTGCTGATGCTACGGAAGCTAATATGACAGATGTAATGCAAGGAGCTAAAGGAGCTACAGAAAAGATGATTGAAATAGCAGAGTCGCTTGGCAAAGAGGTTGAAAGTATACAATTAATTGATAAGAATATTTCACATATAGCAGAAATTGTTGATAATAACTCAGCTTCATCAGAAGAAACAGCGGCAATAAGTGAAGAACAATCAGCGCAGGTTCAGACAATGGTTCACATGGTAGAAAAGTTTCAGGTATAACAAAGAGTTGTGAAAAAATTAGCATTAAATAATATTATTTAACTATTTATTGAGAAAAAATACTGACTATTGACAAAATGCCTTGTAAATTTACATAGAATTTGGTACACTTATAAAAGTATTGTCAGATTAAAACATGATAAATGATATAGAGTATTTATACATATTTGAACTTGAACAAATGGAATAATGTATTTTATGATATTGAATAGTATTAGAATAAATAGTTGCATTAAAAGTAAAGCTTAAATGGTTAAATATTTAATTGATTAAACAAAGTAAATTATAGGAGGATGTATTATGGGATTTTTAACAGGTAAGACAGCTATTATTACAGGTGGTGGACGAGCAGTATTAAGTGATGGAAGCTGCGGTTCAATTGGTTATGGTATTGCAACAGCTTATGCAAAAGAGGGTGCAAATCTTGTATTAACAGGAAGAAACGTAAAGAAGTTAGAAGATGCAAAAGAAGAACTTGAAAGACTTTATGGAATAAAGGTGCTTCCAGTACAAGCAGATGTAAGTGCAGGAGCAGACAATGAAGCAGTTGTAGGCAATGTAGTAAAGCAAGCAATTGATACATTTGGAAGAATTGATGTACTTATTAATAATGCACAGGCTTCAGCTTCTGGTGTTACAATTAATGACCATACAACAGAACAATTTGACCTTGCTATTTATTCAGGGCTTTATGCAGCATTTTATTATATGAAGGCTTGTTATCCATATTTAAAGGAAACTAAGGGAAGTATCATTAACTTTGCTTCTGGTGCTGGTCTTTTTGGTAATTTTGGTCAATGTGCTTATGCTGCTGCCAAAGAAGGTATAAGAGGGCTTTCAAGAGTTGCGGCTACAGAATGGGGTAAGGATGGAATTAACACTAATGTAATCTGCCCACTTGCATGGACAGCACAGCTTGAGAACTTTGAAAAGGCTTATCCACAGGCATTCAAAGAAAACGTTAAAATGCCACCAGCAGGTCACTATGGTGATGTTGAAAAAGAAATCGGACGAGTATGTGTTCAACTTGCGTCAGAAGATTTCAAGTATATGAACGGTGAAACAATTACACTTGAAGGTGGTATGGGACTTCGCCCATAATATAAATTATGAATAAAGATAATGTAAAGATAGGTAAATTTAATGATAAACATATTGCACAGATGGTAGAGTTATGTAAAGAGCTTGTACCGGGTGAGTGTAGTATAAGTAACTTTGAAGCGAATTATAATAAGATAAAAGATAAAGATAATTATTATATTGTAGAAGCTTCAATTGATGATAAGCTTGTTGGCACAGCAATGGGCTGTATTATAACGGCATTAGATGGGAACTTTATGGTTGTTGAAAATGTTATTGTATCACAAGATTTAAGAGGGCTTGGCGTTGGCAAAAAGATAATGCAGGAGCTTGACAATTATGCACATGACAACAACTGTGAGTATTCTATTCTTGTATCGTCAGGTTTTAGAAAAAATGCTCATAAGTTCTATGAAAGCATAGGTTATAATGACGATGTAAGAGGCTTTAGAAAGAATTATTAATTACTTATAGCAATATTTTTTTGATAAAAGTTTATTTAAAAGAAATTTGCTATAATATTTATTTCACTTTTGACAAATAAATATTTTTGTGATACTATCCATTCATAAAATTTATGTGGATTTTTCTAGATGCGTATATTAATTGATTTTAATATAGTTCTATTTTCGCCACATGGCTGTTAAATAGCAGTCATGTGGCTTTTTTGCGTCATAAAATCTAAATTAAGAAAAAGATAGGAGAAAACATGGACCAGAGTTATATGAAAAAAGATAAGATATTACCATTACTTTTAAAAATGGCACTTCCAATGGTAATATCAATGATGGTTAATTCACTTTACAACATTGTGGACAGTTTATTCGTAGCAAAATTAAGTGAAAATGCAATGACAGCATTATCGCTTGTATTTCCAGTACAAAATCTTATCAATTCAGTTATGGTAGGGTTTGGAATAGGAATTAATTCTTTAATATCATTTTATATGGGTGCTCAAAATAATAAAATGGCAAATAAAGCTGCAAGTCAAGGAATGTTTCTTGCAACTATTCATGGCGTTATCTTTACAGTGGTAAGTATAATTATTATGCCATCATTTTTAAAGCTGTTTACATCAGATACAGATGTTATTAATTTAGGGGTGCAATACTCAAATATTGCGTTTGCATTTTCAGTAATACTTGCATGGGAACTTGTGTTTGAGAAGACATTTCAAGCAGTAGGAAGAATGAAGGTTTCTATGGTGTGTATGATGACAGGGTGTATTGTAAATATAGTACTTGACCCGATAATGATATTTGGAATAGGCTTTATTCCAGCAATGGGAATACAAGGGGCGGCGTTAGCTACCGGAATAGGACAGACAACGTGCGCAATTATGTATTTAGTATTGTATAAACTAAGACCAATACCAGTAAAATACAAACGACAGTATATAAAGCTTGAAAAAGGTATATGTGGTAAATTGTACTCAGTAGGAATACCAGCTAGTCTTAATATGGCACTTCCATCACTTCAAGTATCAGTACTTAACATTATTTTGTCATCATATTCTCAAGTTTATGTATTTATATTAGGAGTATACTATAAACTTCAAACTTTCCTTTATTTGCCAGCAAATGGTGTAGTACAGGGAATGAGACCACTTATTGGGTATAATTATGGAGCGGGCGAGCATAAAAGAGTTCATAAAATATATAATACGGCACTTGCTCTAGTAGTTGCAATAATGGCAGTTGGTACTATTTTATGCTTAAGTAGACCAACAAAGCTTATTGCGTTATTTACAATAAATACTGATACTATCAACATAGGAGCTATAGCACTTCGCATTATAAGTGCAGGCTTTATAGTATCTACAGTATCTGTTGTATCATCTGGCGCATTAGAGGGACTTGGAAAAGGTATGCCATCACTTATTATTTCACTTTGCAGATATGTAATTATAATGCTTCCGGTAGCATTTATAGCAAGTCTTATATATGGAGCAAATGGAGTTTGGAACGCCTTTTGGGTAACAGAGCTTATAAGTGCTATTATAGCTCATATACTATTTAAGCGAGTTAAATAAGAGATTAATTGATAAAAGTTAAATAATGGTATATCATATTATAGTCAACAAATAAAACAAGAAAGGACTATATAATGATACAGTTAAAGGCAGACGCTACAATTAAAGCAGCATTTAATAAGACAATAAATGTAATGGGGGCAGATATTGAGTGGCTTGAAATTATTGTAATTAAGAATAACAATATTATTCTGCCTGGTAAAAGAAGGTCACTTGTATTTAGTTTTGACAATAGAAAAGTGGTAAATACTATTGTTGATATGGATTTTAACGTGGATAATGCAAGGCTTATGTGTAATAATGCCTTACTTGAAAATGCGTTTAATGTTTTATTGTATATTTTTGGAAAATGGAACCAAATAAAGGGACTTACAGTTAATCAAAATTACAAGCAGTTAAAGAAAATTTTAGATAATGTATTTTCTGAAATTAACGTAACAGCTGAACTTGAAAAAGATAAGTGCAGATTTTATTCTAATGGAATACTTCTTGTATATGAAGATGTTATTCAACTTATTCTTGATAAGATGAGAAATGTAAAGCCAACTATAAAAAATGGCAGAGATGAAGATATTGACAAAGAAGATGAAGACATTGAAGAAGTAGTTGAAAAAAACGAAAAAGATGCTGACACCTCTAAAAGAAAAAAGATGGGACTATGGCACAATATGGTCTGGAAAAAGGATAAGAAGTCGTTTAAATATAGCGAATTATCGAAAAAAGAACGAGATAGAAAAAGACTAGGAAAAGGCTTTTATGCTTCTCCTTATAAATGTCCTATATGTGCAGGGGTACTGTATATGACAGTTTATCCACAAGGGACTGAAAAGAAAATAGAAACAGATGAGGGAAATGTATATCTTGCAAGAGCTTATACTTGTAATGAATGTACAGTATTTTTTACGCCAAGACCTGATTTACTCTTAGCAGAGGGTGATATATATAAGCTTGATTTTGATGGCGATGAAGAAGCTTACGAAGATTACATAGACGTAATGGGAAAGGCTGGCAGGAGAGTATCTAACTGTAACTTTAATGTATATGAAGCTGATTATGAGCCAATGACACCAGAGCAAGTTGAACAAGAGGAGCAAGAAAGAGAACAGCTTGATAAACGTATGCTTTCAGAAGTGTGTGACGATATTAAGAGTCACCCAGATGCAGAGATTTTTCAGTTAAATGCTAGAATGGACGCAGACTTTTATTCTAACAAAAATTCAAAAAAATACGGCCCAGTTATAGAAAAAGAAACGAAAAGACGTAATCTTTTGTCAGGAGATATTAAGAAGTTCTTTAAAAAGCATTTTGAACTTGACAGTATGATAAAGTATGGAAAAAAGAAAAAGAAACGCCATAGAAATTATTCTGATGTTGAAAATGATATAAGTGCTGATGATAATACAATAAAAGTTGCTGATGGTGTAAATAATATTGATAGTAAAGCTAATTCAGATGTTGAAAAAATCGGACATAGCGATATATCTGAAAACAACAGTAAAATAAATAATTCAGATAGTAATGATAATGATGTACAGACAGAAAAGGATGTAAAAAAAAGAGCCAATAATAAAAAACATTTGACACAAACTGCGTTAAAAGGTGATGATAAAAAGTTTATAACTGATATGGCTAAAATGTCAGAAAAAGAAATAAAAAACTTTGGTGAAGATATTGTAAATGATAGTACCCTTGATGATAATTTTAAGAAAAAATATAAGACATTATCTGATAAGGTGCTAGAAAAGAAACAAGAAAAAGACATTGCTCAAAAAATAGTTTCTGTAAAAGAAGCTGGATATAATGAAATGGTGCAGGCTTATAAAGATATTTCTAAAAAAGATTGTGTTGACAAGATAAAAAAGCCATTTCTTCAAACACTTTTTAACTGGCTTAATGGCAAAAGAAAGAAAGAGCTTGAAGAATTAACAAAAGAAATACCACAAAGAATTACTAGAAAACAGTATAATGAATATAAAGAAAAAATAAAGGGATATTCAAATAATTCTTTATATAATATGTTGTCAGATGATGACAATGGTTATGAAGATATAAAAAATAATATAGGAAATAATAAAGAAGACATTTCTTTAGTTTATGAAAATAAGCTAGACCAATTGTGGAAAAATTCACAAATTAATGATATTAATAATATAATAAACAATGTTGACAATTCGATAAGGGATATTTATGATGTACTGCTTAATGGAGATTATGATAGTGATGTATCAGAGCCATTTATAAATAAGTACCACGACAAGTTAAAAAAGCAAGATACTATAGCAATAGAGCAGATTTGTCCTGATTTGGCAAAGTTAAGTTTTGATGAGGCAGTAGACGCTTATGAGAAAATATCACAAGAGCCATTTCTTCCAGAGCTTAAAGTTGATATTTTAGGGAAAATAACAGACCATCTTGAAGAATTAAAAAAAGAAGAATGTAAAAGTCTTATAGAAAAATTTGCAAAAGATATGGACTATAATGATAGTTACGACAATTTATATATGTGTAAACTTGATGATGATGAAGAATATGCTGTGGACAATGCAATGTCATCATATGCAGGGCTTAATCAATTTGAATATCCTATAACAGTTTGTGACACTTCAAGGACTTCTAATGGAAAGAAAGGCTTTGTCTTAACACCAGATAATATTTACTACAGTCAAGGCTTGTCGTCTGGTGTGTTAAATGTCAGGGATATTAATGACATTTATATAGAAAAGGGACTGTTATCTAAAGGTGTATTTGTGAATTATGCAGGTGTTGGTAAAGTGAAAATATCATCAATTCCAAAGTTTTCATCAGGTGAACAGATGGTGCAGCATTTTGTAAGCTCGCTTAAGGATTTTATAGAGTACTTAAAAGAAAAGCCAATTTCTAGAAGCATTGAGTATCTTGCAAAAGAAGAACGTGAAGTTATATGTTGCGTAAGATGTGGCTATATATTTGACGCAGAAAAGGGTAATGTGTGCCCTAAATGTGGAAATATTAACGAAGTCTGAAATTTATAATATTTATTATTGCAGGCGCTACTAAAAGTTGTTAATATAATTACAAATTAATGTACATAAGATTATTTTACATTTATTTATGCGAATAACGAACCAAAGTTCGTGCTTGCACGAGAATTTGGGAATGTCGCAATAACTTGAGAAACTTGCAAAGCATGTTTCTCATAGTTTAGATAAAAATAATGTCAGGAGGTAAATTGTATGTCAGTACAGGATTATCAAAGTGCATTAAAAATAGGAAAGAAAGAGTACCATGCGTGTGTATACAAAGGCAAGTATCCATATTTACCAGTTCTTGAAAATCTCGTTGATGAATCAGCTATTGACTCAGAAGTTAGCTTAGGTCAAGACCAGATACCTTTAAGGCTTGTTGTGGGAACTTGTAATGTAGGAAGAACTAACGCATTTGCAGATAATTTTATGCCAATACTTGACTGGGGAACAGAGTTTGCAGCTAAGTGGGCAAGTTTAAGTGATAGTCAAAAAAACGAAGGTATAAGAGACCCTATCAAAGTGTATGAGTATATGAACAAATTCTATGTACTTGAAGGAAATAAACGAGTAAGTGTACTAAAGTATTTTAATGCTGTAACTGTTACAGCGGAAGTAATAAGAAAAGTGCCGAAAAAAAGCGATGACCCAGATATAAAGATTTATTATGAATTTATGGATTTTTATAACTGTACAAAGTTAAATGATATATATTTTAGTAATGTGGGAAGTTTTCCAACACTTATGGAGCTTGCAGGCATTAAAAAAGGTGTGCCAATGGAAGAATATGCGAAGCAAGACCTTGTCGCAAGTTTTATAACATTTAAAAATGCGTTTGAAATGCGTGGAGGAGATAAGTTTGATTATCCAATAGGTGACGCATATTTAAGATTTATTCATATTCATGGATATGATTGTGTTAAGAATATGTCACCTGCTGAGATGTCAAAAAATGTTGCAAAGACTTGGGCAGAATTTGAACTTCTTGCAGAAAATAGTGCAGTTGATTTAAAGATGGACCCAGCTAATGCGCCTAAAAAGAATATATTAAGTTATCTTTTACCAAAATCAGGAAGTGGCAATAAGAAGCTTAAGATTGGTTTTGTATACGATAAAACACCACAAGAGTCAGAATGGTGTTATGCACATGAGCTTGGAAGACAGTATATAGAAGATACATTTGGCACACAACTTGAAACAACAAGTATAACTAATGTTGAACCAGAAAAAGATGATAGTAATGCAATTGAAACACTTATAAAAGACAACGCAGATATGATATGTGTAACATCACCGGCTATGATTATGGCAAGTCTTAAAGCGGCGATTGCACACCCAGAAGTTAAGATACTTAACTGTTCTCTTAATACTTCTCATAAGTATATAAGAACATATTACGCAAGAATGTATGAAGCTAAGTTTTTAATGGGAATTATTGCAGGAGCATTGTCAGATAATTCAAAGATAGGATATGTAGCAGGGTATCCAGTGTATGGAGAAATGTCAAATATTAATGCTTTTGCACTAGGAGCAAGGTTTGTCAATCCTAAAGCTAAGATTTATCTTGAATGGTCATGTGTAAAGAATAATGACTATAAGAAAAAGTTTGAAGAACAAGGTATAAAAGTTATTTCAGATAGAGATATGATAACTCCACAGTGTAGCGCAAGAAAGTTTGGATTGTATTATGTAACAAGTCAAAATCATACACAACACCTTGCTATGCCTGTATGGCATTGGGGTGTATTTTATGAAAATCTTATACAAAGTGTAATGAGTGGTTCTTGGAATAAGGAAGAAGATGAAGATAACATCAAGGCACTTAATTATTGGTGGGGAATGTCAGCAGGTGTAATTGATGTTATATATTCAAGTAAATTACCAACAGAAACTAAAAGAATTGTTAATGTGTTTAAAGATATAATAAGTAAAGGTGATTTTGAGTTATTTGAAGGTGAGCTTTATGACCAGAATGGTGTACAAAAAAATAAAGAGGGAAATGTATTAACACCAGAGCAGATTATTACAATGAATTGGTTGCTTGAAAATGTTATTGGCGAAGTCCCAACTACCGACATTATGGAAGATGACGCAGAAAACATTATAAAGGCGCAAGGCATTATATAACAAAATTTTTTAATAAAGTAGTACACTCATCTTAATAAAGACAAGTCATCACGCCCACTTATTGTTTTTTACAGATAAGTGGGGACTTGATAGTGTTAAAGAACTGCTTGGAAATGAGGAGAATTATGAAAATACTGATACTTGCTGATGTGGAATCAAAGTATCTGTGGGATTATTTTGAAAAAGAAAAGTTAGAAGGAATTGATTTGATATTGTCAGCAGGAGATTTAAAGCCACAATATTTATCTTTTCTTGCTTCATTTGCAAAAGTGCCAATACTATATATAAGAGGCAATCACGATGATTGTTACAGTGATACACCACCGGAAGGGTGTATCTGTATAGAGGACAAGATTTATGTTTATAATGGACTAAGGATTATGGGACTAGGGGGTTCTGTAAGATATAAAAAGGGAGTTAATCAGTATACACAGATACAGATGAAGCACAGGGTATCAAGAATGTGGTTTCAATTAAAGAAAAATAAAGGGATTGATATTCTTTTAACACATTCACCGGCAGCAGGAATAAATGATGGCAAAGACCATGTACATAAAGGTTTTGAAGCATTTAATACAATTCTTGATACATATAAACCAAAGTATTTTATACATGGACATGTTCATAAAACATATCAGTCTGATTTTGTACGAGAGATGAAATACAAAGATACAACAATAGTAAATGGATATGAGTGGTATATAATAGAAGTATGATATATTTTTAATATATAAATTTAATATAAAATAAAGATATCAGTTATATTTGTGTGATATAAATAAGAAAACTTGTTTAATTATATCATACAAATATAACTGATTTTGTTTTTTATGTGAGCAACGAGTCAAAGTCTGTGCTTGCACAAGACCTTAACTACTGTTGCGATAACTTGAGAAATTCGTGAAGTGTGTTTTTCATAGTTATTGGTGTATTTGTATACTATTAATATTTTAATTATAAATATGTAAAAAGTGGTAATAAGTATTATTTTGTAAAAAACAGTTGTTGTACAAGCCTCTTTTATGCTAATATAGTAAAGCATAAAATTATTTTGGAGGTTTCTAATGAAGAAAGACGAATTTAAGCCGTATGTTCCGGCTGACAAGATTACGCCTGAATTTACAGTTACATCTGTTATAATGGGTGTTCTTTTGGCAATTATTTTCGGTGCAGCCAATGCTTATCTTGGTTTGCGAGTTGGTCTTACTGTATCTGCTTCCATTCCGGCAGCAGTTATTTCAATGGGTGTCATTCGTGTAGTTATGAAAAAAGACTCTATCCTTGAAAGTAATATGGTACAGACTATAGGTTCTGCTGGTGAGTCACTAGCAGCAGGTGCTATATTTACACTTCCTGTTTTGTTTTTGTGGGCAAAAGAAGGAATTACAGAAAAACCTAGTCTTTTAACAATATCACTTATAGCACTTTTTGGTGGTGTGTTAGGTGTGTTATTTATGGTGCCATTAAGAAATGCACTTATTGTAAAAGAACATGGTGTGTTACCATATCCAGAAGGAACTGCTTGTGCAGAAGTCCTTCTTGCAGGTGAAGAAGGTGGTGCAAGTGCAAAGTCAGTATTTGCAGGACTTGGACTTTCAGCATTATTTAAGTTTGTAGTTGATGGTTTAAAGGTTATTCCTGGTGTTATAACAGCACCTATTAAGTCATTAAAGACTGAATTATCAGCAGAGGCATATCCTGCGCTTCTTGGTGTTGGTTATATTTGTGGACCTAAGATTGCTTCTTATATGTTTGCTGGTGGTGTATTAGGTTGGTTTGTACTTATTCCAGCTATTATAACATTTGGTGGAAGCACAATACTTTATCCGGGAACAAAGACTATTGCAGAAATGTATGCGACAGGCGGAGCTTCTGCTATTTGGAGTAGTTATATTCGTTATATCGGTGCTGGTGCTGTTGCAACAGGTGGTATTATCAGCCTTATCAAGTCACTTCCTTTAATAATAAGAACATTTGCTGATGCAATTAAAGGTATTAAAGGTGGTAGTGGACAGACAGCAACAGCTCGTACAGACAAAGACCTTGATATGCGTATAATCGGTATTGGTGTATTAGTAATTATTGTTGCTATATGGATTTTACCAGAAATACCAGTATCTCCACTTGGAGCTGTACTTATAGCTTTATTTGGTTTCTTCTTTGCTACAGTATCATCAAGAATGGTTGGTATTGTAGGAAGTAGTAATAACCCTGTATCAGGTATGGCTATTGCTACATTGTTATTCTCAACACTTTGTTTAAAGGCAACTGGGGATAATGGCGCTCATGGAATGACAGGAGCAATTGCAATTGGCTCTGTTATTTGTATCGTTGCTGCAATGGCAGGTGATACATCACAAGATTTAAAGACAGGTTATATTCTTGGTGCAACACCTATGAAACAGCAGATTGGTGAATTAATTGGTTCAGTAGTTTCTGCTTTTACAATTGGTGGTGTACTTATTCTTCTTGACAGTGCATGGGGTTTTGGTACAACTGAGCTTTCAGCACCACAGGCTACACTTATGAAGATGATTATTGAAGGTGTTATGGACGGAAATCTTCCTTGGGCATTAGTATTCATCGGTGTATTTATAGCTATAGTTATTGAAATACTTGGGCTTTCAGTTCTTCCAGTTGCAATTGGTTTATACCTTCCTCTTGAACTTTCATCTACAATTATGATAGGTGGTATTATTCGTTGGTTCGTAGACAAGAAAAAGAGCAACAAAGAAGAAAATTCTGATGCAAATAGTGGAATTTTATTCTGCTCTGGTATGATTGCGGGAGAAGGTCTTGTAGGTATTCTTCTTGCTATATTTGCAGTATTTGGTATTGCAGATAAGATTGATTTATCAGGAGCAATTGATACAGGCATTATTGGCGGAATTGTATTAATGGTTGTTATGGTTTTATGTATTTTAAAGTCAGCATTGTGGAGTAAAGATGGCAAATAAGACAAAGAACAATTCTTTAAAGAATTATCTGGATTATATACCGGTTCATAATGATAAATATTCATATACAGTATCAGATACTGGTGAAGTAACTATTTTTATGGAAAATAAAGGCGCATTTAATAAGATAGCTCAAGTGTGTTTTAAAAAGCCAAAGGTTTCACAAATTCACCTTGATGAAATGGGTAACTTCATTTGGGTGCTTATGGATGGAAAGCGCACTGTATATGATATTTCACAACTTGTAAAAGAGCATTTTGGCGAAAAGGCAGAACCTCTTTACAACCGTCTTGTACAGTATATAAGAAATTTAGAAAGTTATGGCTTTATTACATTGAAATATTCAGAGTAGTAAAGTAATAAGTAAAGCAGATATTTGCAATTTGTTTTGACATTTTCTTAAATATTGGAAAGTAATTAGCTGTTGCAATAAGTATATTGTATACAAAAGTATTATTAATAATATTCTTTTGTGTATATTACTTATTGTAACAGCTTTTTAATTTACACGAACAACAAGTCAAAATCTGTGTTTGCACAAGACCTTGACGAAGGCGTGTAAACTATTAGAAACTTGTGGAGCGCATTTCTTATAGTTTATATTAACAAAGTTAAAATTAGTGTTTGTAAAAAACTTGAGTCATAATAATTTTAGGAATTTGCAAAGTGTGTTTTTCATAGTTTACTTTATATGATAGAAATGTGTAACTATTTTTAGAATATTTAAAAAATTAAAAAAATATAAAGTTTTTCTACAAAAAGTGTTGCAATAAATAGGTATGTATGATAATATCCTTAAATAGAAAAAGACAAATGTACGCCACAGAAAGACAAATGGCAAAACTGTCTTTTAACACTAAAATAAGTAATAGTGTGATAAGCAAGTAGTCAAGCAGTTTGCGAATGTCTACTTGACTAAAATAAATTTTACTAAAAAGGGAGAAAAGAAAAATGAGTGATAAATTAAAAGTTGGTATTCTTGGTGGAACAGGTATGGTTGGTCAGAGATTTATTACATTACTTGAGAACCACCCTTGGTTTGAAGTAGTATTAGTTGCAGCAAGTGGTCGTTCAGCAGGTAAGCCTTACGAAGAAGCTGTTGAAGGTCGTTGGAAAATGCAGGCAGCTATGCCAGAATTTGTTAAGAAAATGCCAGTTTATGATATGGATAAAGATTTTGATGAAATAGTTTCAAAGATTGATTTTGTATTCTGTGCCGTTAATATGCCAAAGGATGAAATCAAAGCTCTTGAAGAAAGATATGCAAAGGCAGAAGTTCCAGTTGTTTCAAATAACAGTGCTAACCGTTGGACAAAAGATGTTCCTATGGTTGTACCAGAAATCAATCCAGAACATCTTCAAGTTATTGAAGCTCAGAAGGAAAGACTTGGAACTAAGAGAGGCTTTATTTGTGTTAAGCCTAACTGTTCAATTCAAAGCTACACACCAGCTCTTAATGCTTTAAAGGAATTTGGACCTAAGCTTGTTGTTGCTACAACTTATCAAGCTATTTCTGGTGCTGGTAAGACATTTGAACAGTGGCCAGAGATGGTTGAAAATATTATCCCTTATATCGGTGGAGAAGAAGAAAAGAGTGAAAAAGAACCTTTAAGACTTTGGGGTAAGGTTGAAAATGGCGAAATTATTCCAGCTACAGAGCCAGTTATTACTTGTCAGTGTATAAGAGTTCCAGTTCTTGATGGACATACAGCAGCAGTTTTTGTTAATTTTGAAAAGAAGCCAACTAAGGAACAGATTATTGAGAAGTGGACAAGCTTTAAGGGATTACCACAGGAACTTGACCTTCCTAGCGCACCAAAGCAGTTTATTCAGTATCTTGAAGAAGATGACCGTCCACAAGTTAAGCTTGATGTTAATTATGAAAATGGTATGGGAATTTCTCTTGGTCGTTTAAGAGAGGACTCTGTATTTGATTATAAGTTTGTTGGTCTTTCACACAACACATTAAGAGGAGCAGCAGGCGGAGCAGTTCTTATCGCTGAACTTCTTAAGGCACAAGGTTATATTACAGCTAAATAATTAATAAGTTGTAGTTGATTTTTTGATATTTATTTTAATATATGTATACATAAAGGCTGTGTAATATTATATAAGGAGTTATCTGTTTATATAATATTTCACAGCTTTTTATATAAGACGAATTTTCGTATTTTGCACTTTTAAGGTTTTGAAGGATATCATTGTTGGATAAATCATTCACACACCAGTAAAAGTACATTTATCTACATTTGTATGCCATTATCGAACAAGTGTGTTCGCTACTGTCATACAAATATAGGTAAATGTTCTTTAAATGGTGCATTTCATTGATTTATCTAACACTGATATCTTATGGAAGCATATTAGTGCAAAATACAAAAATTCTAGTTTGTGAGTGAAATTTTAGTTTATTATTTATTAAGTAAGTCACACATTTATATTGAAAAAGGTGATAAGAGAGTGTCGAGTGAGTGATTATTGTTTTGAATATTTTTATTGCGTATTTGGTTAAAATCAGTTATCATTATTAAAAATAATAAGATGGAGATTTTTAGTTATGGGTAAATCTGTGTTTATTGCAGAAAAACCGAGTGTTGCGCAAGAGTTTGCTAAGGCACTTCACAGTGATTTTAAAAGAAAAGACGGCTTTTTGGAGTCTGATAAATATATTGTTACATGGTGCGTAGGTCATCTTGTTACGATGAGTTATCCAGAAGAATACAATCCAGAACTTAAAAGATGGAGCTTTGATACATTGCCATTTCTTCCTAAAGAATGGAAATACGAAGTAATTCCTGCGGTTGAGAAACAATTTAACATAGTAAAGACACTTCTTACTCGTGATGATGTAGAAACTATATATGTGTGTACTGACTCGGGGCGAGAAGGAGAGTATATATATCGACTTGTAGAACAGATGGCAGGTGTAAAACAAGCTAACAAGAAAGAAAAAAGAGTGTGGATTGACTCTCAAACAGAAGAAGAAATATTAAAAGGAATAGAAACAGCTAAAGATTTATCTGAATATGACAATCTATGTGCTTCGGCATATCTTAGAGCAAAAGAAGATTATCTTATGGGAATTAATTTTTCAAGAGTTCTTACATTAAAATATGGCAGAAACATTTCCAACTATCTAAAAACTGATAGAACAGTTATATCTGTAGGTCGTGTTATGACTTGTGTTTTAGGAATGATAGTAAGGCGTGAAAGAGAAATAAGAGCCTTTGTAAAAACACCATTTTTTAAGGTAATAGCAACTACACAGGGAGAAGCTGTATTTGACGCAGAGTGGAAAGTTAATGAAAAAAGTGTATATGCGGGAACACCATTTTTATATAAAGACAATGGCTTTAAAGAGAAAGAAAAGGCAGAGGAGCTTGTGAAAATGTTATCAGAGCCAAAGCCTATTAAAGCAGTTGTTGAAAAAATTGAAAGAAAAAAAGAAGTTAAAAATCCGCCACTTCTTTATAATCTTGCCGAAATACAAAATGAGTGTTCAAAGCTTTTTAAGATAAGTCCGGATGAAACACTTAATATAATTCAACAGCTTTATGAAAAAAAGCTAGTAACGTATCCAAGAACAGACGCAAGAGTTTTGTCAACAGCCGTTTGTAAAGAAATTCACAAAAATATTGGTGGGTTGCTTAGATATGAGAAAGTAGCTCCATTTGTAGAAAATATATTGTCAAATGGTATGCAAAAAAATATTGCTAAGACACGTTACTGTGATGACAAAAAGATTACAGACCACTATGCAATAATCCCGACAGGGCAAGGGCTTAACAATCTAAAGACACTTTCACAGACAGCAGTTAAGACATATGAGATTATTGTAAGAAGATTTTTAAGTATATTTTATCCTGCGGCACAGTATAGTAAAGTAGGAATAACTCTTAATATTAAAAATGAAACATTTACATCTTCATTAAGAGTGCTTGTAAGTGAAGGCTATCTTGAAGTAGCAAAGAACTCCTTTTCAAAGCAAAAGTTAGATGAAGCAAATGAAGTAAAAGATACAAAAAATGACAATGCTTTATTTGAGGTATTGAAAAAGTGCAAAAAAGGAGATATTATAGACATCGGTAGTTTTGATATTAAAGAGGGTGAAACGTCACCACCTAAGCGTTATAATTCAGGTTCAATTATTCTTGCGATGGAAAATGCAGGTCAATTAATTGAAGATGAAGAATTAAGAGCGCAGATTAAAGGGTCGGGTATTGGAACGAGTGCAACAAGAGCAGAGATATTAAAAAAGCTCAACAAAATTCAATACATAGCTACTAATAATAAGACTCAAACTATAACACCGACATTGTTAGGCGAGATAATTTATGATGTAGTGGAAAGTTCAATACATCAGCTTCTCAATCCAGAGCTTACGGCAAGCTGGGAAAAAGGACTTAATTATGTAGCAGAGGGAAGTATATCTTCCGATGAATATATGCAGAAGCTAGAGGGCTTTGTGCAAAGAAGAACTATGGCAGTTATGGGACTTAGAAACCAGTCACAGTTAATAACAATGTTTAATGCTTCAGCGAAAAACTATAAATTATAAACAATTGAAAGGTAAATGGTAATTATATGTGTGGAGTAGTAGGATATGTTGGCGATAGAGATTGTGCAGACGTATTAGTTAATGGTCTTTCAAAGCTTGAATATAGAGGTTATGACTCAGCAGGTATTGCTGTATTTGACAAAGGTACAATTAAAGTAGAAAAGTGCAAAGGTAGACTTCTTAATCTAGTTGAAAAGATGGAGCAAGAGGGAAAACCACATGGTCACTGTGGAATTGGTCATACAAGATGGGCAACACATGGAGAACCATCTGATATCAATTCACACCCACATGGCAATAAAAGAGTAACTATAGTACATAACGGTATTATTGAAAATTATAAGCAGATTAAAGATTTTCTTATAGATGAAGGATATAGTTTTGTAAGTGAAACAGATACAGAAATAGTTGCAAAATTGCTTGATTATTACTATGTAGATGACCCTGTTGACACTATTATAAAGGTGTTATCAGACATTAAAGGCTCTTATGCGCTTGGTATTATGTTTAGAGATTATCCAGATAGAATATTTGCTGTAAGAAAAGACAGTCCGCTTATAGTAGGTGTTGGAGAAAATGAAAACTTTATAGCTTCAGATGTGCCGGCAATTATTAATTATACAAGAGATTATTATTTGTTAGAGCAAAATGAAATTGCTGTGGTAAAGAAAGATAGTATAGATGTATACAATATGCACAAAGAGCATATTAAAAAGGAGTTACACACAGCAGACTGGGACGTAGACGCAGCAGAAAAGGGCGGCTATGAACATTTTATGCTTAAGGAAATACATGAACAGCCAGCAGTTGTAAGAGATACAGTTAGCCCTAGAATAGTCAACAATGTGCCAGATTTTTCATCAGATAACATTGATATTTCAAAGCTTAAGAATTACAACAAAATATTTATTGTAGGCTGCGGAACAGCAATGCACGCAGGAATGGTCGGTAAGTATGTTATTGAAAAAATGGCAAGAATACCTGTAATTGTTGATATTGCGTCAGAGTTTAGATATAGAGACCCACTTATTACAGAAAATGATTTATTAATAGTAATATCACAGTCAGGAGAAACAGCAGATACTCTTGCTGTATTAAGACTTGCTAAGGAAGTTAATGCAGACACAATGGCTGTTGTAAATGTAGTTGGTTCATCAATTGCAAGAGAAGCTGATATGGTTGTATATACACACGCAGGCCCAGAGATATCAGTAGCTTCAACAAAGGCATATATGGTTCAGATATCAGTTATGTACTTAATCGCATTTGAACTCGCATATACAGCAGGTAAGATTAGCAAGGAACAGTGCGAAAAGTACACAGAAGAACTTTTAAACATTCCAGAAGTTATAAATGACGCACTTGAACTTAAAGATAACTGTTCTTTTGTAGCTTCAAAGCTTATGAATGCAGAGAGTCTTTTATATATAGGTAGGGGACTTGATTATGCTTTAAGTATGGAGGGTTCTCTTAAGTTAAAGGAAATATCATACATTCATTCTGAGTCATATGCAGCAGGCGAATTAAAGCATGGAACTATTTCACTTATTACAGATGGTATGCCAGTTATAGCTGTTGCAACACAAAGTAGTCTTGTTGAAAAGACTATAAGTAATATCAAGGAAGTTAAAGCTAGAGGAGCTATGGTTATATTAATATGCAATGATGGACTTGAAGTAGGCGATGATGTAGCTGATTATATAATCAAGTTACCTAAAGTAGATGAATTATTAACACCAATGGTTGCCGCAGTACCACTTCAACTTATAGCATATTATACATCAGTTCTTAAAGGAAATGATGTTGATAAGCCTAGAAATCTTGCTAAGTCAGTAACAGTAGAATAATTAATAAAAATAATTCCCAACTTATAATAAAGGTTGGGAATTAATTGAATACATTAATAAAAGTAAAATAATTTGTGCCATAGTACAGTGTTAAGAGTGGCAGAATGGAGATTATTATGGAAAATAATAGTGTAACGATTAAGGAATTATTTGACCTTAATGAAACGATTGCAGCTAAAATCTTTGACGGTTGTGTATATCCGTGGGAAGTTCTCTCAAAGATTAAAGATTTTATTATAGAGCTTGGAAATACTTTACCAGAAGACGAGTACGAGAAAAAGGGTGAAAATATATGGATTGCTAAGAGTGCAAATGTATTTCCTACAGCATATATTAACGGCCCTTGTATCATAGGAAAAGACGCAGAAGTAAGACATTGTGCATTTATTAGGGGGAATGCAATTGTAGGTGAGGGTGCAGTAGTAGGTAATTCTACAGAATTAAAAAATGTAATTTTATTTAATAAAGTTCAAGTCCCACATTACAATTATGTTGGTGATTCCATTTTAGGCTACAAGGCTCACATGGGAGCAGGCTCAATAACATCTAATGTTAAGTCAGATAAGAAGCTTATTACTATTAAAGGAATTGACACTCCAATCGACACAGGTATTAAAAAAATCGGTGCATTTCTTGGTGACAATGTGGAAGTTGGTTGTGGAAGTGTCCTTAACCCAGGAACAATAGTTGGCAGAAATAGCAACATTTACCCATTATCAAGTGTAAGAGGTTGCGTTCCTAGTGGAAGTATCTATAAGAATAGGAATGAAGTTGTAGAAAAGCAATAGTTGTTTACTTGACCGCACATTAGTTAAAAAATATATAAATTAAATTATTATAAGTGGTCAGTTGAGATGTTGATGTAAAAAAATGATAAAAAACTTGTAAAAATATTAAAGGGTCATTGACTATTTAATAAGTTTGTGAGAAAATAATCAAAGTACGGAATTGTAAGTACATTTTCAATTACGAAAGGAGTAATAAGATGATTTACACACAGGAAGTAGAAAATATGTGTCCAGTAGCACAGGGCGTTCATCATGGAGCAGCTCCAGTGCCTACAGAAGGAAAATGGGTACAGAATAAGAAAGTTGAAGATATTTCAGGTTTTACACATGGTGTTGGCTGGTGTGCTCCACAGCAGGGAGCTTGTAAGCTTACACTTAATGTTAAGGAAGGTATAATTCAAGAAGCATTAGTTGAAACTATTGGATGTTCAGGTATGACTCATTCAGCAGCTATGGCAGCAGAAATCCTTCCAGGTTTAACAGTTATGGAAGCATTGAACACAGACTTAGTTTGTGATGCTATTAATACAGCTATGAGAGAACTTTTCTTACAGATTGTTTACGGAAGAACTCAGAGTGCATTCTCAGAAGGCGGTCTTGCAGTTGGTGCTGGTCTTGAAGACCTCGGAAAAGGACTTCGTTCACAGGTTGGTACAATGTACGGAACACTTAAGAAAGGTCCTCGTTACCTTGAAATGGCAGAAGGCTATGTAACAGGTATCGCTCTTGATAAGAACAACGAAATCATTGGTTATAAGTTTGTAAGTCTTGGTAAGATGACTGACTTCATCAAGAAGGGTGATGACCCTAATACAGCTTATGAAAAGGCTTGCGGTCAGTACGGTAGAGTTGCAGATGCAGTTAAGATTATTGACCCTAGAACAGATGAAGAGGTTAAGTAAGGAGGAAACAAACAATGGCTTTATTTGAATCATATGAAAGAAGAATAGAACAGATTAATGCTGTATTAAACAGCTATGGAATTTCTTCAATTGAAGAAGCTGAAAAGATTACAAAGGATGCTGGATTAAACGTTTATGATATGGTAAAAGGTATTCAGCCAATTTGTTTTGAAAATGCTTGCTGGGCTTATACAGTAGGTGCAGCTATCGCTATAAAGAAGGGTGCTAGAAAGGCTTCAGAAGCTGCTGCTGCTATCGGTGAAGGTCTTCAGGCATTCTGTATTCCAGGTTCAGTTGCTGACCAACGTAAAGTAGGTTTAGGACATGGTAATCTTGGTAAGATGTTACTTGAAGAAGATACAGAATGTTTCGCTTTCTTAGCAGGTCATGAGTCATTTGCTGCTGCTGAAGGTGCTATCGGTATCGCTGAAAAGGCTAACAAAGTTCGTAAGACTCCATTAAGAGTTATCTTAAATGGTCTTGGTAAGGATGCTGCAAAGATTATTTCAAGAATTAACGGATTTACATTCGTTGAAACAGAAATGGACTATGCAACAGGCGAAGTTAAGGAAATCGAAAGAATTTCATATTCAGATGGACTTCGTTCAAAGGTTAATTGTTATGGTGCTAACGATGTAACGGAAGGTGTTGCTATCATGTGGAAGGAAAATGTTGATATCTCTATCACAGGTAACTCAACAAACCCTACAAGATTTCAGCATCCAGTAGCTGGTACATATAAGAAGGAAAGACTTGAAGCTGGTAAGAAGTACTTCTCAGTAGCTTCTGGTGGTGGTACAGGACGTACACTTCACCCAGATAACATGGCAGCAGGTCCAGCTTCTTATGGTATGACAGATACTATGGGACGTATGCACTCAGATGCACAGTTCGCTGGTTCATCATCAGTTCCTGCTCACGTAGAAATGATGGGTCTTATCGGTATGGGTAACAACCCAATGGTAGGCGCTACTGTTGCAGTTGCTGTTAGCATCGAGGAAGCAGCTAATGCTGGGAAGTTCTAAGACCTAACAATTGCTTTATTTAAGTGAAGTGCTAATTGAAAAATGATAAAATGTCACCATTTTGACACCCTGCTATTTTTAAGGGTGTCAAAATGGGGTGATAAAAAGGGTGTCAATTTGCGTGACACCCTTTATTATTTATACATTCTATTTAATACATCAGCACCTTGTTGTTCCATTTCTGCATCTAAGTGCTGATATATTTCCATTGTAACTTTAATTGATTTATGACCAAGCCTTGCTTGAACAAATTTAGGGGTTGCACCAGCTTTAGCAAGGTCAGTGGCATGAGTATGTCTTAAACTGTGATAATCAAATTCTTGAAAGCCCATATTATGATGAATAATATGTGAGCAATGTTGCATAGTTCTTGGATTTATAAATGTTCCATTTTCTCTGACATTTATTAAATAAATTTCTTTTCCATCACCATTTTCATTTAATTCATTATCATTATTCAAATAATATTTTGTATAAAATTCACCATAAAATAATCTATTCTTTTTTGCTTGAAGAATTGCAGCTTTGATTTCTTGTGCATAGTCATCTGGCATTGATATGGTTCTTGTTGAATTGTATTTTGGTGGTTTCAAATACCAACATTTTTTAGAAGCATTCCACTGAAACTGCTTATCGATAGTAACGGTTTTGTTTTTAAAGTCAAAGTCATCAACGGTTAGAGCATATGTTTCACCAATTCGTGTCCCTAGTTTATAGCCTGTAAGCAATGGAATGTGGTCAGGGTGACCTTGCGGGAACTTATCAAAGATTTTATCAATCCAATCTTTTTTAATGTATATATGGGAATTAGAACCTCTTATAGCACCGTTCCTTTTTCCATCTTTTCGTATTCCACCAGATGTATTTTGTTTTTTCTGTTTGTCTGACTCTTTTGGTAATTTAACATATACCATTGGTGATTGTTGAATATATTGAAGTGGTGTAACAGCATATGTTAAAGCACCTGATAATACAGCTTTAACAGATACTAGTGTATTTTTTGAGTATCCTTTGTCTTTTAAATCTTGAAATAAATCAGATAAGATAATGGGATTAATTGCTTTTAGTTTGTAATTTCCAAGAGCTGGCTTAATATACAGTCTGATTTTCTTTTCATAGCTGGCAACAGTTTCTATTGCAAGCTCATGTTTACAATATTTCTCAATATATAAGTCAAGGAAGTCAGAAAAACCTATTTCAGATGGTTTTAGAACAGTTCCACCATTATTGTATTCATTAAATACACGAGTACCTTCTTTGAGAGCTTCAGCTTTAGTTTTAAAGCCTGATTTAGATATTCTTTTTCTTTTTCCATCTTGTTTGGCAATTTCAAATCGGTATTCCCAGTTATTAGAACCATCAGTTCTTTTTCTATTTCTAACATTAACTTGAGCCATATTTATCACTCCCTATTGCTTAATTTTTGTATAAAAATAACACTACTTGCATAAGCAGTGTTATTAGTGATATAATACAACTTGTTTATGGTGGTATTATATACAAGTTACTACTTGTGCCAAGTATCGCAGATAAAAGTCTTTATGTTGGTAGCATAAAGGCTTTTATTTTTTATGTAAATGTTTTATTCTATAAATTTAAAAGTTGTCTTTTCTTAGCTTCAAATTCTTCCTGTGTAAGTATTCCCATATCTAATAATTCTTTAGCTTTTTTAAGTTCTTCATAACTGTCTGCTGATGTGTTTTGAGTTATAGCAGGTGGTTCTTGTTCTAATTGCTGAGATATATAAGGAGTGTTCTCAGAAGTAAAATTAAAACATTTTATCTGACTATCAATTAACGAGTTGCAAGCAATTACAACACCAAATCTTTCTCCAGTATGATTATTAATAAATGTTAATGTCGCAGGAGTAGGAACTTCTGATTGATGTTGTATTGAGTTGGTTTGAGTAGTTGATTGCATTTGCTTTTTCTTTTTACCACTTGCACCAATAGCAGCACCGACAGCAGTTCCTATGCCAGGCATAATAAAAGAGCCAATAACAGCACCAGTAGTCATTTTTCCCATTTTACCTTTAGTTACTTCTGTTCCATTAGTGTTAGACACACTATTTTGAATAGTATCATATACAGGACCATTCCAGTCATATCCAACAAGTGAGAAACTGTCATTTGTATTATTGTTAAAATATACAGTTCCGTCATTTCGCTGATACATTGTAGCTTGCATTCCACAATGTATAAGTTGTGAGCCGTTTCTTATATATAGGGCAGATTGTGGCATATTCCTTTGTTCATAATGAAGTTGACGCAATTCATTTTGTCTATCGACTCCATTTTGAATAAGCTCTGTAGTTTTATTAGTTGCATTTTTAAAAAAGTTACCTATTCCCATTATATTTTCCCCTTTTCTAATAGTTAAAGATAGTTGGTTTTATATTTCATATTGTTCTTAATATTAATGATATATTAAAAATAATAATATTGCAATATTAATTAGATACTCTAATAAATATAAAAAAGATGGTTTTCTTGTTAAAAATAAAAATGTTTAAGTAAATTTATACGGTATAGATACCCTATGGATACCGTATCGATACCGTATCCATACCCTATCGATACGGTATCGATACAACTGTTACTGTTACTGATACTGATACTGTTACTGTATCTGATACTGATATTATTACTGTATCTATTATTAACAATTATAAATATAATTAAAAGTATATTATATTTAGTAATATATAATTTAGCCTGTTGTGCTATATAAAATTAATTTATATTAAGTGAGATTAGTTTGATGTTTTGAAAGGATAAGAATGTATTTCAAGATTGATGATTGAATGTTAGATGTAGATATATCATTGTGGGCTTATATTTAGTATCAAAATGGCGCTTAAATGCTATTGATATAAGTTTATATACATGAATATAAAAAATGCGAATATGAGCCAAATACGAACCTATATTAATGCACATACATTAACAAGCTCGTAATTTGGCTTATATTGCTTTTAAATTCTTTAGGTATATAAATATATAAGTGAGTGAGTAAAATTGAATTTTAGCAGGAAATAGAAACGTACAAGCGCATATTAAAATAACCCTTAGAGCAATAAGAAATGTTCTAAGGGTTATTTTTTAGTTATTATTTAATTATTCTAATTCTTCATCATCATCATTTTCAAGTGAATAAGTACTTGTATAATTAGAGTCGGTGCTAAGAGTTTGTCTAAATTCAGATGCTACCATAGTTCGGTTAAATTCAGCAGTAGGTTCTATTTCGTTCACGAGCTGTTCAAGCTCATCAATTGATACCTTAAAGAACTCTTTACGCATATTAACCTTATTGACACGCTTGTCATTTAACATTTGGTGCATTTTGCTTTCAAGAGCAACAGCGTCTTGAGAGAAAATGAAGCTATGAACATCGAATTTAAAAGGAACGCTGGCGTTACCTAATTCGTTTATTCTATCTTGTGGGTCAAGTCTACGAGTCATACCAACCTTGAAAACATTTTCACCAAAAGCACCAAGATTACTAATTATGTATACAGTACCAGCTTTACCATTTTGGAGATTAGATATTTCATCTTTTTTAACAACAACTTGGCTTAATTGAGATTGAAGTTCTAAAATTCTTGCTTGCAATTTAGCAATTTCAGCTTGCTGAGTTGTAGAAGATAGTGTATCTTGAATTTTAGATATTTCATTGTTGTATTTTTCTTCTTCTTTGGCAATCTTTTGCTTTTCAGCTTCTAAAGCCTTACGTTCTTCGGCTTCTTGTTTCATCTTTTCTTTAAGAGCAAGTTGTTCTTGTTTAGCTTGTTCACGTTTAACATAATAGTTATACTCAATTTTAGCAGAGTTCATAAACAAATATTCAAGTTCTCCGATGAATTTTGTCAATGTGCCTGCAATACTTTGATTACCTTCACCAGCAATAACAAGATACTTTGCACATATATCTTTTATTTGTTCAATAGCATTGTCTAATTTTTCGTATTTTAAATTATACAACACGTTTTGCATTTCAGAGCGTAAAGCAATTACAACAAGGTTATAGATAGTCTTATTTGCTTTAGTAGTATATCGTGTAGAGTATTCTTGCAATACTTTATCAATAAGTTTTTCGTTTTCGCGGTAGGAAGTTCTAAGGCTTTTTACGTCCATACAATGCAACTGTAATATGATTGATGGTGCAAGAAGTTCAGCAGAGTTTAAATCACGATAGTTTAATTTGCAATTTTCGTAAGGTATATCTGTTGTGAAAAAGTTATTAATAGCATAGTCCATGCTGTTATATAATTCTTTACTTCTTGCTAATTTTTTCTCTTGTGAAGCAATAGAGTTCTTTAATTTATTGTCTTTCTTTTGCAATTCTTGAATTTCTGTTCTTAATTTATTAATTAATTCATTGTTGCTACGGATTTCATTATTCATAGCTATAAGTTTATCTTTAGAAGAGGCTTGCATTTGATTAAGCTGGTTTTGAGCTTGAGCTTCCATTTGCTGAATTTTTTGTTGTGTATCATGGTAGTCATTAACACCCAGCTCATTTAGCTTTTTCTGCAATATATTATTTTGCTCAATCAATTTTTGATTATTAGAAGCTAGTTGCTGAGCATTTTTGTTTTGTTTAGTTAAAGTGTCATTAATTTGTGCTAATTGGTTGATTTGTTCTGTTAATTGTCTATTTTTGTTAGTAAGCTGTTCATTGTTAGAATTTAATTGTTGTGTGTCTTGCTCGTTGTTATTTTCTGTTATGGTTTTAATGATTAAAAGAACAGCACCAATAACTGGTGGAATAAAGAATAAAAACCAACAAGCAAAAAGTATACATATAAACCATGTGTTGAAGTACCATTTGTTTGTGTTGATATTGAATTTTTTCATAAATATTCTCCTTGTAGTATATTTTGTGTATTGAATAAAATACAATATTCGTCAAAGTTTTTCTTTACATAGATATATTTGTATTTAACAATACGATGACAAGAGTAAAAGGTGCATATTTACTAATGTCTTTATTTTTTAGCGTGTAAATCTATCAGTGGGATAGATGAAAAAGGATACTAGTATTCTTCAATGAAAGGAAGATTGAAATTGAAGAAAATATATAAAAATCTTAAAAATAAGAGTATTTATGCTGTGTATTATAAAAGTGAAAATGTCATGTATATTAATACTAGCTTTGCTTCACTTTGCAAATTGTATATAATTAAGAATTAATCAAAGAAAAACCCCATCTTCCATAATGAATGGTAAGATGGGGTCTTGCCATTCATTTTATACAACGACCATTTCTGTTGTATAAAATATTTTTTTAAAGGCTTTAAACTTTTAATTTCACTCATATATTGAGCCATTTTCCCATATTTCATCACATGATAAATCTAATTCGTCATTCCAAGATATGCCATATCCACCTACATCGACTTTTGCTTGTTCAAATAAATAGGGTGTTGTCTTTAATATATTAAAGACTTCAATTTCTGCGAAGAGTGGCTCTATGTTGTAAGTTTTTAAAGTTCCATCATTAAATGTTGCTATTACTGGCATTCATATCACTTCCTTTCACTATCCTATGTTTTTATTTTTATCAGTGCTACCAGAATTATCATCATCAGGGAACATTTTTTCTAGTTCTTCTGGAGTATCTGGAATGCTATCGTAAGGGCTGGTGGTATTGTTACTTGATAATCTGTCTATCATTTCTTTAACAAATGGTATATCTTCTTTTTTTACTTTCAGAGAAGCATCAACTAAAGGTTTATATTCAGGATTATCAGACATAAATTTAACAATTTGTTTTGTATCATCATTTAGATAATAATTTTCATCATTCCAACCCATTAAATAAGAAATAGATGTATTTAATGCTTCAGCAAATGCCTTGATTTTTGATTGAGATATGTCATTTATTCCCATTTCAATTTTATTGATTGTAGATTTTGATTTATATCCTAATCTTTTAGCTAATTCTTCTTGTGTTAATCCAAGTTTTTCTCTTTGTTTTTTTATATTATTTCCAATATGAGACATAGGCTACCTCCTTATTAAAATATTAACACATTAATTACTATAAATCAACTTTTATTGAATTTAAAACAAAAAATAGTTGACAAATAATCTACGATAATGTATTATAATGCCAGTAGATATAAAATCTACCAGAAAGGAGATATTTTAAAATTATGACAGATACACAAGAATTAAGAAAAATAATTGAAGTATCCGGTTTAAAATATAAGAACATTGCTGAATTTTTGCAAATAACACCATTTGGACTTCAAAAAAAAATAAATAATGTCACAGAGTTTAAATCAAGTGAGATTAAAAAGATGTGTAATATATTAGGTATAAATTCATTAGAACAAAAAGAAAAAATTTTTTTTGCTGAATGAGTAGATTTTAAATCTACGCACAAACTTTAATGTATTTATTTGCAAGGAAGTAATAGAAAAGGAGCAAGAACATATGACAATATTCTTTGCAATCACCGCAACGATATGTGCTGTTGGTTGGATAAAAAATATGCTGAGTAATTTAACATTATCAGCATTATTAGTAAAAAAGAACATATATCCAACAGACAGTGAACTAAGAGAGTGTTCAATGTCTGTTATGAAAAATATTTTTGCGAAAAGGAAGTGATAGAAGATGGAGAGATTAACAAGCAACAAAATATCAACAGCTGATATGTCAACATTTGAATTGGTATACAATTGTTGCTATACCGACAATGCTCGCAACGCTAGATACAGAGATTATAAACTGGATATAGATACAAGGGAATTAATAAAAAATCTTATTGATGATATGTGCGGCGAAGATTTAAGTACTCTGTCAAATGAGGAGTTTGACGAGTACATGAGTGAGATGATGTTGAGTGCTGACATGGATAGTTCTATGGGAATAATAGCCTTACTATACCGCAATATGTGTGCTATGGCTGATTTAAGAGAGAGATTAAAATATTACGAAGATTTAGAAGAACAGGGTAGGCTTTTTGAGTTGCAAAATACAGCTCACAGTAACAAGACAACTCGTACACGCATAAAATATTTCAGAAAGGGAGCAATACAATGACAGAAAAAGAAATTATATCAAAAAGATTATCAGATTATGAGAGCCAAATGTTTCTTATACATTTATACAACAATTTTCAAAAAGATGATGAGTTAATTAAACAGGTTATGACAACAATAGCCAGCCATAACCTGTCAGTAACAGAAGCCATAGGCTTCTTAGAATACATGAAGGTTAGAGTTCGAAATTCTTCATATCTTCCTCTTGAGAAATAACTTGAATACTATGCTTTTCAAACATACTTCCACTAGGAATAGTTTGGGCAGTCTTGAGTATTGAAATCACTTCTTTGGAGTAAGGATATTCAATACCACAATTAGGACAAGCTATTTTATCAGTAGATATAGCTTCATTAGTTGTGTAAGAACAATGACAAGTGCAATGTATTTTGAATTTAAGAAACATAAATATAGCTCCTTTCCTAAATATTTAGCTACGGCAATAGCTATTATTTAAGCATAGGAGAAATTAGAGAAAATATCAAGAAAAATAAAAAAAATTAAAAAACAACAAGAACTTAGAACAATAAGACACTTAAGAAAGGGGCAATACAATGGCACTTTATAGAAATATTCAGATGGACTTCTGGTCTGACACTAAAGTAGTGGACGACTTTACTCCAGAAGATAAATTTTTTTACTTATATATGTTGACTAATAGCCATACTAATCTTAGTGGTTGCTATGAGATTAGTTTAAAGCAAATGGCTGATGAGATGGGATACAGCCGAGATACAGTAGAGAAACTCGTTAAAAGGTTCACAAAAGAACATGGAATTATTATTTATTCAAACGAGACTAAAGAGTTATTGCTCTTGAATTGGTACAAGTATAACTGGACTAATTCAGAGAAATTCAGAAAGCCTTTATTGAAAGAGATAGAGAAAATAAAAAATGTTTCATTTAAGACATATTTAATGGAAATCTTTGAAGGAAACGAAGATGTAACTATACCTAATTGCAATAAAGATAATGCAGTATCTAATCCTGTTAAATCTGAAAACATTGTTAATACAGATAATACAACTAGTGTAAATAATATTAACACAACTGATACAGCAGATGATAGTACACAAGATGTTTCAGTAAATGGTACTGCAACTAAAGTTAAAAGTAATACAAAAACTAACAAAAATAAAAAGCCAGTATATTACCCTAATGATGAAATGCTTAATAAGACATTTGGTGATTATGTAGAAATGCGTAAGCAGATAAAGAAGCCAATAACAGAAAAAGGGATTGAGTTAGCTATGAAGCACTTGCAAAAGCTGGCAGAATTGCCGTTTGGTGGCATGGATAACGATTTAGCAATAAAAATCCTAGAACAATCAATTATGAATAGCTGGCAAGGGCTATTTGAGTTACATAATAATAGTAAAAACAACAATAAAGGTAGTACCAGTAGTCTAGGTGGAATAAGTGAGCAAGAATGGCTTGAGAAGTGGAGGAATGCTTAATGACCGAAGATGAAACAAAAGAAATATTAATGCGTATACAAGCGGTGTATCCAAATTGGAAGCCACAAGTACCTTTAAGGGTACTTACTGAAACGTGGTACGATTATTTAAAGGGATATAGCAAGGGGCATATATTGCTTGCAGTAAATACCTATGTAACAACAAATACGAGTGGTTTTGCACCAAGTGTAGGACAAATTTTGGAGACGTTGCAGCATATAACAACACCAGAAGAACTAAACGAAATGGAAGCGTGGACACTTGTAAGTAAAGCTATTTCAAATGGTTATTATGGGGCAAATGAAGAATTTGCAAAGCTACCACCATTAGTACAAGAAGCTGTGGGCAGTCCACAACAGTTAAGTCGCTGGGCTACAGCAGAGATTTCTAGTATAGAGAGTGTTGCTCAATCTAATTTTATGCGTACATATAGAGCAGTATTAGAACAAAGTAAGCAAATTGAGAGAATGCCGTTAGAAATTCGTAATCTGCTTGAAAGTGTAAATAAAAATTCTTATAAGTCACAAATAGAGACAAACAATCTGAAAATGCTTGAAAGTGATAAAAATAACAATATGAGTAATGATGAGAATTATATACCAATGCCTGATGAAATGATGAAACACTTTTTAGAGCGTATTAGTAGAACATAATATTGGCGAATGAGAATAGGAGATTAAACTATGACAGAGATGGTTTATACAACTAAAGAAGTTTCACAAATACTTAAATGTAATGTGGATTATGTAAATAGGTTAAGAAAAGCAGGATTGATAAAATTTATGAAACTAGGCTCATACAAAGTGAGAAAATCAGAACTTGAAAGATTTCTTGCAGAAGCAGAAGGCAAAGATTTAACTAATCCTTGCGAAGTGAAGGAATTAGATGATTAATCTTGAAAGGATATGCAAAATATATGAAAAATATTAATGAGATTATAGCCTACAATAAGCTATTAGGATATGCAGAAGAAGATGGCGATGTTGCAAGAATATGTCGCTATAGAAGCAAGCTAAGAAAGCTAGAGAAAAAAGAAAAGGTAAGGCACAAAGCCTTTATAATACCTAAATTTAATTAAAAAAGGAGAATGTGAATTATGTTTATTAATGTATCAAACCACCCAAGTAGCAAGTGGGGCGTAGAGCAGAAGAGAGAAGCTGAGAAGTATGGGGAAATTATAGATGTAACATTCCCAGCAATCAGTACAGAAAGTACAAGCGAGGAACTGAATAACCTTGTAGATGACTTTATAAGAAATAATTTAGCGGTAAAAACTAAGTTAGTAGATATTAAAGACGTAGTTTTTATGGTGCAGGGCGAGTTTGTATTTACTTTTAGACTAGTTACTATGCTTAAAAAGCTGGGTGCAAAGGTTGTTTCCGCTCGCTCTGAACGAAACGTTAAGGAGATTAACGAAAATGGTGTAACTAAGAAGATAAGCGAGTTCAAATTCGCAGGCTTTATGGAGTATTAAAAAATAAGGAAGTGAAGAATATGATATGCGTTAATGGTTGTAAAGAATGTACAGGCTGTGGTGCTTGTACGGAACAGAAACCCGTATATACAGATGTAGACGGTGTCGCTATATATGAGGGTGAACCATATTACATAATTGCAGGTGATATATATAGTGAAGATACACTAAAGGAGTTTAGACAGTTAGCATGATACAAGAACTGATAAAGAAAAGCAGTTCGCAAAATTAACACACAAAAAGACCTATTCTTGTTGTACGGCAAGAATAGGCAATAAATATAGATTAATATATTTAGTGGGAATGCTTAATATATTAATGATTAAAATATAACACATTTGAAATAAAAAATCAATACGCAGGAGGTAAGGGCAATGGAAGTATTAGAACTAAAAACAAGTGTTGTACCAGGAACGATTGCATTTAACAATGAAGCAGTTAAAGAAGATATTAAAAGACAAATAGCTGAGTTTGATGGCTCTACATTTAATGAGGAGTCTATACAAACAGGTAAGGCTATAGTTGCGGACCTAAGAAAGAGAATAAGGGAAGCAAAAGAAGTTGATAAAAAAGTAAAGGTTGTGTACCTGAAGCCTTATGAGGAGTTTCACAAAAAGGTATTAGAATTGACTACATTAGTTGAAAAGCCAATAGAAGATATTAACGCCCAGCTTGATGAAATGGAGTTAAGAAGAAAAGCAGAAAAGCAGAAAAAAATACAAGAAATTTATACAGAATGTATAGACGGATTTGAAGATTATATACCACTTGAAAAGATTTATAACAAAAAGTGGGAAAATAAAACAGTGAGTTTATCTACGGTAAAAGCTGAAATTAATAATATTGTTGACTCTGTATCTAATGCGGTGAATGCAATAACAGCTATGAACAGTGAAGCTGTGCAAGAAGCACTTAAAATGTATAAGACAGATTTAAGCCTTGTAAATGCAATTACATACATAAATAACTATGAACAAAGAAAGGTTGAAATCCTCGAACGTGAAAAGGAAAGGCAAAGGGTTGAACAGGAACGCAAGAAACAAGCAGAAATAGAAAAGGCGAAAAAGGAAGAAAGACAGCGAATTATTGAAAAGCAACAAGCAGAGCTTGAGAAGCAAAGACAAGAAGAAATGTTGCAAAGACAGATTGAACAGGCAAGAGAAGAAGAAAGGCAAAGAGTTATTGCAGAGCAGGAGAAGGCAAGACAGCAAGAAATAGAAGCTATGGCAATACACAAGAGAGTATCACCAACTAATTTAGTTAATTACAAAATAATTGCTACAGAAGCCGAATTTGAGCAAATAGAAATGTACATTAATAGCATTGGTGTACAGTTTATTAAGGGGGATTTTTAATTATGGATAATATGGAAATTTATAATAAATATAGAAGTGTTCCACCAGAAGCACAAAAGCAGATAACAGCAGGAAGACTTAAAGGAAAGACAGACATTAATCCTATGTGGAGAATACAGTCTTTGACCGAAATGTTTGGACCATGTGGTATAGGTTGGTATTACAAACCTACAAAAAAATGGAGTGAAACATCTGACAAGGAGATAGTGGCATTTGTTGATATAGAACTATATGTAAAGATAAATGGTGAATGGTCTATGCCAATATGCGGTACTGGGGGCAGTAAACTAGCCACTGTTGAAACTAAGGGTGTATATATTTCCGACGATTGTTACAAAATGGCTACAACAGATGCAATATCTGTTGCTTGTAAGCAATTGGGAATTGGAGCAGATGTATATTGGCAAGCTGGAAGCTCTAAATATAATAAGATGAATGAGCCACAAGGTATCACAGATGGGCAAATAATGAAATTAAAAAATTTATGCAAACAAAAAGGACTCAGTTTGAAAGCTGTATTTAATGTGCCAGTGGAAGAATTAACAATACAACAATATAACAATGCTATCGCGCAGCTTGAGAAACTGCGTGATAAATATTAAAGGATAGAAAATGTATGAATTGATGAAGATTGAAAACTTTAAGGTAGACAGTAAAGGCACACAAATTTTAATGTCTACTGATAAGGATATAGGATATGTAATAACAGAAAAACATATCAAAAATGTGGAAATACGTTTCGATGATGGCAGGCACATATCAAATGAGCAGAGAAAGAAAGCCTATGCAACTATGCGTGATATAGCAGATTGGACTGGCTATCTTCCAGAAGAACAGAAAGAGTACTTGAAATGGTTGCATATGATGCGTACAGGGTGCAAGTATTTCTCGCTTTCAAGCTGTACAATGGATACAGCAAGAGAGTTTATCAATACCATTTTGGAGTATGCAATACAAAATGGCATACCTTTAAGTGAAGCAGGTGTGGCGAGAACTGATGATATTGGAAGATATTTATATTACTGCCTTAAACACAAGAAATGTGCTGTATGTGGGCGAGACGGTGAAATACACCATGTTGATACTATCGGCATGGGTAAAAATAGAAATAAAACTGATGATACAAATTATCGCAAAATATGCCTTTGTAGAGAACATCACGCAATAGCTCACAAGCGTGGAAATACAGCCTTTGAGCAGATGTATAAGGTATATGGGATAGTATTTAATTAGTACCTCTGAAAAGATTATATATCACACTTCTTTTCTGGTAATAGATAAAAATGTCAGGCAGCCATAATAGCTGTCTGGCCAAAAGAATAATGTAAAAGAGAAAATAAAAGGAGCAAATGATGATTGATACACAAAAAGCAAGAGAATATGGACAAGGTATAGTTACATTAGCAGATAGAATTGATAGGTTGGATAATGTGAGAAGTAATAAAGATAATATAAAACTTTTTACAGTAAATGGTACAGAAAATACACCACTTGCATTAAGTACAACAGACAATATTGCAACAAGGGTGACTGAATTTCTAATTAAAGAAGTAGAAGAAAATCTTAACGAGAGTGAAAAGGCGTTATCTGAATTGATTGGTAATAATATTGAGCCACCATTAAAGAAAAAGACAGCTAAGAAACCCAGTAAAAGGAGCAGTTAAAGCTCCAATTTATAAAGGTGATGGATATAACACTTGTCTGATATGTGGTAAAACTATTGATTTTGCTATATATGCAAGAGATTTATGGGTATATAAGAATAGTAAAAGAGTAAATGGACAGACCAGAAAGGTTTATTACTGCTCATGGTCCTGCATGAGAGCGGGAGGTTGTGAAAATGAATGAAGAAACAAAAGAACAGATTTTGATAATACTGCAAATGTTAAAAGTTACACTAAATGAAAATAGTATAAGTATGGCTACAGATGAAGATGGCAATATATATTTTTTGACACTAATATTTATTTAGCTAGTAAAAAATGAATAGTATTAAAGTTAATATTAAAGATTTGGTTTAGAAAATAAAGAGATATGGGTTGGTAGAAGTATGAATGTAAATGGAAGCAATAAAGATTGCGATAAATGTCCAGGAGCAGTAGAACTAGGAATTAATTCTGTAGGAATGAAGTTATATGGGTGTGAATACAAACAAACTGTATGCAAAAAGGGGAGTGCCTTATTAAGGCAGATAGAGAATGCGAGACAAGAAAAGGATAAGAAAGGTGAAAATGATAAAGATATTAAGTAAAAAGAAATACAATCATTTGATTGTAGAAAATGAGCGACTTATAAAAGAAAATAGTATAATTCAACAAGATGTAATGGATTTGCAAAGACGTATTGATGATAAAAAGACAAGTTGTAAGATAAACAATGGAAAAGCATTTTGTTTTAGTTGTGCGAACTCTTATAAACGTAAAGTTTATTGGGGAGCAACAGAGCATGAAGTGGTAGGATGTTTGCTTGAGGTATCTTGCGAAAAGTTTTCACTCAAAGAATAAAGAGAAGAGTATATTTAATTTTTTATAAATTAATTAATTAAATAACTTGAATATTAGGCAGGAGAGTTAAAAAGGTGGAGAGCAAGTATAATATAAAAGATATATTGACACAATTAGGTGATTTAAAACAAGAATATAAGGACAAGCAAGAAGCTATTAAAAGATTGCAAGAATATATTGAGAGACTAGAAAAAGATGGTTATGTGGAAAGGGATAGTGTGACTGGTGGTAATGGAGGCAGACAACATTTTGTTGTAGAAGGCTTTCCATATCCTATTTATACAAAAAAGAAGACGCAACTTTTAGAAAGACAAATGCAACTAGAGTTAATTAAAGAAAAAATAGAAGAACAAATAACGATAGCTGAAACAGCAATTAATTCTGCGGAGAATAGCGGTGTTAGGAGATTACTTGCATATAGGTATATACAAGGTCTGACATGGGTGCAAGTTGCACACAGAATGGGTGGAAAGTATACAGCAGATAGTTGTCAAAAGAACGTTGAAAGATTTTTAAAAAAATTTTGAATTTGTCGTAAATGTCGTACTTGAGTATGATAATATTTAAAATGTGATTACAAGATATTTCCAAAGACCCTTTCTCCTTAAGCGCTAGCGTGAAAATACGTTAGCGCTTTTGTGTTGCAATTATAAATGAAAAGAGGTGATATAGGTGGAAAATGAGCCAAATTATAAGCAGGCGGAAAAAGATTATATAGCAGGTGCTAAATATAAAGATATAGCTTCTAAGTATAATGTTAGTATAAACACTGTAAAGAGTTGGAAAACAAGATACAATTGGTCTAAAAAAGGTGCGCATACAAAGAATAAAAATGTATGCACACAAAAACAAGAAGGTGCAGATGCAAATAAAGTTGTGAATACACCTGTATCACTTCCAACAGAGACAGAACTTCTTGAAAATGAAGAACTGACAGAAAAGCAGAAACTATTTTGTTTATATTATGTAAATAGCTTTAATGCGACTAAAGCATATCACAAGGCGTATGGGTGCACAGAATATGCAGCTATGTCTTGTGGGTGCAGATTGCTAAAAAACGCAAAGGTTAAAAAAGAAATTGAAAAATTGAAACAAGCAAAGTTAAATCAGTTACATTTAACGAAAGAAGACATATTTCAGCGGTATTTGGATATTGCATATGCAGATATTAAAGATTATGTAACGTTTGGAACTAAACAAAGAGAGATAGTTAGCAATGGTGAAACAATCAGTGTAGACTATAATTATGTTAATTTAAAATCAGATGTTGAAGTTGATGGACGACTTATTAAGGAGATTTCTAAGGGGAAAGATGGCGCAAAGATAAAGCTAAACGACCCGTTGAAAGCTCTTGAATGGCTTTCGGCTCACATGGATATGGGTACAAGTGAGCAGAGGGCTAAAGTGGAACTTATTAAAGCACAGACAGATAAATTAAGAAATGAAGATAAGGTTGACACATCTTCTGATGAAAAAGTGGACAATATTTCTAAGATTTTAGAGCAAATGCAAGCTGTAAGTGATGATGATATATCAAACTAACAGGGGGTGATACCATTTTAAAGCTATCTCCTAAGTTTAAAGATTTTTTGTCTGTACAAGCAGATAGAGAATATCTTGAAGGAACAACGGCGGCAGGAAAAACAACGGTAGGTATATTTAAGTTTATGCTCATGGTTGCTAAGAGTGATATAAAGTATCACGTTCTTGCTGGTGCTGATATAGGTACAGTAGAAAAGAATGTTATTAATTCAGAACGTGGTCTTTTAGACCAGATGGACGGACTTGCAATGTATTACCCTAATGGAAAAGGTGGCATAAGGCTTCCACATATCGAATATAAGACACCAAATGGCGTAAGGTATATATATGTATGTGGTTATGATAATAAGGCAAAATGGAAGAAAGTATTAGGTTCACAGGTAGGTTGTGTGTATATAGACGAAGTTAATATCGCAGATATGGAGTTTCTTCGTGAAATAACACACAGATGTAAATATATGATGACAACTTCAAACCCAGACGCACCTGATATTCCAGTATATAAAGAATTTATTAACAGAAGTAGACCACTTAAAAGATATGTAAAGGACTATCCAGTTGAATTACTTGACGAACTCAAAGAAGAACCTGTAAAGGGGTGGCTACATTGGTACTTTACATTTTATGATAACGCTTCATTGACACAAGAAGATATACAAAAAAAGATAGATGCAGTTCCAAAAGGAACTAAGATGTATAAAAACAAGATACAAGGTCTTAGGGGCAAGGCTACGGGTCTTGTATTTTGTAATTTTAGTAGAAAACGCCACGTTATCACCAAAGAGCAGGCGAAGCAGTTTATTAAGGCAGATAGACACCAAGAAGAGTATTTTGCAAAGTTTACAGCAGGGCTTGATACAGCTTATTCAACTCAAAGCCCTGATACAATAGCAATGTCATTTGTAGGCATTACAAATAAGGGTAAATGTATAGTGCTTGATGAAAAGGTGTACAACAACGCAGATTTAACGGTTGCGATAGCACCATCAGATACAGTCAAGAAACTTATGGATTTTCTTGAGCGTAATCGTAAAGAATGGGGCGGTATTGCAAAGAATGTATTTACTGATAGTGCTGACCAAGCTACATTAACAGAGTTAGGAAAGTATAAAAGACAACACAATGATTGTGTCTATATATTTAACAATGCCTACAAGAAAGTGCAAATTATCGACAGAATTATGTTGCAATTAGGCTGGCTTATGTATGACGATGAAAGAAATATACAGCCTAATTATTATGTGGTTGATACTTGTACACAATACATAAAAGAACTTGAGATTTATTCTTGGAAAGAAGACGAAGACTGTACACCAGAAGACGGTCACGACCATATGATTAACAGTGTTCAATACGCTTGGATACCATATAGGGATAAGATAGGTGTAGAAAGAAGATAGGAGTGTGAGAGAGGTGAGCATACTTAACACTATGGCAGATAAGATAAGACATGGTATAAGAACATGGTTAAGAATACAACCAGCACAGAATGGATATATACAGCTTACAGAAACCTTAGATTTTGAAGGTAATGCAATAAAAAATAGAATATGGTACAGGGGAGAGAGCGAAGAATTATCTCAGTTGTACAGCCAATTAAACATAGATGAAACAAGATTTTGGTCAGCCAAATGTACGCCAGGAATGGAGATAAGAAAGATACACGTAGGAATACCTGCAATGTTGGCTGATATGCTTGCTAGTATTGTAGTGGCTGATATGAATACAATAGAAGCAGGAAATAGACAGCAAGAGTGGGATAATATAGCAAAGGATAACGAGTTTAAAGAGCTTGTAAAAGAAGCTATAACGCAGACACTCTATATTGGTGATGGAGCTTTTAAGATATCGTTTGATACAGTATTAAGTAAGTATCCTATAATAGAGTTCTATGCAGGTGATATGATTGATATTGTAAGGCAACGTGGTAGAGTTAAGGAAATAGTATTTAAGACAATATACACATCTGACAGTCAGGAATATGTCCTTTGTGAGCATTATGGCATAGGATATGTACACTATGAGCTATTAAGAAATGATAGAGAGTGTAGTTTAAATACAATTCCAGAGCTTGCAAATCTTAAAGATGTAACTTGGTCTGATAACTTTATGATGGCAGTACCGCTCATGTTCTATAAATCGGCGAAGTACAAAGGCAGAGGCAAGAGCATATTTGACGCAAAAGTCGATAGTTTTGACGCACTAGACGAAGCGTGGTCAGAGTGGGTTGAAGCATTAAGACTTAATAAGACTAAAGTGTATATTCCTGATAGTATGTTGCCTAGAAATCCTTATACAGGTGAATTACTCACTCCTAATTTTTTCGATAATGCTTATATAACAGTGGATAGCAATAGCGCAGAAGGTGCAAATAACGAGATTAAAAGAGAACAAAGCAATATCCCACATGAAAGTTATCTTGCAACATACATAACAGCCTTGGACCTTTGTTTGCAAGGCATAATGAGTCCATCAACTCTAGGTATAGATGTAAAGAAGTTAGATAATGCAGAAGCACAGCGAGAAAAGGAGAAAGCAACACTTTACAGTCGCAATAACATTGTAGAACAGTTACAAGAAGTGTTACCTAAGCTTGTAAATATCGTATTCAAAGCAGTTGATACATTTAATATGACAGCTACAAAAGATATGGATATTAACGTTACATTCGGTGAATATGCTAACCCATCATTTGAAAGTCAAGTTGAAACAGTAAGTAAAGCTAAGTCGGGTGGTATTATGAGTATAGAAGCAAGTGTTGATGAGCTATATGGAGATACTAAAGATGATGAATGGAAACAGGAAGAAATAGCAAGGCTTAAAGCCGAGCAAGGAATAGCACAAATGGAAGAGCCACAGCTTAATATACCAGATAAGGTTGATATAGATGAATACAGAGTATGATATTGAAAAGGCATTTGCTACTATTGAAGATGAATTGATATCAAGTATGATGAGAAATTTAAGCAGGCACAAAGCTTCTGAAAATGAGCATGGATATAACTGGACTCAGTGGCAAGCCGAACAGCTTAAATATCTTGAAAAATATAAGCAAGATAATAAAGATAAGTTCTCATCACAGTTTAGTAACATTAACAATTTTGTTGATAAGATGATATCTACTGCCAGAAGTGAAGGTGGAACAGAACAGGAGCAGAAGATATTAGAAGCAATTAAAAATGGTTTTAAATCAGCCGATAACGCTCAAAAAGGTGTTACGGCTGATTTTTTTCGTCTTAATACAAGAAAACTAGAAGCGCTGCAAAAAGCCACAAAAGGCGATTTTAAGACAGCAGAGAAAGCAATGCTTAGAATGGCAAACGATAAGTATAGACAGATAATATATAATGCTCAGGTTTACGCAAATACGGGTGCTGGAACTTATGAAAAAGCTGTCGATATGGCAACTAAAGATTTTTTAAGTGCTGGTATAAATTGTATTGAATATAAGAATGGCAGCAGACATAACATAAAAGATTATGCAAAAATGGCAATAAGAACAGCTAATAAGAGAGCATATCTTACTGGTGAAGGTGAGCAGAGAAAAAAATGGGGCATATCAACGGTTATTATGAATAAACGTGGCAATGCCTGTCCTAAATGCTTGCCATTCGTGGGCAAGGTACTAATCGATGATGTATGGAGCGGCGGAAAGGCTTCTGATGGCCCATATCCATTAATGAGCAAGGCTATACAAGCTGGGTTATACCACCCGAATTGCAAAGACAGCCACACAACGTATTTTGCAGACTTAGACGATGATGAGATATCTCCAACATATACAAAAAAAGAACTAAGTCAAATCGAAGACGATTATAGACAAGAACAAAAACAGCAATATGCTAATAGAATGGTCGAAAAGTTCGACAGATTGGCTAAATACTCATTGGACATTGATAATAAGAAATTATATGCTAATAGAAGAAATGAGTGGAATGAGACAGTGGACTATATGTCCAATAGTTTTAGACCGCATTATGGAAAAGAAGATATAATTAAATTGGATAATTTAAGAATAAAAGTTAGGAGTGTTAATAATAGTCTTTTTAAAATGTTTACAGATACAGAAAATCCAAAAAATAAAGCAGTTCGATTAACTGAAAAAAATTTCAAAGAAGTAAAAAAACAATTACCAGAAAATTTTGAAATACCCCAAATAGTAGTTGTAGATTTTGAAAGAAATGGAATAAATCCTAAAGCTATTGGTGGTTTTCATAATGCTTCACAAACATTATTTATAAATAGCAAATATAACACGAAGGAAAAAATATTGAAGTTTGTAAATAATGAAGAAGGTGGTTTTGCTAACAATACAGAATACGCACCATATTTACATGAGTTAGGTCATAAATATTATTATGATGCAATAAAGGTTATTGAAAAAAATAGAAATATAAGTTATAGTGAAGCTAATAAGATACTTGATAGAGCGATTTACAATCTAGTGCAGGAAATATACCAAAGTGGTGATGATATAAAAGAGGTGTTAAGTCAGTATGCTTACGATGGTTATGAACGACAAAAATTTACAGAAATTATAGCAGAAAGTTTTTCGGCTCAGAATGAAAATATAATAGCAAAAAAATTTATTAACGTTGTTGAAATGGAGGTGAATAGAAATGAGACAATTAACTGATGAAGAAAATAAAATTTTAGATGAGCTTAGTAGTGAAAATCTTTCGGAAGAAGAAAGAACAAAACGAGTCAAGAGATTAAAAGAAATAGACAAAGAAGAAACTAACGGTTTTGATTTTTTAACTTAATAACAATAAACACCACCAGTCAAAAAAGATTGGTGGTATTTTTATACCAAAAAAGGAAGAAAATCTATGACATATTTAATTGAATACATGGGAGAAGTCATGTTAGGGAAAGCTCCTAACCTCCCAAAGAATGAGTTGAGATGTGGCGAAAGGCTACATCTTTTTTGATTTGCAAAGGTAGGTTGCAAAAATAAATTAAAATAATGCTTGACGTTCGACATCGAATATGGTATTGTTTGTACATGGAGGTGAGAATGTGACAGATGTCAGAAACGTCTTTATTACGAGAGAAGTTGCTGAAGAATTAAACTTAACGCCAACTTATTTAATTAAATTAGCAAAAAAAATGGGACTTAATGAAGCTGAAATGAGAGAAGCTGGCAATAGAAATTATTTATTCAGTAAAGAAGCAGTAGAAAAATTAAAAAATCGTAATAAAAGTGAATAAGAAAACACTCGCAATCCTACCAAGACCTACGAGTGTTTTACAAAACTAAGGAATATCCTCTATGAAATATTTTATCATAGAAAGATACTCCTTGTAAACTGTAAAAAATAAAAAAGGAGTCGTATAAGAATGAAAAATCCAAGTAATGAAGTAGAAGTATATAAAAGTGGTTCAATGCAGTATATGGATAGCAGAGAAGTGGCTGAAATTGTGGAGAAGAAACATTATAATCTTGTAAGGGATATTAAAAGATATTCAACAGAATTAGCAAAACTCAATTTTGAGTTCTCTGATTTCTTCATTGAGTCATCATACAGTGTTGAAGGACAGAGTAGAAAGTATCCTTACTATTTAATAACAAAAAAAGGCTGCGAATTTATAGCCAACAAGCTAACAGGCATTAAGGGAACAAAGTTTACAGCTACATACATCAACCGTTTTCACGAAATGGAAGATGAGCTTGTCACAAGACCAAGAATTTTATCGCCATTAGAGCAACTCCAGTTACAGAGCCAAGCTATTCTTGAAGTTAATAATAAAGTAGTTACAGTTGGTGAAAAGGTATCTGATATAAAGAAAGAGTTTGAAGAATTTAAGCAAGATATGCCATTAATGAGCATAGAGTGTGACAAAATCACAACAACAGTTCGTAGAATTGGTACTCTTGCATTAGGTGGTAAAAGTAGTAATGCTTATCATGATAGGTCATTAAGTGGAAAAGTATATAGTGATATATACAAAGAATTGAAAAGACAATTTCAGGTAGGTTCATACAAGTCAATTAAGCGTAATCAATGCGATATGGCACTTGATATCATACAGCACTATAAGTTACCAGTTGCACTTAAAGAACAGATTGACAATAGTAACGCACAGTTAAACATGGAGGTGTTGTAATATGGCAGTGGTAAGAAAAACAATGAATTTGGTTGAGAGTTCACAAGGCAAGATTAATCCTAGTTATGACATGTACCCAACAAATCTTGAAGATATAAGAAAAGCTAGTAATAATATCTGTGAAATGATATGTAATGGTTTTAGGTTTGGATATATGCAGGGCAGAAAGGCGGCAATAGCTGAAATGAAGAAAAAACAAAGAATGCAGTAGGATAATTTGACACAATAGAACATTAATAATGGCGCGGAAAGATTTTTAAAAAATTTTGAATTTGTCGTAAATGTCGTACTTAATTATGATAATATTTAAAATGTGATTACAAGATATTTCCAAAGACCCTTTCTCCAAAAGCACTAGCGTGAAAATACGTTAGTGCTTTTGTGTTGCAATTATAGATAAAAAAGGACGTTCAGCAATGGACGTCCTTTTTATATGCCCAAAACTTAATGGCACTAAACTTTAGGAAAATGAAAATGCCGACGGGCTACAAACGGAAAGGAGACACGCAGATGAAAGAATTAAAAGAATTAAAGTTAAATTTACAATTCTTTGCAGAAGGTGGAGATGGTAACAGCGACCAGAACGCTGGTGATAACAATGATGAACAGCAGAACAATCAACAGACAATCGACTATACTAAAATTCAAAATATGATTGATACTGTTACTGCAAAAAAAGAAAATGCTGTGCTTAAAAGCTATTTTCAACAGCAAGGTCTATCAGAAGACGAGATTAATCAGGCAATAACAGCCTTTAAGCAGAATAAACAGCAACAGAGCCAACAACAGCAAAATGATAATGCAGAGCTTCAAGCCAAGATGGAAACTGCCCAACAGCTTGCACAGCAGGCACAAATAGAGCTTGTGGCAACAAGAGTGGCTATGACACTAGGCATAGATGCTAAGACATTACCTTATGTTATCAAAATGGCAGATTTTAGTAAGGCAAATGATAACGACGGTAAGATATCAGAAGACAATATAAAGTCAGCCCTTGAGCAAGTGCTTACAGACGTACCAGCACTTAAACCAACACATGAAACTAATGCAGGTTTTAAGATTGGTTCATCAGGGGGCAATGATAATCAAGCTGATGATGAAGCTCTTAAAAAAGCATTCGGACTATGATAGTAATTAAGAAAGAGAGGACGTAAAAATGGCAGTATACGAATATGCTACACAGTTTACACAATTATTACAGCAGAAATATTCAAAAGAATTATGCTCACACGATTTAACACAGTCAAACCCACAGGTAACATTTATTAATGCACAGACAATTAAGTTGCCAAGTATGACAGTAACTGGTTATAAGGACCATACAAGAACACCAGGCTTTAATTCAGGTACATTAAGTAATTCATGGGAGCCTAAGAAGCTATCACATGATAGAGATATTGAGTTTTTTGTAGACCCAATGGATATTGATGAAACTAACTTAACATTGTCAGTTGCAAATATTCAGAACACATTTGAAACAGAGCAGGCAATCCCGGAAAAAGACTCGTATCGATTTTCAAAGCTATATTCAGAATTGAATGAATACAAATCTACAAATATTAACAATACAGTTATTACAGCGTCTAATTTCTTAGAAGTCTTTGATGACCTTATGGAAGCAATGGACGATGCAAGCGTGCCAGAAGAAGGACGTATCCTTTATCTTACACCAAAGATGAGAAGAATTGCTAAAAATGCAGAAGGTATTCAACGAATGATGTCGGTTAATGGTGGTGCTAATAGTATTAATCGCAATGTTCATAGCTTAGATGATGTAATTATAAAAACAGTACCAGCATCGAGATTAAAGACAGCCTATGACTTTACAGAAGGTTGTAAGCCAGCAGTATCAGCAAAGCAAATCAACATGATACTTATTCACACATCATGCGTGGTTTGTAGAGATAAATATAGCTATATTAAGTTATTTACGCCAGGAACAGACTCACGCACAGCCGACGGATATCTTTATCAAAATCGCTGTTATGGTGATTTATTCTTGCTTGAGAAAAAAGCTGATGGTTGCGTTATGAATGTAGAAGCGTAGTAAGGAGGCACTATGAGAGCTATAAAAGCAAATAAGCAATATGTAATAAGCGAATTTGAAAAGAACCGTTATATTGCAGAAGGTTATGATATAACAGACGATGATGGTAACATAATTGATTATGGCAAAGGCAAGAGTGTAGCTTATGAGAAATATAAGGAAGTTCTTGATGAGCTTAATGCGTTAAAAGAAAGCACTTCAAGAAAAAAAGTTGCAAAGGAAGTGTAAGCCTATGGTATATGCAAGTAAAGAGCAATACCTAAGTGAGCATAATTCTATTCCCAAAGAACAAATTGAGAAAAGATTGAAGCAGGCGAGCCGTCATATCGACTCGCTTACTTTTAACCGTATAGTTGCAAAAGGTTTTGACAATCTAACAGAGTTCCAGCAGGTAATAGTAATTGATGTATGCTGTGATATGGCTGACTTTGAGTATGAAAATGAAGATATGATTAATTGTGTATTGCAGAATTATTCGGTTAATGGTGTGTCTATGCAATTTGGCAGTAGTTGGAATGTCTTAGTACAAAAGGGCATTGCTATAAAAAAAGATACATATCAATTACTTTGTCAGACAGGTCTTTGTAGTTTAAGGCTAGGGAGAGTGATTAAGTGAAATATCCTTGTTTGATATTAAAAAGTATGTGTAAGACAGATATACACGTTGAAATAGAGCAGGAAGGGCAAAATGTGTATGGTGAGCCACTAGAGCCTGTTGTATGGAATGGCAAATGTAATTATCAAGACAGTGGTAAGACAGTGCTTACAGCAGAAAAAAAGCTAATACAGCTAGATGGTTGCGCATTTATACCAGAAGATATTGCACCACAGCTTTCAGTTATTACAAAAGGCGAGCTTGTTGTATTTGGAGAGAAAAGGCATATATATAAGGGTACAAAGTGTCGTAATCCAGATGGTACAGTAAATTACACAAGATTGGATGTGATGTAAATGAGATATGTTAATTCAACTATTGAGCTTGATAACTCAGCAATAAGAAAACTCAATAATAATGCAATCACAGCCCTTGAGATGACAGCAGAAGCAATACATACAGATGTTGCACAAGCTCAAGTAATGCCATTTGATGTAGGAACATTGCAAGAAGATAACACGTTTGTTGATGTGTCTAATTCTAGTAATGGAGAAGTAAGAATTGTATCATCAACACCTTATGCAAGGCGTTTGTATTTTCACCCTGAATACAATTATCAGACGGAAGAAAATGCTTTTGCTGGTGGTGAATGGTTTAAATGGTGGCTTCCCGGTGAAGGAATATATCAAGACGATGTTAAAAAGTATTTTAGAAGAATATATAAAAGATTGAATAGGTGAGTGAATGTTATTTTTAAGTGATGTAAGGGACTTGATAGCGAGTTTAAACATTGTAGATAGCGACCATGTATACTCTGGAAAACTTGACAATAAGAAAGATGAGAGCATTGGTGTATACAATAATAAACGTGGAAGTCCAAAAAGAAAAACGGTGAGTGGCGGTAAATTACAAACATACGCAGTTAAGCCTATAAGTGTTCTAGTGCATTGGAATAAGAAACAGAGAGAAACGGAAAGAAAGGCGTATGAAGTATATACAGCTATTAAAAAAATAAAAAATATGACCATTAATGATAAGAGTATATTGTTTACTGATATGAGTATGGAAGAAGCTGTTGATGTAGGGACAGACGATAATGGTATATATGAAATGGTAATAGAATTTGATATTTATTATAAAATATAAAGTCAGAAAGGATAAATTATGAATAAAACAATTTATGGATATAGTGCAGAAGCTACACCGGCTACAGATGTTAACCCGGTAAATGAGCTTACATTTGGTATATGTACAGCGGGAAGAAAAGCAAGTGATAAGGCTGAAACAATTACTACAACATTAGTAAAAGATGCAGAAAGTTTAAGTATATCTTTTGATGGTGGGATTGAAGAATGGAATCCTATGGACCAAAAAGGCTGGACTAGAAGATTGATGACTTCAAAGTCAATTAGTGTATCTATGGGTGGTAAGAGAAATTATGGAGACTCTGGAAATGATTATGTTGCAGGGCTTGCGTTTAAAAATGGTCAAGATTGCAATTCTTGGCTTTCAATTATTTTTCCTAACCAAGACCAGTTAATAATTCCTTGTGTTGTTAATACAACAAGTATGGGCGGAGATAGTACAGCACTAGATGCGTTAGAGTGGGAAGTACAGTCAGATGGAAAACCAACTTATATACCTTATTCAAAGGAATAATAATAATAATAAAATCACAATAGTGTAGAAAGAGGATTAATATGGCAAATAGAAATGATTTTCAGTTAATAGATATTTCAATGAAGATTACAAACAATCTTCCAATGATAAAGATAACAGATGAATTAACAGTTACAGTAAATAATAGAAAAAGTGTTGTGCTTAACATGCAGGCACTAGCTAAGGAATTGGAAAATAAAAAAGATGGGAAGTCACAACTTGAGTTTATGAATAAAGCTATGTGTATGCTTATTGGAAAAAAGAATACACAAGAACTTGAAAACTTAGATTTACCAATGCCTGAATATAGGGTTGTTTATGAAGCTATTATGGATATTGCAACAGGCACTTATGGGGAAGATACACCCATCAAGTAATCAAGAGGCTTACTATGATATATTTGATGACTGGGGCTTAATTGAAGCTAGTTTTCAAGCGCAATATGGTATAAGGCTTAGAACGGAGGAAGATATGTCTTATCAGGAATTTTGCTCACTTCTGTCTGGGATAATGCCAGATACGCCATTAGGACAGATTGTAAGTATACGAGCTGAAAAAGACTCTAAGAAGTTAAAGAGCTTTACAAAGGAACAGAGAAAAATATGGCGTGAATGGCGAATGAGAAAGAATAAAAAGAATAGTAATAGCATACCACAAGGTAATAAGTTACTTTTGGAAATGCAACAAGAGCTTAAAAAGGCATTCTCTTAACGGGGAATGTCTTTTTTAGTACAAAAACAAGGAAAGGAGGTAATAGAATTTGGCAGACGGAACTAATGTGGGTAGTGTGTACTTGCAATTAGGACTAGATACAAGCCAGTGGACGCAACAGCTAAGTAGAGCGACTAGGGACATTAATAGGCAGTTTTCTGATATTAATAGCAACTTTGTACAGCAAATTAATAATGCTGGTAATAATGGTACAAGGCAGATTTCAGGTTTTCTTGAGTCAATAAGCAGGAAGTTTAAATTGTTTGTAGGAACAGCAGCAGTAGGTTCGTTTATAAAGTCGTGTCTTGATGTTGGTTCTGATATAACAGAAGTGCAAAATGTTGTAGATACAGCATTTAAAAGCATGAGTAGTGAAGCTGATAAATTCGCTCAAGATGCTATAACTAATTTTGGTTTGTCAGAATTATCAGCAAAAAAATATATGGGCGTATTCGGACAGATGAGTTCTGCAATGGGAATTACAGGCAGAGACGCATTAGAAATGTCTAAAAATGTAACCGCATTAACTGGTGATGTAGCTTCATTTTACAATCTCAGCACTGATGAAGCATATACAAAAATGAAATCTATCTGGACTGGTGAAACTGAGACATTAAAGGATTTAGGCGTTGTAATGACACAGACTAACTTAGATAATTATGCTCTTGCTAACGGTTTTGGCAAAACAACAGCTAAAATGACAGAGCAGGAAAAAGTAATGTTACGTTATCAATATGTCACAAGTGCTTTGAGTAATGCAAGCGGAGATTTTGCAAAGACACAAGACAGTTGGGCTAATCAAACAAGAATATTGTCACTAAGATTTGAACAGTTAAAGGCTTCTCTTGGTAAAGGTTTTATTGCGTTGTTTACACCAATTGTAAAAGGTGCAAATGTAGTTTTAGCAACATTACAGAGATTGACTGATGGTTTTGCTAACTTTATACAAATGCTTACTGGCGCAGATGTTAGTACATCTATGGATAGTATGAGTGGTATATCTGATGTAATAGATGATATAGGCGATAATGCAAATGATACATCTTCTGATATTTCTGGAATAGGAGATACAGCAGAAAAGACAGCTAAAAAAATTGAGCGCTCACTGATGGGCTTTGACCAAATTAACAAACTGTCTGATACTTCAGATGATAGTGGTTCAGACGCAGGAAGCGGGGGTTCAGGAGGAAGTGGAGTATCATCGAGTGTTACTAATGTTGCCAATGAGATTGAAAAGGCTGGAGAAAGTCTTAGTAAGTTTAAAAAGTTAGTAGATGAATTAGCTGATAAATTCAAAATAGGCTTTAAAGCAGGATTAGGGGCTGATTTTGAAGCAAGTATTGAGCGTTCAAGGCAACACCTTGAAAATATTAAGAACAGTCTTATAGATATATTTACTGACCCTAAAGTGACAAGTTCTGCTTATAATTTTGCTCTTAGTTTTGCAGAAACATTAGGTAAGTTAAGTGGAGCTGTGGTAAGCATAGGAATGTCTATTGGAGAGAATTTACTAGGTGGACTTGATTATTACTTGTCTAATAATACAGAGTATATTAAGCAGAAGTTAGTTAATATATTTGATGTAGGAACAGAATTGAGCGATACATTAGGCAACTGGTATGTATTTCTTGCTGAGATAGCAGAAATATTTAGAAGTGACGATGCTAAAGCCATAACAGGTGATATTGTAAGCATATTTGTGAATGGTTTTCTTGAAGCTATGGAGATATGTGGTAAGATATCACGGGATTTGACCAAACTTATAGCAAATCCATTGATAGAAAATAAAGATGGAATAAAAGAAGTACTAAAAAACACAATAGCACCTATAAGAGAAGTTTTTGATGATATAGCAAAAGCTTTTAAAGAAGTATGTGAATATGCGACTAAAACTTATGATGAGCATATAAAACCTATGTTTGATAAATTAACTGATGGATTGACTAAAATAACAGGTATTATATTAGATGTATACAACAAATATGTAGTACCAGTTTTAGATAGATTAGGACAAAAAGCTAAAGATACAGTTAATAATTATTTATTGCCAGCAGCAAAGTCTGTACTTGATTTAATAGGCAAGGTTGCAGATTTAGTAGGTGATGTATGGCACAATGTACTAACACCATTCTTAAGTTGGTTTAGTACATATATTCTTCCAACAATAGCTCCGATTATAGAAGCTATTGGCAGTACTATTTTAAGTGTATTTGGTGCAATTGGTAAGATTGTGCAAGGCATAATGGATATTTTTAGCGGAGTTATAGATTTCTTAGATGGTATATTTACACTTAATTGGCAAAAATGCTTAGATGGTCTTGTTGAGATACTAAAAGGTGTGATTGAACTTATTTGGGGTGCTATTAAAGGCATAGTAGGTTCAATTATAGCTGTTGTAAGTGGTTTTGCTGATGAGATTATAATCCTGATGAAAGCTTGCTATGACAATATATGCAAAGCCTTTGCAAATATAGCAGAATATTTCACAGAAGCCTTTAATAAAGCATGGAAAGGTATTACAGAAGCATTTTCAAATGTTGGTGAATGGTTTAGTGATAGATGGAATGATATATGTAATGCTTTTAAAGATACAGAAAAATGGTTTAGTGATAAGTTTACACAAGCGTCAAAAGGAGTAAAAAAAGCCTTTGATGATACAGTGGAATTTTTTGATAAAATTTGGACTGGAATACAAGACGCATTTGCAAGGTTTGATGACTGGTTGCAAAATATCTTTAATACAGATTTCTCTAATAGCTTTGGCATAATGGGAGATATAATGAATGGGTTCATAGCTAATGTAGGAAATATCTTTGATGATACAAAACAAATATTTGGTGGTCTTATAGATTTTATAACAGGTGTGTTTACAGGTAATTGGGAACAGGCTTGGAATGGAATAGTTGATACTTTTAGTGGAATATTTTCGCTTATAGCAGATGTTGCAAAGTCACCCATAAATATGGTAATTGGTTTTATTAATGGAATGCTTGATGGAATGGAAAGCAGTATTAACTGGATAGTACAAAAGGTGAATACATTGAGCTTTGATGTTCCTGACTGGGTACCAGGAATAGGCGGAAATCATTTTGGTTTTAATTTTCAAAATGTGGATTTTGGTAGAGTACCATATCTTGCACAAGGTGGATATGTAAAACCTAACACTCCACAGCTTGCCATGATTGGTGATAACCGTCATCAGGGCGAAGTTGTTGCCCCAGAAGATAAACTTAAAGCTATGGCATTAGAAGCTGTGCAAATGAATAACAATGGAAATGCTGAAGTAATTGCTCTTTTAAAAGAAGTACTAAAAGCAATACAAAGAATAGACCCAGATATACAGTTAGATGGAATGAGTCTAAAAAAATACATTGTAGATAAAATTAATAAAAATACAAAAGCCACAGGAAAATGTGAAATTATTACATAAATAAAACCGACTGTTATATTGCTGGCAGTCGGTTTTATGATGAAAAGAGGGTGATGTAGTGATAATAAAAGCTGATAACGTAGAACTTCCTGCACCAGTTTCGTTAAAAATAGATGATGAGATAATATGGTCTTCTGATACAGGAAGAACACTTGATGGAACAATGGTAGGTGACGTTGTAGCTGAAAAGAAAAATATAAGTATCAATTGGGGATTAATGCCTGAGAGTGATTATTTATTAATAAAAAAGAAATTAATTGCAGGTTTTTTCCCAATCACAATCCATGATGATGGAGCTGATATAACAATATCAACTTATCGTGGAACGTTGAGTAAAGAAGTAATTGGAGATATAGGAGATGGTCTGTACTGGTATAGAAGTGTAACTGTACAGATTATACAACAATAAATTATTGGCGTATAGATACGCAGAAAAGGAGAAATATATGTTACAGACAACTAAAAGCGTTACAATTTCAGGGCAAAGTATAATTGAAAATGAAGGAGTTCAAAGCATAGTAGTAATAATGAATGCAAATATTAGTGAAAATGGAGAGTATTCGAGTACAAGCAGAACTATCCAAAACAAAGAGTTATATATTGCAAATAAAGCATCATGTAAAGAGGATATATCTAAATTTGATGATATGATAGATAAGTATGTAGGGGGTACTGATGATAAAAATTAAATTAGGTCAGCTCGAAAATAATATTAAGGCTATTAATTGCCTAGGAGAGAAGAAATTACCAGTACAATTAAGCTATACATTAAGTAAAAATGTAAAAAAGCTTATTGAAGAATATGAGCTAATGAATGACCAGAGAATTAAAATTCTTGAAGAAAATTGTATACGTGATAAAGATAATAAGCCAGTGTTTGATGACAACAACGCTTATACATATCCTGATGAAGCAACAAAAATAAATATGCTAGAACAGTTACAGGAGTTTTTTAATACAGAAACAGATGTTGATATAGTTGCTATATCTTATGAAATGCTTGAGACGTGTAATAGTGAAAAGTTTGATGTTCTTACATTAGGTGAAATTTCGGCACTAGACTTTATGATTGAGTAAATAAGAATTGAGGTGATACTTTGTATACGAATGTATCAGAAAAATTCAAAAAAGAAATAAGCAAGTCATCAAGAACATTTAAGTCACGCATTAAAATTAATGGAAAATGGTATACAAATATAAAATCTATAACACTAACGCAAGCTAGTTGTGATGAAGATAATATAACAATAGGCTCTGCTGTATCCTCTTACATTGAAGTAACAATGAAGGATATTGCAGAGCTTTTTGAAAATACAGAGGTTGAGTTACAGCAAGGACTTGTATTTTCTGACTGTAGTATAGAGTATATTACAATGGGTTATTATACAGCTCAAAGACCACAAGAAGACAATGGATACATAAAGTTTACAGCTTACGACCGTATGCAACGATTTGAGAAGGTATATACTTCTAAGCTTACATTTCCAGCGACAGCACAGCAAGTGTTAAATGAATTGTGTAAGGATTGTGGAATTGCAACAGATATACAGCTTGAAACAGTGTATATACAAGAAAAACCACAAGGCTACACTTGCAGAGAAGTAATTGGATATATAGCTTCTTTATTTGGGAAATTTGCAGTTATTGAACGTACTGGAAAACTTGCATTTAAGTTTTATGAGGTTTGCAATTACGATATTCCTATGAGTCGAACTTTTAGTCTGACTAAAAACCAGACAGATTATAAGGTGGAATATTTATATTGCAATATAGATAACAACACACAGTTGACACAAGGTAGTGGTAGTAGGGGAATTGTGTTTGACAATCCTTATATGACAAAAGAAAGGCTTGCAAAGTTATATGATAACCTTAATGGTTTTACATATAGACCAGCTACTATTAAGTTTCTTGGTGATATACGATTAGACGTGTGGGATATTGTAAAAACTACTGATTTAGCAGGAAATACATACAATATTCCGGTTATGAAAATGACACAGATGTTTGATGGTGGAGTATGTACAACAATCGAAGCTACTGGTAAGACAGAGGAAGAAGTAAACACAGATTTTAAAGGTCCTGTGACAAAAGGCCTTGAAAGAACATATGCGGAATTGCTTTTGGCAAATACAATAATAGCTACTAAAGTGGATGCGGATTGGGTTAGGGCAAATACAATAACAACAGGTAAATTAGAAGCAGTAAATGCTGAGATTGAATATTTAAAAGCTAATAAGGTGGATGCAAATTGGGTAACGGCAAACACTATAACAGCCGACAAACTAGAAGCAGTAACAGGAAAAATAGAAATCTTAGAAGCCAATAGCCTTACTGCCACTAGTGCAGAAATTACAAGCTTAACAGCGGGAGTGGCAGATATTAAAACTTTAATGTTTGGTACAGCTACAGGAAAAAGTTTAACAACGGAGTTTTCTAACTCTGTAGTAGGACTTATTGGAGATGCCCAAATAAAATCTGCGATGATAAAAGACATAAGCGCAGATAAGATATTATCTGGTAAACTCTACACCAACCTTGTAAAAATAGTAAGCGAAAACGGTAATTTGGATATAGCAGACAACACAATCCAAATCCGAGATAACAATAAAACAACAAGAGTACAGATTGGGAAAGATGGTACTGGTGACTATAACATATATATATGGGATAAGAACGGAAAGTTGATGTTTGACCCTTTATATGGTGTACAAGCAGATGGCATAAAGAAAGCAATTATCCGAAATGATATGATAAGTGATACAGCTAATATAAGTGGCAAAAAGATAGATATAGCTTCGTTGGTATCCACAATAAACGCTGATGGAAGTAATACATTAAATGCTTCTAAAATCTATGTAGACACAGATAAGCAAACATTAGATGTATCTTTTAAGAATTTAACAACAAGTGTAAATACAGTAACCTCAAGCGTGACAACCGCGCTTAATACAGCTAATATGGCTAAAAGCGCTGTTAATAATATGCAGATAGGTGGAAGAAACTTATTGCCAAATTCTACAATGCTTACAGGAGCAGGCTGGGGTGGTAGTACTACAAGTATAGTTATAGGAGAAACAGACCCATTAGGCAGTAATAAAGCTGTAAAAATAAAGGGAACATCTACAACAGATAGTTACAGACTTATTGCTAATGTTTTTAAAGGAAATGGTTATTATACAATTTCCTTTTGGGGTAAAGCGAGTAAAGTATTCGGTCTAAAAATCCACGAGGGCGGCAATATAGCATTTGGAACAGCAGCCTTAACAACAATCTGGAAATATTATACTTACACATTAAATGTAAAAGATGCCAATACAAATAATCGTTTTTATTTTGGTGGCGGTAGTTCTTGGAAAGATACAGATGTATTTGTATATATAGCATTTCCAAAGTTGGAGAAGGGAACAAAAGCAACCGACTGGACTCCGGCGCCGGAAGATGTAGATAGCAAAATTAACACTGTGGAGACAAAATTGGCAACACAAGGCACACAGCTAACAGCTATACAGGGCAATATAAGTGCCAAGATATGGCAACAAGACATAACAACGGCAGTTACTGGTCTGGAGATAGGTGGGAAAAATCTTGTAAGAAATAGCAATTTTGCAGAAGGAAATAGCGCAGCTTCTTCTTTTTGGAACAATTGGGGCAGTCCAGCGGTTAGAGAATTTGTGACAATTAATAATAAAAAGTGGTGTCACATAAAGGGAACAGGAACTTTGCATCAAGGAGTAGCTCAAAATACTGGTATACCAGTGGAAAAGGACACAAGGTATACCATAAGCTTAAGGGCAAAGGGAGCACAAGATAAACAGATTTTAACATTGGGTGTGCATTGGAACACACAAACAAGCATTGTAGAACAGTCATGGACAACTTTTACTGTAGGATTAACAGAGCAAATAGTTAAAGTAACTTTTAAAACACCTAATAAGGATATAACTAGATTTAATCTAATGCTCGGCGTGAGTAATTCCACGACAATCTATGAAGTGTATTTTACAGATATAAAAATAGAAAAAGGCACAAAAGCAACAGACTGGACTCCAGCATCCGAAGACGTAGACAAAGCTATCGCAACTTTAGAAGGTAGTACACAAACATTAAGCACACAGTACGCAAAAATTAACCAGACAATAGGAGATATTAGCGCAACTGTAGCTAAAAATACAGAGAACATTAGTGCTAAAGCAGATGGAAGTACAGTTACAAGTTTACAAAGCAAAGTAACAAATTTACAGCTTAGTCTTGATGGCTATAAAACAACTGTAAGCAATACATATGCCACAAAAACAGATTTTAATAATTTACAGATAGGTGGCAGAAATTTACTACTGAATACTAACAAAGGTGTAAATGGTTGGCGTTGGTCTCGTAAAGATGGTGAGCAAAGTTTGACAGAATACTACAGTGGTGCGTATGCCGTAAAGTGCGTACAAGCTGTAATTAAAACGATTTCAAGTGGTTATAGTGTATTATTGTTTGGAAATATAAATAGAAATAAACTACAAGCAAATAAGCAGTATACGCTATCGTTCGACGTTTACTCTAGTACATCTGGTAAAACGTCTATTTGTTATGCGCAAGATACTAGAGAGCAAAACTGTGGCTGGTTTGGTACATGCAATTATAAAGCGCAGACATGGGTGCATTTTGTAGGTACGGTTACATTCAATTCAACAAATCCAAATCAAAAACAATGTTTGTACTTTACTGATATTAACATTGCTGGAAGTTGGATTATTGCAAACTTAAAATTGGAAGAAGGCAATAAAGCTACAAGTTGGACTCCTGCGCAAGAAGAAATAGATAGTTCTATAACATCTTTAAATACCCAATATACAAGTCTTAACCAAACGGTGAATGATATTAGTGCAAAAGTGAATAGCAATATAACAGCAATAAATAAAAAGGCAGACGGAAGTACTGTAACAACACTACAAAATAATATAACCAGCTTGTCTGCCACAGTGAATAGCTTGTCTGCCACAGTAAGTAGTAACACAACAGCAATAAATAAAAAGGCAGATGGAAGTACTTTAACAACCTTACAAAGTAAAGTTACAAGCTTACAGACCGACCTTAGTGGTTATAAAACTACTGTAAATAACACATATGTTACAAAAACTACGTTAGGTAACTATGCAACAACCACCGATATGAATACCGCTATAAACCAAAAAGCAGATAGCATTACACAGACTGTATCTGCTACATATACTACCAAAACAGATTTTAATAACCTCCAGATAGGTGGCAGAAATTACCTTCCGATGGATATGTCTTTTTGGGAGAAAGGAACAATATCCGCTGGAACAAGAATAGACTCCACCACGAGATTGAGAACCAAAAATGCAAGGGCAATTCAAGGCGGAAAAAAATATATTTTGTCAAAATTTGGAACTGGAAAAATAATTTTAATTTTCTATGATACAAATTATAAATATATAAGTAGCCCCGATTGGTATAAGACATTTCCAAAAACATTTACAACCCCAACTAACGCAAAATATTTTAATGCGGTAGTTGCGCTGGACAATGATGCAGCAATAACAGATACTGCTAACATTAAATTTAAGTTGGAAAAGGGAACAAAAGCTACAGACTGGACACCATCGAGCGAGGATATGGCTACTAAAGCCATGCTGGAGTTAAAAATAGATAAAACTGATAACGGCAAAATAGTGAGCATGATAAACGCAAGTGCAGACGAAATAAATCTTAAATCTAACAGATTAAGTTGGACTAGCACTGGAACGAGCATGACGAAGGAAGGTAACCTAACTTGTACAACTGGCAGAATTGGCGGCTTTAACATAACTGCTACGGGTATAAATGCCGTAAGCGGAACAGTAGGCATGAACTCTACTAGTGGTTGGGCTTTACATGCTGGAGCTTTAATCCAAGGCACAGATAGATATGCGTTTTGTGTTGGCCACGAAGGAAATGTTTATTCTAATGGAAGCGCATATTTTAATGGAAGTGCTAATTTTAATGGCGTAACTAATGCCAACGGAGAATTTTATGTTACAACAAGTCGTTACGGGCAATGTGCCGTTGCCTTAACTGCACCAGGGCAGTCGATAAAAATGGCGTATGATGCAGCACATAAGAACTTGATTTTTTACATGAATGGCACACAAATAGCTAATGTATATGGGACGTAAGCCTCTTTTTTATACCTTAAAAAATAAAATAAAAAGAAAGAAGGAAAAATGATGAAAGAAATAGTATGTACAACAATAGGTGCAGTAGGTTCTGCAATAGCAGGACTATTTGGTGGCTGGGACACAGGCTTAACTACCTTGCTAATATTTATGGCTTTAGATTATGTAACAGGATTGGTTGTTGCAGGAGTCTTTAAAAACAGTCCAAAAACAGAAAATGGTGCGTTAGAAAGTAGCACAGGCTGGAAAGGCTTATGTAGAAAAGGTGTAATGTTGGTATTTGTGCTTGTTGCCTATAGATTAGACTTAACAATAGGTACAAGCTACATAAGAAATTGCCTGATTATTGCGTTCATCGCTAACGAAACAATAAGCCTTGTAGAAAATGCTGGGCTTATGGGAGTACCACTCCCAACAGTTATTACAAAGGCAATAGATATATTGCAAAAGAAAACAGAAGATGTAGAAGAAATTAAAAAATAAGAAAGAGGTATTTGATATGTATGGAGTAATTGATTTATCAGTCAATCAGTCAAAAAATTCGATTGATTTTGAATTAATAAAAAATAGTAATATTAGAGGCATAATAGTAAGAGCTGGATATGGAAATACAGCCACACAAAAAGATGCTAACTTTGACTATTTTATTTCTAAAGCAAAACAGGCAGGACATAAGATTGGTGCATATTGGTTTTGCTACGCTAGAAATGAAAACGAAGCAGCACAGGAAGCAAGGGCGTTTTACGAGGTATTAAAGGGGCAAGAGTTAAACTACCCTGCTGTGTACGACATAGAAGGAGATACAGTGCGATATATGAAAGACAATGGAATAAATCCAACAAAAGAACTTATTAGCAATATAGCAGTAGCTTTTTGTGACACAATGCAAAAGTATGGATACAATACAATGCTTTATTCAAATAAAAGCTTTATAGAACAATATTTTGATAAAAGATTAACAAAGTATCCATTATGGATTGCGATGTATCCAGATAATCCTAATATACAGGAGCAATATACGCTTGATGGGTGGAATATATATGGGTGGCAATATACATCTACTAATAGTGAAATTGTGGGTGCGCCAGAACACATTGATGTATCTATGTTTTATGATGATAAAGAAAATAGGAGTGGAAAAATGACAGAAGCACAAGCAAAATTATATGTACAAACTTGTTTTACAGAATATTTAGGAAGACCAGCAGATAAAGAAGCGTTAGAGGCGTATTCAAACGCAATAATAGGTCGAAGAGAAGATGACGATTTAACAGATGTAGATAGAGCAATACAATCATCTTTAGAATACAAAAGAAACTTTATTATAAAGTGTTATCAGGTTCATCTTGGCAGAAATCCAGAAAGTGAAGAGGTGATACAAGCTAGAATGGGATATAAACGATTTAGGGATATATTAGCAGATATATTTAGCTCAGAAGAATATCAAAATTTACAAAATAAATAATACAAAAAAGCTTAACTTTTTATCTAAGTATTGTATAATATAAGTATATTAATATCGTATATAAAACAAGGAAAGGAGGCATAAAAATGAAGTTTAATTATTATAAGAATGGAAAACTAACAAAAATTGATGACAAACATTTAAAAGAAAAGAATATTGAAACAGAAGGCTTATTGGAAATTATTGAAAATGATGAAGCTACAATATATAAGTATGTAGACCACGAAGATGTTTATTATAAAAAGAACTCTGATTTATTGTTTATATGAATGAGTTTCTTCCTTATTATAAAGGGGATAATTTATTAAAGAAACTTGATAAAATTATATAGGTATATAATAGCAAGTAATATGTAACATACAAAAGAGTGTTTAAATCTTGTAAATAATACTGAATACATGTAATTAACAAAAAATAAAGAGAACCTATAGGCTATTCTACCTATAGGTTCTCTTTATTTAGTAACTGTCCTCAGCCAGCAAAACTGAACAGTTACTTCTTTTAATTAAAAAACTTCAGGCAACTATCTACATATTAGATAATTGTTAGAATATGCTAACATAAATATTGTTTATTTGCAACAAATTTAATTGAATTCTTCATGCGATTGCCTTGATGTATTAAGCTGTCTACTTGACAAGGGACATCAATTTGTTAAAATGCGTAAGTATTGTAATGGAAATATGTGTCACCCATTTGTCACCCTTTTTTGAGTGAAATTTGATTATTATAAATTATTATAAGTAACATTTTAGAAAATAGAATGTGTTCAATCACAGTATTTACAAGGTGTTTAAGCATTAATTAATGTTAATAAAGAATAATATATAAAGTTATATTTAGAAAGGGTAACAACCCAATGGTAGGTGCTACAGTTGCAGTTGCTGTTAGCATTGAAGAAGCAGCTAATGCTGGTAAGTTCTAAGAAATCGCATAAATACTGGGGTTGCGTAAGTGTTAGAAGTTACTAAAAAATACACGTAACTAACAAAAATAACGAGAGATTATAAGCATAAAAGCCTATAATCTCTCGTTTATTTTTGGTTCTAAACTTTACTTGGGGGGGGAAAGTTTAGAACCCTTTTTTTAGCGATTTAATTATACCATAAGAAATATATTTATGGGCTTTTTTATTTGTCGAACTCACGTTAATTAAACTAATAATCTCATTTGTTGTTTGTGATAATAATATTTTATTTACATAAACAACGGAGCGAAGTTTATGTTCTTATTAGAACTTTGTGATATTAAATGTAATAAAAGTACAGAAATGAGATTGTTTAATGCTATAAAATAATATATGTTTAATTAAGATAGTCATAAATAAATATTTGAGAATAGGAGAGAGCTACAAATGATTTTTACAAATAATGACTGTATAGGTTGCAATAAGTGTATTAGAAGTTGTCCTGTTTTAGGTGCTAATGTATCAATTGATAATATTATACACGTTAATGATAAAATGTGTATAAGTTGTGGCGCTTGTTTTGACAATTGTAATCACAATGCTAGAGATTATGAAGATGATACAGAACAGTTTCTTTCTGATTTAAAAAATGGAAAGAAATACGCTGTTATTGTTGCACCATCATTTATTGCGAATTATCCGAATGATTATAAGAAAATTTTTGGATATCTTAAGTCTTTAGGAGTAACTAATATTTATTCTGTATCACATGGAGCAGATATTACAACGTGGGCTTATATAAAATATATAAAGCAAACTGGAAAAACTGGAATGATAAGTCAACCTTGTCCAGCAATAGTTGATTATATTGAAAAATATCAACCAGATTTAATACCACAATTAATGCCAATTCACAGTCCAATGTTATGCGAAGCAATTTATCTAAAAAAATATAAAAAAATATCAGAAGAAATTGTATTTTTAAGTCCTTGTATTGCCAAAAAAATAGAAATAGAAGATAAAAATACAAATAATTACATAAAATATAATGTAACATTTAAAAAATTAATGAACATAATTAAAAATAAATATAAAACAGCAAAAGAAGCTGATGAGGAGTCAACTTATGGTCTTGGAAGTCGATATCCACATCCTGGGGGGCTAAAAGAAAATGTAAATTTCTTTTTGGGCAATACTGTGCCTGTTTTACAAGTTGAAGGCGAGGAAAATGCTTATAAATTTTTAAATGAATATGCTTCACGCACAACAAATAAGCCATTTCTTGTAGATATATTAAATTGTAGTAAAGGGTGTCTTAGAGGTACGGGAACTGATGAAGCAATTAATGATATTGATGTTGAATTAGCAATAAATAAAATGAATGAGCTTGTAGTTGATAACTCATCAAAAATCAAACTTTTTTCAAGTAAGAATAAATCACATAATCCATGGAATAAAGCATTGTCATTAGAAGACAGATGGAAATATTTTGATGAACAATTTTCACAGCTTGATATTAATGATTTTTCAAGAAAATATACAGCTAAATCTATTGCTATGAAGATACCTAACAGTAAGGAAGAAGACAATTTATTTAATGATATGCTTAAGCATACAAATAAGACAAGAAATATAGATTGTTTCTGTTGTGGCTATAAGAGTTGCAAAGAGATGGTACAAGCAATTTATAACCAAGTTAATAAAAAAGAAAACTGCATTTATTATAATAAAGAAGTTGTTGAAAAAGAAAAAAATGAAGTTGAACGTATGCACAATAAAAATATTGAAAAACAGAAGATACATCACGAAAAGTTAAATGATATTATACAAGAATTTGGTCTATTAAATTCAGGCGTTACAGACCTTGCCAAATCAAATGAAATGACAGCTAATGATACATTAGTTATAACACAGTCGGCCGTTAATATCAGTAAAGAGTGTGAAAATATAAGCGATAGTCTTTCTGTTTTAAGTGATTTTATAGAAGCTTATAATACAAGTAATGCAGATATTTCAAATATAGCAGGAAAGACTAATCTGTTATCACTTAATGCAAGTATAGAAGCGGCAAGGGCGGGTGAAGCTGGAAAAGGTTTTGCTGTTGTAGCTGATAATATAAGAGAATTATCTAATTCGACTAAAACTCTTATTGAGCATAATATAGAAAAATCAAAAGATACAATTCCAAAAGTTAATGCAAGTATAGAAGCAATAAAAGTACTTATTAAAGATATTAATGAAATGAATGAAAATATTACTAATATAGCAACAACAACACAAGAAATTTCAGCGCAAAGTGAAAGTATACAACACTTGTCAGATACAATTCAAGATATGGTACAAGAAATTTAAACAATAATTATACAACATTTAATATGTCAAAAAATGTCGAAAAATCTGTAATTTGAAACATTATTCTAAAAACAAAAAAGATAAATAAACAAACTTTATAAAAGTTGCAAATACATTTTAAAAAATGCAAAAATGCACAAGTAAAATATGAAAAGTTTATGATATTTTACTATTTCTTTATAAAAATAAGTGTGATATTTTTATAACGTATTTGGAGAGATATTGTTGATTAATATATAATTTTGTTATAATACACATCGTTATAAACAGAAAAATCGCAAATAAGATTGCGAGTAATAATATTAATTTAACAATATAAGACGTCACTCTTCATAACAATTTCTTAAGACAAAATATATAAATATTAGTCTTAGTGGATAAATGTAATAATAAAATATGCGCAGTTTTATTATTACATTTAAGTATGTAAGCGACAAGCCAACATCTTTGTTTGAACAAGACTTGGTGACAGTTGCTATAACATATGAGAAACTTGCAGAGTAGGTTTCTCATAATTTTGCCATTGGCATATTATAATGGAGGGTTTACAGTGAAAACATTAAAAAAAATATTTACGCTTGTTTCAGCAATGTGTATGATGTGTGTTATGTTTGCTTTTTCAGTAACAGTAAATGCGTCAACATCTACATCATGGAACTTTAAGAACAGTGGTTTTAAAAATCTTGGAACAATTACAGCAGACACAACAGTAGATGGCTTGACATTAAAGGCAAGCTCATCAAAGACGATGCTTGTAAAAGAAGAAGCAGTAACAGTAAATGGAACAGACTATACATACGCACTTGCTTTAAGTGGTACAGGAAGTATATCTTATAGAGCAGTAAAAGTACCTGTAACTGGTTCAGCTACAATTAAGGTTGTATTAAGAAGTAGTGGAAATGAAGAAAGAACTCTTGTTGTTGCTGACAGCAATGGAAATCAACTTTCAACAATGACAGCAAAGACAACAGCAGATATAGCTACATATAGTTATTCAGGAAATTCAGGTTACATATATCTTTATTCTGCTGGTAACGGAATTAATCTTTATAAGATACAAGTTGATACAAATGACTCATCAACAAGCACAGGAAGTCAAATCCTTGTAAAGAATGGTGGAACATCTCTTGAAAGTGCTATAAAGAGCGCAAAGTCAGGTGATACAATTGTAATTGATGGAACAGTTAAGTCTGGTGCTGTAAGTTTACCAGCAGGCGTTAATATTTCAGGTAAGAACAATGCAATAATCGACTTTTCACAGACAACAGGTAGCTCAGGCAGAGGTATTACTATTTCTGGTGATGGAAGCACATTAGAAAATATAACAGTAACAAAGGCTTCAGATAATGGTATCTTTATCTCAGGTTCTAATAATATATTAAAAAATGTTGTATGTTGTTATAATGAAGACGCAGGTTTTCAAGTAAGTAATGGCGGAGCTTACAATAAGTTCTATAGCTGTACATCACATCACAACGCAGATGCTACCGGTGAAAATGCAGATGGTTTTGCTGTAAAGCTTCACTGTGGAGAAGGCAATTATTTTGAAGATTGCGTTTCAGAATATAACAGCGATGACGGTTGGGATTGTTATGCAGCTCATGGAGCAGTAACACTTGTAAATTGTAGAGCAGATTATAATGGATACTGTGATGGTATTTATGGCGATGGTAATGGCTTTAAGATGGGTGGAGTAGACAACAAAACACCAGGCGAAGCAGCACATCTTGACCCATTAAATCATCAGCTTATTGGCTGTTCAGCAACAGGAAACTATGCAGCAGGTTTTGATAGAAACAACCAAAGTGGAGTTGTTACAATGAAAAACTGCAAAGCAGATTCAAACAAAACACTTAACTACAACTGGCCTTTAACAGGAAAGCCATCAGCACTTGGATATACTGTAACATTTGGAAAAGCAATCATTCAAGATTGTACATCAATCAATGGAACAAACAATATCAAAGGTGCAACACTCGTAGGAAACTGCGTAGGTTTCTAACACAAAAATAATTAATTAAATAAAGCGGGCTATCACAATAACAAAAACTCATACAAGACATAGCTATTTATATCTTGTAGAGAATATTGTAAAAGTGATAGCCCCAATTTTCTTTACACAAATAACAAGCTAAAGTTTATATCTATTATATTTTGTATAAAAATTTCTTAATGCTACAATTCCCTAACTTCCCTATATTTTGTTCTATTTAGTAACAACTAACATCATTCCACCCAAAAAAATACTAAGATACTATGCCACAACAACAATAATTAAAACAATTATTAAGCTGGTCAATTAATATTTCAATAATAAATATATGTTATCTATTTATCTGTCATAGAAGTGTAAGATAGCAGGGTTAGATGAAACAATAAATGCACCATTAAAAAAATATTCGCATAGATTTGTATGACAGCGACAGACATACTTGTCTGGCGATGGCATACAAATCTAGGTGACTGTTTTTTTACTGGTGTGTGTTTGTTTTACCTAATTCTGCTATCTGTATGGAGATAAACAATGGTAATATCTTGACATAACAAAATATTCATAGTATTCTAACAAAGATAAGGTAAATACACACTATAAACGGAGTTGTCACATTAATTAAAATTTATACAAGACATAGAATGTTACTATTAAATATCTATATGTTGTATAAAATTTTCTTATTGTGATAATTTCAGGGAAGCAGGTGCAAATCCTGCACAGTTCCGCTACTGTAAGCAAAGAGTCAGTATATAATAAGCCACTGGAAAAATCTGGGAAGGCATATACAGGCGTAGACGTGTAAGTCAGGAGACCGGTTTATAGGCAGTTTTTAATAGTTGCTGCGAGAACAGTAAACTATTTATTTTTGTGCAAAAAAGTACAAATGCTAACAACTGTATTCTTATTGCCTTAAATAAACACCAAAATGGAGGTAAGAATGAGAACAATTAACAAAAGGAAAGTGACAGAAGTTACAAAGCGATTATTTACTATAATGATGATAGTAATACTTGCCGTATCAGGTACAGCCTTAACAGGTTGTGGAAATACTAATACAACATCAAATGAAACTTCTGACGCAAATCAGTACGATGGCAAACTTGAGTTTGACCACACAATGGAATTAAAGTATGCAAAGCTCTTTAAAGTAGATTACTACAAGGGCGGTTACAAAATGCTAACAGTCACAAACAGAGATGAAGACACATCTGTAGTAGACAAAGAAACAAAAATACTTCTTGTACCAGATGGAATGTCAACACCAGCAGATATTGACAGCAATGTAATGGTATTAAAAGCACCAGTAACAAACATGTTAGTATCTTCAACACCAGTAACATCACTTATGAACGCAAGTGGTTGCCTTTCAAATATAAGCTTATTAAACTATGACAGAGATGAGTGGTATATTGATGAAGTAAAACAAGCATTTGATGACAATAAATTAACTTATGTTGGTAAATATCAAGACCCAGATTACGAACTTATTGTAGCTGGTGCACCTAATCTTGCTATATATTCAACAATGCTTTCATCAGTACCAGAAGTTGCTGCTAAGTTAAAAGAACTTGGAATAAACTATATACTTGACCAGTCAACTTACGAAACAGAACCACTTGGCAGAGTAGAATGGGCAAAATTCTACGGAGCACTTTGTGATAAAGAAGACGGTGCAAATAAAGTATTTAACGAACAGGAAGAATATATTACAAAGCTTTCAAATGTAGAAAATAGTGGAAAGAAAGTAGCAGTATTTTATATTACATCAAAGGGTAAGCTTTATGTAAGAAACGGTGGAGATTATCTTGCAAAGATGGTAAACATGGCAGGTGGTAACTACATTTTCAGTTCACTTAATCCTGAAAAGACAGGTACACAGACAATGGAAATGGAAACCTTCTATGAAACAGCTAAAGATGCTGACTATATAATCTATATTTGGAGTCTTGGTGGTAAGCCATCAACACTTGATGATTTTATTGGATATAACAGTACATTTTCTGACTTAAAGGCAGTAAAAGAAGGAAATGTATGGTGCACAACACCTGATTTCTTCCAGATAACAGATACAATAGGAAGCATGGTAAATGATATCAATCTTATGTTAAATGCAGATGATAATACAACACAATTAACATATTTAAAGAAATTACAGTAATGAAATATAAAGCAAAATGCTATTAATATTTTAAAGTATTAATTAGCAAAGCTAAAGTTAAATAATGCTCAGACATATAAATATTTTGTAAATTAGTCAAGCTGATACAAGCAAGTCCTATCACTAATTGTTGCCTTTTGCAATAAAAGTATGTGGTGGGATTTGTTTGAAGTGTAAATAATTTTACAAAAGTATATGTCTGAGTATTATTCTATATATGTGTTTTTATAAAAACGAAAGGATTTATTTATGAAACATGAGTTTAAATATAAAAATGTTTTCAGATATCAGCTAATATACATAATCTTAATTGTGCTTTTTGTGGTGGCAGTTATATTAAATGTTAATACAGGAAGTGTAAATATAACACCCGTTCAAATATTTAAAATTATATTTTTAAAACAAGAGCAACAAATGTCAGCTTATAATATTATCTGGAAAATAAGACTTCCTCGACTTCTTACGGCAGCCGTACTAGGTGGAGCTTTGTCCCTTTCTGGCTACTTATTGCAGGCATTTTTTAGAAATCCAATAGCAGGGCCATTCGTACTTGGAATATCCTCTGGAGCTAAAATGTTTCTTGCAGTCACAATGATATTCTTACTAAAGTTTATACCATCAGTTCCAATGTGGGCACAGATTATAGCTTCATTTATTGGTTCGTTGTTTTCCCTTATGTATGTGCTTATATTCGCAAAAAGAGTAAAAAGTATGTCTATGCTTTTAGTTATTGGTATAATGATAAGCTATATATGTTCCGCTATAACTGATTTTTCAATTACCTTTGCAAATGACTCTCAAATAGCAAATCTTACTCATTGGGCGTTAGGAAGTTTCTCAGGTAGTTCATGGAGTACCTTTAAACTATCTTGTATCATAGTAATTCCAGTGGCAATAATTACATACACATTTTCAAAGCCACTTGGCGCATATCAGCTAGGGGAAGGATATGCTAAAAGTTTAGGTATTAATATTTCAGTATTCCGTATTATTATAATAACTTTATCAAGTCTTTTATCTTCTTGCGTTACAGCTTTTGCAGGCCCTATATCGTTTGTAGGAATTGCTGTTCCACATATTACAAGACTTATGTTAAAGACAGCAAAGCCGATTGTTGTAATACCGGCGTGTTTTTTATGCGGCTCAGTATTTTGTATGTTTTGTGATTTGATTGCAAGAACAATACTTGCACCGTCAGAATTATCAATAGGAACAGTTACAGCCATATTTGGTGCGCCCGTTGTAATATGGTTAATGGTCAAAAAAAATCAAATTCGTGAATAGGAGTATATATGGAGAAATATTTTTATACTGAAAATCTTGCAATTGGATATGATAAAAAGACACTTATTGACAATATAAATATAGGTATTCACAAAGGGAATATTCTTACCCTTATTGGACCGAATGGCTCTGGCAAGTCAACTTTTATAAAAAGTATAATTAAAGAGCTTTCTTTAGTAAGTGGTGTCGTATGTATCGATGGAAAACAGATAAATAATTACAGTAATAAGGAATATGCAAAGAAAATGGCAGTTATTCTTACAGAGCGGATAAAAACAGAGATGATGACAGCGTTTGATGTCGTTGCTCTTGGCAGATATCCTTATACCGATTACTTTGGAAGACTTACAAAAGAAGATAAAGAGATTGTCTATGATGCGCTTGAAAAGGTAAATGCGCTTGAATTTGCCAATCAAGACTTTTTAAGTCTTAGTGATGGGCAGAAACAAAGAGTAATGTTTGGCAGGGCGATTGCACAAAAGCCAGATATTATAGTATTAGATGAGCCAACATCATTTCTTGATATAAGACATAAGGTAGAGCTTCTTAATATTTTGCAGGAAATGGTGCTTAACACACAGCTTACAGTTATTATGTCACTACATGAGATAGACCTTGCAAGTAAAGTTTCAGATTACATAATGACAGTTGATGCCAATCACAAGGTTGACTTTGGAACTCCCGATAAGATTTTTACGCAGGAAAGAATATGCAAATTATATAATCTGACAGAAGGGGCTTATGATGTTAATACGGGGAGTGTAGAGCTTAAGAAAAATATCGGTGAGCCAAAAGTTCTTGTTTTAGGCGGTGCAGGCTGTGGAATACCTTATTATAGAGAGCTTTCAAGAAAAAGAATACCATTTGCTACAGGTGTAATATATGAAAATGATATTGACTATCCATCAGCTATAGCACTTGCAACACAAGTTGTATCAGAAAAGCCATTTTGTGAAATATCAGATACTGCAATGGATAAAATGTATCAGCTTGCAGAAAATGTTGAATACATAATTGACGCTGGTTGCCCTGTAGGAGATATTAATATGAAAATAAATTTATTGAGAGAATATGGGAAAAGTAATTTTAAGCTTGAAAAAAGTATCAAATAGTCGTAATATTATTTGGTTAGTTAATAAATTTAAGTATAATAAGATATAATTAGTAGATATTTAAAAATGTTATGAGATTTTTAAGTTTTACTTTTAGCTTAGTTATGCTTAGTCTAATAATATTAGATTAACAATATAATATTCAAAAGATTGATAAGGAAGTATGGAAAATGGAACGTAAAAGCAGAAAAATTGTAGTGGATAAAAAAACGAAAAAAATAAAAAGAAGAACTAATAAACCATTAATTATCGGTTTACTATTTTCGTTATTAGTATTAGTTACTATTGTGTGTAGCTTTGCAATTGAAAAAACAATCAACAAGGAGTCAAAAGAGGCTGTAGCAGACGCAGTTGCTTCTCAAAATATTACAGAAAAGGGAACTATTTTAGGAAATGAAGATAAAGATGACGATAGCGCAAGTTCTGATGAAGTACAAGAAAGTAATGAAGATGAAAATGTAACTCAGTCACAAACAGAAGCAACTGAGAGTGAAACAGAAACAACAACACAATCTACAACTGAAGCGACAACACAAGCTGAAAGCACTACAGAACAAGAAAGTAGTACTGATACTAATTCAGAAAAAGGACAAGGAGAATATCCTGGGGTTAAGAAAGTATACCTTACTTTTGACGATGGGCCAAGTTCAATTACATCACAAATTCTTGATGTGCTTGACAGTTATGGCGTAAAAGCTACATTTTTTACAGTATGTCATACTGATGAGGAAGCAATAGAGAATATGCAAAGAATTGTAAATGATGGACATACAATTGCAATTCACTCTTTAACACATTCATACTCACAAGTTTATGCTTCTCTTTCTTCATTTAAAGAAGATGTATTAGGAATGCAGCAATTTATATATGACAATACTGGTTATAAAACATTTTTATACAGATTTCCAGGTGGTTCAAGCAATACTATTGCAAAATGTGATATAGGAGAATGTATAGATTTTCTTGACGATGCAGGGTTTGAATACTTTGATTGGAATGTTGAGTCGGGTGATGCAACAGCTAATATGCTTCCAAAGGATATAATAGTAAATAATGTATTATCAAGTCTTGGCGACAATGAAGAATACGTTGTACTTATGCACGATGCAGAACCTAAGAAGACGACATTAGAAGCATTGCCTGAAATTATTGAGGGAATACAAAGTAGGGGTTATGAAATATTACCTATTACAGAAAATACAAAGCCGGTTCACCATAGAAGAAAAAATAAATGTTGATAATAAATGAATAAATTTGACCCAATGTGAATAATTATGAAATATATTTCATAATAAATGCACAAAAATATAAAGTTGTAATTATGCAATTAGTATGAAATGTATAAAATGTCTTTGAAAATACTGTACTTAAATGTAAAATTGTGGTAATATATTTGACGTGGTGTTATAAAAGTCGATTGTTCGTGAAAATAATATTGATTTAATACTACATGGGACATATATTGAAAAAGTAATATGTGCTAATATAGAAAAACACAATGGGGATTGTAGTTTAAGTTTTATAATGTAATTATTTATTGGGTTTGATTAGGTCGTGATGAAAAAGACTTTTACCAGATGTAAAGATGGGTATATCTGGTAGGGGTCTTTTTTATTTGCTTTAATTTCTGTTATTTTTGTGGTAATATATTGTAAAACCATAGTTAAATTAAGTAAGTCCCATAATTAATATTGAATATTAAGAAGTAATTGGGGAAGAAAGAAGGAAATTATGTATAATGAATTAACTGAAAATGATATTAAAAAAATGGAGGAAGAAATAGAATACAGAACTCTTGTAGTAAGAAAAGAAGCACTAGAAGATGTAAAAGAAGCAAGAGCGCATGGTGACCTTAGTGAAAACTTTGAATATCATGCTGCAAAAAAAGTTAAAAATCAAAATGAAAGCAGAATAAGATATCTTAAAAGAATGATTAAAACAGCCGTTGTTATATCTGATAAATCAGCAGATGATGAAGCTGGCGTTAATAATACAGTAGAAATCTATTATGAAGACGATGAAACAACAGAAGAAATTAAGCTCGTAACAACAGTTAGAGGTGACTCACTAGAGGGGCTAATAAGTATAGAGTCACCACTAGGAAAAGCTATATTAGGTCACAAGGTTGGTGATAGAGTACTCGTTGAAGTAAATAGTAACATAAGCTACTATATAGTGATTAAGTCAATTAAAAAAACTGATGACTCATCTGATAAGATACAGAGTTATTAATTAAAATTATTATTTTAAGTTTAAATTTTTTGTTGACATAATATATAGTATAGTGTTATCCTATAGAAAATATGTGAAAGGCAGGTGGTATATATGAATAGTAAACCTCGAAGTAGTCAGGCGACAGAGCCATATCCCCAGCGTAACTATATAACTGAATATACCGTCTGCCGTACGTTAGTGTAATGATTATAAAGATTATTATATAATGGTTTGCATATTTATAAAGTCTAAGAGTTAAAGTATTAAGATTTATTTTAACTTTATCATAAGCCTATTATAAGTAATGTTGCGTGAAGTATTTATATGTATTTATTAGATATCAGGAAGTTTGTCTAAGTTTTTATATATAATATTTCATGTGTTTTTTAGTGTTTTATTTTAGAGGTTATTTATAATAGAGTATCAATTGCAGTAGTATTATAGCAAAGTTTAAGGTTTGTATGCCTTTTTGTTATAAGCAGCTTTTTCCAACGTATTATTTAGCTTTATATGTATAACTGCGTATTCTTTTTAATCGTACTTAAAATGTATGGTGGCAGAAGGAGTGTGCAATTATGAGAGAAAGAATTGAAGAATTAATTAGACAGAACAAGTATACTGATTTGAAAGAATTATTAGTAACAATAAATATTGCTGATATTGCAGAGCTTATAGAGGAGCTTCCAGAAGCAGAGCTTGTAAAGGTGTTTAGACTTTTGCCAAAGGCAATTGCAGCAGATGTATTTTCTTATTTGCCAACGGATGTTGAACAAATGATAATTACTTCACTTACTGAAAAAGAAGCTGTAAGTATTATTGATGATTTGGCAGCAGATGACGCAACTGACCTTTGTGATGAAATGCCAGCAAGTGTTGTAAAAAAGCTTTTAGCAAAGGCAGAGCCAGAAACAAGACGAGATATTAACCATTTGCTTAAATATCCAGATGACTCAGCAGGTTCAATAATGACTGTAGAATTTGTTGATTTAAAAGAAAATCTGACAGTAGGTGAAGCAGTACAAAGAATTAAAAAGATAGGAATAGACAAAGAAACTATTAATGTGTGTTATGTACTTGATGAGTCAAGAAGACTTATAGGAACAGTAGCAATAAGATTTTTATTGTTAAAAGACGAAAATGAGCTTATAGGCGATATAATGCACAAGAATGTTGTTATGGTTAATACGCTTACTGACCAGGAAGAAGTTGCACAAATTATTCAAAAGTACGACTTTACAACAGTTCCAGTGGTTGACAATGAGCAAAGACTTGTTGGAATTATAACGGTTGATGATATCGTTGATATTTTAGAACAAGAAACTACTGAAGATATTGAAAAAATGGCAGCGATTATGCCAACAGAAGAACCATATATGAAAACAAGAGTATTTGTACAGTGGAAAAAGAGAATACCTTGGTTACTTGTACTTATGATATCAGCTTCATTTACACAGGCTGTTATAAATACTTATCAAGATGCTATTATAGCTGCGGGTTATTCAGTTATGACTTCATTTATCCCAATGCTTATGGATACGGGTGGTAATAGTGGAAGTCAGGCTTCTGTATCTGTTATTCGTGCAATTACATTAAATGAGATACAATTTAAAGATATGTTTAAAGTGGTATGGAAAGAAAGTCGTGTAGCATTGCTTTGTGGACTTACACTTGCTGTTTGTAACTTTTTCAAACTTATTATAATTGATGGAGCGCAAGTAAGCGTATCTTTAACAGTTTGCCTTACGCTTATTGTCACAGTATTTGTTGCAAAAGTAGTTGGTGCAGTACTTCCAATAGTAGCAAAGAAGCTAGGCTTTGACCCAACAGTAATGGCAAGTCCATTAATTACAACAGTTGTTGATGTATTATCACTTATGATATTCTTTAATATAGCAAATATAGTTCTTGGAATATAGAATAAATAGGAGGAAAATGTTTAATAAAGCGCAGCTAAATGCGATTAATCATTATAAAGGGCCTGCGATGGTGCTTGCAGGTCCTGGTAGTGGAAAAACTACAGTAATTACGCACCGCATAAAAAATCTTATTGAACAATATAATATTTCGCCATCACAAATTCTTGTAATAACTTTTACAAAAATGGCAGCAACCGAGATGAAAGAACGTTTCTTAAAGCTAACTAACAATCGTTATTTAGCAGTCACATTTGGCACATTTCATGCCATATATTTCACTATTTTAAAACACGCATATAATTACAATGCAGCAAATATAATAAGACAATCAAAACAAATTGAATTTATAACGTCATTAATAGATAATTATGAGCTTGAGTTTAATAATAAAGAAGAATTTGTTCAAAAAATATTATCCGAAATCAGTTTTGTTAAAGGGCAAAGAATAAAGGAATACACTTCTGTTAATTGTCCACCTAAGGTATTTGAAGATATTTTTAATAAATACAATCAAATGATGGCAAGAAAAAGGCTTATTGATTTTGATGATATGATGGGGTATTGTTATGAATTATTTGACAAAAGAAAAGATGTGCTTGAAGCATGGCAAAATAAGTATGAGTTTATTCTTATTGATGAATTTCAGGATATATCAGATATTCAATTTGATGTAGTAAGACAGCTTGCAGCTAAGTATAGAAATATTTTTATTGTAGGTGATGATGACCAGAGTATATACGGCTTTCGTGGAGCAAGACCGCAGATTATGATGGGTTTTCAAAACATTTATAAAGACTTAAAAAGAATAGATATGAATACGAATTATCGTTCTACATCTAATATTGTAAATGCAGCAAAGTCATTAATTGATATTAACAAGGAGAGATTGTACAAAGATATAAATACTATTAATCCTATAGGAGATAAGGTGTACATAAATATATGTGAAAATACTGATATAGAAAGTGCTTATGTAGTAAATCAGATTAAACAGCTTATAGAAAGCAAGGAAGATATTAAGTATTCTGATATATGTATATTAGTTAGGACAAATAGTGGGGCAGGGCTTATTGTACAAAGACTTGTAAAAGAATGTATTCCATTTGCAATAAAAGAAAAACTTTTAAATGTATTTGAGCATTGGATTGCAAAGGATATTATTGCTTATATTAAAATATCACTTGGGAGTCGAGATAGAAGCGATTATATTAGAATAATAAACAAGCCATTGCGATACTTAAATAGAATGGCATTTAGCAGTCAACCAGTTGATATTTCTTGTGTTAGACGTTTTTATGCAGATAAATTATATATGCAGGATATAATAGATAATTTTGTATATGATATTAAGCTTATATCAAATATGACACCATTTGCAGTAATTAATTATATAAGAAAAGGAATAGGATATGACAATTATTTAAAGGAATATGCAGTAGGGTATAATGCTGATTATGAAGAACTTGAACGAATAATTGAAGAAATAACGGACTCTGTAAAAGCAGTTAAAAGTTGGGATATGTGGTTTGATTATATAGAGGAATATACAAGAAAACTTAGTGAAAATGGTAACGATAATAGTGACAATAATATGGAAATTAAAGATGAAGTTACAATATGTACAATGCACGCATCTAAGGGACTTGAGTATAAAGTTGTGTTTGTGCTTGATGTTAATGAGAATGTAATTCCTTATAAAAGGGCGGTGCTTGAGAGTGAAATAGAGGAAGAAAGGAGATTGCTTTATGTGGCAATGACAAGGGCAAAGGTGAAGCTTTATTTGTGTTGTGTTAATAAAAGGTATGATAAAAAGATGGAGATTTCAAGATTTATAGGGGAGTTAAATAAAAATTTTATTGAAATTAATAAATTGGAATAACATATTGGTACGCAAAAAACACCCTACCTGTTTTTTGCTACCGATACATTTTTATTTATATGGAGTGGTGGAGTTTTGGGGATGTAAATAAGCCACCATACTATGACTTATTATTGCTTTGTACAATAGAAGTGATAGTATGGTGACTTGTTTAAGATGTGGGTGGGAAATGGGTTATAGGTCGCTTTCGTCGTAGATAGCTTCCATTTCCATTGCTTCTAGTTCTTCTTCAAATGCTTTAGATACAATTTCGTATTCTTCATCTGTTTCTATGTTTTCAAGAAGTGGTTCTTCATTGTCTTGTTGTGTGAAGCGGTAAAGGTATACTTCGTCATTTTCTTCATCTTCTATAGGAAGTAATGCTATATATGTGTTATCACCCGCTGGAAATATTCTTATGATTGCACATTCACATTCAATATCTCCGTCAAGTGATAAAGTAACTGTTGAATATTCTAAATTATCAGACATGCTTTTCTCCTTTATTATATTAATTGATTTTTATAATACTAAAAATATTACATTAAAACTTTATCAGAATAATTAATAAAATACAAGTTGTTTTTAAGTTTTCGTATTTTGTGTTAGAAAAATCTGTTAGATTTGCATAAAAAACATAAAGTTAAATAACATAAGTATTAGTGTATAAAAATTAAAAAAATTAAAAAAAATACTTGCTAAAATTAAAATGATGGTGTATATTAATAACAAATTAAAGCGTTTGTCAAAGGGGACAATTTTAGGAAGGCGTATTGTAAGGCCTTTTTAGAATTGTCCCCTTATTATATATTTTAATAGTTTTAGATATATAAGTATAGATAAACATAAATACTTATAAGTAAATCTGGAGGTTATATTATGGATAAAATTGATAAGAAGTTAATTACACTTTTACAGCAAAACGCAAGAATGCCACTTAAGGCATTAGCAGAGAATGTGTTTTTGTCATCACCTGCCGTATCAGCAAGAATTGAAAGACTTGAAAAAGAAGAAATTATCGAAGGATATGAAGTAAAAGTTAATCAGTTAAAGTTAGGATATCATATCACAGCATTTATTAATCTTGAAGTAGCACCAGTGCAAAAACCTGAGTTTTATCCTTTTATTAAGTCATGTCCTAATGTTGTTGAGTGTAACTGTGTAACAGGAACATATTCAATGCTTTTAAAAGTAGTATTTCCAAGTACAATGGAGCTTGATACATTTATAGGACAGCTTCAAAAGTTCGGTAGAACAAGTACACAGATAGTATTTTCAACACCAGTAGCACCTAGAGGTATTGATGTAAACGCAGAAATTCCAGTGCAAGACTAAAAATTATATAAATTGTATAAAAAGACGGTACTTATATTGAAAAGTACCGTTTTTTTTGTTAGCATTGTACTATTAAAAGCATAGAGTGTATTAAAATAATATTTTACATTATATAATTTATTGTTAAAATATTTGCAAATATTGTTGCTTAAATACACTTTAAGAAAAGGGAAGGGCATTAAATAATGAGTGAACTTATAGTTAATGAAAGACAAAAAATGGCAGGTCAGATACTTGATAATGTCAGTAAGGTAATAATAGGAAAAGAAGATGTAGCTAAGCTTGTTTTAACATCAATAATTGCTAATGGTCATGTTCTTTTAGAGGACGTTCCGGGAACGGGTAAGACAGTTATGGCAAAGACATTTGCAAAGTCAATAGACGCACAGTTTAGCAGAATACAGTTTACACCCGATTTACTTCCATCAGATATTACGGGAATTAATTATTACAATCAAAAAACTTCTGAGTTTGTATTTAGAAAAGGGCCTGTATTTTCTAATATCGTGCTTGCTGATGAGATTAACAGAGCAACTCCAAGAACACAGTCAGCACTTCTTGAGTGTATGGAGGAACGTCAAGTTACAGTAGATGGAGTAACAGATACACTTGCTTCACCATTTATTGTAATAGCCACACAAAATCCAATAGAAACGGCAGGAACATATCAGCTTCCAGAAGCACAGCTTGACAGATTTATAATGAAGATTAATATGGGATATCCTAAAAAGAGCGAAGAAATAGATATTCTTAATAGATTTTTAAAGGATAGTCCATTAGAAACGATTAATAGTGTATGTACAAAAGAAGATATTATTGCAATGCAAAAAGAAGCAAAAAATGTTTTTGTTCATCAAGCCATAATGTCTTATATAGTAGATATAGTTAATGCAACAAGAAGCAATCCATCAGTGTCAATTGGGGTAAGTCCTAGAGGGACTATTACAATGATTAATGCAGCAAGAGCATTTGCATATATATCGGGCAGAGGTTACGTTACACCAGAAGATATAAAGACACTTACAAAGTATGTATTTGCACACAGACTTGTATTAAGAAATGGCTTTGCTGACAAAGATGGAAAAGAAAAACTTATAGAGCAGATTATATCATCTGTTGAAGTGCCAACAGAAGAATGGGACAGATAAATGATTGTATTATTAATGCTTTTGGGGGCAGGGCTTGTATATATTGCACTCCAATATTTGTATAAAAAAAGATGGTCAAAGAACCTTACAGTAGACGTAAAGTTTAATGACAAATATGCTTATGTTGGTTCAGAAACTGTTATTACAGAAACAATAACTAACAAAAAAGCATTACCACTTGCTTATGTTAATTTGAAGTTTAAGATTGATAAAAGTTTTGACTTTGGAAATGAAGATAGCAACTCTGCTGTTTCAGATAATACATATAGAAATGACATTTTTGCATTGTTGTATTATCAAAGAGTGACAAGAAAAGTACCTGTTAAATGTACTAAAAGAGGTGTATACATGATTGATACGATAGATATTGTATCATCGGGTGTATTTATGAATGATGTGCTTGTTGCACAGTACCCAGAAAATACAGGGATTACAGTGTATCCAAAGCAGGCAGATGTAGACAGGCTTAATATACCATTTTCAAAGGTAATGGGAACACTTGAACGTAATAGACATATATATGAAGATAATTTTATGTTTAGAGGAATAAGGCAGTATGAAACTTTTGACTCTATGGATAGAATTAACTGGAAAGCTTCCGCAAGAGCAGGAACTCTTATGGTTAATCAGTATAATGAGTCAGTAAGTCAGCAGGTGTGTATTTTGCTAAATCTTGAGCCAGACGGAATGATTAGATATGATAAATTATCAGAAGAAGGTATATCTATAACATCTGGTTTATCAAGACTTTTAATTGAACAAGGAATATCAGTGTCTTTATATTGCAATGGTTGTGATTATGAAACAAAAGCACCAATACAAGTTGTATCAGATAGGGGACTTGCTCAGTTTAATAATATTAATACTGCGCTTGCAAGAATAGACCTTGATATAGAAATGCAGGAATTTTCAGAAAACATTTTAAATGTTATAAATAGTGAGAGTAAAACAGAAAATAATATGCTTTATATTCTTATATCTGCAAGCAGAAGAAAGGCGTTACAGCTTAATATGCAAGGGTTAAGCCGTACATACGAGTGTATGTGGATTATGCCGTTTCATGCTGGAATGGATACAACACTTTATTATTGTAATATTAATACAACAGAGTGGGAGGTGGAAAGGTAATGTCTAATAAGAAATTAGCCATATCCCTTAATGTGTTAGAAGTAGTAATTCAATCGCTTGTATTTTTAAGCCTTATAATTGCTCTTATGATGGGAACACTAGGGCTTAATACAGGACAGCTTTGGAAGTGTTTAATAGTAGTTATACCAGTTTGCATAATGTATGTATTAAGAAAAATAGTAAACAAGTTTCAAGTATTTGTGGTATTAGATTGTTTGGTCGTATTAAGTTCATTTTTATTAGGAAGTAACTATGATGAAAAAGTATTTTATGTAATAATCTTTTGCTTAATTGGTTTATATTCAGTGCGAGTTAAGTATAAGATGATTAAATACAAACAAACAGCTATGCAGCTTGGTGAAAAGGCTGTGTTACAAGATGTAGATATAAAAGGGCGTTTAAGGGAGCATTATTTTGATGGCGAAAAAGTTCCAATGGCATTTGCAGGGCTTATGGTATTTGGATATTTTCTTGGCTTTTCAAAGGGCAATCCTGTTGTACTTAACTGTGAAGTGATAATATGTACTTTATTTGTACTTTGCAAAATAGTATATAATCATTTAGATAAGTTAAATGATGTCTATGTAAGCAATGCCGATAAGTCAGAGTTTCCAGCACAACAACTTAAAAATGTTAATATTTTCACACTTGTAATTACCTGCATACTTGTATTTTTAGGTATGCTTGCATTTTATAATGGAGAATATGGTAATATATTTTCAATAATTGGCGATGTTGGAATGTCAGGCATCAGAGCAATTTTAAAGGGATTTATATTTATTTTGGGGCTTTTTGGTGGAAATGAAAACGAAGCCATAGAAGAAACTACACAGGCAGTAACGGAAAGCTCAGATGGACTTGATTTTGAAGAAGTTATTCAGCCATCACATTTTGCAGAAGCACTTGCAGAAACTTTTGGAATAATGCTTATGCTTGCTGCCGTTTTTGCTCTTATTTATTTTGGCGTAAGATATTTAAAGCAGCTTAACAAGACAAAAAGACTTGGAACAGATATGGTTGAATATATAAAGCCAGATAATAGAAAAGTAAGTATACAAAATAATGTCTACAAAGATGTTACTGAAACGGGAGAAGAAAACAATAAAAAGGCAGTAAGAAAGTATTATAAGAAACGTGTTAAAAAGGGCTTTGGAAAAGAAAAGCCACAAAAAACATATATGCCAATAGAGCTTACAAAGCACAGTATTACAAATGATGAAGCACAATCTAAAAAGATTACAGATATTTACGAAAAAGCAAGGTATTCTAACGAACCAATAACAAAAGAAGAACTTGATATAATAAAATCAAAGTAAAGTTTATAATCAAATGCTTGAGTTTCGTATTTTGCATTGTGGTACATTGTAGAGAGATATCAGTATTATATAAAACAAGCACACACCAGTGAAAGTACAACCAACTAGATTTGTATGCCACCATCGAACAAGGGTGTTAGCTGTTGTCATACAAATCTAGCTGGCTGTTCTTTAAATGGTGCATTTATTGTTTTATATAATCCTAATATCTTATTTAAGTTTTAAAATGCAAAATACGAAACTCAAGCTTGACAATTCGGGGATAGAGTTGTATATTACAATAAGTAAATGAAAAAAACATGATAAAGGTTTTTGTTAGAACCTTAGATTGTTAATTAATCAATAATATTAAAAGCTATGAAGAGAAGTATTAGATACGGACTGGATATCAGAGAGTTGTCGTTTGGTGTAAGGCAATAGAAGGAAAGTATTGAACTCATCTCGGAGCTACTATCCGAAAGTGTAAACGAGTAGGCGTAGTCGGAAGCCAACCGTTATAATGGACAGAATATAAGGTGTATACCCGTATTCAATGAGTGCACGATAATTTCGTGAATAAGAGTGGTAACGCGTAAGATTATAGTCTTTCGTCTCTTGATATTATAAGTATCATGGGCGAAAGGCTTTTTTAATACTATCAAGTTACTAAAAATTATACAAATCGTTAATTTAATTTTATTGTATAAAGCAATTAATAAAAATTATTATACTTAATTGCAATAGAAAAAGTATATTTCTGATAAAATGTGAATTAGTCAAAGTAGGTTGTGAATATTTGCTTGATTATTATATTTTACGAACAATAAACAAAAGTTTTTGTTTGTGCAAGGTTTTATGACTATCAGATATAGTTTGTAATTTACATAAGAAATCAATAATATTATATTTTAGACGATTTGTATTATTACTAATTTAATAAATGGAGGATTATAAGATGTTTGATTACAAGCAGTACAAGAGAGGTTATTTTATGCCACCAGTTGAGTGTATGGACTGGATTAAGAAGGAATATGTTGACAAAGCACCTATATGGTGTTCAGTTGATTTAAGAGATGGCAATCAGGCACTTGTTGAGCCTATGAGTCTTGAACAAAAGCTTGAATTTTTTAAGCTTTTAGTAGAAGTAGGCTTCAAAGAAATCGAAGTGGGATTTCCAGCCGCTTCAGAAACAGAGTATGAATTTTTAAGAACTCTTATTGAAAAAGATATGATACCTGATGATGTAACAATTCAAGTACTTACACAGGCTAGAGAACATATTATTAAAAAGACATTTGAAGCTGTAAAGGGCGCACCTAGAGCAATTGTTCATGTGTATAATTCAACTTCACTTGCACAAAGAGAACAAGTATTTAGAAAGTCAAAAGAAGAAATCAAACAGATTGCAATAGAAGGTGCAAAGCTTCTTAAAGAGCTTGCTGAAAAAGAAGATGGTAACTTCGCATTTGAATATAGTCCAGAAAGTTTTACAGGAACAGAGCCAGAGTACGCATTAGAAGTTTGTAATGCAGTTATAGATATATGGCAGCCAACTGCTGATAATAAGTGTATTATCAATCTTCCTGCTACTGTTGAAATGTCACTTCCACATGTATTTGCAAGTCAAGTTGAATATATGAGTAAGAACCTTCACAATAGAGAAAATGTTATTGTATCACTTCACCCACACAACGACAGAGGAACAGGTGTGGCTGATGCAGAACTTGGTATTCTTGCAGGTGCAGATAGAATTGAAGGAACATTGTTTGGTAACGGTGAAAGAACTGGAAATGTTGATGTAATTACACTTGCAATGAATATGTATGCACAAGGAGTTAATCCAGAACTTGATTTATCTAATATGCCAAAGCTTGCAGAGTGCTTTGAAAGACTTACACAAATGAAGATTGACGATAGACACCCATACTGTGGTAAGCTTGTATTTGCCGCATTTTCAGGTTCACATCAAGATGCAATTTCAAAGGGGATGCACTATAGAGTTGAAAATAATCCAGACTTGTGGACAGTTCCATATCTTCCAATTAATCCAGAAGATGTTGGACGTACTTATGATTCAGACGTTATAAGAATTAACAGTCAGTCTGGTAAGGGGGGCGTAGCTTATGTTCTTGAACATAACTTCGGAATGATTATTCCTAAGAAGATGAGAGAAGATTTAGGATATGCAGTTAAAGACGTATCAGACGTTGAGCATAAGGAGCTTACTCCTAATGAAGTTCTTGAAATATTTGAAAAGAGATATAAAAAATATACTCCTGTATTTAAGATTAAAGAAGTTCATTTCAAACAACAAGACGGAATACAGACAGTTGTAACTATTGAACAAGATGGCAAACAGGTTGAAGTAGAAGCTTCTGGAAATGGACGTCTTGATGCTGTAAGTAATGCACTTGAAAATCATTTTGGCGAACAGTGCCATATTATGTGTTATGAAGAACACGCATTAAAGGATGGTTCAGATTCAAGTGCTATCGCTTATGTAGGTATTGAAGGAGAAGACAAAGAAAACTTCTTTGGTATAGGTATAGACCACGATATTATTAGAGCTTCTATAGACGCATTAGAGTCTGCTATGAATAGAAAGATTTCTAAGTAAGTTTTTATAAGATTTTATGTAAAATGGGCATATTGCACAGTAGTGTGGTATGTCTATTTTACTTAATAAAAGTCTAAATTTTGTTTGTAAATTTAAAAACTTGTGATATAATACCAAATGTATGTTCACTTTATTGATTTTTATAGTGCGTAAAAAAAACGGAGGTTGACAGTGAAAAAGATTATACTTGCGTCTGGTTCGCCACGAAGACGAGAGCTTTTAGCTCAGATTGGCATTGATTTTGAAGTTATTACAAGTAACGCAAAAGAGATTATAACAAAAAGTACTCCTGAAGAAATTGTATGTGAGTTGTCACATTTAAAAGCAAAGGCAGTATACGATATGCTCAAAAGTAAAGGTAGGATATTTGATAGAATAGTAATAGGTGCAGATACTATTGTGTATTGTGATGACGAGGTGCTTGGTAAGCCTGCCGATGAAAAAGACGCTTATCGCATGATTAAAAAGCTTGCTGGCGGAGTTCATCAAGTGTATACAGGAGTAACATTTATACATAATGATGGTTATATAAGTTTTAGTGAAAAGACTGATGTATCGGTATATGATATGTCAGATGAAGAAATATACAAATACATAGAAACAAAAGAACCGATGGACAAAGCGGGAGCTTACGGTATTCAAGGTGCATTTGCGGCGTATGTTAAAAAGATTAATGGAGATTACAATAATGTTGTAGGACTTCCTGTTGCAAGATTATACCATGAACTTAATAATATCAAGTAAGTTTTCACTTTTATTTATATGAGCAAAAAGACAAGGTCAGTGCTTGTAAGAGAATTTACAAGTAATTAAAATTAATTAATGGAGATTTTATGATAAAGTTAATTGCAAGTGATTTAGATGGAACAATACTTCTTAATGGAGCGCAGTCAGTTGATGCTTCTTTAATAAAAACGATTGACAGAATTGTTGATATGGGGTATATTTTTGCTCCTGCAAGTGGTCGTCAGATAAATAGCCTTAGAACGTTATTTTCATCAATAGCTGATAAGCTTATGTATATAGGTGAAAATGGTGCATTAGTAAAATACAAGGGAAATACTATTGTAAAAAATGCAATGAATAAAGACCTTGCACTTGAAATCATTGAAGATGTAATGAAACAACCTAATTGTGAAGTGTTAATTTCTGGAGAAGATGTGGCGTATATTAAGCCTAAAACTAAGGAATACTACGACAGAATGACAAAGATTGTTAAGTATAAGACAAAGATAGTTGATGATTTTAGTCAAATACAAGAAGATATTTTAAAAATAGCAGTTTGTGATTTGTCTGGGATTGACAACTCTAAGGATTATTTTCAGAGTAAATGGAGTGACAAGGTAAGTGCCGTAGTATCAGGGCAACTCTATCTTGATTTTATGGAAAGCTCTGTAAATAAAGGAAATGCAATAAAGCAAGTACAAGAAGCCCTTTGTATTGATAAATCTGAGTGTATGGCATTTGGTGATAATTATAATGATATTGAAATGCTTGACAGTGTAGGAGAACCTTACGTTATGGAAAAGGCAGTCGATGACATTAAACTTCATGGAAAATATACTTGTTATAAAGTAGAAGATACTTTGATTAATCTTATGAATAATGGAACATTATAAAAATTTAAGAAAGGAAAAGCTAGTATAAACTAGTCGGTTAATAAAATGGGAGAATATCTTGAAAGTTGTGCAGAAGTATTTTTAAAGGAGCAAGGAAAGCTTTTTGATGAACCGGTAGCTACAACAATAGAAGAAGCAAAGGAATTTTTAGAAGACTGTTTTGCTCAGGTGTTTGACTCAATTGACGAAGTAAGAGAATATCTCGATGAAGAAGGAATGGACGTTGAGGGTATGTCTAACGAAGAATTAGAAGATGCTTTAGAAGTATTTAAGCTTGAAGATGGTCATTACTTTGTGGTTGAAGCATAAATTAAGTCAAAAGCAGGTGAAGATTTGAAAATAACAGTTATTTGTGTTGGTAAGATAAAGGAAAAATTCTATACACAGGCAATTATGGAGTATTCAAAAAGATTGTCAAGATACTGTAAGCTTGAAATAGTAGAACTTGCAGATGAAAAGACTCCAGAAAATGCAGGCGAGCAAGTCAACCTTAATATTAAAGCAAAAGAGGGAGATAGAATACTTTCAGCAATAAAAGACGATGCTTATGTAATTGCGCTTGCAATAGAAGGCAAAATGTTAGACTCCGTTGAATTGTCACAAAAAATAGAAAAACTTGGAATTAATGGAACAAGTAATATTACATTTGTGATAGGCGGTTCATTAGGTCTTGACAAGCGAGTGCTTGATAGAGCTGATTATAAACTTAGCTTTTCTAAAATGACATTTCCACATCAACTTATGAGAGTTGTGTTGTTAGAACAGATATATAGAAGCTATAGAATTATGAAAAATGAGCCATATCATAAATAAAAATGGAGGAATTGTATGAAAAGAATGAGTAAAAGCATAATAGGTATAGCTGTGGCAGTACTTATTGTTGCGCTTTTTGCTGTATATATCAAGTTCTTTAACGGAAGTATTATATATATTTCAACAGGTCTTGGTAAAAATACCATTTTAAATGCTAAAAATCAAAAGACACCAACTTATGAAGCTGATATCTTAATGTCAGATGCAAAGTCAGAATATGAAGATGTATTTGGTAGTGACATTTGGAGTCAGACTATTGATGGTGTAACCTTTGAAGATTATGCAAAAGACCAGATAAGAACTAAACTTATACGAGTTAGATGTATGAATGTCTATGCAAAGCAAAGAGGTGTGGTGCTTAGTCGTGTTCAAAAGGAAAATGTAGAAAATGCCGCAAAAGAATATCTTGAAAAATTAAGTGATGATAAGAAGAATTCACTTGGTCTTACACAGGAAAAGATGGAAAAGATGTTTACTGAGTTTGCGGTGGCAAAGACACTTTTTGATGATATGACTTCAACAATAGTTGATGAAATTAGTGCAGATGACGCAAGAGTTATTAATGTACAGTATATAGTATGTGACAATCAAAATGATATTACTGCTGCCAAACAAGAACTTGATGATGGCGAAGTATTTTATTCAGTAATGTCTAAGTATAGCAATACCACAGATTATGAATGTGTATTAAAAAGAGGCGAAATGGACGAGGCATTTGAAAAAGCAGTATTTGATTTAAAAAGCGGAGAAGTAAGTAAAATTGTATCTGCAGATGAAAAGTACTACATTATAAAATGTGTAAGTGACAACGAAAAAGCTAAGACAGAAGCTAATAAAGCAAGTATTGCAGATGAAAAGAAGCTTACTTATTTTAATGAAGCTTTTAAAGATTTTGAAACTTCTATATATGTAGAGTTTAATAATAAGGTTTGGAAAAATAAAAGCATGTCAGGGGCAGCAGTTCTTGATGTGAATTTCTCTAATATATTTGAAAGTTATTTTGGAAAGTAATAAATTAGTGGTAAGAAATGGAGATATAAATGGCACAAAATAAATATGATGCGTCAAGCATTTCCATACTTGAAGGTCTTGAAGCTGTAAGAAAGCGACCGGGAATGTATATAGGAAGTGTTGGAACGAAAGGACTTAATCATCTTATATATGAAATAGCTGATAATGCAGTAGATGAACATTTAGCAGGGTATTGTACAACAATAGAAGTTACTCTTAACGATGATGGAACAGCGACAATCAAAGATAATGGTAGAGGTATTCCAATAGGTATACACCCTAAAGCCGGTATTCCTGCGGTAGAAGTAGTATTTACAGTATTACACGCAGGTGGAAAGTTCGGTGACGGTGGATATAAGATATCAGGTGGTTTGCATGGTGTTGGTGCGTCAGTTGTTAATGCGCTTTCTGTATGGCTTGAAGTTGAGATAAGAGTTGATGGTGGCGTATATAAACAACGTTATGAAAGGGGAAAAGCAACAGCACCTCTTGAAAAAATTGGAACTTGTAGAAAGAACGATACAGGAACTAAAGTAACGTTTTTACCCGATGGAGAGATATTTGAAAAGACAAGGTTCAAGGCAGAAGCAATAAAGAGCCGTCTTCACGAAACAGCCTACTTAAATCCGGGGCTTACTATAATATTTAAGGATAGTAGACAAGGAAGTGAAGAAAGTGTAACATACCACGAAGAAGATGGTATAAAGGCTTATGTTAAGGACTTAAATAACGGAAAAGAAACAGTAAGTGATATAGTTTATTTTAAAAAGAGTGAGTCGGGAATAGAAGTTGAAGTGGCTTTTCAATATGTCAATGAATTTGAAGAAAATATTCTTGGCTTTTGTAACAACATCTATACACAAGAAGGTGGTACTCACATTACTGGTTTTAAGACAAAGTTTACATCTATAATTAATCAGTATGCAAGAGAGCTTGGCATATTAAAGGACAAGGACAACAACTTTACTGGTATGGATGTAAGAAATGGTATGACAGCCATTGTTGCAGTAAAGCATCCTGAACCACGTTTTGAGGGTCAGACAAAAACTAAGCTTGATAATCCAGATGCAGGAACAGTTGTAAGCTCTGTAACAAATGATGAAATTCAATTGTATTTTGACAAGAACCTTGATGAATTAAAGGCTGTTATTGCGTGTGCTGAAAAGTCTGCTAAGATTAGAAAAGCCGAAGAAAAGGCGAAAACTAATATGTTATCAAAGCCTAAGTTTTCAATTGACAGCAACGGTAAGCTTGCTAACTGCGAAAGTCGTAACCCAGAAGAATGTGAAGTGTTTATTGTAGAGGGTGACTCTGCGGGTGGTTCTGCTAAGACTGCGAGAAATAGACGTACACAAGCCATACTTCCAATACGAGGTAAAATACTTAATGTTGAAAAAGCAGGAATTGACAAAGTGCTTGCAAATGCCGAGATTAAGACAATGATTAATTCGTTTGGCTGTGGCTTCCTTGAGGGTTACGGCAATGACTTTGACATTTCAAAATTACGATATAATAAAATTATTATTATGACAGATGCCGATGTTGATGGTGCGCATATTGACACACTTTTACTTACATTTTTCTATAGATTTATGCCAGAGCTTATTAATCAAGGTCATGTCTACCTTGCAACACCACCACTTTATAGGGCAGAGCCTAAAAAGAGTAAGACAAAAGGTGCAAAAGCAGAATATCTGTATGATGATAAAGCACTTGAACGTTATAGAAAGAAGCATACAAGTGGTTCATTTACACTTCAAAGATATAAAGGTCTTGGGGAGATGGACCCAGAGCAGCTTTGGGAAACTACACTTAATCCTGAAACAAGAATTTTAAAGCAAGTAGAAATTGAAGATGCTAAGATGGCAGCTTACGTTACATCTATGCTTATGGGAAGTGAAGTTCCACCGAGAAAGCAATTTATCTATGCTCATGCTGATGAAGCAGAGATTGACGCATAATTGTGGTGATTTATAAACTTTTATTGTAACAGCTTAATTTTTATTATTGTTTGTTGCAATAAAAGTTTGTTTTAACTAGACAGATATTAGCAAAAGTGAAAAACTGAAAAGTAGTAGAAATTTATTATAATATTAATATGTAAAGAAATGGAGATATAAATGGCAGAACAGATTATTAAGACTGAGTATTCTGAGTTAATGCAGAAGTCTTACATTGATTATTCAATGAGTGTAATCACAGCAAGAGCACTTCCTGACGCAAGAGATGGTTTAAAACCAGTTCAAAGACGAGTGCTTTATGCGATGGACCAGCTTGGTTTAAATTATGACAAGCCACATAGAAAGTCTGCTCGTATTGTTGGTGACACAATGGGTAAGTTTCATCCACATGGCGACAGTTCAATTTATGAAACACTTGTAGTACTTTCACAAGATTTTAAAAAGGGAATGGCACTTGTTGACGGACATGGTAACTTTGGCTCTATTGAGGGCGATGGGGCAGCAGCAATGCGATATACAGAAGCGAAGTTAAAGAAATTTACACAAGACGTATACCTTGCAGACCTTGATAAAGATGTAGTTGACTTTGTTCCTAACTTTGATGAAACAGAAAAAGAACCAGAAGTATTACCCGTAAGAGTGCCTAATCTTTTGGTAAATGGAGCTGACGGTATTGCGGTTGGTATGACAACAAATATACCTACTCACAATCTAGGTGAAGTTGTTGATGCCGTATGTGCATATATGGATAACGAAGAAATAACAACAGAAGAACTTATGACATACTGTCAAGGTCCAGATTTTCCAACAGGCGGACTAGTAGTCAACAAAAAGGAACTTCTTGGCATATATGAAAGTGGTACAGGTAAAATAAAACTGCGTGGCAAGGTGGAATTTGAGCCGGGCAAAAGGCGTTCTGACAGGGATAAGCTTGTAATTACACAAATACCTTACACTATGGTAGGTGCTAATATTGGTAAGTTTATTTCAGATGTCGTTGACCTTATAGAAGCTAAAAAAGCTAGTGATGTCGTTGACATTTCTAATGAGTCATCAAAAGAAGGAATAAGAATTGTTCTTGAATTAAAGAAAAATGCCGATGTAGACAACCTTATCAATCTTTTATATAAAAAGACTAAGCTTGAAGATACATTTGGTGTGAATATGCTTGCAATAGTTGATGGAAAACCAGAAACTCTTGGAATTAAAAAGATTATAGAACACCATATTAATTTCCAATATGAACTTAATACAAGAAAATACAACACACTTCTTAAAAAAGAACTTGATAACAAAGAAATTAAAGAAGGACTTATCAAGGCGTGTGATATTATTGACCTTATTATTGAGATATTAAGAGGCAGTAAAAATCTTAAAATGGCAAAAGAATGTCTTGTAAATGGCAACACAGACGAGATTAAGTTTAAGTCATCAGCTTCACAAAAAAGAGCGTCAAAGCTTTCCTTTACTGAAAGACAAGCCACAGCTATTCTTGAAATGCGACTTTACAAGTTAATCGGTCTTGAAATTCTTGCACTTCAAAAAGAATATGATGAGTGTCTTGTTAAGATTGCTAAGTATGAAAAAATTCTTGGCAGTAAAAAAGAAATGGCAAAGGTAATTAAAGCCGACCTTTTAAAGATTAAAAAGGAATATGCTGTTGAAAGAAGAACTGTAATTGAAGACGGAAAAGAAGCAGTATTCAAGGAAAAAGAAGTTGCAGAACAAGAAGTTATGTTTATCATGGATAGATTTGGATATGCCAAAACTATAGATATGTCAGCATATGAACGTAACAAAGAAGCAGTTCACAAAGAGAATAAGTATATTTTTAAGTGCTTAAATACAGATAAGATATACATTTTTACTGACAATGGCAATCTTCATCAGATAAAGGTGTTAGATATTCCATTTACAAGGTTTAGAGATAAGGGAACACCAATTGACAATCTTGGTAATTACGACAGTAGTGGTGAAAATATAATTTATCTTTGTGCGTCTAATGATATAAAAGAAAAGAAGATGTTGTTTGTAACAAAGATGGGGATGGTAAAGCTAGTTGACGCATCAGAATTTGAAGCTTCAAAGCGAACAGTAGCTTCTACAAAGCTTCAAGATAATGACAGTATAGTGTGTATCTATGATACTGACGCAAAGCTTGAAGTATTTTCAAAGTTTTCTATAGACGGAGTTGTAAAAGAAGAGGAAGAAATAATAAGTGAGCAAAATGTAATATTGCAAACTGAGCAGGGAGTATTTATAAAGTTCCCATTGTCTGACATTCCACAAAAGAAAAAGTCAGCAATAGGTGTAAGGGGCTTAAAGTTAGGAAAAGACGATTTCATAAAAGATGTGTATTTGTTGACGGATACAGATACAGTAACCATTGAGCATAAAGGTAAAAAATTAGAATTTTCTAAGATAAAGCTTACACATAGGGATTCAAAAGGGACTAAAGTTCGATAATTAAATAAGTTATTATCAATTTATTTTAAAATTATAAAGATGTGTGAAAAGACTACTTCTTTATATGTAGAATGATACCACAGATGTACAATTAGAATTATATTAATGAAATATAAGTAGAAGCAATTTGATAGTATAAGAAAAAGGCAGATTATGTTAAACAAAAAATAACATAATCTGCCTTTTTTATGCGAAACAACAAAGAAAAGTTTGTGATTGTACAAGACTTTGGCAATTGTCGCAATAACTTAGAATTGTCACAATAAGAAAATGTATACAAAATATAGATTTAGTTATTGCGACAACTCTATAGCTAATAAGTATTAGCAAATTTTTGTGCTTAGTTATTAGCTATGTATTCATCATATATAGCAATTACATTTTTCATAGCTTCTGGCCCTGGTGCGCCGAGAGTAAGTCGTTTTTCAACACAAGTCTTAAGGCTGATAGCTTCGTAGATATCATTTTCAAAGACAGGGCTAATAGCTTTGTATTCTTCAAGTGACATATCGTCAAGTGCAATACCCTTGTCAAGACAGTGAAGTACGAGCTGACCTACAATACCATGAGCATCTCTAAATGGAACACCTTTCTTAACAAGATAATCTGCTGCGTCAGTAGCATTAGTAAAGCCATGCTTTGCGCTGTCCTCCATTCTCTTGTCATTAAACTTCATAGTGTCAATCATACCTCTAAAAAGTCTTACACAGCCTTTAACAGTGTCAAATGCGTCAAAAGAAAGTTCCTTATCTTCCTGCATATCCTTGTTGTAAGCAAGAGGAATACCCTTCATAGTAGTAAGAAGACTCATAAGAGAACCGTATACACGACCTGTCTTTCCCCTTACAAGCTCTGCAATATCAGGGTTTTTCTTCTGTGGCATAATAGAACTACCAGTGCTGTAAGCGTCGTCTAACTCAATAAACTTATATTCATTAGAGTTCCAGATACAGATTTCTTCAGAAAATCTGCTAAGGTGCATCATAATAGTAGACAATGCACTTAAAAATTCAATCAAATAATCTCTATCAGAAACAGAGTCCATACTATTAAGAGTAGGGCCATAAAAACCTAATAAAGAAGCAGTAAGTTCTCTGTCAAGAGGATATGTAGTTCCTGCAAGTGCGCCAGCACCTAAAGGACAGTAATTCATTCTCTTGTAAATATCAGAAAGTCGGCTTCTGTCACGTTTAAACATTTCAAAGTAAGCACCAAAGTGATGAGCTACAGTAACAGGCTGTGCTTTTTGAAGATGTGTAAAGCCTGGCATATATGTTTCAAGATTTTCCTTCATAATACGGAGAATAACAATCATAAGCTCCTTAACTTCTTCGTCGACCTTTAATACTTCATCACGAGTATAAAGACGCATATCAAGAGCAACTTGGTCATTACGACTTCTTCCTGTATGAAGCTTTTTACCAACATCGCCAATTCTTTCAATAAGAGTAGCTTCCATAAATGTATGTATATCTTCATATTCGTCTGTTATTTCAAGTTTACCATTTTCAATATCGCTAAGAATACCTTTAAGACCGTCTTGAATTTGTTTGCTTTCTTCCTTTGTAATTATACCTTGATTGCCGAGCATATAAGCATGTGCAATACTTCCACGAATATCCTGTCTAAAGAACTTCTGGTCAAATGATATAGAAGCATTAAAGTTATTAACAAGTTGGTCAGTTTCTTTTGTGAAGCGTCCGCCCCAAAGTTTCATAATATTGTTCCTCCATGTGATTATTATAGTGTGCTTTAAATATTTTCATCATTCAAATCAATGTTGTCAAAATCGTCAATATCATCAAGATTAATTGGTGGCTCAGAGCTATTAATTGACAAATTGTCATTAACAACAGTGTCGTTAATTTCTGCTTGAGTCATTATAACTTTATTGTCGTGTTTAGCAATAAGTTCATCTTTTTCATTAATAAATTCTTGAATAAGAACAGGGAAACGTTTAGTATCAATTTTTCCTGTGTGACACATTTTTTTGAATAAATATACAACAATTAATATAATAATGCAAAGTATAGTGATAATGCAACCCTTAATAAGATTAACTGGTGTATATTTTAAAGTAATTTCGTGATTTCCACTAGTTACATCAAAAGCAAGAAGTGCGTCTTTTAAAGCATAAGTGTCAGTTTTCTTACCATCAACGTATACACTCCAACCACCGTCATAAGGAATTGAAAACATCATTGTACCGTCATAAGCTGCATTTACAGTGCCTTCAATCTTAGTGTTAGTATGATTAGTTACATTAAGTCCACATTCATTAAGCTTATTGTAAGCATCAATAAAGCGGTCTGTTTCAAGTGTGTATACAAGAAGTTCTTGAATATTACTATCAGCATAAGCTTCAATTTCATCATTAGGTGTAACATAACCAATGTCAAGAATACGATTGCCATTCTTTAAACCTGTGTAATTAGTAACAGTTCCATTAATACTAACACCTAACGACTCAATGTTACAATTTTCTAAGTAAAGATAAAGATGACCACTTTTTACAGGTTGAAATGTAATATCAGTTATAGTCTTATAATCGTAAGTTAATGTAAACATACTTGAAATACCGGTAGCTGTCTTTACGAAGCTGTTTTGGTTGTCAATTCCGTTATACATTGAATTAGGCTTCCACTCTGTATTAACGTCAGAATTTACAAGAAAACCAATAGGAAGTGTATAATTATTCTTATAAATAAACTCTCCGTCAGAACCCGTGTAATATGTCTGTAAGCTATCTTCAACAAGATGTTTGTTGCTTATTACATATTTTACAGAGAATAAAGAGTTAGTAAACATAGTAGCTCCGTTATAGCCATAAGCATTTGTTGAATGTTCAAAGCCTAAATAGCCAAAAAGTTCTGACATACCTGCGTTAGAAGTAGAAGAAAATGTTGATATACTACGGTAATTATGCCATGCACCGTCATTTTTAGAACGAGCACCGAATACTTTATCCATTCGATAAAGTGAGTCGTCTTCGCTGGCAACTGTGTCAGTAACAGTTGCAACTGCGTCATAGTCAATCAAATAGCCACTTCTACCAGTAACACCAAGACCTGTAGACTGCATATTAATAGTAACTTCTATTATACAAACTCCAAACGCAATAATTAAAAGAGCAGGATATTTCCAATCTCTCTTACGATGAAGATATAAAAGTAGTGCATAGATAAGTATAAATGCTCCACTAATATACACAACCTTAAAATCATAAGTTTTATCAACAGTAAATATCTGTTCGGCAATTAATAAAAATCCAATAGCAATCCACAAAGCAATACCAATCTGTTTTATAGGTGCTGACTTTATATTGTGAAAAGCTTCATAGCTCATTACAATTAAAAAGAAAATGTAAATGAAAGCTTGTCTACATGGCAAACTATTAGGAAAATGAAAACCATGCCATATAAAGTTAGGAATATTAAGGTTAAAGGCAATTAAGAAAATAAGCAAAATAACAGATTTTCCAATCTTTTCACGAGCAGGAATATTTTTATTCATCATATATAAAGGAATAAGAATAAATATGGCAACTCCGCAATATATATTAGGATAGTGTTCAAGTCCTAAGTGAACCGGTATATTAATAAGCTGTCGTGTAAGCATTTCAAGTACTGAGAAGTAGCTTGAAAGTGTCTGTGGAAATGAAATATCACTTGAAGCTGATAAACTAAAAGTATACATTTCTGGAAGTAATAAACAAGCTGAAAGACCACCTGCTAAAAGAGAGTAGATACACCAGTTAAGTGTTTTTTTGATATAGATTTTAGGGTGTTTAAGTCCATCATAGGCGATTATAAGTACCACAAAATAAATCACAACAGACATACACACCATAATTGCTATATAATAGTTAGTGTATATACAAAGTCCTAAGCTTATACAGTAAAGAAAACACTTGTTTTCATTTACAAGTCTTTCAAGTCCTAGCATTATAAGTGGAAGAAGTAATATACAGTCAAGCCACATAATGTTCCAGCTATAAGCTGCAACGTATCCAGAAAAACCATAGAATAATCCAAAGAGTGCAATAGAGCAGTTCTTAGTATTAAAGTGCTTTGAAATATAATATGTGATTAAAAGGCTTGAAGCAGCAAGCTTAATTATAATAAGTGAATTCATTATTTCAATCATATATTTTTGTGGGAATAATACAATAATCCAGTTGATAGGACTTGCAAGGTAATAGGCAAATAAAGATGTAAAATCAGTACCCATACCAATATTCCATGAGTATGTCAACCCTTCACCATTGCGAAGCTTATTCCAAAGCTCTGAATAGAAAGGTGCATACTGGTGATACATATCAGAACGCAGATAACAATTGTCACCAAATGGAAATATTCCCTTAATATAATAGAGAGCGATAAATATTATCACAGGAATTACAAAAGAAATAATAAATGTAATATTACCACTTGGAATATGTGAACCGTTATTATCTAATAGTCTGAACTTTTTTGTTTTTGAAGTAGTTGAGTTCACGAGTATCCTCCTAAAATGAAAGTTATTATTTGTCATTAGCAATACCCACTCAACACTACGCATACTCATTTATTGCTTTTTATCACATAGAAATAGAAATAGGACTTATTGGGTAGTATTAATATTTAATAATAAGAGTACAAATAGTATGTGCATTTAATGACATAATTACTATATATTTTACTATAATATGGTTACTATGTAAATATAATAATTTTTGAGTTTTGTATTTGTCCTATAATAAACTTTCGTGAGATATCAGTATAATATGAAACAATGAATGCACCATTTAAAGAACAATTGGCAAAATATGTATGACAGCGACAGACATACTTGTCTGACGAGGGGATACATACTTTGTTAATTGTCCTTTTACTGGTGTGTGACTGTTTTATATTATACTAATATCTTTCATAAACAATAAATAAGTCAAATACAAAAACTCAAAAATTATTAGCCTATTTCTAATAATAAAAAAAATAAATTAAAAATTAATAAAAATTTAACTTGTAATATTATATAAAATTAGGTAAAATTAAGGTCATGTACAAAGGGGAACTTATGCTTTATAACTTAAAGTATAAGGAGATACATTTATGAATAATATAATAAAAAAGTATAACGTATATATCAAAGTAGCAGTTCTTGCCATTATTATAGGTGTATGTGGTATTTTATATTGTATTCACAAAAATTCCAACAATAACAACAACGATATAACCATAGACATATCAAAGCAAAACAATACAGAAAAACAAATACTAGAAAAAGAAACACAAACTCAACAAACAAACACATCAGAAATAGTCAAAGAAAGCGAGTTGGCAACTGTTAATCAGATATATGTACATATATGCGGTTCAGTAAATAATTCGGGAGTATATATGTGTGATATTAATAGCAGACTGTTTGAAGTCATAGAGCTTGCAGGAGGTTTTACACAAGAAGCAGACGAAACATATCTTAACCTAGTAGAAAAGATAAGTGATGGTCAAAGGATATATGTTCCTAGCAAAGAAGAAGTACTAACAGGTAACATAGAAAATATATCACAAGTTAATAATAATCAAGCGCAAAGCAATATAGCTACAAGCCTTATTAATATTAACACAGCTTCAAAAGAACAACTTATGACACTTCCGGGAATAGGCGAAGCCAAAGCTTTAGATATTATAAGTTATAGAAGTACTAATGGCAATTTTAAAAACACAGAAGATATTAAGAATATTTCAGGGATAAAGGAATCGGCATATTCAAAAATAAAAGATTTGATATGTACATGACCTTAGATGAAAGGAAAAGAAAATGGCTAACAAGGTATTAGTGGTAGATGATGAAAAGTTAATAGTTAAAGGATTAAAGTTCAGTCTTGAGCAAGATGGAATGGAAGTAGATAGCGCTTTCGATGGTGAAGAAGCTCTTGAAAGTGCTAAAAATAACGAATATGATATAATACTTCTTGATATTATGCTTCCAAAGATGGACGGAATGGAAGTGTGTCAACGTATAAGAGAATTTTCTAACGTGCCTATAATTATGCTTACAGCAAAAGGTGATGATATGGATAAAATATTAGGTCTTGAATATGGAGCTGATGACTATATAACTAAGCCTTTTAATATACTTGAAGTAAAAGCCAGAATTAAAGCAATATTAAGACGTAATTCTCAAAAAAACACACAAAAGCAGAAGAAAAATGTTATAAATGCTGGAGATATGTGTATTGATATAGACAGCAGAAGTCTTAGCATTGCAGGAAAAGATGTATACTTAACAGCAAAAGAGTTTGACCTTGTTGAACTTTTAGCACTTAATCCGGGAAAAGTATACAGTAGAGAAAATCTCCTTAACACAGTTTGGGGATATGATTATCCGGGAGATGCAAGAACAGTAGATGTTCATGTAAGAAGATTAAGAGAAAAGATAGAAGAAAATCCAAGTGACCCTAAATATGTTCATACAAGGTGGGGCGTTGGGTACTATTTCCAGCATTAGTTAAAGGAAGCAGGGTAGTGATTTGTTAGGTAAAAAAAAGGATAATATTAAGACTCATAAACAAAAAAAATCAATGAAAGAAATTTTAAACAGTATTCATAGAAGTATCAAAAGTATACACTTATGGCTGTTTATTGTTTTGATGATGTTTTCAATTATACCTATGTTTGGAATGAGATGGATGATAGATTATTTCTATCAGCAAGAGTTTATAAGCGATGAAGTTGCCACAGTTCAGACAAAAGCGGCAGCGATAGCAGGAGAATTTAACGGCTATAATACTCTTGCGGAGGCTAAGGCAGCAGGTATATATGAACAGATGGTTAAGTTTTCAAATATTAATTCTTTAAGAATAAGAATTGTTAATACAGAATTTATAATAGAAATGGATTCGTATTCAATAGAAACTGGAAAGAATGTAATCAATTCGAGTGTTATTAGTACATTTAACAATAGAAAAAGCTACTCTGAAACAAATAGAAATAACGGAACAATAGAAGCAGTATCCCCAATTACTATTAATGGTAATATTATAGGAGTAGTAATTGTAGATACGGATATTTCAGAAGCAGTATCCTTTAAAGATGAAATATATGCAAAGATTAATATAGTAGTGATAGGAATAGTAGCTTTAATATTCACATTTGCATATATTATTGCAAAAATATTTGGCAGGTCATTTAAAAAAGCATTTGCAGTAGTTGCAGATATTGCTAATGGTCACATTGAAAAACGTATAGAGCCATCAGGAAGCACGGAACTTAAAGATTTTGCAGAGTGTTTTAATGTAATAATGGACAAAGCTTCCGCGCAAGACGAGAGCAGGCAGGAATTTGTTTCAAATGTATCACATGAATTAAGAACACCTATAACATCAATAAAAGTACTTGCAGATTCACTTAATATGCAGGATGATGTACCTGTTGAATTGTATAAAGAATTTATGCAGGATATAACAAAAGAAATTGACAGAGAAAGTAAAATTATTGAAGACTTACTTTCAATTGTAAGAATGGATAAGGCAGTATCTACACTTAATATAACTTCAGTTAATGTCAATGAATTGTTAGAAATGGTGCTTACAAGGCTTAAGCCGATTGCTGAAAAGAAAAATATAGAGATACTATTTGAAAGCTTTAGACCAGTAGTTGCAGAGATTGATGAAGTAAAGTTTTCACAAGTTATATCTAATCTTGTCGATAATGCAATAAAATACAATAATATTGATGGCTGGGTTCATGTTTCACTTAATGCAGATTATCAATATTTTTATATAAGAGTAGAAGATTCTGGAATAGGTATTCCACAAGAAAGTCAAGACATGGTATTTGAGAGATTTTATAGAGTTGATAAAGCACGTTCAAGACAGACTGGCGGAACAGGTCTTGGGTTATCAATTGTTAAAAAGATTATTCTTATGCACCACGGGACTATAAAGCTACATAGTGAAGAAGGTAGTGGAACTACATTTACTATGAGAATACCATTGAACTATGTTGAAAATAAAGAATAGACTTACATTAGACAGAAGTGAGGATATATGATTGTTAAAAAAATAGAGAGAGTTGCTGTATTCATATTTTTGAGTATGCTTCCATTAATGCTTATTGGCTGTGGCACAGAAAAGAAAAGTGGATATGTTGTATATTACATGAATGATGCACAAAATCAACTAGTTGAAGAATATATAGATATAGATGAAAGCTTATCAAAAGAAGATATGGCTAATATGTTTATTGAAAAAATGAATGAAGTACAAAAACAGGATGACTACAATGTTATTAAACCAGAAAATATTCAGATTACAGATTGTAATATTAATGGGAGTGTAGTTAATATATATTTTTCAAAAGAATACAATGAAATTAATAATGCAAGAGAAATACTGTTAAGAGCAGCAATGGTCAACACTATGATACAGATACCTGATATTCAGTATGTTAAGTTTTTTGTAGATGGAAAAGACGCAACGTACGATGACGGTACAATTATAGGCCTTATGGGCAAAGACGATTTTGTTTATGACAGTAATGAGATATTTGAGAGTGTTGAATGGAAAAATATAAAGATATATTATGCTAATAAGTTGGGTGATAAGTTAATTGAAAAAACAGAAAAAGTAGCTTATAGTAAGAATGTTTCATTAGAAAAAGTTGTGCTTGAAAAGCTAATTAATGGCGCTGATAATATAAATGAATTTTCAACAGTACCCAAAGACCTTAAGTTATTAGGTGTATCTACAAGTAATGGCGTATGTTATGTTAATTTAAGCTCAGTATTTTTAACGGAAATGGTAAATGTATCAGGTGAAGTGTCATTGTATTCAATAGTTAATTCATTATGTGGGCTTGATAATATTGACTCCGTAAAAATATTAATAAATGGAAATAGTTCTAAGACCTTTCGTGAAAATATAAACCTTGAAAATGAATATGTTTTCAATGAGTCATTAATAGAGGCTAAATAATATATTAAGAAAGGTGGAGATTGTATAAAAAGACCATTTGCATATACTGCCGTTGTGTGTATATTTGCTATGATATGTACATCAGCAGTATATGGAGTTATAATTATAGCACTGGCAATTATAAGCCTTGTTGCTTTAATGTCAGTGTTATATCTAAAAAAGCAATTATACTTAAACCGCATGATAAGCGGTATCTTTATTGTGATAGTAATTTTTGTCACATATCTTTATGGAATATCATATAAAAAAGTTCCCACTATTAATTCATACATAGATAGTAATAATGGAATTGAATGTAAATTAAAAGGCGTTGTTTCAGATATAAATAATAAAGAAACATATATACAGCTTCTTATTAAAGAAGCAGATATTACAATAAATACATCAAATGACACCACTAATACTATAAAAAATATCACAGTGCTTGCAAATACAAGCGAGAATTTAATAAAAAAAGGCGATGTTGTTAATGTTATAGGAGTAATTAAAACATTTGATAGTGCAAGAAATGAAGGCAACTTTGACAGTTTAACTTATTACAGGTCGATAGGTATTGATTATAAAGTAAGTGTTAAGAGTATAGAAGTTATTAAAAATACAAGAAGCGAATTGATGAAAAAGCTTGATACTATAAAGGCAAGACAAAGAGCTGTGTATACAAGTATAGCAGATAGTGATGACGCAGGCGTATTTATATCAATGGTGTTAGGTGATAAAAGTATTCTTGGCACAGACATTAAAGAAATGTATCAAAAAAATGGAATTTCACATCTTTTAGCTATAAGTGGTCTGCATATAAGTCTTATTGGTATGACAATATATAGTATTTTAAGAAAATTAAGACAATCCTTTATAACGTCATCAGTAGTAGCAGGATTTATTATTGTCTGTTATGGTATTATGACAGGTAATGCTATTTCAACGACAAGAGCTGTAATAATGCTTATTATATCGTTAGGGGCGCAGGTATTCGGTAGAGCTTATGATATAATTACATCACTTTCCGTATCAGCTATAATATTGATATATGACAATCCTTATGTAATATCAAATTCAGCATTTCAGCTTTCCTTTGGCGCAGTTTTAGGAATTGCCGTTGTATATCCGTCATTAAAATATATTTTAAATAATATGATTAAAAATCAAAAATTAGATAATGACGTTAATATTTTAATAATATATATATCTAAAAAAGTATGTATAGTCGTAGATGCACTATTAATAAGTATATCTGTTAATATTGTAACAATTCCTATTGTAATGTTCAATTACTTTGAATTTCCCCCATATAGTATAATTTTAAATCTTATAGTCGTACCTTTTATGTCCTTGCTTATGATATGTGCAGTTGTGGCAGGGCTTGTAGGTATGGTAAGCCTTAATGTGGCAACATTTATTATAGGCATATCACATTATATATTAAAAATTTATAATATACTGTGTACATATATGCAAAAGTTACCACATTCATTAATTGTAACAGGAAAACCAGAAATAAAAAATATAATAATCTATTATGTGATTACTATTATTTTTATAATAATAGTAAACGCAATCAAGTATATACAACAAAATGATGATATTAATAAAGAATTTAGTATAATAAAAGATAGGATTTCATATCTGTTTCAGTATAAATTTTTATGTGCTATGTTAGTTGTAGGATTTGCAATACTTATTAGTAGGCAAAAAGCTAATTTTGAAATAGATATGCTTGATGTAGGTCAAGGAGATTGTATATTTATGCAGACTGAAAATAATAAAACTTATTTATTTGACGGTGGAAGTACTGATATAAATGAAGTTGGAAAATATAGAATAATGCCATTTTTAAAGTCGAGAAAAATAACAACACTTGATTGTATAATGATAAGTCATTCTGACGCAGACCATATCAATGCAATAGTAGAATTAATAGATATGACTTGCGATACATTTTCTATAAAGAAAATAGTGTTGCCAGACATTAAAGCTAAACTTTCCGATAAAGCTTATTGTGAGCTTGTAAAAAAAGCCACTAAACAAGGAATTGATGTAGAATATATAAGCGCAGGAGATATTATTTTTAATGGAAATATAGTTAAAGAAATTAACGATATAAATAAACTAAAAGCTAATAATAAAGATACAATAATTGAGTGTATACACCCAACACCACAGTATGATTATTCCTGTGCAAATGACTATTCAGCCGTATATATGGTTACTTATAATAAATTTAAGACATTAATGACAGGAGATATACAAGAAGCTGCCGAAAAATACATAATTAATAATCAGGCTTTAAGTGAAATCTCAGTGCTAAAGACAGCTCATCATGGTTCATCTACTTCAAGTAATGAAGAATTTTTAAATATAATAAAGCCAAAAGTTGCAATTATTTCTTGTGGAATAAATAACAGATACCATCACCCATCACAAAAAATTATAGAAAGATTTAAAGCCTTTAATATACAGACAAAAATAACACAACAAGAAGGACAGATAAAAATATGCTCAGATGGCAATTCATTTCAAGTAAAAGGATTTTTAAATAAATAATTTTGACATAACTAAATTTGGCATATATAATTTAAAGTAAATTAGGCATAAATAGGAGTAGTTATGAAAGTTATAAATGAACATATAAAAAGTGGTGAGTACTCAAGTGTGTACTTAATATATGGTGAAGAAGATTATTTAAAAAAGCAGTATAAAGATAAGCTTAAAAATGCGATAATTGGCGAAGATACTATGAATTATTCGTATTTTGAAGGCAAAGAATGTACAGCAAAAGACATTATACAAATGGGTGATACATTACCCTTCTTTGCAGACAAAAGGTTAATAATTATAGAAAATAGCTCATTTTTTAAAAGTGCCAATGATGAAATGGCAGATTATTTAAAAAATACTCCAGATTATCTTATTATTGTATTTATAGAAAGTGAAGTGGATAAGCGAAATAAAGTTTATAAGGCTGTCAATTCTAATGGCTATATATGTGAAATGAAGCAACAACCAACTTCTGTACTTATCAAATGGATAGCGGGCATTTTAAAGAAAGAAGAAAAGACAATTGACAGACAAGCAATCGAGCTTTTACTTTCAAAGACGGGTGCTTCTATGGATAATATAAGAAGCGAGTTAGATAAGCTTATAAGCTACTGCCTTGATAAATCAGAAATAACACAACAAGATGTTGAAGCTATATGCACAACACAGACAGTAAGCAGAGTATTTGACATGATAACAGCTATTGCAATGAAAAGACAACATCAAGCCCTTGAGTTGTATTATGATTTACTTACATTAAAAGAACCACCGATGAGAATACTTTATTTAATCGTAAAGCAATTCAATGGAATATTACAAGTTAAAGAAGAATTAGCAGATGGAATGGGAAATGCGCAAATAGCGTCAAAGATGGGAGTAGCACCGTTTATTGTAGGAAAATATGTTACTCAGGCGAAGTATTTTTCAATTGATGAGATTAAACAAGCGTTAAATGATTGCGTTGACGTTGAAGAACGAGTAAAGAATGGTAAATTAGAAGATAAGATGGCAGTAGAGCTTATTATTATAAAATACAGCAAAAAAAGATAAGAAAAATAAATAAACAAAAAAACCGATGCGAGTGGGTGACAGCATCGGTTTTTGTTATTTTGTCTTATTAAAGAATTAAGCTAATGTGTTTACAGCCTTTGTTAAACGAGAAACCTTTCTAGCAGCTGTGTTCTTGTGGAAAATTCCCTTAGAAGTAGCCTTAGAGATTTCAGCGATAGCTACAGGTAAAGCTTCCTGTGCAGCAGCCTTATCACCAGCAGCAACAGCAGCGTCAACCTTCTTAATGTAAGTCTTTACTCTAGACTTGATAGCCTTATTTCTTTCTGTTCTTGTTTTTGTTGTTAATACTCTTTTCTTAGCAGATTTAATGTTAGCCAATCCGTACACCTCCAAAAATATTATTTATTATTATAATTCATTTTATCTGTTTTGCATTAAAGCCGGACACGGACGTTCTAATGTAAACATACTATTGTATTTTATAGTATGAATTGGTGTATGTCAATAAGTTTTGACATTTTTCTTAACAAATTTTTGTATGAATTGAAATACAATGTAAACAAAACAAAAATAAAGTGAAAGTATATTAATTACAAATTGTATAAAATAAATGTGATTACAAATAATACAAATATAAATTGATTATAAGTTTTGGCATTTAACGGATTAAGGAGAGTATCATGTTTAAAAAAGGTAGTAAAAACTGTATAAAGCAGGAACATTTTGAAGTAAGAACCGACCTTGCACTTGAAGTAAATGAAGAAGTAAGTGGAAGTGAAGGAAAATTAAATGGTGTTATTGTTGACAATGATATAGACAAAGAAAGCAATATAAAAATAACAACACTAAAAATAACTAATTCTCATGGTGCAAAAATTCTAGGAAAAGCGATGGGTACTTATGTAACAATAGAAGCGGAAGAACTTAGCAATTGCGATGAAGATTATTCAAAAAAGGCTTCGGATATACTGGAAATCTATATAAAAAAACTCCTTGATGGCATGATACCCAATACATCAAAGTGTTCACTTCTTATAGTAGGTCTTGGAAATAGACAAGTGACAGCCGACGCACTAGGCCCGCTCGTTGTTGAAAATTTATCAGTTAATCATCACATTTATAAAGATAATACAGTTACACTTGCAGCATTAAGTCCTGGTGTTATGGCACAGACAGGCATGGAAACGGCTCAGATTATAAAAGGAATAGTAAAAGAAACAATGCCAGACGTGGTAATAGCAATAGACGCACTTGCGGCAAGAGATAGCAAAAGGTTAAATACTACTATTCAGATATCAGATAGGGGGATTAATCCCGGTTCAGGCGTAGGAAATCATAGAGTAGGAATTACAAGGGAAAATATAGGTGTCCCAGTTCTAGCGATTGGAGTACCAACAGTAATAGACGCACCTACAATTGTCAATGACACTATGGAAAATCTTATCAGCCTATTAGCGCAAGTAAAAGAGTTAGAAAGTGTAGCAGATGTGTTAAGCGAATACACACCATCAGAAAAGTATAGCCTAATCAAAGAAATAATTGCGCCAGAAATGTCTGAAATGTATGTAACACCTAAAGATATTGACGCAAATATAAAAATCATAAGTTATATACTTTCTGATGCTATTAATCAAGTTGCAGGAATTGGTTAAAAAAGTGATATATAAGTATTTGATAGAATATATTAAATAAGATAGTTAAGTTACGTTGGCGAGTATAAATCAATATAAAGAGGGGATTTGCCGTTGAAAAACAAGTACAGGCTTATTATAAGTATTTTTATATTATCAATTGTGTATTTAACAGTAATGTTATTGAATAAATCGGACATATTAACAATATTTTCAACAATAATACAAAGTGAAATATTAAAGACCTCACTTCCGTCATACTCTTATCTTGAAAAGGTTGAAGATAATTGTGACTTTAGTATAGTTTCTGCTATTTTAAATGATATATATCCGATGAATGAATATTTACTTGCTAATGAAAATAGTGAAAGTAATACAATATATGATGACAAAAATAACGAAATAGCTACACAGGATAGCCCCAATAATACATCAGCAGATACAACACAAAACAATGAGAATACTACAATGCAAAATACGGTACAAGAAAGTCAAAGTACAAAAGAAAATGAAGTTACAACACTTGATAATAATAATTCTAATGTAAGTGAAGATGAAGAAGTAAAGTCAGCCATAAGTAGAAACGTTATTACAGGAAATGTTTTTTCAAAGGAAAATCTTGTGGATTATAATTTTACACATAATAATTTTTATACGGTAACAAGTATAACTTCACTTACATCACAGATTTTAAGACCAGCAGAATTTCTTGAAAAAGATATGACAATATCACATAATGCCGATACACCACAAATTTTAATATTTCACACACATTCTCAAGAAACATTTGCCGATTCAATAGATGGCGATGTGTCAACCACAATAGTTGGAGTGGGGGATTATTTAACCAAACTACTTACTGAAAAGTATGGTTATAACGTTATTCACGATACAAGTGTATATGACTATGTAGACGGAAAGCTTGACAGAAGTAAAGCTTATACATATGCAGAAAATGGAATTGCAAATATTTTAAATCAAAACCCATCAATAGACGTTGTAATCGACCTTCACAGAGATGGTGTAGCAGAAACTACAAGGCTAGTAACTAATATAGATGGAAAACAGATGGCAAAGGTTATGCTATTTAATGGGTTAAGTTATAGTGTAAGAAATGGAGATATAGGTTATCTATACAACCCTTATAGAGATGACAACTTAGCAATGAGCCTTCAAATGTATCTCTTAGGTCAAGCCTATTATCCCGATTATTTTAGAAGAATTTATGTAAATGCGTATAGATACTGTCTACATGAAAGAGGAAAGTCAATGCTAATAGAAGCAGGAGCGCAGACAAATACATTTGAAGAAGTAAAAAACGCAATGGAGCCACTAGCCGACTTACTCGACAAACTACTAAAAGGAGAAAAAGCATACTAACCCCACCAACCCTACCAAACACTCCTATTAAAAACCCATCAATATCCCCTAATAAACAAATATTTTTAGCAACTTAATGTTCTTTTTTCTGGTGTGTGTTTGCATATATACTCCTGCTATCTTCAATACCTAAATCTTCACTATTATACAATTGACTTTTCTTAAATAAAATAATAAAATTATAAATTAGTAAAACGATAATAAAGTCATTTAATTGACAGAATGGAGTGTATTATGAAATTAGATAATTTACAACCAGCAGAAGTTTTTAAATATTTTGAAGAAATATGTTCAATTCCACATGGTTCAAACAACGTAGAAAAAATAAGCAATTACCTTGTAGATTTTGCAAAAGAGCATAACCTAAAGTATCGTCAAGATGAAAGCTTTAACGTAATTATATGGAAAGAAGCTAGTGCAGGCTATGAAAACTATCCTAGTGTAATCTTACAAGGTCATATGGACATGGTAGCCGTAAAAGAAGATACAAGCAGTAAAGATATGGAAAAAGACGGTCTTGATATCTTCGTTGATGGCGACTTTATCAAAGCCGATAAGACATCACTTGGTGGCGATGACGGTATAGCTGTTGCTTTCGCACTTGCAATAATGGCATCAGATACAATTAAACACCCAGCAATAGAAGCAATATTTACTGTAAATGAAGAAATTGGAATGTTAGGGGCAGCAGTTATAGACGTATCAGATTTAAAGTCACGCCTTATGCTTAATATTGATTCAGAAGATGAAGGAGTATTCACAGCAGGTTGTGCAGGCGGTGCAGTAGTTGAGTGCTACTTACCATTGACAAAATCTCCATCAAATGGAGTAAAAGTATCAATGAATATCGCAGGACTTACAGGTGGTCATTCAGGTGTAGAGATTATATGTCAAAGAGCTAATTCAAATATACTCACAGGAAGAATATTAAACAGATTAAGAGAAAGCTTTGAATTTGGAGTTATTGATATTAATGGCGGTGAAAAAGACAATGCAATAGCTAAGTTTACATCAGTAAATTTAGTAGTTGATGAGTATGATATAGAAGAATTTAAGAGTACATTAGATTCAATTATAGAAGAAATCAAAAATGAATATCAAATCACTGACCCAGATATGAATATAACTTATACAGTTGCAGATAACAGTGACAATTATGATTGTTTTGAACATGATTGCTTGTCAAATGTAATCACAGCTTTAAATATGCTTCCTAATGGTATAGCAAAAATGAGTCTTGAAATACCTGGTCTTGTACAGACATCGGACAATATAGGTATAGTAAAGACAACTGATGACAGCATTTGTATATTCTGCTCAGTTAGAAGTTCTGTTGAAAGTGAAAAAGAATGGCTTATCAATAAAGTAGTAAGTTTTATTGAATTTTTAGGAGGTTTCTGCAAGATAACAGGCCCATATCCAGCTTGGGAATATAAGTCACATTCTCCATTAAGAGAACACATGATAAGACAGTATACTAAGTTATATGGTAAAGAGCCAGTAGTAGAAACAATTCACGCAGGTGTAGAATGTGGAATAATAGCCGATAAACTTCCGGGACTTGACTGCATATCATTCGGGCCAGATATAATAGATATCCATACAACAAAAGAAAAGTTAAGTATTTCATCAGTAGAAAGAACTTGGAAATTAATACTTTCAGTTCTTGAAAACATTAACGAAGTAAAATAATTATTATAAAGTGATATAGATTATATTCACATATAAAAACAGATGTTAAATTTTAGAGTATATGGTAAAAGCTTAGAAATACTTAGTTTTTATCCATCGACTGTAAAATTTAACATCTGTTTTTGTATGTGCTAATAACTATGATATAGATTATAATAAGATATTCGCCAACGCATTAACTGCCTCATATATTTTTTCCGTTTCTATTGCCGAATAATTCATAATCAGTGTATGTTTAACAGCATTAGCCTTATTATAGTAATACTGCGACAGACACGATATCTTAATATTATGCTCGGCTGCCTTTTTAATAAGCTCATCGTCACTAAGATTAGTATTTAAAGCCATAAGAAAGTGAAGTCCTGCGTCTTTTTCTTGAATTGTAACTTTCTTAGAAAGAGAACTACTATCAATAGCAGATATCATAGTATCACGTTGCTTCTTATAAAATATTCTCATATGATTTATATGCTTTTCAAAATATCCATCTGTAATAAAACGACAAAGTGTGTATTGCTCAAAATTAGAAACAGTACAAGAGTAAAAATAAAGTTTCTTATAAAACAATTCCATTAATGGCATAGGAAGTATCATATAACTTATTCTTATAGTTGGAGTAAGACTTTTAGTAAATGTATTCATATAAATAACTTTATCAGATACATCAATGCTTTGTAGCGATGGTATAGGCTTACCCATGAGCCTGAATTCACTGTCATAATCGTCTTCAATAATAAATCGGCTGTCCTTTTTAGAAGCCCAGCTTAAAAGCTCATATCTACGACTGACACTCGTTACAATACCCGTAGGGTAGTGGTGCGAGGGTGATATATGTATTACATCAGCTTGACTATTATTAAGAAAATCAATGTCAATTCCATCATCATCAATAGGAATACTTACACAGTTTACATTATTAACCTCGTATATCTGACGTATCTTACTGTAGGCGGGGTCTTCAACAGCAAATGTATTATTTCTTCCTAAAAGATTAATCAAAAGACTATAAAGATATTCTGTACCAGCTCCAACAATAATTTGCTCAGGTAGTATATTCATACCACGAAAGTCATATAAATGCTTAGCTATTGCCTTTCTTAAAGGATAAACACCTGCTGAATCGGACGGTGTAGTCATGTCGTAAGTTTCATCAGCAATAACATTTTTCATAAGCTTTGACCATGTATAGAATGGAAAGCTTCCAGTTAAGGTCTTATTAGAAGTAAAATCATATTTATATTTTACAGTAGTATCTTTAGTAAAATTTTTATTAGTAACTTGAGTATTCTTAATATGTGAAGTAGGTGATATAATATTTTTTTCTATATCAGCTACATAAAAGCCCCTTTTAGGAACAGAGTATATGTACCCTTCAGCGATAAGCTGGGCGTATGCGTTTTCAACAGTAATAGTGCTTACACCTAAGTTTTTAGCAAAACTCCTTTTTGAAGGAAGTTTATAACCGGCGCAAATTTCATTTCTTAAAATATCATTTTTAATACATTTGTATAAATATTCATAAAGGCTGTCATTGCCTGTATTTTCAAAAGAATAAGTCAACATACATTTCTCCAGTCGTATTGATAAATAATGTTAATATTATATATTTAAAGTTGTATAAATAGCAACGATTTTATGTAAAATTATAGTATAAAGCTTTATTATTAGAATTTTTAGAGTGATGAAAATATTAACTTGCCAATATATCTATAATTATAAAAATATACTTGACAAATAGTAAAAATAAATATAATATATAAAATATACTAAAAAAATATAAAGGAGAACATATGGAATATTGTGAATTTGTAGAAGCTGTCAAGCTTGAAGTTGAAAAAAGGCTTGAAAAAGAAGAAAAGTTATTTATCAATCATGTTATTAAAAACAATGGCTGTGAGATGGACGGTATTGTAATTATGAGAGATGATGATAACATTTCGCCGAATATATATCTTAATCCATTCTATAATGAATATGAAAATGGTATGAGTATACAAGATGTTTCTAATAATATAATCGAGTTTTACAATAATAACAAAGGACAAATAAGTATCAACTCTCAATTTTTTCTTGATTTTGAAAATATAAAAAAGACAATTGTTTATAAAGTAATTAATTATGAGAGTAATAAAAAACTTCTTGAAAAAGTACCACATAAGAAGATATTAGATTTGGCAGTCGTGTATTACTGTTTATTAGAGCAATTTGAAGATATGAGTGTAATATCTCTTATATACAATGAACATATAAAGGCTTGGAAAATTACGCAAGATTATATTTATAAAGTAGCAAGAAAAAACACTCCGAAGCTTCTTAAATATTCAATTAAGTCAATGACCGACATGGTTATTGATAAATTTAAAGACGATTTTAAATTAAAATTTAATCAAACCGAATTAAAAGAACTAAAACAAAATGATATGTTTATATTAACTAATGAAAGCAGACTAAATGGGGCAACTTGTATGTTATATGAAAATGTATTAGATAAGTTTGCTAATGAAATTAAAAGTGATTTGTATATACTTCCATCATCAATACATGAAGTGATAATCTTACCAAAGAAAGAATGGTATAAAAAGTCTGATTTGGAGAGTATGATTAATGAAGTAAATACAGATAATCTATCAGTTGATGAAATATTATCAGATAGAGTCTATATGTTTGAAAGAAAAAATGGAATACTAACAATGTAATTTATATCTTAATCTTATCTTATAGTTTTAAGTTATTTATAAATTCCCGAATAATTATTAATTAAAAATGTACATAATGGGATTTGAACCCATGGTCTTTCGCTCCGGAGGCGAACGCTTTATCCGCTAAGCTATATGTACATATATATTGTCATTAAAGTTTTATAATAACAACTAACATATAATATTATATTATTTTATTTTATGCAATATGTTTTATAATTAATTATATTTCATATTCAATAAAATAATATTTATTTGACAAAAAAATATAATATGATAATATTTAATTGTGTGAAATTATTGCAATAATTAAAAAAGTGTATTATCTCTAAAATTTTTAAAAGTCTAAATAAATTTCCCACTTTGTTTTTACTAGGTAATGTAACAACCATAAGGTATCGCAATATTCGTTGTTGGCGAATGTCGTGTAAATTAAAAATTATGTACAATTAGTGCAGAGTAAGGAGAAAACTATGATAAGAAAACATTTATTCAAAACCGTAAAAACTTTAACAGCAGCAACATTAATAGCCTTAGGTGTAATGGCAGGTTCGGTTGCAACAGAAAGCACTGTAACAGCCTATGCCTTTGAACACCAGTCTTACACAGACAGCACTGGTTATTCATTAAGATTAGATGGTGACACATGGCATTGCTATGACTCTAACGGTCAGATTGACTATAATTACGATGGACTTGTCTTAAATGACTTCGGTTGGTGGAAGGTATCTAATGGGACAGTGGACTTTAGTTTCACAGGACTTGCACTTAATCAATATGGTTGGTGGTATGTAAACAACGGAAGTCTTGACTTTACATATACAGGCATGGCAGAAAATGAATACGGCTGGTGGTATGTGACTAATGGAGCTGTTGACTTTAGCTTTAATGGAATGGCGTTAAATGAGTATGGTTGGTGGTACTTAAGCGGTGGTACAGTTGACTTCTCATATAATGGCATGGCAGAAAATAATTACGGTTGGTGGAAGATAACTAACGGAGCAGTAGATTTTGGCTTTAATGGTATATCTTCAAACAAGTATGGAAGTTGGAAGTTAGCAGGTGGAACTGTAGACTTCGGCTTTACGGGAAGCTATGAATATGCAGGTAAAACATATGAAGTAGCAGGTGGATATGTAGTATCTAATGTAGATAATAATACATCAGATAATGCAGGTAATAACAATAACAATGCAGATAATAGCAATATAGGCAATAATACACCTGAAGAAGCTAAGACAGGAAAGCTTGAGCTTGTAGACGGTCAGTGGTTATACATGGTAGATGGAAAAGTTGATACATCATATAACTATATGGCAGAAAACGATTACGGTTGGTGGAAAGTAACTAACGGTGTAGTAGATGTAAACTTCGCAGGAATAGCTGAAAAGGAAGATGGAACTAAGTGGTTATTCTCTGGTGGATACTGGGGAGATGAATATGATTGTCGTCTTAACACGAAGTACATCGGAACAGTAATCGTAGACGGTGTAGCATATGATACTAATAGAGGTTATATCACTCCAGCTAAGGAAGATATTACTAAGACTTATTATTTAGAACCCGATGAACATTCAACTTATAAAGATATCAATATGAATAGATGGTCAAGGGGTAAATACGTTAAGAGTAAAGATGGTATCATTTATCAAATGGACTATGAACGTGGTGGTAGGTACTTCTTTGATGTAATGGGTGATTATGATAAAGAAAGTAACTCATTCATCAATACAATTTGTTGGGGTCGTAAGCAGTTCTTTGACTAAAATTTTTATATAGTATCTATATTCATATAATCACATAATGTGTATTCTATTATCTGTCATTCTTTGTGTAAAAAAGAAAGGCAGGTATCCAGATTGGATAAATTCAAAGAGATTATTAAAAATAAAAAAATAACGGTGGCAGTACTTATGGTACTGCTCGCCGTATTTGTGCTTAGTGGAATTACTTTCTTATATATTAAGAATATCAAGCAGCCACAAGATACAGTTAATGTTAAAACTAAGCAGACAGAGCTTGGAAAATACGTCAGTCAACATCTGTCAAATGAAAAGAAAGACGTAACAATAGCCGTAGTCGATTCGGGTATCAATAACAATGAAACATCAGTCGATGAAAGAATTATTGGTGGGTATAACTTTACATCTGAAAAAGATATGACTGACAACTTCTATCATGGCAAGTTTATCAATAACCTTATAGTATCTGAAACTGATGAACATATCAAATTATTTCCTTTAAAAGTTGCTGATAAAGATGGCAATATTGAAGCAGAAAATGTAGCTCAAGCCATAGACTATGCGATTGAAAATGGTGCAGACGTAATTAACATATCAATAAGCATGAACAATGACAATTATACATCTATTGCGGAGTCAGTGCGTAGAGCTTCGGATAGCGGTGTATATATAGTATTTTCAGCAAGCAATACAAAAAAAGAAATTACAGATAACCCATTTGCAGATATAAAAAATGTATACATAGCAGGAGCTTTTGAAAATGATAACACTTTAGCAGGGTATTCTGATTATGGAAGTGGAGTAGATGTATACAGTTATGGTAGCTTTAGTTCTTTTAGTGGTACGTCTTATGCCACAGCCCGAATAAGTGCTACAATAGCAACAATGCTTGAGAATGGTATATCAGATGTAGAAAGTGTTATATCTGAATATTCAGACACTTCTAATGATATGTGCTTTGTAAATCTTACAGAGTATGAAGAAGGTGTTACCAAAGCAAAAAGTGAGTATGATTTAGGATATGATATATATACTTTTGGTTGGCGTGATAAGACAGAAGATGAGCTTATTAATTACTTTAGTCTAACTGACTCATCAATTGTAGGTGGCTTTTTAAAGAGTTTGTCGGAAGCTGAGCTTGAAGAATTAAAGGAAAAAGCCCCTTTTATTAATAATAATGTAACTGTACAACAGTTTTCAAATACCGTATCTGATAATGAAGCTGAATATACAGAAATCTCATCAGAAGAAGTAAATTATATTGACTATTATATTGATAAATTTGAGCAAAATAATAAAGAATTATCTTTATCGGGTAATGCAGGTTTTGCAGTATGTGCAAGTAACGAGAGTTTATTTTGGTTGGCTTCTGCAGATGGCGATTCTGCAGATGGCGAAATGCACGCAGAATATAAAATATCTGGATTGGGTGATTTGTATACTGCTGATAATAGAGGAAATAGTAATATAGGACTTTCATTAAACACAGCAAATGATGATAATCATAGATTAATACAGTCTACAAGACAGGTATATAAAGATTCAAGTCCATCAATGAGCGCACCTAATATAAAGGATATAAATACTTATATATCTTCAGTACAGGCTTATCATACAAGATGGGTAAGACAGTCAGATGGCATGGAATTAGAAAATACATATCATTCTGAATTTATAAATGAAAGAAATAATTTTCCTATCAATTATGGTCTTAATATCAACTTTGACAATGTAAATGTAAAAGATGGTTATTATGTAAATGCAAATAGTATAGGTATATATAAGATAGGTAGTAACAGACATGAGATAGGTTGGTCTTACAATCACCTTTATAATTCAAATCAACAGTATTATACAACTTTAGGGTATGCACCAGGTCATTATCTTCCTGAGAGTATAAGCTGGAAGGGGCATTTTATGAACTTCAAACAGCTAGATTTTTGTACATTAGAATATGGAGCAGAAGGTGATGTTGGAAAGTCTATATATGCTTTCCGTATGTCAGACAGAGATAGCTTTACAGCAAGTAATTCCACAATGACACTTAACTCCGAAGGCTTTTACTTAAGTGGAACAACTTGGGTCGATGAATATAACCCTACCACAGAGATACAGATGTCTAATGACCCTATGGAGTTCGTTCTTCCAGTAGTACAAGCTAATTATATAATCAATTACAATAGTAATGGTGGCACAGGAAGTATATCAGAAACAGTTATTCATAAGTATGATAACTTTACCTTAAGTGATGGTACAGGCTTTGAAAAGACAGGGTATAAGTTTAGTCATTGGGCAGTAATAAGGCAGTCAGATGGTAAGATATTTTGTAAAGACGGACAGTGGCATAATTTTAATACTAATCCCGACGCTTACGCATTAGACAGTAACAACTGGGCAACATATGAAAAAAATGCAGCTTCTAATATGAATAACGCATGGGTTAATCCTAGTTACACAGGAGATGATACATTTACATTCGTAGCACAGTGGATGAGTAAGCCGGTAGAATCATCTGATGTAAGTTACAGAGTAGAGCATTATCTACAAAATGCAGATGGTTCATATACATTAAAAGAAGTTGCAACAAATACTGCTAAGATTGGTGCAACTGTAACAGGCACAGTAAAGAATTATGGTTCAAGCTTATATGTAAGTCCGTCAGCAAAGTCAATTAATTTACAAAAAAGTATTTCTTCAAACGTAATAAGATATTATTATGCACGAACCACCTATAAAATTGATTTGACAAGTGATAGTGGTATAGACTATACGGCGCATTACAGTCTTACAGATAATAAGACCAAAGATAGTTATAGATGGGGTGAAAGTGTTGTAATTAATGCTTATGCAAAGGATAAGTATGAATTTACAAAGTGGACAGGGGTAAGCGATATAACAGAAAAGCGATATGCCTTTACAATGCCACAAAGCACTGTAAAACGTTATGCAAACACAAAGCAGACAAAAGAAACAGTTACTATTCAGTATTATCTACAAAATGCAGATGGTTCATATCCAACTAGTCCTAATGCAGAAAGTTCAATTCTTGTCGATATAGGAAAGTCCTATACTTGCCCTATAAAAGAAGACACAAAAGCAACAGCCGTTAATTTTAATAAGAAATACTATAACTTACCAACATCAAAGACAATCACTGTAAAAGTAGGCAGCTCAAACAACATAGTAAAATATTATTATACAAGAACGACCTTTAAAGTGAACTTATATAATGATGACGGTATAAGTGAAGTAAGACACTTTAGTGTTACTGACAGTGCTGTAAAAGATAGTTATAGATGGGGGGAATGGATAAGAATTAATGCTGATGTAAAATACGGTTACGAATGGAGTAAGTGGTCAAGGACAGGTGCAAGCGACATAACAGAGAAAAAATATGAGTTTGCAATGCCAACGAGTGATGTGTATAGAAAAGCGAATACAATTGAATTGATGGCTTCTTATAAAGTTAAGTACTACTGGCAAAATGCAGATGGAAGTTATTCTGAAAAGAAAGACTTAGAAGTAAATGGTACAGCTAGAATAGGCTCAACAATTAATGCAGCAACACTTGTTTATGAACAAGAGTCAGACTCAGAAAAACTTGACCCAACAGTAAACAAAATGACGCAAAGTCGTTATTATCCTACAACAGATAAACAAACTATGCTTACACAAAAAGCTACAATTACAATAAATCCTGATACTACTAAAAATGTAGTGACTTACTATTACAATAGAAAAACTTATCCGATGAAATTAGCTTACAATGAGGGTATTACGGGAATAACTCATTATAGTTACACAGACAATAAAACAAAAGACAGTTACAGATGGGGCGAAAAGGTAAAACTTGAAGCTTCTGTAAAAGACGGTTATACATTTAGCAAATGGACAAGTAATGCAGCACATAATCAAGCTAAATACACTAATCCATATGAATTTACTATGCCTGTCGTCTTTGTAGATAGAATAGCTAATGCCACCCCTAACACAATTAAGGTTACATTAGATAATCAAGGCGGTACAAAGGCTGATGGTGGCTTAGATGCTTATTATTATATGTACAATACTAAAAAAACATATAGCAATACTAGCGAAGATATTTATTATTATAATAGTAGCACAATGAACGAAAACTCATGGATAACACGTTTAAAAACGCCTACAAAAAAAGGACATACATTTGGTGGCTATTACACAGAAAAAGACGGTAAAGGCACTCAATACGTCAGAGCCGATGGTACATTTACTAATAGCTTATATAACACTGTAAAAAGTAATATTACATTATATGCAAAATGGAAAAAACAATCGTATTCAGTAACAATACAACATTATATAATGAACACATCAGGCGAATATCCATCGTCACCCGATAGTACTTTAACTATTGACAATCAATTATATGAAACTATATTAAACAATGAAGATTATAAAGAAAGTTCATTTTTAGTAAAAAATGGAATTGAATATGATAAAGAAAAGACAGGCGATATAACTAAAGTAACAGGTAATACAACAATAAAACTGTATTATAAAAGAATACAACATACAGTTACATTTAATGTGGCTTATAATGGCGGAACTTGGTTAGATAATAATAAAGCAGATAAGAAAGTACAGATTTATTATGGTGCAAAAGTAGCTCTTGATACATATAAAGCAATGAAATCAAATGATTTTTCATTTATAGGCTGGAATAAAGATAAAAATACAGAACAAGTGTTAGAAGAAGTAAATATGGGAACAAGTGATATAACATTTTATGCAGTATATAAAAAGACCTTGACAGCAACATTTACAGACAGTAAAGGCACAACGACAAGAAGTGTTGATATATATAATAATAAAACAAGTGGAATAGTGGGAGTGCCAAAGATAGCTTCATATACAGATTGGGCAGATAATGAAGTACAAGCTTGCGATAATGAAAATAATTCAATTGACGAAAAGGAAAATATTGTATCAGAATATAAAATTGTAGGTTATAATAGTATTAAAGAGATTAATAAAGATAATGCTACAAATGCAGAAATAGGTGTAAATGAGAATACAATTGTACTAACAGAAAACAAAGCTTATTATGCTGTGTATTCATCGACAGTAAAACTTTCGTATGTATTAAATGGTGGAATATCAAATGATACAACAAAAGTTGTAACCGACAATGTGTATTGTAACGCCTATAATCTTGAAGAAATAAAGGGAAAGAAATTAAATCTTGCACAATGTATAAAGCCTGAATATGATGAGAACGGTTATATATATTCTTATAAATTCGTAGTGTGGGCAGAAAATAGTATTGATGGTGGCAGATTTTCGCAAAATTCTGAATATATATTAAATAAAAATACAGTTATGCACGCAATATGGGACGAAGAAATACAACCAATAGAATACGATATATCATTTGATGGAAATGCAGGAACATCTGTAAATAACATACCTGATACAATACATACAAAGTATGATAAAGAAATAACAATTTCCGAAAAAATACCAGAAAGAACAGCATTTACATTTCTAGGTTGGAACACAAGACAAGATGGAGCTGGAACAATGTATCAGCCATTAGACAAAGTGAAAAATCTTACAACCGTTAGAGATGACACTGTTAAAATGTATGCACAATGGCAAAAGAAAAAAATAAGAGTTGTAAAGATAGCATCAACTTGGTATAACGACACAATGGTAAGAAGAACCGAAAATGATGAGGACTGGTATAATTCTTTCGGACATTTGACCGTTGATGAGATAGTAGCCTATAAAGACGAAGATTGCGAAATGATATGGAATATTGACAATCAAGGAAATATTACAAGAGTCAAATAAAAAATAAAAACACAACAATATCTAACTTGAGTTTTTTAACATTTTTTGTTAAAATTATTACTTAAAGTATAAAGAAGTATTGTAAACTAGTTATGAGGTATAATTTTAATGGAAACTAGAATTAATAAATATTTAAGCTCAGTTGGATATTGTTCAAGAAGAGAAGCCGATAGGCTTGTTGAATCAGGTAGAGTAAGTATTGACGGTGTAACTGCTAAGATGGGTAGTAAGGTGGTAGAAGGACAGTGCGTCAAGGTCGATGGAAAAGATATACAGATAGAAGAAGAAATGATATTGCTTGCATTTAACAAGCCCGTTGGAATAGTATGTACTACAACAGACAAGCAGGGAAAAGATAATATTGTAGATTATATCGGTTATAATAAGAGAATATATCCTATAGGAAGATTAGACAAAGACTCTAATGGACTTATCTTAATGACTAATAATGGCGAAATAATGGATAAAATATTGCGTTCAACAAATGGTCATGAAAAAGAATACATTGTTGAAGTTAATAAAGACATTACAGACGATTTTGTTAAGAAAATGTCAGATGGCGTTTACCTTAAAGAGCTTGAAAGAACTACTAAGAAGTGCTTTGTAAAAAAAGAAGGAAAACGTACATTTAGAATAATTCTTACACAAGGACTTAATAGACAGATACGAAGAATGTGTGAAAATCTAGGCTTTAAAGTTGTATCCCTAAAAAGAATTAGAATAATGAATATATGTTTAGGCGATTTAAAAGAAGGAAGTTATAGAAAAGTTACAGAAAACGAATATAAAAAGCTTGTTAGTATGCTTGAAAATAATTAATTTATAGAAACGAGGTGTCTGTGTGAATAGTCAAAGTGATTTAAAACGTATAAAAGAGCTTGTTGAAATTCTTAACAAAGCAGGTAGGGCATATTATTCAAAGAGTGTAGAAGAAATGTCTAACTTTGAATACGATGCGTTATATGATGAACTTGTACAGTTAGAAAAAAAGACAGGGTGTGTGCTTTCTGACAGTCCAACAGTTAATGTAGGATATGAGGTGTTAAGTGAACTTCCAAAAGAAAGACATGAAAGTCCTATGCTTAGTCTTGATAAGACTAAAAGTGTTGATGACCTTATAAGCTGGCTAGGAGAGCAAAAAGCATTGCTTTCATGGAAGCTTGATGGGCTTACGATAGTATTAACTTATGACAACGGAGAGTTACAAAAGGCAGTAACTAGAGGTAATGGTGAAGTCGGAGAAATTATAACTAATAACGCAAGAGTATTTAAAAATATTCCTGTTACAATTCCATTTAAAGAAAAGCTTGTGTTAAGAGGAGAAGCTCTTATAACTTATTCTGACTTTGAAAAGATAAATGAAAAAATACCAGAAGCAGATGCTAAGTATAAAAATCCGAGAAATCTTTGTAGTGGTTCTGTAAGGCAGTTAAATAATAAAATAACAAAAGAAAGAAATGTTAATTTTTTTGCATTTAATCTCGTATCAGCAGAAAATGTAGACTTTAAAAATTCAAGAAAAGAACAGTTTGAATGGCTTAAAACGCAAGGTTTTGATGTAGTTGAATATAAAGAAGTTACAAAAGATAATCTAGCCGATACAGTAGCTTGGTTTGAAAAAGCTATTACGACAAATGATTTTCCATCAGATGGACTCGTAATACTGTATGATGATATAGCTTACGGTGACTCGTTAGGAAGAACAGCAAAGTTTCCACGAAATTCGCTTGCCTTTAAGTGGACAGACGAAACAGCTAATACCGTTTTAAGACAGATTGAATGGAGTGCTTCAAGAACAGGACTTATCAATCCTGTAGCAATATTTGATACCGTCGAACTTGAAGGAACGAGAGTCACCAGAGCAAGTGTTCACAATATAAGCATTATGGAAAGTCTTAAGCTTGGTATAGGTGATACAATTCAAGTATTTAAAGCCAATATGATAATTCCACAGATAGCTTCTAATCTTACCCAGAGTGGCAACATAGATATACCTAAAAAATGCCCTGTATGTGGTGGAGATACTCAGATTAAAGAAATTAACGAAGTTAAGACTTTATACTGTACAAACCCAGACTGTCAAGCAAAGCACGTTAAGAGCTTTGCGCATTTTGTATCACGAGATGCTATGAATATTGATGGCTTGTCAGAAGCTACACTTGAAAAGTTTATACAAAAAGGTTTTCTAAAGAAGTTTAAAGATTTGTACCATCTTGATAGATATAGTGATGATATAATTGATATGGACGGTTTTGGTCAGAAATCTTATGACAACCTTATAGCCTCTTGCAATCGTTCCAAAAACACGACATTGCCAAAGGTTATATACGGGCTTGGAATAGCAAATGTAGGACTTTCTAATGCGAAAATGATAGTGCGACAGTTAAAGACAGTTGAAAATATTATTAATTGTCAAAGACAAGAGCTTGAAAGTATAGATGGTGTAGGTTCAGTAATTGCCGATACATTTGTGACATATTTTGAAAATGAAAATAATAAAAAAGCTTTTCTTGAATTATTAGAAGAACTTAATATTGAACAAGAAGAAAGTCAGTCAGCTAATACACTTGAGGGCAAGATATTTGTTATAACAGGCTCGCTTAATCATTTTGATAACAGGGGTCAATTAAAAGAACTTATTGAAAGCTTAGGTGGCAAGGTTACAGGCTCAGTTACAAGTAAGACATCATATCTTATTAATAATGACAGTGAGTCGTCCTCATCAAAGAATAAAAATGCTAAAAAGCTCAATGTACCGATAATTACGGAAGATGAATTTATTGAGATGTCAGGAATTAAAGGTGTAAAATAAGTTAAGGCTTAAAATTAAAGCTGAATAACAAGACCGACTTAATTGTGAGAGTAAAACTTGCATTGGGTTTTGTTATATTAAAAAATATATCATAATGGAATGGATATAAAAGTACAGAAAGGTGGTAATAGATATGCCAATTAAAATACAAAGTGATTTGCCAGCAAAGGCAGAATTAGAAGAAGAAAATATATTTGTGATGGACGAAAATCGTGCGATGTCACAGGATTTTAGAGAATTACAGATTGTGATTTTAAATCTTATGCCAATAAAGCAGGATACAGAATTACAACTTTTAAGGGCGTTATCTAACACACCATTGCAGATAGATGTAACATTTTTACAAATGGCTTCTCATGTATCTAAAAATACATCTGCGTCACACCTTAAAAAGTTTTATGTTACATTTGATGATATAAAAAAGAAAAAGTATGATGGAATGATTATTACGGGTGCGCCGGTTGAGAAAATGGAATTTAGTGATGTTAATTATTGGGACGAGCTTACAAGCATTATGGAGTGGTCAAAGACTCATATAACTTCTACACTTCATATATGTTGGGGAGCGCAGGCTGGCTTATATTACCATTTTGGAGTTAAAAAGGTGCTTCTTCCATCTAAATTATCAGGTGTTTATAAACACAAAGTAATGAATAGAAAAGAGCCACTTGTAAGAGGTTTTGATGACATATTTGTAGCACCACATTCAAGACATACTGAGGCGTGTAGACAGGATATTCTTTCTAATCCAAAGCTTAAAGTACTTGCTGACTCTGATGAAGCAGGAATATATATTGTTATGGCAGACGAGGGAAAGCAAATATTTGTTATGGGGCATCCAGAATATGATAGATATACACTTGATTCGGAATATAAGAGAGATATAGATAAGGGCTTAGAACCAGACATACCAGTTAATTACTATCCAGATGATGATTCCAACAGAAAACCAAGACTTTCATGGAGAAGCCACGCAAATAACCTTTACACGAATTGGCTTAATTATTATGTATATCAGGTAACACCATATATACTTAATGATGATAGCGATTGTGGAGAGAATTAAGTTGATGTAATTTAAAATACAATGTTTAAAGGAGGTATGTGTATGTTAGTAGCAGTAAAGGGAGTCAGACAAGGCAATAAAGTTGTGATTGAAGATGATGATAGTTTTGTTGTTCCAAGTGAGAAAAGGCAGCAGGTAGATGAACTGTAATAATGAAAAAGAAGCTGTTGTATAGATTTTCATTAATACAACAGCTTCTTAATCTCATCTATGAATTATGTTAATAGTCTATATTAGGCATAAAAATCAATTGACACATCGTCAGAATTATTTGAAACAATTGATTTGAATAATTCTTCTGACACATTCTTAATCTGACCAAGATACCCCGAAGAACTTCCAAATATATTTTCAAGCTTTGTTAAATCATCGGAAATAGCAGAAGAACCGTCTGCGTTAGTATAAGATAATGTCTTATCAGAATTTATACTTATACCAATGTCATTAAGTTTATCTTCATATAAATTTGTAATAGAATTGATAGTATCAACTTTTGATGAAGCATCATCTGAAAGACTGTCTTTAGCATCACTTGAATACTTTGTAACTTTATTGTAATAATTAACAAAGTTTTCAATAAGTGACTTAACATTGTCTAAATTCGATGAAGTTATACTACTTTTTGACAATGAGTCAATAGAAGTTACAAACGAAGGAAGTGTTGTTGCAAGACTTCTTACAGTTGAACTAGTAGGTGCAGTACTTGCATACTCCCCTTCAATGTAAGATTGCTGCATACTTTTTCTAGTTTCTTTGTATATTGTATCAGAATAGCTTTCTGCCTTTTTCATAAATTCAGTGTCTTTTGCAAACAGTGCTTCAAGTTGTGAAGAAGTAGCTGAACTTAAAGTTGTAGTATTAAGGTCAAGCTTTCCGTTTGATTTTCTTGTAATTCCTATATCTGAGAGTGCGTCAGAATTATCTTTTATGAGTTGGTCGAACTTTTTAACATATTTTTTTAACTTATCAGAGACGTCTATTTCAGAATATCCAGATTGAAATGAATTATATTCGGATACAAAGTCTTTTATATATGATGTTATTGAGCCGTTAATTCCCTCGGAAGTATCTGAGAATTTAAGGTGGCGGAGTTGTTTTTTAAAGTTATTTGCATTAACTGAACAACTTTCAGCATTTGAGTCAAACTTATAACCTTGTTTTGAAATTTGGTATGAATAGCTTTTATTGGAAAGTAAATTATTTGTAATAGTACTTGCATTAATTGTAATCATAAATATCCCTCACTTTTTGTATTTATAATTATATCGGCATATTTTTGAGAATATGTAGTGTGTGAAGATATCAGTATTATATCTCCTAAACACACATCAGTAAAAGTAAAATCACCTATATTTGTATGCCATCATCAAACAAAGGTGTTTGCTGTTGTCATACAAATATAACTGCTTGTTCTTTTAATGGTGCATTTATTAGGGAATATAATACTGATATCTTTACGGTAGGTTATTGGCGTTAAAATGTGCAAACGTAAAATAGTATGTTTATGAATAATATGGTGGGAATATGCAGAAGATATATTTGTGAAATTTTTAAATAAAGAGTCTATTTTAAAAGCAATAAATTTAGCAAGTAATGAGCTGATAATAAGAAATTGACAGCATTGTTTGATTGATATTATTTTAACTTTCTTTATGTTAGTTTTATACTTAAAAATAGTGTAAATTATGGCAAACTTGTATTGTATAAAGTGGGAATTTTGGTGTTTTTAAAATAGTAGATTATTAATGGGAGATGTGGTATGGAAGATAATTGTGGTTGTGTTAATACTAGAAAGATAGTTATGATAGGTTGTGGTTTTGTGGGTTCGGCTTCGGCTTTTAGTATTATGCAGAGTGGGCTTTTTACGGAAATGGTGCTGATAGACGCAAATACACAAAAGGCAGAAGGAGAAGCACTTGATATTAGTCATGGAGAGCCATTTGCCAGACCAATGAAAATATATGCTGGAGATTATGACGATATAAAAGACGCATCAATTATTATAATATCAGCAGGAGCTAATCAAAAGCCCGATGAAACACGACTTGCCCTTGTAAAGAAAAATATAGCGATATTCAAAAATATAATTCCAGAGATAACTAAAAGAAATTATAAAGGAATACTGTTAGTTGTAGCTAATCCAGTCGATATACTGACTTATGTGGCAGTTAAGCTTAGTGGTTACGATGAAAGTAGGGTTATAGGTTCTGGAACGGTGCTTGATACGGCAAGACTTAAAGAGAAAATGGGAGATTTTCTTGGTGTTGATAGTAGAAGTGTTCATGCTTTTATAATAGGAGAACATGGGGATAGCGAAATTGCAGCTTGGAGTAGTGCTAATGTTTCAGGAATTTCAATTAATGATTTTTGTAAAATGAGAGGAAAAGATAATACATTTTTAAAAGATATAGCAATTGATGTAAAAAATAGTGCTTATGAAATAATAAAAAAGAAAAGCGCAACTTATTATGGAATTGCAATGTCTGTAAGAAGAATATGTGAAGCAATAGTGCGTGATGAGAAATCAGTACTTCCAGTATCAAGTATGCTTCATGGTGAATATGGAATTGAAGATGTGGCACTTAGTATTCCTGCCATTGTGGGAAGAAATGGTGTTGAAAAGACAGTTCCTATATCTCTTAACAAAGAAGAACTTGAAAGTCTTAAAAAATCAGCCGATGAATTAATAAAAGTAATAGAACAGAATGATTTATAAAAATAAAATATAAAAATCCATTTGTCAGTAATTAAAATTTATGCTTATTTAATTGATAAAATAAATAAGGTGCTGTATTATATATTATTATATTTTGCAAAATAATAATATAGAACGGAGATTTATATGACAGCTAAAGGTAAAAACTTTCTTAAAGTGTCGGGAGGATTGTCTATATTTATTGGATTAATAGTAGTGTTTGTCGGATTTTATATTATGGCAAATGGAATGGCAATTAATTCTGTAGACAAAGACACTGAACAAGAAGTATTAAAGACAATGAAATACTTAAGTGCAGGTGGAATGTACATGATGGTATTTGGTGGTTACAGTATATACGCAGGCTTTATAGGGCTTTTAAATGCGTCTGATACAGATTGTATAGACAAACTTAAAAAACTAGGCTTAATATATTTAGCATTGTGTATTTTAAATATCATTATAATTTTCTTGATATCTTATAATGTAACAATTTTTACTATTTTAGTATGTTTAATTCCTTTAATTATTGCACTAATGTATATGTTAGGAGTAATGTTAAATATAAAGAAAGGATAAAGGTTATGAATTATAATAATTTGATATACACATTGATATACTCAGCACCAGCAACACTTATTGCTATCGTATTGCATGAATATGCTCACGCATTAGTATCATATATGTGTGGTGATAAGACAGTTAAGTCAGATGGCAGATTATCACTCAACCCATTTAAACATCTTGATTTACTTGGTACAATATGTCTGTTAGTATTTCACATGGGTTGGGCAAAGCCAGTTATGGTCAATACAAGAAATTATAAGCACAAAAGACTTGATTTTTGTCTTGTAGCTCTTGCAGGCCCTGTTATGAATTTTCTTGTAGCATTTATATCACTTATAGGTATGTACTTTGCAGCAAGCTACGCAGGAGCAGGATATTTATATTATCTTTTTTATTATATCGCAATGATAAATGTAGGACTTGGTGTTTTTAATCTGATACCAATTCCACCGCTTGACGGTTCTAATGTATTATTTTCATTGTTGCCAGCACATATTGAGCAAGAAGTGAGAAAATATAGCAGATATTTTCCTATAATTCTTCTTGCGATGATATGGCTAGGCTCATTTAATAATATACTGTCATTTATTGATAGCGGAATAATTAATTTTATGTGGAAAATAGTATTAAAAATTTTTGGTTATCCTTATGTATCAGGAACAGTATAATATATGTTACATAAGTAAAAATTTAATTGTAAAACGAAAGGAAAAAGAATATGAACCCAGCAGATTTATTTAAGTTTAGAGGAAATTGGCAAAAGTTTGTTCAAAATCACCCAAAGTTTCCTATGTTTCTTAACGCACTTAAAAATACAAATATAACAGAAGGAACAATAGTAGAGCTTAAATTTACTACAACAGATGGAAAAGAGTTGTGTACAAACGTAAAACTTAAAAGCTCAGACATTGATATGATTAATGATTTTAAGAAAATGGCTTCTAAGTAATCATAACTTTATAGAGGTGAACTTATGTTAGATGAAAAAGAAATTCTTCCATTTAATTTTTTTACATACGGTGGAGTTTATAGTGGTGAACATAATGGTATGAGATATCTTATAAAAAGAGAAGGTGACAAGCCTGATTTTATACTTACTGCTACAGTTTGGAGAGGCCCTTACTGTTATAGTGCTGTAAGTGATGAAGATAAAACAAGAAGTGAGTTTGAATATAGCGAAGCTGGAAGAACTACTGCTATTGAATGGCTAAAAAAGCAATATAGTGATAGAAAAGAAGAATGGGATAATCGCCCAGCAATTCTTGACGCAAAAATAACATTGAATTACGAAGAAAAAGTTTCTACAGATAAATGAAATGTATCTTAAAAAGTTATGTTTATAAGATTTTCAAAGTTTTGCAATTACTTGGACTCTGCATAAAATTGAAAGGATTTGATTTATGAATGATAAAACAAAAGATAGCAGTTTATTTTGGACTAATTCATTAGTAGTTATATTAATTGCGGTATTGTGTAATTGCTTGTGGGGTAGTGCAATACCTGCAATTAAGATAGGATATAGGTTATTTAATATAACTGATAGTGTAAGCACAAAGTTTCTTTTTGCGGGTATAAGATTTACAATTGCAGGAATAATGGTGTTAATTGTATATATTTTTATGAATAAAAAATTTCCCGTATTAAAGAAAGAGCAGATACTTCCCGTAACAGCTCTAGGTATAGTACAAACTACAATACAATACATATTTTTTTATATTGGAGTAGCCAATTGTGCAGCAGCTAACGGCTCGATTGTTAATTCATGTACAACCTTTATCTCAGTTATATTGGCGCATTTTATCTATAAGAATGACAAGCTTAATGCCAATAAGATTATAGGTTGTGTTATAGGCTTTTCAGGCGTTATCATATGTACTTTAGGCTCAAACTCCGCATCTTCAACAAAGGTATCATTTCTTGGAGAAGGCTTTGTTATAATTGCAGCATTAGCATTTAGCATTTCTGGTATTATGAGTAAAGCAATAACAAAAAAGGTGGATACAGTTCTTACCACAGGATATAACTTGTTAATAGGTGGTGTTGTGCTTACAATTATAGGAATTATAACAGGTGGACATTTTGATATAGTAACAAAAGAAGGCATTGTGGTCATGGCTTATCTTGCGCTATTATCATCAGTTGCTTTTACACTTTGGACTATTTTATTAAAATATAATCAAATTGGTCGAATATGTATTTATAACTTTGTAATACCAGTATCGGGAATATTTCTTGCAGGTATAGTGTTGCATGAGGATATTTGGCATTTAAGATATTTTGGTGCACTTTTACTTGTTACGGCGGGCATTATAATAGTGAATAAGACTACAAACAATAAGAAAAGTAATACTAGCAATTAAGGTGGCAATAGTAAGGTTTAATAATTCATTTGATATTATTTTAGTAAAGATATTGTATACAATGTATGATATTCCTATACATATAAGAGAAAGACAAGCAGGTAATATTATATTTTTAAAGGGCATTGGTGTTATATTGAATAATCGGTACAGTGATATATAGTGAAGTATACATATAATAATCTGCGATATAAGCAGCCCCCACAAGTAGCCTGTTATTCCGTAAAATGGAACTACAACAATTAAAAAAGCTATCCTTATAAGTATACTTGTAATGCTTTGTATACAAGTAAGAGTGGTGTGTCCTAGCCCGTTTAGTATGCTAGATAGTATCATTGCTAGATAGTAAAATGGGCAGAGCCAACACAGTGTAAGAATAAAAAGCTGTACAGACGGTTCGTTAAATATAATACTGCCAATGCGCCCAACATAGAATAAAAATAAAAACGTAGTAAATATTCCAATGGCAAGGCAGAAATGTATAGAGCGCTCGATTGTTCTTGTGATTGAGTCATTATTTTTAGCAGATTGTGCGCCAGATACTTCAGGGAGAAGCATTACAGATAGTGAGTTAGTTATGGCAGCAGGAAATAATATAAATGGAATTGCCATACCAGTAAGTACACCATATATACTAAGACTTTCGATTTGTGAATGACCGTATATAATTAACTGCGCAGGAATAAGTATGGACTCACAGCCTTGTAAGATGTGCATAAGCAGTCTATTTAACGTAAGTGGAAGTGAAAATACAAATAATTTTTTTATATTGCTTTTATAAAAATGATTTTTAACTGTAAAGTTTTTTGAAAATTTAAGAGCAATCATACAAAATATTGTTGAAGCTATTTCACTGATAAGACTTCCCCACAATGCACCAACAACAGTTATGGGAATATTATTACTAATACATATTTTGGCATAGATATACACAGTCATTACTCGCACAACCTGTTCAAACAGTTGTGATAAGGCGGGAATGGCTGTTTTTTTATATCCAAAGTAAAAACCATTAACACAATTGTGGAAACATGAAAATGGAAATGTAAACGAAAGTATTTTAATAAGTGGACTACATTGTTCGTTAAGTAACAGTCGTGTTGCGATAAAATCAGAATAGGTGTAGGTTATATATGTAAATAAAAGCGCAATTGGAATAGATATAAAAAGACCATATATAAGCCATTCTCCACAAGACTGACAATTGTTGTCTTTAGAATTTATTTTAACAGCCGAAGAAGCGCAGAAACGTGATATTGCCGTTTGTATACCACTACTGCATATAGCAAAGGCAATCCCTGCAACAGGCATAATAAGCTGCATAAGCCCCATTCCAGAAGCACCAATGGTTCGTGTTAAGTATATTCTGTAAAAAAAACCTATCACTTTACTTAGTACGCCTGCAAGAGTAAGAATTATAGTTCCTTTAAGAACTGAGTTTTTAAGATTAATTCCCATGCACAATACCTCCATATTTAATAGTATTAAACTGCATACTTACAATCTTATTTTTATTTACATTTTATAAGCAATATATCTTAATAGAACACTTAGTGAAGTATATTTGAATATAATAATATAAACAGATAAACGAGGTGCGTATAATGATATATATGGACAATGCCGCAACGACAAAGGTACGCCCTGAGGTAGCAGAGGCTATGCTTCCATATTTTGATATAAGATATGCTAACCCATCAGGTATTTATGCGTTTTCCCAAAATGTAAAACATGAAATTAATAAAGCTAGAAAAACTCTAGCATTATCTATAAATGCAAATGAAGATGAAATATTTATTACATCAGGTGGAACAGAGTCGGATAATTGGGCTTTAAAAATGTCAGCGCATGAGCATAAAGGTGGTCATATAATAACTACAAAAATAGAACACCACGCCATATTAAGAACGTGTAAATATCTTGAAAATACAGGAGTAGAAGTGACGTATATTGATACAGACGAATACGGAAATGTAAATGTTTCTGATATTGTAAATGCTATTCGCAAAAATACATTTTTGATTTCAGTAATGACAGCAAATAATGAAATTGGTACAATACAACCTATTGAAAGAATTGCTAATATAGCAAAACAGAAAAATATATTATTTCACACAGACGCAGTTCAAGCATATACTAATCTGTCAATAGATGTTAAAAGACAAAATATAGATATGTTAAGCACCAGTGCGCATAAAATATGTGGGCCAAAGGGAGTCGGCTTTTTATATATCAGAAAGGGCTGTCTTAGTACGCCATTTATTAATGGTGGAGGTCAAGAAAATGGTATGAGAGCCGGAACGGAAAATGTAGCAGGAATTATAGGCTTTGCAAAAGCCGCTCAAATAGCGATGAGCAATAAAAGATATAGAATATCAAGAGAAATTGAACTTAGAAATTATCTTATAAATAGAGTATTGACACAAATACCACAATCAAGACTTAATGGAAGTGCAAGAAATCGTTTGCCAAATAATTGCAGTTTTAGTTTTTATAATGTAGATGGTGCTACACTTATTGCGATGTTAGACGAACAAGGAATATGTGCGTCTGCGGGTTCTGCCTGTTCTTCAAAAGAAAAAGAGGGTTCTCATGTATTAAAAGCAATAGGTTTATCAGATGAACTTATACATGGAACAGTGCGACTTACACTTAATGAGGAGATAACAAAGGGACAAATAGATTATGTTGTATCCTGTCTTATCAAAGATGTAAAAGAATTAAGGAAATTAACGCAGATGTAAAGTAAGATATAATTGCCTAGTCGTAGTAACGGCGTAAGCCGCCGACCTTAAACCCCGATAAAGGAGTTTTTATGAATTTTGAATAAGCTATTTTAAAATATAATTAAAATCTATGATAATTTGGAGCTGTCGTACTAACAAAATTTTATAAATTTTCGTTAATGCGACAGCCCAATATATAGTGTTGAATAAAAATGTTTTAATCAATACTTAAAAATTGTGGTTGCCTTTTAGAAAAAATCGTATAATACTTAAAGCCAGCATTGTAAAGATAATCGCGCATAATGTTAAAATCATAAGCGATGTGTTCTGCTTTGTGAGCGTCTGAGCCTATTGTGATAATTTCACCGCCGAGCTCCTTGTATCTTTTAACAATGTTGTGACAAGGATTAGGCTCTTTAAGACCGTATTTTAAGCCAGCGGTGTTTACTTCAATACCTTTTCCCCTGTTAATAAGAGCTTTTAAAATCTCATCAATAATATCATAATAATCAAGCCAGTTGTAATCTCTATCTTGATTAGGTGCGTATCTAATTATGTAATCAAGATGACCATAAACGTCAAAATTATTGCAAGCCTTTATATTTTCAACAATACTTTCAAAATAAGTAAGTATACTTTCTCTAACAGAAAGATTGTCCCAGTATTCTTTATAATAAGGGTCATTTCCATGAACTAAATGAGATGAGCCAATAATAAAATCTAAAACATTATTGTTGTCATAATTGTCAATGCGTTCAGATAAATAGGCTTGAAGTCCCTGTTCAACACCAATATAAATATCAATTTTTTTAGCATATTCATCACGAAGTTTTGATATTTCTTTAACATATTTTTCAAAATCAAGCAAAAACATAACCTTTCCGTCTTCTAACGGATAGTCATAGTCGTTGTGGTCAGTAAAGCATATTCTTTTAAGACCTGCATTTATAGCTGTGTTTATGATATCTTCTGGTCTTGCATCAGAGTCAGAAGAAAAATAAGAGTGAATGTGAAAATCAGATAAGTTATTAGTAATTATCATAAAAATCTCCATTTCTGAGTGAATTAAATTATAAATAATAATATTTTTTAATAAAAGGCAAAATCGTTATATTTTTTAAAAAGTAATTTTTAAAAATTAAAAGTAATTTATTATGAAAATATAAGTCCTCACTCAAGACTAAAAATCTTTAGCAAAGTTTAACATATTTTGTCATTTTTTGCACTTAATATTGTGAATATTAATAATATCTTGTCTGAATTAAGTTTTTGGTTGAAAATTTTTTTTTAAATTGTTATTATGTAAAAGATATGTTAAATAAATTTTACATAAAAAGCACATATATTTTACATTTTATGCGTTTCTCATAATTTTAAGATTAATGGTAAGAATTATTATTGTTTACAGATAATATATTTTGAAAACGGATATATTATTATATTTTTAGGAATTGTTAGAATGTGATAAAAATAATCATTAATGGTAAATATAGTGCAGACAGGAGAAAAAGTGAATATCGGGTACGTTAGTAGTTTATTTGAATTTGCGGGTGGTATAGGTATGTTCCTATACGGTATGAACATTATGGCTGATGGTATGCAAAAATCAGCAGGCGGGAAAATGAAAAAGCTGCTTGGATATCTTACAAGAAACAGATTTTTAGCTGTATTAGTAGGCGCATTAATTACAGCAATTATACAAAGCAGCGGTGCAACTACAGTTATGGTAGTTGGTTTTGTTAATGCAGGGCTTATGACCTTAGTTCAAGCTGTTGGAGTAATTATGGGTGCTAACATTGGTACGACAATTACAGCTTGGATAGTGTCTTTAGGACAGTTAGGTGACGCAGTAAAAATAATGCAGCCATCCTTTTATGCACCATTATTAATTGGTATAGGTGCATTTATAATACTTTTTGCAAAAGGTGGCAAGACTAAGAATGTAGGTGAAATTACAGTTGGTATAGGTCTTTTGTTTGAAGGACTCTACTTTATGTCAAGTTCAATTGCTCCATACACAGATGCGCCAATTTTTGCACAAGCATTTAAAGTAGTTGGAAATAATCCATTTCTTGGAATATTAATAGGAATTGTCGTAACAGCAATTCTTCAAAGCTCATCAGCATCAGTAGGAATATTACAAACACTTGCGATAAGCGGAATAGTTACAACAAATGCAGCATTATATATAACACTTGGACAAAATATAGGCTCATGTGTAACAGCTCTTATTTCTAGCGCAGGTACAACAAGAACAGCAAAAAGAGCAGCATGTATGCACCTTTTATTTAATGTGGCAGGTGCGTTGTTATTTGGTACAGCAGGCTTTATACTTTTCTTGATTTTTCCAGAGCTTGCTTCATACAATATTAACAGTGTTGAGATATCAATATTCCATACATTTTTTAATATTACATGTACAGCAGTAATGTTTCCATTTGCTAACCAGCTTGTTAAGCTTTCTGGACTTATAATCAGAGAAAAGCAGGATAATTCTATAAGCAGTGATGTAGATGTCAATGATAAAGACGCAGTTGAAATTTCAAGAAGATTTGATACTCGTATTTTAGGACAACCATCAGTAGCCGTTGAGAGAGCTGTAAATGAAGTTGCTATAATGGGAAGATTATCATTATCTAATATTGCTTATGCACAACAGGCAATACAGACTAATGACCAACAAGCTATAGATAAAGTATATGAGATTGAACACAAGGTTGATTTATATGAAAAATACTTAACAGATTACCTCATAAAGGTGAGCAACCTTTCAATTAGTGAAAAACAACACATTCTTGTAAATAATCTTTTTCATGCAATAATAGATATTGAAAGAGTATCAGATAGAGCAGAAAATCTTGCTGAACTTACACAGTACAAGATAGAAAATAATATTGTCTTTTCTGAAAAAGCTACAACAGAATTAAAACAAATAGGCGATAAAGTATACGAAAGCTTTGAAAAGGCAGTAAATGCAAGAGAAGCTCAAGATGGAAAGATAGCAGATGAAGTAATACAAATCGAGGAGGGTGTTGATACTCTTGAACAAGAATTAAGAGATAAGCATATACAAAGACTTTCTCAAGGAAAATGTAAGCCATACAACGGTGTTGTATTCCTTGACATTCTCTCTAATCTTGAAAGAATGTCAGACCATGCTAATAATATAGCAGATTGTGTAAAAAAAGAACTTGTTAAATAATTTAAAACTATTTAATAAATAAAGTGGATTGCAAATATCCATTTGACAATAATAAAACAGCCATATAAACTAAAGTTATAAATAAAGCACACAAAGAGAAATGTTAGTTTTAATAATGTATTTTATAAGTGTAAAAAAATAACTTTAAGTTTTAGGCTGTTTTTTTATTTCTAAAAACAATGTTTTTTGTATACAATAAAGAAAAAGTTTTTATTTATGAATAAAATTATACTAATTGTGCAATAAATATATAGGTATAATAAATAAAGATATACTTTTATTAAGGAAATTTGGAAAATATTATTATATTTTGTAAAAAAAGGTAATTTGGACTTGATATTTTGAATTTTTTTTTGTACAATACATCGTAGTTGATTTTTTATTAACAAACTCAATCAATCAATAATATTTAGGAGGATTTAATTTATGTCAGTAAAAGTTGCAATTAATGGTTTTGGACGTATCGGTAGACTTGCAT